>Ga0307476_10000081_pt1 | contig 101608 bp, 79 predicted proteins | sample atmos_gasesECM2C_2_FD_203314 | JGI IMG/M metagenome (GOLD analysis project Ga0307476, IMG submission 203314) | Hardwood forest soil microbial communities from Morgan-Monroe State Forest, Indiana, United States - atmos_gasesECM2C_05 | ecosystem: Environmental > Terrestrial > Soil > Temperate... | reverse complement strand
TCGCGAGGCGAGCTGGTGGAGATTGGCGGTTCGTTTCGCATTCCAGAGGTGATGGCAAAGTCCGGTGCGATCTTGCGCGAGGTGGGTACCACGAACCGGACCCGGACTGCCGATTACGAGAGCGCCATTAACGAAAAGACGCGACTGCTGCTGCGAGTACATCGCTCGAACTTCGAGATCACCGGGTTCACCGAACAAGCGCTTACAGCGGAGCTGGCCGCTCTGGCGCACCGGCGCGGCATCTCGCTGATGGAAGACCTGGGTAGTGGCGCTCTGTTTGATTTGCGCTCGATTGGAATTAACGACGAACCAGGCGTGCTGCACAGCCTGCGCAGCGGCGTCGATATCATTACTTATAGCGGCGACAAGCTGCTGGGGGGGCCGCAGGCAGGGCTGATCAGCGGCGATCCGGCCCTGGTCGCGCGCATGCGAGCCAATCCACTGTTTCGCGCTTTGCGAGTGGACAAGCTGATCTATGCAGCGCTGGAAGCAACGCTGCTCGCGTACGTGCGGGGCGATCATGATGCGATTCCTGCGCTACGCATGATGCGGCTTTCCCAAGACGAAGTGGGCGAGCGGGCCAAGGCACTGGCGGCAACGATCACGACTCCAAGGTTGAAGATTGAAATCGTAGACGGCGAGTCCGTTCTTGGCGGGGGCGCGGCTCCGTCTGCGATCCTGCCGACGCGGGTGCTCGCGCTCTCTTGTGAGGGACTCAGCGCCGACGAACTGGCGGCTCAGCTTCGAGGCTCGGATCCTCCGATTATTGCGCGGATTGAAGAGGGCCACGTCGTACTGGATTTGCGTACGGTGTTTCCGCAGCAGGACGCCGCAGTGGCCGCGGCGCTCAATCGTATCGCAATGTAACTATCTTGCATCGAAGGGTAGTGCCCCGTCTTTACACCGTCGGACATTCGACTCGCACGATCGAAGACCTGATTGAGACGCTTCAGGCGCACGAAATTCAAACGCTGGTCGATATTCGCGCCTTCCCGATGTCACGGCGCCTGCCGCAATTTAATCGCGAGTCGTTGGAAAGCAGCCTGGCTGTGGCCGGCGTACGTTATTTGTGGATGAAAGCTCTCGGCGGTTATCGCAAGAAAATTCGGGATGATTCGCCGCATGTGGCGCTTCGCAATCCCTCCTTCCGCAACTATGGCGACTATATGCTGACTGCGGAATTCGATAATGCGATGGCCGAACTCATTGCGCTCGCCGAGGTTTCGCACACCGCTTACATGTGCGCCGAGCGCGTATACTTCCGCTGCCACCGCATGCTGGTTTCTGACTGGCTGGTCGCGCACGGACATGAAGTGATGCACATCGACGGGAAAGGTCCGCCGAAACCGCATCTCCTCACGGCGGAAGCACGAGTGCTAGAGGGCAAACTGATTTATCGTGGTGACAGGCTCTTCTAGGGCGTGGCTGCAAGTATCCAGCGCTGCAGTTTCGCGGCGTGGAACACGGGAACCATGCTGATCATCTTTGGCGGACTGCCGGGAGTGGGAAAGACAACGATTGCCAGAGAGCTGGCGCGTCAGCTCGGCGCGGTGTATTTGCGCATCGACTCCATCGAGCAAGCCATCCGTGATTGCGGCAAGATGAACGGGCCACTTGATGAATCTGGGTATTGCGTTGCCTACGCAGTCGCCAAAGACAATCTTCTCCTCGGTCGAACTTTGGTTGCAGATTCCGTCAATCCACTTCGAGTGACTCGCGACGCTTGGGCTGAGGTCGCGAGTCTGGCCGGAGTGGGTAAGTTTGAAGTCGAAATTACGTGCTCTAGTCCGCAGCTGCATCGTCAACGCCTAGAAGCACGTCCAGCCGACATTGCCGGACTGCGCGTAACGTGGGAAGAAGTTCTCTCCCGCGAGTATGAGCCTTGGAACCGCGAGCATATCGTAATCGACACGGCTGCCACGAGCGTCGAGGGGGCCGTCGCGGAGTTGCGAAAACGTTTGTGAAGCGAGCAGCGTGAAAAAATGATCGTCGGCACGGGCATTGATATTGCGGAGGTTCCACGGATCCGGCAATCGATTGAGCGCTTCGGTGATCGTTTTCTGCGGCGAATTTATACGGAGGGCGAAATCCGCTATTGCGATTCGAAGGCGAACCGAGCGGAGCGGTACGCGGCCCGCTTTGCGGCCAAAGAAGCGGCCATGAAGGCTCTGGGCACGGGTTGGAGCCGGGGCGTGCGCTGGCGGGATTGCGAGGTGACGCGGCTGCCGGGCGGGCGTCCGTCGATTAGCTTTCACGGAAAGGCAGGCGAAATCGCCGCTAAGCTGGGCGTGAATAACTCGGCTCTGTCGATTTCGCATACTGCCGAACAGGCCATCGCGCAGGTGATTTTGGAGAGCTAGCGGTGGCCGCGAAATCCCACATCTCGCAAAAGACGCGAGCCCCAGGCTCTTCGACAAGCTCAGGGCAGGCTGTGGGGCACCCGCTATCATGTCGTGCGGGCTGAAAGCAGGTTCCTCGCCGGGTTTTTAGCCCGACTCGGAATGACCAAATTTTATGAGCTTGCTTCTGCTAGACTGTCGCATTCCATTTTCATTATGTCTGCAACCATTCAGGCTGCCGCGCCGGTTCATTCCTCGACGGAGATTCCTGAACGCACGCTTCTTTTGGGTTTAGGACTGACGAGTTTTGCCGCTCTGTTGCTGGAGTTGGCGCTCACTCGATTGTTCTCGGTCGTACTCTTTTATCACTTTGCGTTTCTGGCGATTTCGATCGCGCTGCTTGGGCTGGGCGCCGGCGGAGTGTTCGCTTACCTGATGAAGGATCGCCTGGCCAGGACCGATAGCCGTACGCTGGCGGCGCGCCTGTGCATCGATTGCTCGATTCTGATTTTTATCGTGCTCGAGTGTGTGCTGCATGTGACGGTGGTACTTACGGTAAGTTGGCTCAACTTCCTTCATCTGAGCGCGATTTACATAGTTTCCGCTCTGCCGTTTTTCATGACTGGTTTGCTGTTTTCAGTAATTTTTGCGCGCGAAACCTGGCGAGTGTCGCGTCTGTATGGAGCGGACCTGGGTGGCGGAGCACTCGCGTGCCTGGCAGTGGTGCCGCTGCTGAACTGGCTGGGAGGGCCGAACACGATTCTGGTAGCAGCCGCCGTAATGGCAGTGGCTGGGTTGGTCTGGACGGCATCGTCACGGGTGCGCAAAATAGCCGGTGGTTTAGGCGCGGTTCTTGTGTTGTTGATGGCGGCGAACCATTCGAACCGGCTGATCGACGTGGTTTATGCCAAGGGAGTGTTTCGCGATCCGGCCTGGGTCGAGTTTGCGCGCTGGAATGCATTGTCACGCGTGGAAGTCGATCATCAGGGCCAAGCCCGAGCCATCGTCATCGACGCCGACGCTTCCACCTACCTGATGAATTGCGATCTGACACACTGGCGCGGTTCCGAGTGGGAGCATGCCCTGATGTCGGCTCCGCCGGCGCTGGCCAATGTTTTACGGCCGCATGGAGAGTTTGCAATCATCGGTCCGGGCGGAGGAGTGGACGTGGTTCGCGCGGTGGCGAATGGCAGTCCCAACGTGACCGGCATTGAAATTAATCCCATCATTGCCGATACCATCATGCGCGGGCGTTATGCCGATTACACGCTGCGCCTTTACGAACGGCCTGAGGTTCACATCCACGTGACCGACGGGCGCTCTTACCTGCGCTCGACGCCACAGCAATTCGACGTGGTGCAAATGACGCTGGTGGATACGTGGGCATCGACGGCGGCGGGCGCGTTCGCGCTTAGCGAGAACAATCTCTATACGGTAGAAGCCTTCCGGGAATATTTTGAGCACCTTAGACCGGACGGGATGATCGCCATCACGCGATGGGAGTTCCGCCAGCCGCGCGAGGCTTTGCGCGTAGTGGCCGTGGCGATGCAGGCGTTGCATAGTCTGGGCGTCGCGAATCCAGCTCGCAACTTAATCGTGGCTTCGCAAGGTGCGCTCGATGAAGATGGAATTCCAGTCGTGGTGCTGGCGAAAAAGACGGCTTTCACCGACGCGGAGGAAGGTGCGGTGCAGGCTCATTTTAAGAAATTTGATGAACTCCATCCGCTCTATGTTCCGTCGGAAGCCGCCAACGGGGCAGACCGCAATGCATTTTCCAATCTGATTGCGAGCAACGATCCTTACCGGTTTGCGCAGAGTTATGCCTACAACGTGACGCCGGTTACCGACAACGCGCCATTTTTCTTTTTCACGCTCAAAGCCCGACAAATTCTGGGCGACGAAGGACTGCAACAGGCGATCGACTGGAAGGTGAACCTGGGAGTGCTGGTTCTAATTCTCGTCCTGGTGATCTCGGTTGTGTCGGTGCTGGGATTTCTGATTTTGCCGCTGGCGCTGCACGGCGGGCGACAGTCGCCGGCTCCGCTGCTTTATTTCGTTGCCGTGGGGCTGGGTTATATTCTGGTGGAAATTGCATTCATCCAGCGTTTCGTGCTTTTTTTGGGGCATCCTACGTACGCCCTGACGGTGGTTATTTTTCTGTTGATGCTGTCGAGCGGAGCGGGGAGCTTATTTTCACGGCGCTGGCTTCCCCGCACTGAGATGGCTTGGATGCCACTGGCGCTGGTCGTGATTGCGCTGGTCGCCAATGTATTTTGGCTGCCGCGTGGGCTGGCGGCGTGGGTTGGATTGGGATTCGGCAACCGATTGGCGGTCAGCGGCGTGCTGCTGATACCTCTTGGCTTCGTGATGGGAATGCCTTTCCCAACGGGTTTGCGGGCCTTCGCTGCGGGATCGGTTGGTGGCGTACGAAGCGGCAAAACGGACAATGCCGTGGAGTGGGCGTGGGCCATGAACGCGGCAGCCAGCGTACTGGGCTCCGTGCTGGCGATGGTGATCGCGATTCAGTTTGGCTTGACGGTCACGCTGGCGTGCGGAGTGGGCGCCTATCTGCTCGCGCTGCTGCTGCTGCCCGCTCTGCATCCCCGAGGCACTTAACGGGGCAGTTTGTTATCATGCTGCGAGGGGGCGACAGCAGGATTGCGATTTCGCGCCTCGGCTGAAAGAGTACACAGATAAAGCATGGCGGTCTGAGGAAATCATTTGCCGAGCCAGAAGCAACTCAAATGGTCGCAACTTCGAGTTGGTCTTACGGTGGTCTTCGCCAGCCTGGTATTGGCGCTGCTTTTGTTTTTGATGTCGGGAACGGGCGGTTTCTTCTCGACTCGCATCACGCTGGTATCGTTTTTCGATAACGCCGAGGGTTTGCGCGAGGGCGCGCCGGTACGGCTGAACGGTGTGGACATCGGCAACGTTACGGCGATTCGCATCGTCCCAGATAAGGACAAGCAGATCACGCCCGTCGAAATCGTGATGAAGGTGGGCACGAAATATCGATTTAACCTTCGCCGCGATTCGCTTACTTCTTTGGACACTGCCGGCGTGCTCGGCGAAACTTATATCGATATCGACAGCTCGCAGGCGATCGCGGCCCTGGCGCAGGATGGCGACACGCTTCCGACGCGCGTGCATCCTGACTTCAACGAGGTGGTGCGCTCCAGCCAGAGTACGCTGCAGAACATGGACGCGCTGCTCAAGCGTGCCGATCGGATTCTCGCCTTCGCGGAGAGCGGCAAAGGCTCGCTGGGCAAGTTGATTTACGATCCCACGCTTTACGATCAATTCTCGAAGACGGTCGCCGAGTTCAATCAAATTGTGGACCAGATCGCGAAGGGACAAGGCAGTCTCGGCCACTTAATTAACAGCAACGATGCCTACAACAAGTTCGTCGCAACGCTGGATAAAATGAACGGCGTTGTCGATGACTTGCAGGCGGGCAAAGGCACCGCGGGAAAGTTCCTGAAAGACCCCTCTCTCTACAACAACGCGAACGACACCATTGCCAACTTCAAGCAGGTGAGCGCAGACCTTAATGCGGGCAAGGGAACAGCCGGGCGGCTGCTGAAAGATGAAGAGCTCGCGAAGAAACTTGATACAACGATGACCAAGCTTGCGGCACTGACCAGTGAACTGGAAGCCGGTCAGGGCACGGCGGGAAAGCTGTTCAAGGACGAGGCGCTCTACAACAATGCCAACCAGATGCTCGAAGAAAGCCGCAACCTGGTGAAGGCGATTCGGCAGGATCCGAAAAAATATCTAAGCATCAAGCTGCACATCTTTTGAGCGATCGGGCGATTTAGCGATTGGGTGATTGAAGAACCTTGAAAGGCTTCCGGTCACAAAACCTCACAATCTCTCAAATAACTCAGTTCCCGTCAGTGTTCGCCGATACCGAACAGCGCGCCGAGCAGGAGAATTGTGAGCACTACGAAAGAGATTGCGCCGAACTTCCAATCTTTTTCGCGCAGAAATAAAACTCCGGCAACAGCTACTCGCACTGCGGGCGTAGCGAGCATGAGCAGCACCCCGGCGCGTTCAATCTCCGCGGGAACGGGGCCGCGAATGAAAAGCCCAAACAGCAATCCAGCCAGCATGACAAAGAAACAGGCGAATGCTCCTACGCGCAACACAAGGGCGACGATGCGATCGAAGGCAGGTTTGCGGAGCTGGCTCATGCAGTGCCTCCGCTCATCAGATGTACGGTGAGGTGACCGGCCAGGTACAGCATGATCCCGACCAGAAGATAGACAACGTATTTCGTTTGGATGCGTGGGGCCAGGCGCGCGCCCAGCAGCGACCCGAGAAATACGCCGACGGCAAGGGGCGCGGCGATCTCCACCAGAATATCTCCACGGCGGTAATAGACAATGGCGCTGGCTGCGGCGGTGACTCCGATCATGAAATTCGAAGTCGCGGTGGCCACCATCAGCGGAACGTTCATGAAGATATACATCACCGGAACTTTGATGGGGCCGCCGCCGATGCCGAGCAAGCCGGAGAGCCCGCCAGCCACGAGGGATGCGGCTAGGCCGAGAGGATAACGCTGTGGCTCATAGGGCGGGATCGTAGTCTGACCGCCGTTATTTGGGGGAAACCCTTCAGAGTCTGACACGGCCAGGTCCTGGGTTTTGCTGCCAGGAATTTTGGCTTCGCGTACTTTGCCGCCACGCGCCAAAATCATGACGGAGCTGTACAACAGGAAGGCAGCGAAGATGCCCTCAAGCCAGTTGCGATTGAAATAGGCCACTAGATACGCCGTGACAGCTGCGCCAAAAGAGGTTGCCAGTTCGAGCGTCATACCGAGACGAATGTCGGTCGTGTGGCGTTGGAGGTGGACGGAAGAGCTCGCTGCCGAAGTGGTGATCACGGCTACGAGACTGGTACCGATGGCTTGCCGGATGGGGATTCCGAAATGCAGCGCGAGGAGCGGCGTGAGCAGAACACCACCGCCAATGCCGGTGAGCGCGCCCAGCAATCCGGCGAAGAAGCCCAGCAGCACAAGGAGCGCACTCAGCATGCCGCGTCTATGACATTACCCGCGGCACAGACGTGGATTCTGCCTGCTCGTGCGCGTGATAGCTCGAGCGCACCATGGGGCCGGACTCAACGTGGCGGAAACCGAAGCGCAACGCCGCGTCGCGTAGCTCGCAGAACTCATCAGGCGTGTAGAAGCGGGCGATGGGCAAATGATCGCGCGAGGGGCGGAGATATTGGCCGACGGTAAGAATGTCGACGCCGCGGCTGCCGAGGTCGCGGAAGACTTCCACAAGTTCTTCGGTCGATTCGCCCAGCCCGACCATCACACCGCTCTTTGTCACCATGCCGGGCGAAAATTTCTTGGCGTTGTCTAATAAAGTAAGCGTGCGCTCGTAACGGGCTCCGGAGCGGACTACGCGATAAAGCCGCGGCACGGTTTCGGTGTTGTGATTGAGCACGTCGGGCTGCGCGTCGAGAACGATTCTTAACGGTTCTTCGAGACCCTGAAAATCGGGAATGAGAACTTCGATGCGGCAATCGGAAATCAGTTCGCGGATTTCGCGGATGGTCTCAGCGAAAACCCTGGCGCCCCCAACGTTGTCATCGTCGCGATTTACGCTGGTTATCACGGCGTGTTTCAGGCCCAAGGTTGCAACGGCCTCGGCTACGCGGCGCGGCTCATCCCAGTCGATAGGCTCGGGACGGCCTTTGGGCACGGCGCAGAATCCGCAACGGCGGGTACAGATATCGCCCAGCAACATGAAGGTTGCGGTCTTGTGATTCCAGCATTCGCCGATGTTTGGACATTGCGCCGACTCGCAAACCGTGTGCAGTCCGAGCCCGCGGGCTAATTTTTTCAAATTGTGAAAGTTGTCGCCGACGGGAGCCTTGGCGCGCAGCCAGTCCGGCTTGGGCACGCGCAGGGGTGGGCTTAGCTCGATCTGAACCAGTTGAGACGCGCCGACCATTTAGTCGATTCTATCAGTTCAGGCTTTGGTGAGACCGCGAGGACGCATGGAGGGCACAAGCGCCACGATGAGGATCATTCTCAGGCGCTAAAGCGCCGGGATTTTTAGCTACTTAACGGCACGACTGAAGTCGTGCCCTTCCCAGTTCGTTACGAAAAATCGAGTTTTTCAGAGGCCGGGCGGTTCGAGGAGTTAAATTTTCGGCGACCGGGCGCATCGAAGCATTGAGCCTTTAGCGAAGTGCTCAGCCCACCTCGACCAGTCCATAGGTATGCCGCCAGCGGGTACGAAGGGCGACTAGGGCGCGGCTGATTTCGACTTGGGTGATTTCGGAATTCGGCCCATCCATTACGGCGGCAGCTTCGCGCTTGGCGAGTTCGAGCAGCTGGCGGTCGCGAATCAGATTGGCGACGCGAAAGCTTGGCATGCCGGCCTGGCGGGTGCCAAAAAATTCTCCGGGGCCGCGCAGTTCGAGATCGAGTTCGGCGATCTGGAAGCCATCATTGGTGCGCACCATGGCGTCGAGGCGGCGCTCACCTTCTTCTGTAACTTTGCCGCCGGTCATCAGAATGCAATACGACTTCGCGGCTCCGCGGCCGATGCGTCCGCGCAATTGATGAAGCTGCGCCAAGCCAAAGCGCTCCGCGTGCTCGATTACCATTACGGTGGCGTTGGGGACGTCCACGCCGACTTCGATCACCGTGGTCGCAACCAGAATTTGCAACTCGCCCTTCTGAAACATGCGCATGACTTGATCTTTTAAATCGGCGTCCAGACGGCCATGCAGCAGGCCAACTTTCAGATCGGCGAACACTTTGCCGCTGAGCTCACGGTACATCTTGATCGCCGCTTTCAACTCGGTCTCCTCGCTTTCGGAGATGACCGGGTAGACCACATATGCCTGATGGCCCTTCGCGATCTGCTTGCGCAAGAAATCCCACACTTCGAGAGAGCGGTCGTCGGCGATTCTTCGCGTGACGATGGGAGTGCGGCCGGGAGGGAGTTCATCGAGAACGCTGAGGTCGAGATCGCCGTAGAGGGTGAGCGCGAGGGTGCGGGGGATGGGGGTCGCGGTCATGACCAGGACGTCGGGTTCGGCTGAAGCCGGGGCGGGATCAGCAGCCGAGCTTCGCTCGGATGGACGGCCGGGGGCGGCCGTCCCCACATGATTTGTTGCCACACGAGCCTCGTTGGCCTCGCCCGATTTCTTCATTAGCTTGAGGCGTTGCAGGACGCCGAAGCGGTGCTGCTCGTCGACGATTACCAGGCCCGGTTTCGCGAACTCGACTTTCTCTTCCAGCAGGGCGTGGGTGCCGATGACGAGTTGCGCGTTGCCCTGCGCGATGTGGCGGCGAATTTCGCGCTTGCGGTCGGCTTCGAGCGAGCCAGTTAGCAAAACGATTCGGTATCCGGCATTCTCCAAAATCCTGCGCGCGGAAAAATAGTGCTGCTGGGCGAGAATCTCGGTGGGCACCATCAATGCGACCTGGCAACCATTTTCGATGGCGATGATCGCAGCCTGGAAGCCGATGATCGTTTTACCTGAGCCGACGTCGCCTTGCAGCAGACGCCGCATGGGATAAGGCTTCTGCATGTCGTCGGCGATCTCTTTCAGCACTCGCTTCTGCGCAGCCGTGGGATGGAAGGGCAGGATTTTCTTGATCGCCTGGCGGACGCGGTCGTCGATGCGAAAGGCAATGCCAGTTTGCGCTTTTTGCTGACGGCGCTTGAGTTCCAATCCCAGCTCGACGAAAAACAATTCTTCGAAGATCAAGCGGATGTGCGCGGGGGTACGAGAAGATTGCAAATCCGCAAAGCTCTCTCCGGCTTCCGGCCAATGAACTTTCAAAAGCGCTTCACGCGGAGAGACCAGCGCCAGACGCTCGCGCACGGCCTGAGGGATGGTTTCGGCGAGTTGCGGAGTCAGATCGTCGAGAGCGGTGCGGATGATACGGCGAAACCAGCGCGCGGTCACGCGGCCCTGCCCGGCCGATTCGTAGATCGGCACAATGCGGCCAACTTCGAGCGACGATGCGGCTTTGTCGTTATCTCCCGCGCCGTTTTCATCGGCATCGCCCAACATTTCAAACTGCGGCTGGATGATCTGAAATTCTCCGCTGCGCTGGTCTTGCTCGACTTTGCCGTAGAGCGCGATCAACTGGCCGGGCTTGAATTTATCCTGCAGGTAAGCACCGTGGAACCAGAGGCACTTGAGGCGGGACCGTCCCTGGCCTACGGTGAGTTGGAAGATGGGCATTTTGCGGGTGCGGAATAGACCGGAGTTGCGGACTTCGCCGATCACCGTGGCCATTTCGCTGGGACGCAATTCGGCGATGCAACGCGGATTCAGCCGGTCTTCATAGCGAAAAGGAAGATAGTTCAGCAAATCGCCGACCGTGGCAATGCCCTTGGTGGCGAGAATCTCCGCTAGTTTGGGACCGATTCCCTTCACGTATTGGACTGGCGTGGTGAGCTCAAGCATGGGGAGGCTACGAGGAATGTTAGCAGGGACTCGACTCGCGGATGCAGCCTCCTGCATCCACTGATGTAGAACGCATTCTCGACGGCCAGTCACAAGGAGGAGTTCGATGGCGACGACTGCTACGGCAATGCCCACACAAGCTGAAAAAGCGCAGGCGTTTCGTGTGCTCCACGAGCGCGACAGCGCATTCATCATTCCGAATCCGTGGGACGTGGGCACGGCGCGCGTGCTGGCGCATCTCGGGTTCGAGGCGCTGGCCACTACAAGCATGGGCTATGCCTTTTCAGTTGGGCGGCCGGACAACACCCTCGACCGCCAGGGGACGCTCGCATATGCATTGGCGATCGCATCTGCCACCGGTTTGCCGGTCAGCGCCGATCTGGAGAATGGTTTTGGAGACGCGCCGGAAGTCGTCGCCGAGACGATCAGGCTCGCCGCAGCTGCGGGAGTTGTCGGGGGCTCGATTGAAGACGCAACTGGCCGCTCCGACCACTCCATCTACGATCTCGAACTCGCAGTTGAGCGGGTGCGGGCCGCGGCAGAGGCAGCACGCACTCTCTCTTTCCCTTTCACACTAACCGCGCGCGCAGAGAACTACCTACACGGCCGGCCAGACCTTGCAGATACGATCAAGCGGCTGCAAGCCTATCAGGAGGCGGGCGCTCACGTTTTGTATGCGCCAGCTCTAGTCTCAAAAGACGATATTGCGGCCGTGGTCCGATCGGTGGACCGTCCGGTAAATGTGCTTATGGGGTTGCAAGGAGTTCAGCTGAGCCTGGCGGAGCTCTCCGCAATGGGAGTCAGGCGAGTCAGCGTGGGGAGTTCGCTGGCCCGCGCCGCTATGGGGGCTTTTCTTCGGGCTGCCCGGGAGATGCGAGAACACGGTACATTTACGTTTGCGATTGAGGCCGCGAGTGCGAAGGAGTTGACCTCCATCTTCACGACATAAGATGGTCGCGTCCGCATCTTCGGCTAACCCGCCCTGATGACTCCGGTGTCTAAACCGTCAATGCTGCTCAATCTGATCCAAGCTCTGTGCGCCATCATTCTGGGAAACTTGGCGTCCTTCTTCCTCGGTCCCGCCTTTCATCTGCCGCGGCATCGGCCTTTTCAGTTGGATTGGGGGCTGGTCATCGATTTCTGGTTTTGTGCGGTGGCCTACGGACTCATTCGTACCGCTCGACGGTGGAAGTAGCGATCTTCAGCGGTCTTGGGGGAATTCCACGAAGGAGCCATGCAAGGTTACCTTCGGAACCTGTGTAACCGTCCCACCTTCACTACCATAGGTCCTAACGGTGCGGGATTAAGAATTATGAATAAAATTGCGGTCCTGTACGATGCAGGGCAAGCTGTGCTTTCCACCTTCGACCTGGACGAGGTGCTGCAGCGGATCCTGACGATCGCCCATGACTATTTCCATCTGCGAAACGTAGCGATTGTGCTGCTCGACCGGCAATCGCAGCATTTGTACGTGCGCTCGCAGATTGGTTGGGATGAAGGACAGGACAAACACCGACTTTCGGTGGGCCAGGGAATCACTGGAGCGGCAGCTCTGAAGAAGCAGCCGGTTTACGCACCCGATGTCCATAAAGATCCACGTTATTTCTGTTCCGCGAAGTCCACGCGCTCGGAACTCGCCATCCCTCTGATGGTGATGGATGAAGTTGTGGGCGTGCTGGATTGCCAGAGCGACCGGGTCGATCATTTCGATCCTGAAACGATCGACTTGCTCACGCTGTTCTCGACACATGCTTCAATCGCTTTGCAAAATGCGCGCTTGTATTCGCTGGAGCAACAGCGGGCGCGGCAACTGCAAGCTATCAATGCCATCGCGCAGCAAACCACGGCAGTTCTCGAACTTGAGGTATTGTTAGGCCGCGTATGTCAGCTGATTCAGGATGCGTTCCAGGTATCGCACGTCTCGCTCTTCCTGCGTGAGGACCACGATCTCGTGTTGCGGGCGCATCACGGGACGCTGACGCCTCACGTTCCCGAGGGCGGCCGCTTTCCGGCGAGCGAGGAGCCATGGGCTGGGATTTTATCCGCGAGCAGCACGGTCATGGAACGCGCGCTAAGTGACGCGCCAGATTCCGCGAAATTTTTCGCAGAATCGGCCTCGCGTATTTGCATTCCATTGGTTTCGTTTGGACACGTGCTGGGAATTCTGGCGCTGGACAGTTCCAAGCCGGATGCTTTTTGCGAGGGAGATTTTCAATCGCTCGAATCGGTGGCCGACATTTGCGCCACGGCTATTCAGAACGCTCATTATGTTGAGCGAGTCAAGCAACTCGCCTACCTGGACGGCTTGACTGGAATTTTCAACCGGCGATTTTTTGAGCTTCGCATTCTGGAAGAAATTGAACGCGCCAGGCGCTATGGAAGCGGGATGGCTGTGATCATGGCGGACATCGACCAATTCAAGCATTTGAATGACGAGTTCGGGCATCTGCTGGGCGACGAAGTGCTGCGGCAGGTTTCTTCTTTGTTTCACCAGCAGCTACGGAAGATCGACGTGGTCTGCCGCTATGGCGGCGAGGAGTTTGGAGTTCTGCTGACTCAAGTGAACGCCGACCACGCGATGAGCGTGGCGCAAAAACTGCGCACCACCGTAGAGAACTGGCAGTTTCCTGGTGTGCCGCAAACCGTGACGATTAGCGCTGGCGTGGCCGCTCATCCCGAGCATGGGACAACCCGCGATGAGTTGGTAAGGGCTGCGGATAGCGCGCTCTACACGGCCAAACAATCGGGACGAAACCGAATCTGCCTGGCGTCTTTGGCGCGCGGACACGCTAACGCATAGCGATCAATTCGCTGCCTAGATGTCGCCGTCTAGATATCCAACCACTCTCGCTGCATCTCCTGGCGGAGCTTTTCCATCTGCCGCTGCAACTCGCGACGGTTCTCTTCGAGTTCTTTCTGCACCTTGGGCGTGATTTCGAGGCTCAGCTTCTCGGCTTGATCCCTCAATTGCTGCTGCTGCTCGCAGAGAGATTTACGTACTTCCGCCGAAGCTTTGCGGGCGTTTTCTCTTGCCAGTTCAATCTGAGGCTGGAGATTCGCAATTTCGTTTCGTACTTCGGCCAACGCGGTCTGAGTTTCGGCCCTCAACTCTGGCACGTCGAGGCTTTCCTCCTCAATCAATTCGCCGGAGTTTTTGCGTTCGGGCAAAATCAGCGTGAGATTTTGCTCTTTCTTGTCCCGGATCACGGCAACGCCAACCGATCCGGCGCTGTGGGAGCGCAAGGCATGGGTGAAGTCGCTGGTGTCATGGACTGACTGGTCGCCGACTCGAGTGATCACGTCGCCGGCGCGCAGTCCGGCTTTGTCGGCGCGGCTGCCTTTCTCGACCGACCGTACCAGAACTCCGTTTCCACTCTTGGCCCCGAAGAATTCGCCGAGCTGCGGGGTAAGATTCTCGACCATCAACCCGCTGCGGGCCGAGGATCGCACGACGACAACATTGATTTCCGGTATATCAAAATCCGGAATGTTCGGCATCGGCGGCATACTAAATTCGTAATCCTTACCCTTCGCAACGTGTGGAAACTCGCCATGCCGGTCCCCCAACTGCACCTTGATGGTCAACGGCTGTCCATCGCGGCTCAATCCAAGAGCAACAACGCGCCCCGCGAGAGTCTCATGGATCATGCGCTGCAGTTGCGTCTTGCTCTCGATTGCCGTTCCGTTCATGGTGAGAATAACGTCGTGCTCTTTAATGCCGGCTTTGCCGGCGGGCGCGTCCTGGTCCACCATGGTCACTTCCACGCCTTGCTCTTCTTTCAACTTCAGAGCGCCGAGGCGATCAGTGGTAATGTCCATGATGTCCACGCCGAGGTAGGAACTGGTGCCGGACTCTTCGCTGGGGACGCCAAAGGGAGCAGCCGAGTCGACTGTCCACCTTTGTGAGGCGTGCGATAGAGTGAGCAGCAAGGGCAGCAAGGTAATGATCGTTAAAATGGGCTTGCGCATGGCCAACCTCCTGAATGTTGATGCACCGCAGCTTCGCTGCCCGCACTCGCTTCGCAGCCGCGGTCAAGTTTGGTTACTGGTTCGCCCTTCTGAAGCAGATGTCGCCGGTCGTCGTCCGAACTTTCAGAACCGGACCGCCTCCGTTTAACTTGCCCTCGGCAGTGAGCGTTCTCGGCCCCCACTGATCGCCTTCGCTGTGGACGTGAATGTCGGGCAATTCGGATGTGATGCGATGTCCGTTGCCGAGGTCGACGCTGGCGCGCACCGAGATGGCGACATCGGAAGCGAGATAGACGGTGATGTCGCCGGCTGAAGTCTCAATCATCGAGTCGCTGCGTGCGGCGCCAGTGTTGATCAATTTCACGGTAATTCCGCCGGCTCCGGTTTCCACGTGGGCTGAAGGTACGCCGTAAAGTTCGATGCTTCCTCCGCCAGTGTGGGCGCGCACCGCGCCCTTCGCCGAAGTCAGCCGAATGCTTCCGCCGCCGGTTTCGATCTCAGCAGCGCCGCCGATGTCGCCGAGATCAATGTTGCCGCCGCCGGTGGTTGCTTTCACTTTTCCGGAACAGTGCTTGATGTCTACGTTCCCGCCGCCCGCCTGAACAGTAGCGCCCTGATCGCCGGACATGATGGTGACGTTGCCGCCGCCGGTCTCAGCGCTGATCACACCTTTTACCGAACGAATGGTAATGTTGCCCCCGCCGGTTTGCAGCTTCAGGTCGCCACCTACGGTGCCAACGTCGACGGAATCGCCGCCGGTTTCAACATTGGCCGAACCACCAATGTCATCGACTCGAACTTTGCCGCCGCCGCTTTGAATGTCGACCCGGCCAGCCACGCCAGAGGCGTCCACTCCACCTCCGCCGGTTTCAACTCTGACGACCTCGACGTCGCGAGGAATGTTCACCACCAGTTCGCCGGAGAACTTGTGCTCCGAGCCGGTCATAATCGTCACGCGTGTCGGCCCCAGGCGGACTGAGTGGCCGCCTTGCCACTCGCCCACGACCCAGGCCGTATCACCGTGAACGTAGGCGCTCAGCTTGTAAGCCTGAAACTGGCGGCGCGCATCTTCCTCGGACGATGCGTGAGAGTGAACGTGAAGGGCATAATCAATGCCCGATTGCTGCGAGCCCCGAACCACAACCGCGCCTGCATCGACCCTGACTTTGATATTTTTGGCCGCGGCCAGCGACCCGGTGAAGACCTGGCTCCAGACGCCGTTCTCGCGGCTTATGTGCGCTTCCTGCGCCACGGCCAGGGGCGCAAGTACGGCCAGTGCGCAGAGCAGGCCGACGAATTGTGGCGAACGTTTCAAAATAATGTGCCTCGTTACTTTCGCTATCGTTTATTCAACTCTGCGTTTATTCAACGCCCAACTCTGTTGTAAATCGACATCGACTACTCAATCTCATCAGTCAATCTCGGGCAGCTGCGCCAGCATGGTGCGGGCCTGCGACTTTATGTATTGGCTTTGATCTTTGGCGGCCAGCGCCATCAGCACGCCGCGCACGCTGCCATCGGCCTTCACCGGCTCGATCAAGCGCAGGGCCTCGGTGCGCACGCCGGGATTCGAATCGCTCACCAGCGATTCCAGAACTGCATCGCGGACGCGCACATCATTCTTCACAAAACTTCCCAGACCATCGAGAGCTTTCAGCCGGACTCCCGGGTTCGTGTCGTAGCGGAGCGCGTAGATCAGCGCGTCACGCACCTGCGAAATATCGGGCTTCTGGGTGAGCAGGTCGACGGAATCCATGCGAACGCCGGAATTGTAGTTGTTGCGCGCGGCGAACAACAGCAGTTGCTGGATGCGCTGGTCATTCAGCGACCCTTGCGTCTCGAGCGTAGAAACCGTGTCGTATTTGATGTCGATTTCATTTGTGCCAGGTTTCTGCGTAATCGATTGGATGCCGGTGATGGAAGCTTCGGAGGGGGCGGGAGTCGCGCTTGCAGTTGGGACCGAATTCAGCGGCTGGTGAGCGAATATCCTGTAGGAGGTTCCCAGTCCGCCGGCAAATCCGAGGATAAGAATCACCGAGGCCAGAGCGGGCGAGAAGCGCACTTGGTGCAGCCAGTTCGCCGGATCGAATGCCAGCTTCCTCCAGAAGCCGCCCTGCTCGGCTGTTTCGAGCGATTCCTGCAGCTTCATCCGCGAAGCCGCCAGCAGGTTCGCCGAGGGCTCGTCCGTCAGTTCCCTGGAGAGCAGCGCATGGAACTCCTGTTCGGCTTTCAGTTCCGCGGCGCAGTCGGTGCAGCGCGCGATGTGCTGCTCCAGTTCATGACGGGCATCATCGGCCAGCTCGCCATAAACGTGCAGCGTGATATTTTGTCGTACCCAATCGCAGTTCATAACCCAGCCTCGCCAACCAAACTCTAAGCCGCCGGTCTTTGCCCGGCGGACAGCCGAGGGCGGCTGTCCCTACATCCGTGCTACTTACCGCATATCCGCCAACTGGCCGCGCAATTTCTGCGTGGCGCGGAAGAGGGTATTCTTGGCGGTCTCTTCCGTGGTGTGCAAAATCTCGCCCACGGTGCGCAGCTTCAGACCGTGGTAATGCTTCAGCTCAAAAACCATGCGCTCGCGTGGAGTCAATTTTTCGAGCGCTCCGGAGATTCGCGCACCTAATTGTCGACGCATCAAATCGCGCTCCGGATTTGCGCCAGCACGGCCGTCGGCCACCTGGTCGAGCAGATCATATTCGCCGCCGTTGCCATCTTTCACTACCGGCGCATCTTCCTTGCGCACGGTCTTCTTGCGCAGGTGATCCAGACAAAGATTGGTCACGATGCGGTAAATCCAGGTGTAAAAAGAGCATTCGAAGCGAAAGCTTCCGATGTTCTTATAGGCCTTGAGGAAGGCGTCCTGATAGACATCCTGGGCGTCGTGCTCGGTGCCGGTGAGGTGCAGGGCCAGCCGCAAGACCGACTGATCGTAGTGACGCACCAATTCCTCGAAGGCGGCGCGGTTCCCGCGTTGCGCCTCGCGGATGAGGATCGTGTCGTCTATGCGGCGTTCTTGCCCAGCCATGCGGCCCCGCGTGGGGTCCTGCTTTTCACTAACTATGCCACCGCTGACTTTCCCAACTCCCCCGTACGTTGCTTTCGCGCGGGCTCGTTCACCAACCGCAAATGGTACTGCCCAAACATCGGCCGGCATTTTTTGTCATGTTCCTATGCGGCCCGGTAGTTTGCCGTATCCGGGCTTGCACAGGAATAGACGTGTTAGCAGTGGAAGCGTGAGCACAAATTATAGGCTGGATGAGGGGATTTATGGATACGTAGGTGGCTGTTTTGTAATGGGTTAGGCGAAACAGAAACAGTCGATGTCAGTTCGGACTGCGGGATTGCATGCCATATACTCGCACTTGGCGAGCCGAGACGCCGCCAAAGGGGAACCATGAGAGTCCCAAAGGGTAGTTGGATTTGCTTTCTGATCATGTTGATTGTCGCCGTGTGCCAGCCCGGACCAGCATCGGGACAAACGGCCTCGCCAGCTCGCCAGGCTCCAACTGTCGTTTCGCCAACCAACACAAACGAGAAGCAAATCCATGATCGCGCCGCCAATCTTCTGCGGCAAATGACTGTGCAGGAAAAAGCTGCACAACTGTCCCAGCTTCCCGGCATTCCCGGGGACGAATTTAAGGAAAACATCCAGCAACCGATGGAAGAAGTTCTCAAGCGATTTGGGGCAGGCTCCATCCTCTGGGTTTCCGATCCTACAGAGATCAATCGCCTGCAACACGTGGCCGTCGAGCAAACGCGGCTGCATATTCCCGTGCTCTTCGGACTCGATGTGATCCACGGGTACCACACGATCTTTCCTTCGCCGATCGCCATGGCGTCCTCGTGGGATACGAAAATGGTGGAAGAAGTGCAGGCCGTGGCCGCGAAAGAAGCTCGCGCTGCAGGAATTCAATGGACATTCGGACCCATGGTCGATATCGCCCGCGACGCGCGTTGGGGACGCATGATGGAAGGCGCGGGAGAAGATCCGTATCTAGGCGCGGCGATGGCACGGGCGCAGGTTCTGGGATTTCAAGGCAGGCAACTTGGCGGAGCCGATCACGTGCTGGCCTGCGTGAAGCACTTCGCTGGGTATGGGGCAGCGGATGGCGGACGCGACTACGACTCCTCCTATATTCCCGAAGAACAAATGTGGAATACCTATTTGGTGCCCTTCAAGGCCGCGATCGACGCCGGAGCGGGCAGCGTGATGAGCGCCTACATGGATTTCAACGACGTCCCGGCCAGCGGCAACCGCTGGCTGCTGCACGATGTTTTGCACAACGCGTGGAACTTTCATGGGTTCGTAGTGAGCGACGCGTTCGCCGTGAGAAGCCTGCGGACCCATGGCTACGCCAGTGACTTGCAGGACGCGGCGCACAAAGCCTTCACCGCCGGATTGAACATGGATATGGCGAGTGGCACCTACCTGAAATATTTGCCCATCGAAGTTGAGCAGAAGCGCATCTCGATGCAGCAGATCGACGATGCGGTGCTGCCCATCCTCGAAACCAAAATCCGCCTGGGATTATTCGAACATCCGTTCATTGACGAGTCGCGAGTCGAGCCCACCCTCAACGATCCAGCGCATCAGGAAGTGGCGCGGCACGCCGCGCAGCGTTCCATCGTGCTGCTGCGGAACGAAGGCGCGCTGCTTCCACTCGATAAGAGCGGCGAGACAATTCACTCCATCGCGGTAATTGGGCCGCTCGCCGATGCTGAAAACGATCTGCTCTCAATGTGGGGCGCGATCGTGAAGCCGGGACCGACGGTAAGCATTTTGCATGGCATTCAGGAAAAAGCCAGTGCGGGAATTCATGTGGCCTTTGCTCACGGTCCCAATATCAGCCGAGATTTTGCTTCGCCCTTTGAAGGCTTCGATCTGACAAAGAATATGAAAGAACAACCCGCGCAGACCGCGCAGGAAGCGCAGCGCGCGATCGATGACGCGGTGGCTCTGGCCAAGAAAAGCGACGTTGCCGTGCTGGTGCTGGGTGAGATCGATCTGATGAGCGGCGAGTATGCTTCGCGTTCTTCCCTGAAACTTTCGAGCCAGCAGGAGGATTTATTGGAAGCGGTAGCAGCAACGGGCAAGCCTGTGGTTCTTGTTCTGGTGAACGGACGGCCACTCGATATTTCGTGGGCGGCGGAACATATTCCCGCGATCGTCGAGACGTGGTATCCGGGAAGCCAGGGTGGCAATGGAATTGCCGATGTACTGTTTGGCGATGCCAACCCTGCCGGCCACCTGCCCGTAAGCTGGCCGCGCAACTCGGGACAGCTACCGCTGTACTATAACCACAATCTCACTCAGAACCCCGAGACTAATCCAGATTTCAAGTCGCGCTACTGGGATGTGAGGAGCACGCCGCTCTATCCTTTTGGCTATGGGCTGAGTTACACGACATTCTCCGTGGACAATCTAAAAGTGACGCCCAAAGCGCGAGCCGGGGCTTTGCAGACGGAGACGATCGAGGTTTCAACTGACGTGAGCAATACCGGCAAAAAGGCCGGCGATACGGTGGTGCAGCTTTACATTCACCAGCGCGCCGGGAGTGCGTCTCGCCCCGTGCGCCAGCTCAAAGGATTTGAGCGTGTTTCTTTGCAGCCCGGCGAAAAACGCACCGTACATTTCACGCTGGGCCGTGATGAATTGCGATTTTGGAGTCCATCGGAAAAGCAATGGGTCGTCGAACCGGAGCGATTCGATGTTTGGGTGGGCGAAGATTCCACCGCGGCTCTGCACGGGGAGTTCGAGTTGACCGATTGAGACAAAAAAGTTCTCAACTGCTCGGTCGATTCCTAGATAGGCTGAGCGGCGTCTTCTACGAGGACGGTCTTTAGCACGCTGATAAAGAGACCTGCGTCGGCCTCGGAGAAGATCAGCGGCGGGCGAAGTTTAAGGACATTGTGATGCGGACCGTCGGTGCCAGCGAGGACTCCGCAATCGCGCAGACGGTTGACAATATAATCAGCCTGCTTCGTGGCCGGCGCGCGGGTTTCGCGATCGAGCACCAAATCGGCGCCGAGAAATAAGCCCGACCCGCGGACATCTCCGATGATGGGATGAGATCGTTGAAGCTTCAGCAACCGATTTTTGAGATAACTGCCCACGCGCAGAGCATTCGCCTGCAGCGATTGCTCTTCAAGGACGTCGAGAACCGCAAGCCCGGCGGCGCATGCCACCGGATTTCCGCCGAAGGTGCTGAAAAACTCCATTCCGTTGGCAAACGATGAAGCGATTTCGCGCGTTGTGACGACCGCGGCGAGCGGAAAGCCGTTGCCGATTGGCTTGCCGAGGACGACGATGTCTGGAATAACTGACTGCGTTTCAAATCCCCAGAAGTGCGAGCCGAGGCGGCCAAAACCAACTTGCACTTCATCGGCAATACAGACTGCTCCTGCGGTGCGGACATGCCGGTACACTTCGGCTAGATAGCCGGACGGGAGGACGATTTGACCGCCGACACTGGGAAGCGTCTCAGCGATGAAGCATGCGATCTGGCGTTCGCTGGTTCGAGCTTGGTCCAATATCTCCTCGACATGACGCGCGTATTTCGCGCCGGCATTAGGATCGTCGCGGCGATAGGGTCCGCGATAGTCGTCAGGCAACGGAGCGACGTGCACCCAGGGCTTGCGACCGCTGCCTCCAGGGCCGTTGAATTTGTACGGGCTGATGTCGATGAGCGTCGTGGTGTGGCCGTGGTAGGCATGGTCGAGCACAACAACGTCTTCGCGGCCTGTGTGCGTGCGCGCCAGGCGCAGGGCTAGTTCATTGGCTTCGCTGCCGGAGTTGACGAAGAAACACACGCGCAGAGGATCGGGAAGCAAGCGCGTAAGGCGCTCGGCGTAGCGGTTCACATTGTCGTGAAGATAACGGGTGTTGGTATTCAGCAGAGTGAGTTGCGCCGACGCAGCTTGAACCACGCGAGGATGGCTGTGTCCGACGAGTGGAACGTTGTTGTAGACGTCGACGTAGGCGCGCCCGGTTTCGTCGTAGAGATATTGCATCCAGCCGCGGACGATTTTCAGCGGCCGCTGATAGGAGACGCTGAGGTTTTGTCCGAGTAAAGAATGGCGCCGGTCAAGGGTTGCGGCGAATGGCGGTTCTGGCGGCGGAAAGCGATCCGCGGGAATATCAAATAAAAGATTCGGATCGGGAGACAGGGCGATCCAAACCTTGCGCTCCGAAAAGCGGGCAACGCCTGGAAAGTCAGTGCCGAGATCGAGCAGGTCGGAGATGATCTGAAAATGCAGATGGGGCGGCCAGCCTCCGTTTTCAGTGGATGCGCCGATTCGAGCAAATGCTTGTCCCCGAGAAATGCGCTCGCCGATTTTCAAATTTGGCAGCGAGTCTTCGGAGAGATGTCCGTAGAGCGTAAAGAACGTCGTGCCGTCTGAGTCTGATTCACAAGGGTGTTGTAGTATGACGACTGGACCGTAATCGAGGTGCGCTCGGTTATTCGCAAGAGAATGGACGATGCCATCGAGCGGAGCGCAGACGGGAGTACCCGGATCGACAAAGAAATCCATGCCGAGATGGAGAGTACGGCGCTCCTCAGTTGGCAAATTGTCGACTGTTTGATCGTTTGTGGCGAAGAGCGGCGAAGTGTAAATCGAACGCGCCTCGTTGTAGCGGCCAATTCCAATAGCCGAACCGCTGCGCCGCATGTCAGCGAAAATCACATCGGTTAGGGCGGATAACTCTGCACGAGCGTGGTCTGCACCGAGAAACGCACTGCCGGAGCTTAAATCGAAAACACGAACCTGCGCCGTACGCAAATCCATCGGAAGAACTGAGGCTGCCTGTTGGGCAGCATTTTTGAGCTGACGCCGAAGCGCATATGCCTGAGGCACGGGTGACAGACCGCACGCGTCACGAAATGTGTAGTGTGCGAATCGCGGATGAATTTTTGCCAGGTGTTCGAGCGCGTCCCATGCCGGAGCCTCCGTCACGGTCACATAATCATCGTCCGGTTTTAAAGTTTTGCGATAAGCGGAATTGACCACGCTGACTGCCAGACGCATGCCGATGAGGGCATAGAGCACTTCGAGTTCGAGTTCCTGCAGCGGATACGCGTTGTGATATCCGGAAATAACGGCCGCCGCCGCTGGCAGAAGCTCCGTTTTCCGCTTTCCCAAGATCGAATAAGCCGACGCGATGGCCGATTCGGAGACGGTGAGGCCGTGGTGCATGTCGCCGAAATCGATGACGGCAAGCGCTTCTCGTGGCTGCGGCCAGGGGTCACTTACCAGAACGTTGTAATCATTGGCGTCGCCGTAAATTACGCTGCGGCGCAGTTTCGGCATGACAGGAATCACTTGCGGCGCGAAGAGGCCGAGAAAGTGCTCAACCAGCTTACGACGGCGCGCGTCTCCGACATGTGGGATGAATTCGCGAATCCAGATGGCTCGTGAGGAATCCCACTTCAACTCTCGCAGCGCAGCGGGATGCGAAAAGCCAGCAAGAGATTCGTCGATCTCGCCCAGAAGCCGTCCAACACTGTGCAGAAGTTCGAGCGATTGCGGCCGGGCATGGGCAAGGACTGTTCCCCTTACAAATGTCAGGAGCCAGACAAAACGGTTGGAACCATCATTGGCGGTGACGGAAGTGAATGGGTGACCGTTAGTCGTGGGCACCACGCGGGGAAGCTGGCGCTGCGGCAAATTTTTGGCGAGATGCTGCAGGGCACGCACCTGCATGTCGATGAAGGCTTGCTCGCGGGCGGGATGCATCACCTTAAGAACGAAGGCGCGGCCATCGCGAGCGACGAGATGAAAATTATTGTCGTGCTCGCCGGACAGGGGTGTAGCCGACGTCTCGAGGCCATAGAAATCGCGAGCCAGGCGCACTGCCTCCGTTTCGGTAGTTGGGGTGACGGGGCGATCTTCGAGGAGCATGCCGCAGATATTGTAGCCTTCATGCACTCATGAGTACTTTCTTATCGGCTACATTCCGCAGGAGTCGAAATTCTCCTTATCTGCCTCTCGGGTATGTGTCACAATGTTCACACCGTTTGACTCTGGCCGCGAATGAGAAATCAAGCTCGAGAAACCACGAATATGGCTGCGCGGAAAAAAAGCGGCGGCAAGAACAAAACGGATGAAGTGTTCATCCCTGACAAACTCTATTTTCGCATCGGGGAAGTGGCCAGCCTATCCCGCCTGCCGGCTTATGTGTTGCGCTTCTGGGAGAGCGAGTTCCCGCAACTGAAGCCGGTGAAGAGCAGCACGGGGCAGCGCATGTACCGCAGGCGCGACGTGGAAAGCGTCCTGCGCATCAAGCAACTGCTTTACGAACAAGGATTCACCATCGCGGGCGCTCGCCAGCAACTGCGTTCGGAAGCAAAAACCGAAAAAGGGCAGGCCGCGATTCCATTTCCCGCGCAATCTCCGGCTGAAATCCAAAGCATCCGCCAGGGGCTGAAGGAGATTCTGCACCTGCTGTCAACGCGGCGCACGGGATAGTCAAGTCTTGAATCGTTCGAGCCTAGGGCTTGCGCTTTTCCCCAAGCCCTAAAATCTAAGACCTAAGAGCCGCCCTTCATGCGACACGCTCCGGGGCAGGCTGCTTGCCTTTTTTCGCATCCGAGGCATCCAGGCGGATGCGGCTAATGCGCGCGGTTTCCTGAACCAGGTCGTTGGTGGAGCGCGATTCTTCCCCAGCCATTACCGCTCCCGCAGCTAAAGCGAAACGCAGAGCATCGGCCTGATCGTCGAAATACAGGATGACTTCCCCGGACATAAGAATTCCCCCGAGTGTGAACTACTTTCAGGTGCGGTGTTAAAAGAGCGTGGACGAGGGCGCGTCAACGGTGCTCCGATGGAGCTTGCTACGATTGTCGGGTAATCGGCGGCGCGATCAAAGTGTATTTCTTGGTTCGGGGGATGAAGCAGGTCTTGGGTCTTAGGTGTTAGATTTCGGATTCCAATTTCGAAGACTGATGCCTAAGACCTACGACCTGAGACCCGCTTTCCCCAGCTTCCAGCAGTCTCGAGCGATCTCCCAATCCTCTTGCGCGCGGATCACAAGTACGCGAACGGGAGAGGCAGCGGATGAAATGTCGCAGTCGGGAATCGATTGCGCGTTCTTCTGCGGATCAATTTCCACGCCCGCGTAGCGGAGATTGTCACATGCGGCGGCGCGCACTTCCGGAGAGTTTTCCCCGACCCCAGCCGTGAAAATGAGTGCGTCGATTCCTCCCAGCACCGCGATCATGGCGCCGATGCCGGACTGCAGTCGGTGAACATACATATCAAAAGCAAGCTTGGCACGCTGGTGCCCGCTCTTGATTGCCTGCAGAATTTCCCGCATATCACCGGAAATTCCTGAGATGCCAAGCAAACCCGAGTGTTGATTCAAAAGCTCATCGAGTTGCTCTCCGGAGAGATGCTGTTGCCGCATTAAGTAGGTGAGGATTCCAGGATCGACGGAACCTGAGCGTGTCCCCATCATCAAGCCTTCGAGAGGAGTGAAGCCCATGGTGGTATCGACACTCTTGCCATTCCGAATGGCAGCCAGCGAACAACCATTTCCCAGATGACAACTTACGAGGCGAAGCGGCTCAGCTTCGCGACGCAGCAGATGAGCTGCCCGCCTCGCGCAGTATTTGTGATTAATACCGTGAAAACCGTAGCGGCGAATTCCAGCCTCGAACCAGTCGTACGGGCCCGGATAAACCGCGGCAGAGAGCGGCATCGTTTTATGAAAACCAGTATCGAAGACCGCAACTTGTGGAACGTTCTTGCCCAGCAACTTCTCGATGGTCTCCATGCCCTCCAACTCTGCGCGGTTGTGCAGTGGAGCAAAGGCGGAAACATTGGCGATCGCAGATTTTACTTCCGGCGTAATTACGACAGGCTCTTCGAACTTTGGACCGCCATGGACGACGCGGTGACCAACGGCATCGATTTCCGAAAGCGCGGAGACGGCTTTCGATTCTCCCTTCCACATGCTATCGAGCATCTGTTCGACGGCGTGCACACGAGAGGAAATTTTCAAGCGGATGGTCTGGGCGGATCCTTGCCCGCTCTTGATCTCGGCATCCGCGAACTCCCCGCGCCATTCGATCTTGGCCTGCCATAGACACGGGGGAGGGTCGTCCGGTAGAGAGTCGCCGACCTCGTAAAGGCAGCTCTTCTGGCTGCTGGAGCCCGAATTCAGTACAAGAATTTTCATTCGTTTGGCTGCATTCAGTTTCGCACTTCCATCGCACTCCTGTCGTTACATAACTAACCTTGTTCATGCGGCTGTAACATTCGAGCAATCAAAGATCGCGACGGTGAAGCCTCCATTCATCGAGAGGCATCTCAAGAGAAGAGTCCTGCCGCAATCGACTAAAGGCGACCTTAATGCGGAGCGATCCGAATGACCACCACAGTGAATGCAAAGCGCAGCGAACGGCAACCGGCATCTTCTGAGCAGCCGCTCACATCGGACGAACTCCGCAAGATCGACGCATACTGGCGAGCCTGCAACTATCTTTGCGCGGGCATGATCTACCTTCGCGATAATCCGCTACTCAGGGAACCTTTGCGTGGGGAGCACTTCAAGAATCGATTGCTCGGACATTGGGGGTCCGACCCGGGGCAGACCTTTACCTGGGTGCATCTGAATCGCGTCATTCGAAAATACGATTTGGACATGTTTTATATTTCTGGTCCGGGTCATGGTGCTCCAGCGGTGATTTCGAATTGTTATCTCGAAGGAACGTATTCGGAGATTTATCCGGAAAAGAATATGGACGAAGCCGGCATGCTCAAACTTTTCCGCGCGTTTTCGTTCCCCGGTCAGCTTGGAAGCCACTGTACGCCTGAGGTTCCGGGGTCGATTCACGAGGGCGGGGAGTTGGGTTACAGCTTGTCGCACGGCTTTGGCGCGGCCTTCGATAATCCGGATCTGATCGTGAGCGTCGTGGTTGGCGACGGCGAAGCGGAGACCGGACCGCTGGCGACTTCGTGGCATTCCAATAAATTTCTGAATCCCATTCGCGACGGCGCAGTGCTGCCCATTCTTCATTTGAACGGATACAAGATCGCGAATCCGACCATACTGGCCCGCATCCCTCCCCAGGAACTCGAAAGCCTTTTCCACGGATATGGATGGACGCCTCACTGGGTTGAGGGCGACGAACCTGCTGAGATGCATCAGAAGATGGCCGCGACTGTTGAGGCCTGCGTGCTGCAGATTCGCGCGATTCAAGAGGAAGCGCGCCGCACCGGCCAACCCGGACGGCCGCATTGGCCGATGATTATTCTTCGAACGCCAAAGGGATGGACCGGGCCAAAGGAAGTGGACGGGCATAAGGTGGAGAACTTTTGGCGGGCCCACCAGGTACCGGTGCTCGATGTGAAATCGAATCCCGAACATCTGCGGATTGTCGAGCAGTGGATGCGGAGTTACCGACCCGAAGAGCTTTTTGATGAGCGTGGAACGCTCGTGGCCGATCTGCGGGAACTGCCTCCTACGGGAACCCGCAGGATGAGCGCGAACCTTCACGCGAATGGTGGGAAACTGCGCAAGGTCCTGGACCTTCCGGACTTTCGCGATTATGCGGTTAAGGTGGACGCTCCTGGAGCACGAAGAATATCGCCGACGGAAACTCTCGGTAAGTTTCTGCGCGATGTGATGCGGCGCAACATGAACAGCTTTCGCATGTTCAGTCCGGACGAGAATGCGTCGAACCGTCTGCAGGATGTGTATGAGGCGAGCATGAAGACCTGGCTCGCTGAGATCAAGCCGGAGGACGCCGATGGCACCGACATCGCCCCCGACGGCCGAGTCATGGAGATGCTGAGCGAGCACACGCTCGAAGGCTGGCTTGAGGGCTATCTACTGACGGGGCGGCACGGGCTTCTTAGCACTTACGAGGCGTTCGCACACGTGATCGACTCGATGTACAACCAGTATGCGAAATGGCTGGAGAAAGCAAAGCTCGAAATCGACTGGCGCGCGCCGATCTCGTCGCTCAATTTGCTGATCACGTCTTTGGTTTGGCGCCAGGATCATAACGGCTTCACGCATGAGGACCCTGGCTTTCTCGATGTGGCGAGCAATAAGAGCGCGAGTCTCACGCGGATTTATTTGCCTGCCGATGCGAACTGTCTGCTGAGTGTCGCGGATCATTGCCTGCGGAGCGAGAATTACGTGAACGTGATTGTGGCCGACAAACAGCCACACCTCGCTTATCTCGATATGCAGGCGGCGGCCCTGCACTGCACCGAAGGCATTGGCATTTGGAATTGGGCAAGCACCGACGCCGGCGCAGAACCGGATGTGGTGGTTGCGAGCGCCGGCGACATCATGACCGAAGAGGCTCTGGCTGCTGTCGCGCTTTTGCGGGACAATTTCCCGGATCTTAAGATTCGTTTTGTCAACGTCGTGGATTTGTATCGGCTGCAGCCTGAGTCCGAGCATCCGCACGGGCTTTCCGACCGAGATTTCGATTCGCTCTTTACCAAGGACAGGCCGGTGATTTTTAATTTCCATGGATATCCTTGGCTTATTCACAAGTTCACCTATCGCAGAACGAATCACGACAACATTCATGTGCGCGGGTACAAAGAGAAGGGAAACATCAATACGCCTCTGGAGCTTGCGATTCGCAATCAGGTCGATCGCTTCGACCTGGCGATCGACGTGATCGACCGCGTTCCAAAGCTGCAGGATCCTGGCGCCCATTTCAAGGAATGGCTCAAGCAGCAGATTATCGAAAGCATCGACTATGCCTACGCGGAAGGCATCGACAAGCCTGAGATTCAGAACTGGAAATGGCCGTCGAAGAAATAGCCTGGGCGAGCCTCTTTTGACCGCGTTTTAATAAAGCCTTCGATTTGTCTGTCACGACAACTCCAGTGGAATCATGCGCATCAAATTTGCTCACGTCGCGAGCAGTTTGCCTGAGAATACTGGCCTTGCTTTCAGGGCTGGCAAAGTGCTGCTTGCTGAAAGCGGGTTCGGTGCTCAGGTATGCGCTGGTTGATTCTCGGGTTTTTGTTGTCGAGTGCCGTGATGGCGCAACTTGCACCGCAAGCGCCGCAGGCCGCCTATGAGGGCCAGAACGTAAGCGCCATTTCGCTGGTTGCGAATCCTCATCGCAATCTTGACCCTCTGCGCGAGTTCGTCACGCAAAAGGCGGGCACGCCTTATTCTGAAGCGAAGATTCAGGATTCCGCCAAGGCATTGCAACAGGCAGGAAGCTTTCCAAAGGTTGAGGTCAACGTGGAGCCCGAGATCACCGGGCTTCGAATCAATTTCCTGTTGGAGCCGGCTTTTTATTTCGGCGTGGTGGAATTTCCGGGTGCCGGAAAGAACTTTTCCTACACGCGGCTTCTGCAAGTGGTGAATCTTCCGGATGAGGAGCCTTACGATCCAGCGCGCATCCCGATTGCTGAAAATACTCTGCGCGAGTTTTTTCACAAGAACGGATACTTCCAAGCGAAAGTCGATGCGCAGCCGACCATCGATGATGCCCACGAACTCGTCAGCGTGAGCTTCAAAATTGAGATGGGGAAACAGGCTCGGATTTCCTCGGTAAAGATTGAAGGCCCGGATAGTCCCGAGAGCGCGCGATTGGTGCATACGGTGGAGTCGTTAAGGGCGCGGCTTTCCGGGGCGCTTTTGAAAACCGGCAAGCCATATTCGCCGGAGCGCATCAGCGCCGCAACCAAGCTGATGAGGAACTCGCTCGCAAAGCAACACCGGCTGGCAAGCAGCGTTCACGAAAATCCGGTGCAATACGACGCTCAGAATAATTCCGTGGCTGTTTCGTTCAAAGTGGAAGTAGGACCAGTGGTGACGGTTCGGACGGTTGGCGCAAAGTTGACAGCGATTCCATTTCTAGCTGGCCGAACGATAAAAAAACTCATTCCGATCTATTCGGAAAGAACTGTCGATGCAGACCTGGTCGAAGAAGGTCAGCGCAATCTGACCGACTATTTTCAGAAAAAAGGTTATTACGACGTAAAGGTGACGACTGACTATCAGAAACAGCCGGATCAAATTCTGGTGGTTTACAAGATCGACCGCGGAAGAAAGCGCAAAGTCGATCACATTTCGTTTCACGGAAACTACCAGCTATCGGCAACGGAACTAATGGCGCAGGTGACGGTGAGGAAATCGCACGTCTGGACACCCGGAAGCCTCAGCCAGAAATTGCTGAAACAGAGCGCCGACAACATTCAGGCGCTTTATCGCGATCGAGGTTATGAAGAAGCGAAAGCAACACCTCAAACCACCGATCACGAAGCGAAGGTCGATGTGGCATTCGAGATTGAGGAAGGCAAGCAGACGATCGTCGAGGACGTGATGGTCAAGGGAAATCAGAACGTCGATTCCGAGCAACTTACCGCACCCCAGGGATTTCAGCTGCGCGCCGGAGTGTCGTTTTCTCCGCGGAAGTTGACGGACGACCGCAATCGGATCTCGGCAACTTACTTGAATCGCGGATATCTCAACGCGGAAGTCAAGGCGATTGCGACGAAGAGCCCGAGCGATCCTCACCGGGTAAATGTCGCGTACGAGATCACGGAGCATCAGTTGGTGCGAATCAATGAGGTCGTCTATCTGGGGCAGAAACAAACGCGGCTTTCGCTGATCAAGAAGACGGCAAAAATTCCGCCGGAGACGCCGATGCGCCGCGGTCCGCTGCTGGAAGCCGAGAGCCGGCTGTATGACCTGAACATTTTCGATTGGTCGAGCGTGGGTCCGCGAAAGCCGATCACCGACCAGACGACTGAAATGGCGCTGGTCAAGGTGCACGAAGCCAAGCGTGATGAGATCACTTATGGTTTTGGTTTTGAAGTATCGCACCGGGGCGGGAACGTGCCAACCGGAACGGTAGCGCTTCCGGGCGGCGGAGCGACGATCGGCTTGGGAAACAACAAGATCGCGCCGAGCCAATCAACTTTTGCGAGCCCGCGTGGGTTGGTTGAGTTCAACCGGCGTAACATGCGCGGGCTGGGTGAGACGGCGAGCGCATCCATTCTTCTATCGCGTCTCGATCAGAAGGTTTTGAGTACCTACGGTCAACCACATTTCATTGGAACCGAATGGCATTCTCTGACGAGCATTTCGATTGAGCGCAACAGCGAGAACCCTCTGTTCACGGCGGGGCTGGGCGATGTCTCATTTCAGCTTGAGCGGGTACTGAATCGTAAAACCAATACGCGGCTGCAGTTTCGGTACGACTTTAACAAGACGGATTTGTCTCATCTGATTGTTCCTGAACTTGTGCTCGATCAGGATCGGCATGTGCTGCTCTCAACTTTTTCGGGTACGTTCATCCGCGATACGCGCGATAAGCCGCTCGATGCGCATCGGGGATCGTTTACGACGGTCAACTTTGGAGTCACGCCGACAGCACTCGGCTCCAGCGCCAACTTTACAAAACTGTTTGGGCAATATGCGTATTACAAACCGGTCCGCTCTGTGGTGCTCGCCAACAGCATTCGACTCGGGTTGGCATCGCCATTTGCCGGAAGCTTTGTTCCGACCAGCCAGTTGTTTTTTTCGGGAGGCGGCACGTCTCTGCGAGGGTTTCCAATCGATGAGGCGGGGCCGCAAAGGTTGGTACCATTTTGCAATGTGTTGCAGGGTCAATCTGGATGCGTGAACGTGACCGTGCCGGTGGGCGGACGCCAGCTCTTTATTCTGAATTCTGAGGCTCGGTTTCCGTTGAAGATCGCAAAGCCGCTGGGTGGAGTGATTTTTTACGACGGCGGCAATGTTTATTCGGCAATCAACTTTAATGATTTCGTCAACAATTACAGCAACACGGTGGGGATCGGATTGCGCTACGCGACGCCGATTGGGCCTGTGCGAATTGACGTGGGCCGAAATTTGAATCCGGTTCCAGGCATCAATCCGCTGCAATATTACATCACACTGGGCCAGGCTTTTTAGGGGCGGTCATGAAGTGGAAGAGGAAAGTCGGCTGGGCGTTTGCGGGGTCAATGACGTTGCTCGTTGTGTTGGCAATCGCAGGATATTTCTATCTGAAGAGCAGCGCCTTCCAGAAGTACACGTTGGGGAAAATTGTTGCAGAAGCGAACGACGCAACCGGCGGGAAGACTGAGATTGGCAAGCTCGAGTTTGACCTGTCGACATTAACGGCGCGCCTTTACAACATTACTTTGCGCGGCACGGAGAGCCCTGACCAGCAGCCGCTGCTGCACGCCGACAGTCTTACGGTTCGCCTGAGAATTTTGTCGGCGTTGCATCAACAGGTCGGACTTCGCGAATTGCTCATCAATCATCCTGTGGTTTATCTACGCGTGAACCGCGAGGGTAGTAACAATATTCCGCCTGCGCCCCCTAGCAAAGGCGGCAGCAACACGAGCGTATTCGATCTCGCGGTGGAGCATACGCAGATCACGAACGGTGAGATCAATTACAACGACCACAAGACTCCGCTCGACGCCAATCTTTACGATTTGGGAACAAATATTCGCTTTGATTCTTTGGCTAAGCGCTACGAAGGAAATCTTTCTTATGATCGCGGGAGCGTGCGCTACGCGCAGTACGCGCCGCTTGTCCATAATTTGAAATTGAAGTTTAACGCTTCAGCCGCGCAATTTGTTCTTGAAGCAGCGACTTTGCAGCTTGGGTCGTCGGAAGTCACGCTGCATGCCCAGGTTTCGGATTATGCCCATCCAGTTGCTGACGGAGATTATGAAGTTCTAGTTCACGCGCAGGACTTCGCCGCGATGTCGCTGGGCGTTGAGCCCGCAGGCGATGTGTCGCTGACTGGGAAGCTGCATTACCAGGCAGTTGGGAACCAGCCGACGCTGCGGAATCTCGCGGTCAACGGCCTCGTCGCGAGCGAATTGTTGACGGCCACGGCGTCGGGGAGTCACGTCGAATTGCGCAAGCTTCAGGGGACGTACCAACTGGCTGGCGGAAATTTGCAGGTGAGTGATCTTACTGTGGATGCGCTCGGCGGACGCGTTGCGGCGAACGCAGAGATGAAGCATTTGGACGGAACTCCGGAGGGTCGGGTGCAGGCGTCGCTCAGAAATATCTCGCTGAGAGCGCTGCAGCAGATGGCGGGACAAAAGCAAATGCAGGGTGTAAGCCTCGCTGGAACGGTTCACGGGAACATCGCCGCATCGTGGAATGGAGATATCAGCAAGTTGAACGCTCACTCGGACTTGTTCGTGCAAGCGCTTGCCAAGAGCCGATCAATTTCATCAGCAGAAGAAATTTCGGTCGAGGGATCGATTCATGCAACTTACGATGGTGCGCGTGAAACGCTCGAGTTGCGCGAGACAACGTTGCGAACGCCTGCTGCTGCTTTGACGGCGCAGGGAGAGATCAGCGGGAGTGGGAATCGTTCGAGTTTGCAGATTCGAGTAGTGGCAAGCGATTTGCAACGACTGGCTGCGCTGGCGTCTTCTTTCAGTCCGCAGACAACTATGCCAGCGATCGCGGGTTCGGCAACACTCAACGCGACCGTGAGTGGTTCGCTTCAAACGCCGATGATCGCGGCACAATTGAACGCTCAGAATGTCACGGTCGATGGCAGCGAGTGGAACAGTGTGAAACTCGACATGCGAGCGAATCCATCGGAATTCGTGGTGCAGAGTGGATCGCTAGTGAGTGCGCATCGAGGTCAGGCGACGTTCAACGCGAGCGTGGGATTACGCGATTGGTCGTATGAGGCGTCGAATCCAATCAAGGCGCATCTTGAGGTGCAGCAGATGCGGGTAGCCGATCTGCAGAAGATCGCGAACCAGCACTATCCGATTTCTGGGGACTTGTCGGCGAAGATTTCTTTGGAAGGCTCGCAACTCGCGCCTGCTGGATCAGGTTCAGCGACGCTGGCGAATGTGCAGACCTATGGCGAGCCAATCAAGAATTTCAGTGCAAAATTTAATGCGGCAAACGGGACAATCGTGTCGACTCTCAATGTGACAGCGGCTGCGGGAGTCATCGATGCCAACCTTTCTTACACTCCGAAGACCAACGCGTACAAGGTGAAGATCAACGCACCAGCAGTGGTGCTGCAAAAATTGCAGACCGTGCAAGCGAAAAACCTACCGCTTACCGGCACAGTAAGTGCTTCGGTGAAGGGCGAAGGGACGGTCGATAACCCGCAACTCGAAGCGGTTCTGCAATTGCCGCAGCTCGAGATTCGGCAGAATTCGATTTCCGGATTGAAGGCCGAGCTTCACGTTGCCTCGCATTTTGCTGATCTCACACTTGATTCAAGAGTCTCGCAAGCTTCCGTTCACGCGCACGGCCGCATCGCGCTGAGTGGAGACTACGAAACGGATGCGGCAATCGATACCGGAACGATTCCGCTCGATGCGCTGATGGCCGCATACGTGCCGAGCGTTCCACAAGGATTTCAAGGCCAAACGGAGTTGCACGCAACGCTGAAAGGGCCGCTCAAGGATACAACTAAAGTCGAAGCGCACTTGTCGATTCCGGTGCTTAAAGCAAGCTACCAATCTTTGCAGATCGGGATCGCGAATCCAGTTCGTGCCGACTATGCCAACTCTCTGGTAACGCTGCAACCCGCGGAGTTTCAAGGTACGGGAACATCGCTTCGCGTGCAGGGACGGTTGCCGATTGGCGGGAAAGTGGCTCCCACGTTATCCGCACAAGGCTCGGTCGACATGCGAATTGTCCGCATCGTCGCGCCGAATGTTTCCAGTTCGGGGACTCTTGCGCTCGATGTGCACGCCTCGGGATCGGCGGCGAAGCCGGAGGTGCAAGGGCAAATCCAAATTAAAGATGTTGCGATGACGACGGCTGATGCTCCGGTGGGGGTTGAGAAGTTGAATGGCACTGTCGACATCAGTAGCGATCATGTGCAGATTTCCAAGATGACGGGTCGGGTGGGCGGCGGGCAGGTTTCTATGGGCGGGTCGATTACCTACAAGCCGAGCGTGCAATTTAATCTCGCGCTGCAGGGACAATCGGTGCGGCTGCGTTATCCCGATGGCTTGAGGTCGCTGCTCGACGCCAACCTCGCGTTTAGCGGCACGACTGAGGCGTCGACGTTGAGCGGAAGAGTTCTGATCGACAGCTTATCGTTCACACCGGACTTCGATCTGGCAAAATTCGGCGACCAGTTCAGCACGGGAAGCGAGATTTCACAGCCAGGCTTTGCCGATACGGTGCAGCTTGCAATCGGCGTGCAGTCGCAAGAAAAGTTGGCGGCGACAAGTTCACAAATCAGCATCGAAGGGCAAGCGGCGCTTCGAGTGGGAGGAACGGCGGCAAACCCGGTGATCACAGGCCGTACGACGTTGACTTCAGGGGAGCTGTTCTACCGCAACGTGCGCTATCAACTGCAGAACGGCGTGATCACGTTCGACAATCCGAACGAGACTCATCCCGTGATGAACGTTTCGGCGACTACCACAGTCGAGCAATACAACCTCACACTCACGATGCGAGGGCCGCTCGACAAGCTGACCACGGCGTATGTTTCCGATCCGCCGCTGGCCACGGCAGATATTATCAACTTGATTGCCCAGGGCAAGACGACGCAGGAGGCGAGTGCAACGAGCCAGAGCACGGATTCGATTATTGCGTCGCAAGCGGCAAGCCAGGTGAGCGGCGGGGTGCAGAAGCTGGCGGGACTTTCAAGCTTGCAGATTGATCCGACGATCGGCGGGAACGGCCAGAACCCCGGCGCGCAGATTGCAATCCAACAGCGCGTAACCAAGAACCTGTTGGTTACATTTTCAACAGATGTTTCTCAGCCGGGGGGTGAAATGGTGCAGGGAGAGTACCAGATCAACAAGCGCTGGTCTGTAAGCGCAGCCCGCGATCAGCTTGGGGGAGTCTCGGTTGATGGCCGTTATCACACTCGGTTCTGAGCAGCTCGAAAGCCGGAAGTCGCCTGCTTATGCTGCGCGCTCGGCGGTGTCGGGTGCCGGCTCCTCCGATGTAATTTCTCTGGGCTTCAAGCTTCCCTTCTTGCTTTCTTTCGCCAGCTCGGCGTTGAGTTCGGCGCCGACAAGCAGTCCGAATGAAGTCCAGTAGAGCCAGATCATGAAGGCGATCAATCCCCCGAGGACCCCGTAGGTGCGGTTGTAGTTGGCGAAGTGGCGAAAATAAATTCCGAGCAAGTGGGAGAGGCTAATCCACGCGCCGACGGAAAGCACCGCGCCAGGGAGTGTCGCGGCGAAGCGCTGCTTCACGTTGGGAGCGAGGAAGTAGATGAATTCGACCGCCAGCACGGTGAAGGCGATGGCGATCGTCCAACGGAGAATGGGCCAAGTCATGACGAACAAAGTTGAAAGTTCGAGGCGGGCGGCGAGCCAGTCACCAAAGCGGGGGCCGACGATGGTCACCGCGAGAGCGACCAACAGCAATCCTCCGCTGATCGCCGCCAGCCCCACGGCGAGCAGCCGCGTCTTCCAGAAAGGGCGAAGATCATCGACATCATAAGCAATGTCTAAGGCCTCAATGACGGCGTCGAATGCGGCAGAAGCCATCCAGATGGTGCCTAACATTCCAAAGGAAAGCCAGGTGAGGCGGTGGGCCGAAAGTACATCGGCAAGAACGGAATAGACGCCCCGCATGGTATCGGCAGGCAGGAGTTGGGCCATCATCAGTAAAACGCGGCCGAACAGGTCAGGGAGAGGAATGTACCGCATTACGGCAGAAAGAAAGATGAGGGCTGGAAGGGCCGACAAAACACAATAGTAGGAAAGCGCGGCCGACACCTGCAGCGTGTGATGACGCACTACATCGTGGTAAGCACGCGCAAAGGCCCGCTTGATGCCGCCGAGGTACACGCCCATAAAATAGTTCTGGCATCCAACCGAGAAAATACACGAAAGACGGTACATGGAAGCCAGAAAGACGATGTTGCCGTTCGAATCATGGACTCCGCCAGGCTTACGAGGTAATTCCGCGTGAGCGCGCGTAAGCTTGTCATCCTTATGTCGAGCATTAATAATTTGGATTGGACTGGCGGTAACAGCGCACCTAGAGTTTACTTAGGGTAAACGCAGGTAGGGACAAGCGAAGTCTTAGTGTGCTTTGTTGGGGACTTCTGGATCGTCCGATTCCCGGCTAACAATGATACGCAAGCACTTTCATGCATGGGGATGATGGCAAGGCAATGCTCTCATACCGAATGTGACTAAAGGAACAGGTCAATTCCGCAGTAACCTAATAAAATATGGAACCAGAGAGTCTGGAGTTGGAACACAATCAGAGCGGGGTTGAAGAGTTGGAAATGACCGGCCAAGTCCGGGTGGTTACGCACGTCCTCACTCTTGAGGAAATTGGCAACCTTGCAGCCGAAGAGGGTCAGCCCGCCGAGACCCTGATGAACGTCGTGGCGCTGATCGCCAAGCGCTTTGAGACCGACGTTTGTTCGGCCTACTTGCTGGAGCCGGACCGGGCGAACCTGGTGCTGGCAGCGACCGTGGGCCTTCGGCAAGAGTGCATCGGCGTTCTGCGAATGGCAATCCATGAAGGGCTGGCCGGGTTGGTAGCCGAGCAGGTACGACCGGTGGCGGTCGAACAGCCGCAAAATCATCCACGTTTCAAATATTTCGGGGAAGCCGGCGAGGACGCGTACCAGTCGTTCGTTGGGGTTCCGCTCATTGACCGGGGAATTCTGCAAGGAGTTCTGGTGGTGCAAACCCTGGAGCCCCGGGTGTTTCAGGAAGATGAGATTCAAATGCTGGTCGAGGCGGCGGCCCAGGTGGCGCCGGTAGTGTGTGAGGCGCGAACGCTGGATCGTTTTATCGCTCCCGCGCAGGAACGGCTCTGGGCTTTAGCTCGCAATCTTTGGTGGAGTTGGGACCACGATGCGGTCAGCTTGTTTCGCGCTCTCGATCCGCTGCGCTGGAAGCAGTTGAATCAGAATCCGGTTTCATTGCTTGCAGAGCTCCCTCTGGCCAAACTCGAAAGCCGGGCCACAGAACTTGTATTGCACAGCCGCATCAACTATGCCTATCGCCGGTTGCAGGAATATCTGCAGGTGGACCGGACCTGGGGAGCCAGGCACGCCGGAGTGCTGCGACCGAGCCCGGTGGCATATTTTTCCGCGGAGTTCGGATTGCACGAATCGCTTCCAGTTTATTCGGGCGGACTCGGCGTCCTCGCCGGGGATCATATTAAGAGCGCGTCCGATCTGGCGATTCCGCTGGTCGGAATCGGCCTATTTTACGGGCAAGGATATTTTCGTCAGCGCCTGGATCGCGACGGTTGGCAGCAGGAAGAATATCTGGAGACGGACGTCAACCAGCTGCCTCTGGAAACCGCGATTGGCAAGAATGGGCGGCCCGTGGCCGTGCAAATTGAAACGCGTACCGGTTCCATTCACGCCAAGGTGTGGAGAGTCGCGGTTGGGCGTTGCGATCTTTTCCTGCTCGATTCCGACGTGGAAGCCAACTCGCCGGACGATCGTAAGCTGACATCCCGCCTCTACGGCGGCGACGCGCGCACTCGAATCCGGCAGGAGTTGCTGTTGGGCGTCGGCGGATTTCGCGCGCTCAAAGCCATGGGCATTACGCCGGGGGTTCTCCACCTGAATGAAGGGCACAGCGGCTTTGCGGTGCTGGAAGCAATTCGCAGTCGCATGCAGGACGAAGGCATCGGCTTTGAAAGCGCGGTTCCGCGAGTGTCGCGGGAAGTTGTGTTTACCACTCACACTCCGGTTCCCGCGGGACATGATCGCTTCGACGCGGATCTGATTGAGGAGCATCTTGGGCTTCTGCGCGAGGAGCTGACTCTTTCTCAGGCAAGCCTGATGGGCCTGGGACGCGAAAGACCAAGCGATCAGCAAGAAACATTTTGCATGACGGTGCTGGGGCTGCGGCTCTCGCGCCGCGCTAATGCGGTTTCCGCGCTGCACGGCGAAGTTTCGCGCGCTATGTGGACGGGCCTTTGTCCGGGCAAGCCGGAGGACGAAGTTCCCATCGGGCACATCACCAACGGAGTGCATGTTCCATCATGGCTGGCACCGCAAATGTATCGGCTGTATGACCGTCATCTGGGAGCGAACTGGCACCAGCACAGCAGCGAGGCGCGCATCTGGGAAGGCATTGAGGACGTGGATGACGGCGAACTTTGGGAGACGCATCTCAACCTGAAGTCTCAGCTGATCGAGTTTGTGCGCCGCCGTGCGATGGAACAAGCCGAACGCCGGTTCGAGTCGAGAGAAGTTTTGGTGAGACTGGGCAAGGTGCTCAGTCCGGATGCGTTGACGATTGGGTTTGCACGCCGGTTCGCGACGTACAAGAGGGCGAACCTGATTTTGAAAGACATCGAGAGCCTGGCCTCGATGGTGAACGATCCGAAGAGGCCGGTGCAGTTCGTGTTCGCCGGGAAGGCCCATCCCTTGGACGAGCCCGGGAAAAGACTTCTGCAGCAGATTGCGCAGATGATGCGGAACGGGCGTTTCGCCGACCGCTTCGTGTTTGTCGAAGACTACGACATCAACGTTGGCCGCCATTTAGTACAGGGCGTGGATGTGTGGCTGAACAATCCTCGGCGGCCGCTGGAAGCGTCGGGGACGAGCGGCCAAAAAGTGGTTTTGAATGGCGGATTGAATCTTTCAGTTCTCGACGGATGGTGGGCCGAGGCGTACGACGGCATGAATGGATTTGCGATTGGGATAGGAAGAACGCACTCCAACGTGGACCTGCATGACGAGCGCGACGGAGCTGATTTGCTTCGAGCCCTGCGCGAACAGGTGATTCCGCTTTATTACCAGCGGGACCGCGATGGCCTACCGCGAGGCTGGATCAAGCGCATGAAGCGAACCATCCGCACGCTGGGCTGGCGCTTTAACGCCGACCGCATGGTGATGGATTACACGCAGAAATGCTACATCCCCGCAGCTGGGGGGACATCGAGCGAAGTGAGATCAAGTTGGTGACGACGCTGGGCGGAGCAGGTTCGTCGAACGCAGTTCCGCCGGCAGCGAACAGGAGTTGCCCAATGCAGAGCGCAGTAGTGATTCTGCAAAACAATGTCGCGCGTGCGGAGAATCTCGGATCCAAGGTTAAGTCGGTCTCTGAGGCGGTGTTTATTGTTCAGTCCTTGCCGGAGTTGCAGACGCTGGTTCGGCAGTTTCCCATTCAGGTGGGAGTCGTGGATTTGGGCCTGGTGACGTTCGAGGAAATCATGAGCCTCCGCCATCTGGGCATGGAGATTGTTTGCACACACCGTACCCCCGACGATGTGATGTGGGCCGATGCGCTGGATGCGGGAGCGCTGGATTGTTGTTTTGACGATGATGGGCCGGCCATCTGCCGCGCGATTCTGCAAAACTCGGTGGCGGCACAGGCGGCTACCGCAGCTAGCTCGTAAGTGGTTACAAAATCGAGCACTTCTTTTCGCCGCGGCAAATCGAATTGAATCAGCTTTCCTTCAAGTGGAAAGGGGGAATGTGGGAATACGATCCGCAGCACGACTCGATTATTACCGCTGGCAACGGTAGTAAGAAACCTATTCAGGCAGCCTTCACGATCTTCTACAATCAGGGAAAACAGAAATACGAACTTGAGTCTGACGCAGGTCGCCCAGGCTTTTGATCGCGCGGGGCAATTATTCTGGTACCCCAACCGTGGCGTCCCTCGCGAAATTGGCGTATCGGTCAGCCAGGTAACGCTCAGTATCGACGATCTTCGCCTTCAGTCTAGCCTGTCGCCAACTCGAAGTAGCGCAGCAAAAGCAACGTTGTTCTCGGCTGCCGATCCGAGGCAGCCCGAACGATGCGCGGATCCTCATACGAGAGAGTAATGACCAGTATCATGGATTCGATATCGCGTCCGTCTAGCGCACCCTGCGTCTTCCACTCCGGTAGGAACTTCATGTCTGCGTCGAGCAGAACTGTATAACAATGCCGCAGCTGGCCACGTCGGAGCGCGGTAAACTTATCCGAATGTTCCTCAAGCCCGCCGTTGAAGCCGATTACCCGGAGATCATTGACCTCGTCAATATCGCCTTCCGGCGTACCGGTCCTGGCGCCAGTTGGAACGCCGAAGCGGGAGTCATCGAGGGGCAGCGTCTCAACGATTCTCTGCTCAGAGAAGATTTAGCCAACAACCCCGCTGCGCACCTGCTGATTCATCGGGATGAAGCCGATGGCGCACTTCTCGGAACCGTCTGGCTGGATCCTGCCGACGACGGCATCTGGTATCTCGGCCTCCTCAGCGTCAGACCTGATTTGCAAAACAGGCAGCTAGGCCGCTCTCTGCTCGCTGCCGCGGAACAGTTCGCGCAGGAACGCGGTGCTCATCGTATCCGTATGACGGTCATGAATATCCGGGCAACTCTGATCGCGTGGTATGAACGCCGGGGCTATACGCTGACCGGCGAAACGAAACCTTTCCCCTACGACGACCAACGTTTCGGCAAGCCGCTTCGGGATGATCTGCACTTTCTCGTGCTGCAGAAAGATCTAGTTCGTCAACAGTCATAGGGTCAGCGCAATGATCTAGTGCTAGCCCTCCTATTGATACGACAACGTCAGGTTATCCAGATAAACCGTGTACGAATCCTGCTCGGCGTCGCCGTCCATCTGGTAGTTGATGGTTAACCCATACCAGCCCGGCGATGTGCCGGCGGGGAAAGTCCAGTTCAGCGTGCTGGTCTGCCCATTGAGCGTGATCGATTGATACACGAGATTGTTGTTCGAATCTCGCTGCACCTGAATCTTCAGATGGTTCCATGAATTGTCATTCGGATAACACGAGATGCCGGTCGGCACCCACTTCTTGTTCTGATTGTCCCAGACATCCCACTCGTTTCCCGAGGCGAGGCGGCACTGGTGGCCAAAGATGAACCCCAGGTTGTTAAAGAACTGATTAATGTCGAACTCGAGCGCCTGAGAAAGGCCGAAGTTACCTCCGTAGAAGTACACGTCGTAAGTGAAGTCATGGAGTGAGGGAAGAAGAGTTTGATTCGTATCCGGCTGGCCCTGCGATGAGCCGGGGCCGATCAGGTGATTCATAAACAGCGCATCGGAAAAGGGCACGGTCCCTCCCACGCTGAATCCGGAGGCGTCCCCGCTCATGGAAGGAGAGCTGATTCCCTGGCCCATCCAAAAGGTGATGTTATCGCAAGGAGAAGGCGAGCAGTCCACGTAATTCGGTCCCTGTTGTCCGAATGAGGACCATCCGCCGCTCTTCTGCACGCTAGAGAACGATGGCTCCTGGCTCGCCGGCGCGGCAGGGGTGGGGGCGGGAGCGTTGGCAACCGTGATCTGAAATAATTGTTCTTTCGAGGCTCCCGTAGAATCGGAAACAGTGATCGCAAAGTCGGAAGTTCCGCTGGAACTCGGCGTCCCGGAAATCGCTCCCGAACTGGTACTGAGCGACAGACTCTGCGGCAACGAGCCGGACGCGAAAGTGAAAGTGTAGGGCGCGGTGCCACCGGTTACGACGATGGTGGCGCTGTAGGTCGCTCCGACTGTTCCTGAAGGCAGCGAAGACGAAATATTCAAGCTCGAACTCGTTGTGCCTGACCCAGAACCAGAGCCCGTGCCGGCAGACGTATTGCCTGGCATCGAATTCCCTGAGCAGGCGCTATAAAGAAGAGTCGAACAAACGACAGAAAGTAGTAGCAAGCATTGCAAGCCAGCCCGATTCACGCACACTTTGCACGTCGGTTTGGGGGAGACGCGAAACATAACATCACCTTTCAATGGAATAAGCAGGATTACTGGGCAACAGAAATCCCCAACTTTTTTTGAATTTTGGGACGAACTCATCGAACACAGCGGCCAGAATAGGCGCCGGTATCCAGGCACCTGGGAGTTTCAAGACGGGATGACGCTAGAGCCCGCAGAGACACATCGGAGCGGAAATCGATGGCTAGGGGTAGAAGTGGCGAAAACTACTGTATGAACAGTATAGCCACAAAATCTGGCAGCGCAAGAGGCGGTACCGCCTTCCCTGAGGACGGGCGTAAAGCAGATTTCTCCTGTCTCGCTTCGCTCGCGCGTCGGAATGACAAGGGGTTGCTCTCGAAGCGGCCCCTGAATCAACAAAGGGGGCAGTGAAAAGACAAGCGAGTCCCGGCTGACGAGGTTAGGCCGTTGCTGGTCGGCGGAAGGTTACCGAAAGGTTACCTAACACCTAAATTTTCCACACCGATGCCGCATGCCACGTAAAAGTTGCATTTTGGGACCAATCCGAAGTAATATCCATTACGGGAACTTTACAATCGATTTCCCGGAGTTCCTGACCCTGTACCGCTAATAACTTCCAGAATCGCTGTTTCAACTTGTGCAAATAACATAAGAGGTGGTTCGTCCGCCTCCGTCCCGGTTCGGAGAGTTCGCTATGTCGTGGTACGCATACTGCCTTACCGAGCATCAGACCCTCCCAAATGGCACCCGTTCCCGACGCCCCTTTGTAATCGAAAATGTCCAAGGCGTGAATGGGTCCCCCGTCCTCAGCTATCCCAGCGGTGAGTTCGCTGTGATTGTGAGCGAGTACGACCAGAATGCTGGGCCTCTTGATCACAAAGCCGCCATCGACCACGCTCGCGTGGTGAGTGGCTGCTTTCGCAATTCCACCGTTCTGCCGTTCCGTTTCGGAACGATCTTTGAAAGCGACGACGCACTCCGCCAGGCGGTCCGGGTCAACCGGCGCGCTTTCGGCGTGAGTGTGGCGAAACTCCGGGGCAAGTCCGAGATGCACATCAAGCTCACGGTCACCGACGGCTCCCTCCGCGAGGCCATGATCGATGTCGTCCTGCCCGATACCGTCGGCGGCGACTACCTTTCCAAGCTCCGCGTCAAAGCCTCTCGTGAGCGCGAACGCCAAACCAAGGCTCGCGCCCTCTCCGTACAGGTGCACAAGCTGTTCAATCCGCTGGAAGAAGAAATAAGCTGCAAGAAAGTCGCTCCTCAGGGCATGCTCATCGACATCGCTCATCTCATTGATTCGAAGTCGGTTGAGAAATATCAGAACCGCTACTCGACCGCCGCCAAGCAGCTCAAGAACTGCCAGGTAGCGATCAGCGGACCCTGGCCTCCGTACCACTTCCTCCCCGGGAAGCTGCGTACCGTGGCCGGAAACAGCTAAATCACAACTCCATTCGCCGGGCCGCCAGCTTCGCTTGTCGCTGGCGGCTCGAAGCGCTCCCTCGGCCTTCGCAGCCGCCGCTGCTGCAAATAATGTGCATCGTTGTGCACTTCCAGGAATCCCAACGACCCGTTTTGGGAGGTAGCGTTGACCACTCAACTTGACTCTAAGTTAAGCTCAATCAATCACTTATAAACTTGCCGCAGATTACTTGGGCCTTCCGCGCCTTTGGCTCGGCAAGTGCTCCTTTCTGATGTAATAGAGAGGCCGCAACCTCAAAGCAATGACCTTCACTATCGCTTCGTTTGAACATTTCCCGAAGTGCCGTTCCCTGCGGAATGGCTACTTCCATCGCCTTTCCTGACACGCCTACCATCTCGCCTCTTTGAATCGTGGCCCCAGAAATGGGGCCGCTTTTTTATGTAGGGACAGCCGCCCCCGGCTGTCCATCGGGCGCAGCCCGATCCCTTGGCCGACCCTCCAATCTCGTCTAGTCCACCGCGCAGCCCGATCCCCACTCTCGATCTCGCCTAGAAAATCCTCCACACAAAATGCCCCAGCAGCATAAACAGCAGCAGCATAAATACCCCGCCAACCCAGATCAGAAAATTCAACGTCATCTTCGTCGAATTGATTTGTTTCTTGTCCATGACCTGACGCTAGCACATGCTGGCCGCAGCACAATACCCGGCTTACAGCAGGGCCGCTTCCTCATCACTTTCCTCAAGCTTCTCCACTCAAGTACACTGCCAGCACCTATGACCAAGGCCGCTCGCATCGCCATCGCCATCGCCTCGCTTACTGTTGCAGTTTTCAATGCCGCCCTCTTCGCGCCTCTGTCCACGTCGGCCCAAAACCCTCCGCAAAAGCCGCCGACTCCACCTGTGTGGATGTCTCACCCCCAAACTTCCGAAGCCGAGCAGCGAAATTTCCCTCAGCTTCTTCTTCAGCAGCTTTCGGCGATCAAAGCTGCCGCGCTCAACGACGACTACGCTTATCGCCAGCTCGCGCATCTGACGGAAAATATCGGCGCTCGTCTCACCGGTTCACCCCAGGCCACGGCCGCCGCGCAATATGTCGCGGAAGAATTGCGCAAGCTCGGCCTCGAGGTTCGCCTTGAGCCGGTCACCGTGCCCCACTGGGTGCGAGGCGCGGAGACGGCCGCGTTGGTTGACTATCCCGGCATGGTCCCCGGCGCATCGCAAAGAATCGTTCTCACCGCTCTCGGCGGAAGCTCCTCAACTCCTCCTGATGGCATCACCGCCGAGATCGTCGCCGTCGACAATTTCGACCAGCTTACCGCTCTCGGCCGTGACAAAGTTGCCGGCAAGATCGTTCTATTCAACGAACTCTACGACAAGCAGAAAGCCGCGGCCGGACTTGCCTTCGCTGCCTACGGCGAAGCGGTGCGCTATCGTGCATCCGGAGCCAAAGCCGCTGCCGATCTCGGCGCCGTCGCCTCGCTCGTGCGATCGGTGGGCAGTGCCGATTTCCGGCTTCCACACACCGGCTTCAGCACTCCCGCCGGCATCCCCGACGCCGCAGTCACTGCTGAGGATGCCGACCTCATCGCCCACCTCGCGGCTCAGGGAAAAGTGCGCATGCACCTCACACTCACCCCGCAAAAGCTCGCAGACGAAACCAGTTACAACGTCATCGCCGATCTCAAAGGCTCCGATCATCCCGAGCAAATCGTAGTTGTCTCCGGACACCTCGATTCCTGGGACCTCGGCACCGGCGCCATCGACGATGGAGCCGGCGTTGTCGTCGCCATGCAAACTGCAGAAGTCCTGCAGCGCCTTCACCTGCGCCCGGCTCGCACCCTGCGCGTCATCGCCTGGATGGACGAAGAGACAGGAGGCTCCGGCAGCAGGGCTTACACCGCGGAATATTCCAACGACTTCCCACACTGCGACGCCGCCATTGAGAGCGACTCCGGAGCCGCGCACCCTCTCGGCTTTGACTTCAAGGGCACAACCGCCGCCATCGAATCGCTCCGTCCCGCGCAAAACGTTCTCCTCAGCATCGGCGCCAGCGTCCTACAGCCCAGCTCCTATTCTCCCGGCGCCGACATCACCGCCATGTCCGATGCTGGAGTCCCCACCTTCGGCATCCTTCAGGACAGCCGTACCTATTTCAACTACCACCACAGCGCCGCCGATACCCTCGACAAAGTCGTCCCCAGCGAACTCCGCGAAAACGCCGCCGCCATGGCAGTGATGGCCTACGCGCTCACCAATATGAAAGATCCGTTGCCGCGATAAGGTTGGGAGACCTTGAGTGTGAGGGTAATCGCTCCACACCACGGGCCTAGGCCAGCCCAGCCAAGCGGGATTTGCGAACGGGGGAACTCTGCTGATGGTATAGGGGTTTGACGGCCAGCCCAGGGTTATTTCAAGACCAGTTCGCTATCGTACTGTCGCATAACTCCGTAGCATTCGCAGGCTGAGTTTTCAAGTTTTTTGCGATTCACGATCTTCACCGCGCCTCTTGTGTACACGATGAGTTTCTTCCTCTGCAAAACACCCGCTGCCGAACTCACGCTAGGTCGATCTGTCCCTAGCATCGTTGCGAGAAAATCATGTGTTATGGGTAGGGATCCTGAATCTACTCTGTCTTGAGTCATTAGCAACCACCGTGCAAGCCGCTGCCCAATAGCATGCAGCCGATTACACGCCGCAGTCTGTGCAACCTGCATACTCCGGATTGCGGCATAGCGGCTCAACGCCAATCGTAAGTGTGGAGCGGATTCCAACGTGTTCTGCAAAGCTCCGACTTCGACCCGAAAGCCATCCCCCGTGATTTGGACCACCGCTTGAAGCGGGCTCCTGCTCAGGCCAACGGCCGCTAGTGTTCCTGTAAAGCCCTCATTTCCAACTATCCCAGCTTCGGCAGTTTTTCCATCTTTCATTACGACTACAAGAGAAATCAGACCTCGATTCGGGAAGTATGCGAATTCTAACTTTCTACCCGCCTCGTGAAGGACTAGATGGTTTGGCAAGCTGACGTATTCGAGATGGGGGCGCAGTGAGCTGTAGTCGTTATCTGAGATCGACAGAAGTATGAGGCTGCTGACTGGTTTTCCTTCGGGGTTCGTCCGCTCGCCAGACTGCATGCATTGGAGGTTTTTGCTTGCCATAAACCATCCTTCCTAGAGATATGCTTCGCTAATTGCCGAAAGGAGACCTTGGCTCAGCCCCCGGGCAATCCGCTGTCAACCGAGATTTCTCTCTGCGCTCACCTTCTAACGCGCGGCAAAGTTTCTCAATCAGTATCGTCAACTTCGCCGGGTCCATTTCTTTGCTAGCCTGTTCTGCAATGGGTTGCCAATTTCCGTTTCCAAAGTACGGGGCCATACCAGCATTCCCTTCTCAGCCTTGCAAACTTTACCTTGGAACCTACAGCCGAGTCTGAGCAATAACGCACGTTCAAGCGTGGCGATCCCACGACTCTAACGAGGCCCGAGATCGGGCAAGGCTGGAACAAGAATCTTCTAAAACAACGTCGGAAATGCGACAGACCAATCAAAATTGACACATGTAGACTGTGCGCCGTATGTGTCTTTTTCGCCGAGTTCAGACTGGTGACGGTTTCTATTGCAATAGAGCATTACACCGCTACGAAAGGGGAGTTAACGGTTGCCCAGAATGTCTCGTTCCCTAGGACAGCAAAAGAGTACTCGTTGGCGCAAGCGACAGAAGTGGCCGTGAGCCGGTGCGGTCATGTCAACTATGGATTTAGCCGCGAAGGCAGAGAGAATCTCAAGGTTGCAGGAAGAAATGGAGTCCATCCATCACGCCAAACAAACAGTATTGGCGACAGGCGAACCCGAGCCATGCAGCCAAAGCTTACTATTACCACAGACAGGAGAGACTAGAAGAAATCCGGCGTGAACTTTCCGAACTGCAAAAGGTGTAATTGGGCAGCCCACAAGGGGCGGTGACCGTGATGGCGTAGTGATTACCTACGATAAATTCGCCTAGCGTTATTTCGCAGTCGTGGCGGCGCAGTAAGAGAGGCGGCCCATGAGCCGGAAGCTGGTATGGATTGAGCAGAAGCGTTTTCGTGGTTTTGGCTGCTCCGAATGTGGCTGGCGGTTCAAGCCTTCTGGCCCACCCACCGGCACATCTTTCGATGAAATGATGCGCAACTTCGAGTTGCAGCGTGACAGAGAGTTTGCGTCCCATGTTTGCGCCGATTCACCTAATAGGAAATGACTAAAGGAGCAAGGACGCCGAACAATTCAACCGGGGTGCAGTTTGCTGCAGTTGGAGGAATCGAGACCGTTGTTCCCTCCGACAAACCTTAGTCAGATCGGTCTGATCATCCTCGTCGCGACCAACACTCCCAAAATAGTGGCGCTGTTGCGAACGCTTCCCGAGATAGTCATGAGTGCCTCCGACACCGGCGGATGTTGCTCCGCCAGTATGGCAAGGCGCTCGCTGACGTCATGCAGTTGCTCAACTTCGTGCAGGATGGCCTCAATAGGCATGAGTGGCACCGCTTGGGACTTCGCCTTCGGGAATCGTCAAGCCTGTCCTGGTGACCACGCGGTTCACAATGTCTTCCGCATAATTACGGTACAAGGTATGCAGTGTGCTGCGCCAGCCTATCAGTTCACCGCGCGCGAACTCAGTCTCCAAGCCCGCGGGCTCTTTCCGGTGCTCATCATGGTAGCTCTTCAAAAGAAATTCGCCCTGTTCTACCAGACGATTGATGGTTTCCGCGTTTTGCAGCGCTAGGTGCATGGTTCCCTCCTGGCACGATCGCGTGCATCCCGTTTGAGTGGCCCGAGAAGGCGGAAGCACTCCGCCTCCTCGTGCCCAACAAACTCAGCGTCTTCTACGCTGCTGCGAGTTCGCGCTCTTGAAAGGTCGAGGTGACAACGTCAAAGGTGTGAACCTGGGGCGTACCCTCGATGAATCTTGCCAGCGTCTTCAACACCTGCGGATATGTATTGGTGTTGTATGCGTCGGCATCGTTCTTGTTTTCCCACATACTGATTGCGGTCACATCAACTCCGCCGGGACCGGCGAGAGTTATTTCGTCCTTAAAGCCATTCTGCTTTCGAAGCAAAGGCAGAACGTCTTTTTCGAACGCTCGCGTGTAATCGGAGAGCATATTCGATTTCAAATGGATAGAGACATTGCGTGCAAACATAGGCAACCTCCTTTAGGGTTGGGAGTTGCTAAGAGAGACAACTTCAGATGGGCTGACTTAGTTCAGGGAACCTGAAATGAGGAGAAGGTGATGACCACCTCAACTACAACCCTAGGCTTCTGCGCCGGAACTGTCAACCGGGCTTCAGCAACACCGCATCAGTCAGCACCGAGCTGGTTATTTGGAATCGAATGAGAACGCCAACAAAACATTTCCCGCCATTGCATTGGTGTAGCCGGTATTCACATAGACCATGCCGCTGACAATCGTCGGGCCAGCGCCGTTGAGTGAACCGCCATGCGCTTTGATGCCGTTGGTCGTACGAAAGTCCTGAGCGGTGTCGAAATCCCATAGCACGCTCCCGTCCCGCGTATCGTAAGCGCGTAAATGACCATCGAGGGAACCGGCGAACACCATCTCCGAAGTCAAAGTTGGAGGAGCCATCTGTGCGGCGCTGCATCCCTCTTTCCCCGCGCACGGTGGCTTGGGCGGAGCCGCATACCAAACCTGCTTCCCACTGCGCAGATCAAGCGCGAACAACCCTCCGCCTCCGATCGGATGATCGAAGCTGTAGTCGGAGATGGGAAAATACGCGTAGCGATTGTTGGCCGCACCGCCCCACTCAATGCCGCCGAGCGGCCCGCCATTTCCGATCCGGCTCTTCCACAGCAGCGCGCCGCGGTGCGCCGGATCCAACGCATAGACCACCCCGGATTTCTGCGCCAGCAGCAGAACATCCCGGCCGTTCCCCAGCGATCTCAACATAGGAGGGGCTCCGAAATCGAAATCGTCGCCGTGTTGTTCTGGGCAATTATCTTTTTTCTCCGCCACGCAGCCCGCATTCCACAGATCACTCTTGGTAAATTGCCGCGACCACACCTTCTTCCCCGATTTCATATCGAAAGCTATGACCGCGTCTGACGAGTCGGTCGGCGGATCGGAATAATTGTTGCCCGTCGCCACATAAATAAGATGGCGCTTCAGGTCGGCGGTCGGCGCTGACCACACAGCCGCACCCGATGGTCCCCAGTACTGCACGCCCGCAGCGCTCTTGCCCGTAGCTTTTGGTTCTTCCGCGATGGTGTAAACCTGCCAGATCTGTTTTCCCGAGGACATCTCCAGCGCAACCACGCTGCCGCGAAATGTGCAGCACGGATAGCTCGGGTCAGCCGCCGATCCTTCTTCTCCGGAAGAGAACGGTACGTAAAGAGTTGGGCCCACTAGCAGCGGCGATCCCGTGATGCGCGCCGCGGAATGCGAATCTGGACGAACTTTCCAAACCAAAGAGCCGTCAGAGACTCGAACAGCATAGACGTATCCATTGGTGTCGCCGAAAAATGCTGTGCTTCCTTTCTCACCGACGGAAATTGCGGTCTTAACCGTCGCCGACGCCTTAAATCTCCACCACGGGCATCCTGTCGCGGAGTCAAGCGCGTAGACATTGCCGTCTTCGCTGCCTACAAATAATTTTCCGTCGTAAGAGGTGGGCTGACCAAAAGTGGCCGCGGCTCCGGGAAAGCCGAATGCCCATTTGAATTTCAAGCTTTTGACTTGGTCGCGGTTCAGCCCAGCAGCGATTGCCGGTTGAAAGCGGCTATTCTCCAGATCCCCTCCCCAGCCCGCCCAACCCGGAGGATTCGGTGGCGGGTCCAAATCGCGGGCGCAAAACCCCGTCATAACTTCTGCTGTAGCAGCATCCGGAGCACCGACGGCATCGGCGATCGCGGACTTTTCCGCCTTGGATAAAAACTTCCCTTCCCATTTCATGCGGCCGGACTCAAGCGCAGCGAGGATCGATGCCTTCGACATCTGGTGCAGCGCGTCGAGAGTGGGAGCGCGCATATCCCCTCCGTCCTTGTGACAGCTGGCGCATTTCTTCGCGAACAGCGCCTCGCCGTTCGGCGACGCGGCAGGTTGCTTCCTCGAGCAGCCCTGCAGGCAAAGCCCCGCAGCCAGCCATAGAACCAGAAGCATGAAGCGCGCCCTTACCGGTGCACCAATATGGGAAAGTAGCAAGAACTTTTTCGTTCGAAACCGTGATTGAAATTCCTGGCGCATGAGCGTGTGCGATGAGTTTTATTTGCTGGCCGACCACAGGTCTACCCGCACTCCCTTGGATGACAAGCGAAACGCCAGCGAATGTTTCCTCTTCGTAGAAAAAAGTAAAGGAGTGTTCCCGCGCCCGTTTTTCGATAGTGATTTCGTCGTAAATACACGATGCACTGTATCCACGCGCACTGATTCCTTTAATAAGCCGTTAACGCTTCGATTTGAAAAAATCGTACCTGGGCTGATGGACGCGGACTTCACAGAAACATTATGTTCCCCGAGCGGCATCCCAACCCCCATAATCAGGAGACCCACTCTACAGCGGAAACTGTATCGAAGTGGATTGGGCGAGACCGTAGAATCCGGCCAGTCCCAAAGAAACATTCTTGAGAGGAGAAAATCGTGATTCAACGATTGGGAAAAACAGCAGTAGCGGCAGTAATTATCGCAGCGCTTTCATGGTTCGTTGCGGTACCCGTGGTTCGCGCCGATGATGACCGTTCACACTGTCAGCACGCGGTCGAAAAGGCCGAGGCCAGACTAGACCGTGCCATCGCACACAACGGCGAACACAGCCGACAGGCCGACGACCGCCGCCGAGACCTCAACGCCGAGCGGCAACGTTGCTGGGAACTGCACCATCAATGGTGGAACGGCCACGAACATCGCTGGGAGACCGAGCAGAACTGGGATCGCGACCACGATCACGATCACGATAATCACTAGACTGAAGTGAGCAGATCAACGTGATGTGTTCTCCGAGTGAACGTGCAAATGCCCCATCCTCTTTTTCCGCAAACTACGACGGGGGAGGGTGGGGAATATTTTCTGCACATTACTCTCCCGCCGCGACGTCAAGACCTTCTCCCATGAGAAGCCACGATGCTTGAAGGGCCGTCACCTCATCCTCAGTCAAGTACCGTACGTTTAGGTTTACGATCTTTTCGTTCGGAATGTACAGATTATTGCTTGGGATTTTTCGCCAATAGGAATCGGTGTCCATAATTTTCTGCTGTTCGGCGTCCCTTAGATATCCCTGCCGATCAAAGCGGCGCGGATATTCCAGAAAGATGCCCGAGAGTTCGCCCTCTTTATTGAGGAAAAAATTGATTACGTGTCCGTTGTAGAGAATGTCTATCGTGGTTAGCACATCCACCCAGACCTCTCTAGCCGGTTCGGGCGGATAGCTGAGCGGGGTAAGCAAAAGGTGCCACTCGCTAACGGCTGGCAACAGGATCTTGGCCGCCGTCCATGCATACAACCTCCTGCGTACTCCAGTGAGACTTTCCGACCATCGTCCGTAGTTTCTAGTCAGCCACGCGCAGATCCAAGCCTCGAATGAGACAAACAAGTAATACCAAAACAGGAAACGAGCCTGTCTTCGGATCACCTGATTCCCCGCCACCCAGTAAACCTGAGTATGACCTTGATCTTCAAACCCTCTGCCGCTTATCGCCGCACTAATGACAATGCGATAAGCGTCTCGTCTATCAGTGGAAGAGCTCGTCCCGGCTCCGAAAGGCCAATTCGCCACACTCCACACCAAACCGAGTGCCAGAAAAAACGGGAGAATTGACGCGATCACCGCGAAGGTAAACTCTTCACCTCGGGTGCGCTGAAACTTGATGTGCGGAACGAACAGTGAGTAGAACGATCTAAACAGGCCACCCGGAACGAGTAGGTAGGAGACCACCCAATAGGAGGCTAAAAGGCCGATCATCGCGCCTCTATTGTTACGCCAAATTTGTTACCCAGAACTTCTTATCGGCCCGCTATCGCAGCCTCTGTCACTTTTCGTCTCACCACAAAACTTCGGCCGGCCTCATCTCGGACACGAGCTAGTCCTGTTCTGGTTAGCTCATCCTGAATCTGCGGATCCGACTTGATCTTTTCAGCGAGACGCCTAGCCTCGTCGTTTTCTGGGTTACCGACAGTTCTCAACGCGGAAGACAACTTATCGAGGTTCGAAATCATGAAGTATCCTTACAACCATATAGATACACTACCTAGGGGAAAAGTCAACATTCTTTGTCCCGAGTCCCGGATAACCATCCCCATATCCTCCGCAGCCGAAGCTTGACGGCCCCGCTCCTTCTTGCTGCCCTCACCCTAGTAGCTTGGCAGCGTCCTTGGCGTGGTAGGTGAGGATAATGCTAGCGCCCGCACGACGGATGCTTAGGAGCGATTCCATGATGACACGTTCGCGTTCGATCCATCCGTTGCGCGCGGCGGCTTCGATCATGGCATATTCGCCGGAGACTTGATACGCCGCCAGCGGCACGTCGAAACGCAGGCGGGCCGCGGCAATCACGTCGAGGTAAGGCATGGCCGGCTTGACCATAATCATGTCCGCGCCTTCTTCAATGTCGAGTTCTATCTCGCGCATGGCCTCGCGTAGGTTCCCGCCATCCATCTGATAAGAACGACGGTCGCCGAATTGCGGAGCGGAGTCCGCAGCCTCGCGGAACGGCCCGTAAAAACCGGACGCGAACTTGGCTGCGTAGGAAAGTATCGGAGTGTTCTCAAAGCTGGCTTCATCGAGCGCGCGGCGAATGGCGGCCACGCGGCCGTCCATCATGTCGGAAGGAGCGATGATATCGATGCCAGCACGCGTGAGCGAAACCGCCGTACGGGCCAGAAGTTCGAGCGACGCGTCATTGTCGATTTCAAACTTGGAATCAACTACGTGTGCCACAATCGTCGCCAGTTCGTCGATGACCTTTAACTTTTCCTCTGGGCTCTTCACCGGTGTCACCGCAACTCCCCGCGAGGCGCGCACCGCATCTCTTGCCGCCGCTCCCAGAGACTGTGGGGTCGCCGTGGTCTTCACGATGCCGCAATGTCCGTGCGACATGTATTCACAGAGACAGACGTCGCCCATCAGAATCAGGCCAGGGATTTTGCTTTTCATCGCGCGAGCGGCTTGCTGCACAATGCCATCGTCAGCCCATGCTCCCGTGGCGACGTCATCTTTTTTGTCGGGCAGGCCGAACAAAATCACTGAAGGTATGCCGAGCGAGTGCGCGACACGCGCCTCGCTAACCGCCTCATCCACCGAAAGGTTGAACACGCCAGGCATGGAGCCAACCTCTTTGCGCACGCCTTCGCCGGGGCAGACAAACATGGGATAGACCAGCGAATCCGGCGTAAGCCGGGTTTCACGCACCAGGTCGCGAAGTTCGGAGGTACGTCTTAGACGCCGAAGACGGGTAACCGGAAAGGCCATGAGAACCACCTGAGGAGAATTGAGCGCCTTTCAACCCTAAGATTTTAGCAGGGAATGAATTCCAGGGACGGTTATCCGGCCTGGATTCTCCCGTCGTAGCAGCCGGGAGGGCGTAGAAGATGTGACGAAAGTAATACTCCGCCATCCGAAAGCGATCTGGGAATCGTGGGTTTCATCCATATGATAGACGCGGATGAGGCTGCTTCGACGAAATCGCTGGTTTTTGCTGGCGGGCGCGATCACGCTGGCCTTCGCCGTAATTTCAATGATGGCGCCGAGCGGTCCTTCGTTGACAGTCTTCTTTGACATCGGTTACCTGCTGCTGGCTCTGACCACCGGCATAACCATGCTGGCCACTGCGTTTTCGGCGCAGGGCGCGCACCGGCGGTTCTGGGTTCTGATGGCGGCTGGCATTATGCTGCTCGCTTCGAATCAGGCCTCCTGGGTCTATTGCGAAGTTCTGCGCCATGCCCCCGTGCCGGATCCCTGGTTCCCGGACATTTATCTTTTCCTCCACTTAGTACCCATGATTGCGGCGGCGGCATTACGTCCGCATCGGGCCGAAGGGAAACCGAAATTCCGCGTAGGTACGCTGGATTTCCTTCTTCTGCTCGTGTGGTGGATATTCCTCTACGCGTTCGTGGTTTTCCCCTCGCAATACGTGTCGGTGAATATGCCGGACTATGACCGCAGCTTCAGCACGCTCTACGTGCTCGAGAGCGGCGTACTCATTCTTGTGCTCGGAATCGCCGCACGCGGGGCGCAAGCCAGATGGAAGACGATGTACCTGAACCTGATGATGGCAAGCGCCCTTTACGCGCTGGCCTCCCAGGGACTGAACCTTGCCGCTGCGAACGGCAACTACAGCACCGGAAGTCTGTATGACGTTCCGTTGCTGGGCGCTGTGAGCTGGATGGCGGCAGCCGCACTCACCACCTGGGAGGAACAGCCCGAAGCGGCTCCTCATGAAGTGGATGACAAATGGGGGGCGATTGCGCCGCGGTTGGCCATGCTTGCCATTCTCTCTCTGCCGCTGCTCGGCCTTTGGACTTTCTATTGGGACGAGTCCCCGGCTCCGGCTCGAACCTTCCGGTTGTTCACGATCCTGGTGGCAATGCTCGTCCTGGGTACGTTCGTATTTTTTCGCCAGTATCTTCAGGACCAGGCACTGATCCGGCTGCTCGATGACTCCCGGCGCACCTTCGAAAACGAGCAGCGACTGCAAAGTCACCTGGTGCAGCGCGAGAAACTGGCGTCTTTGGGTCAGTTGGTCGCAGGCGCGGCGCATGAAATTCAACATCCACTCTCGACCGTTATTGGAAATTGCGAGAAGCTGTGGTCGAACCAGCAGCTGACCGGCGAACAGGAAGCGCTGGTGCGGAAAATTATCAGCCAGTCCCATCGCACCGGCGATCTGGTCGCAAGCCTTCTCAGTTTTGCGCAGCAAAGTTCCGGCGAAAAAGCGATGGTGGATTTATCCGTGCTTCTGCAGCGCAGTGTCCAGATGCGCGGCCTGCAAAAGCACGATCAAAAGATTCGCATCGACACTTCCATGGATCCCACACTGCCGCCGGTGTGGGGAGACGGTCACCAGTTGTTTCAAGCCTTCGCCCAGATCGTCGAAAATGCCATCGATGCTCTGGAAGAAGCAAGCGGAGGGATGCTTCTCGTCAGCGCCCAGCGCCAGGGAGCAGAAGTTGTGGTGCAGTTCGCCGACAGCGGTCCGGGCATAAAAGATCCAGCCCGCGTATTCGATCCTTTCTATACGACGAAACCAATCGGCAAAGGCACCGGCCTTGGCCTGAGTGCGGTATACGGTGTGGTCCAGGATCATCAAGGGCAGATCACCTGTCAGAACCGGCCCGAGGGTGGCGCCGTGTTCGAAGTTCGTCTCCCCGTGGCTCGCCAGGCCGATTCACAAGCTCTTGCGGCTACCCACTCGTAAACCGCCCACCCGTAAGCGCGTCTCGTGCATCTGCAATATCTAATCTGCGGCTGCAACATCTATCCGCGCTGTCTGGTCTTGATATTTCTGATCCCCCCATTCCTGTAACATAAATTTGATGTCTCAACCGCTCATCCACAACTCCGCCCGCGTGTTGGAGTTCGATGCCCTACGCGAGTTGCTGCGCGGCTACGCCTCTTCGCCGCTGGGTCAGGCGAAGATTACGGCGCTTGCTCCCGCGACTGATTCCGCGTGGATCGAAGAGCAACAACAGCTCACGCAGGAAGTGCGAGAGTTCCGCCGCGTCGGCGGCCGGTTCGATTTTATCGGCCTGCTCGCTGTCGGGGAATTAGTCGCGAAGTCGCGTATCGTCGGAGCCGCGATAGAAACCACAGACATACGCGATGTGGTGTTGTTGGTAGATCGCGCCGCCGAGTGGCGCGAGATCGCTCTTCACCCACCTGCCAGCATGCAAACCGAATGGCGTCGCACGCTGGCGCTTTCACAAAGCGTGCCCGACTTCACGGAATTCCTGCGCTTCTTTCGCAATAAGATTCAACCCGACGGCACGCTCGAAGATCGCGCGTCACCCGAGCTCTCTCGCATTCGCCGTGAAATCGAAAAGCAAAGACGCGTGATCCAGGAATCGCTGCGCGGATATCTCCGCAAACTCGCCGAAGGCGGCGCAGTGCAGGATGAATTAATCACGATACGCGGTGAGCGCTTCGTGATCCCGATCAAGATCGAGCAGAAACGCCGCGTGCAAGGCGTGGTTCACGGCGCGAGTTCGAGCGGCCAAACCGTTTTCGTCGAGCCGCTAGAAACCATCGACCAAAACAACGAACTCGTGCGCCTGCTCGACGACGAACTCGCCGAGGTCCATCGCATCCTTCTCGAAATGACGCGCGGCATCGGCGAACGTGCAGATGAGATTCTCGCGTCAGCCGAAGCGCTCGCCGAGCTGGAATTGCAATTCGCCAAAGCCCGCTTCGCCGAAGACTACAACTGCGTCGCGGTGCAGTTGAACACGTCTGCCGAAAGCCAGCAAGATTCATATGGAGAAGGTTCAGGTGGGGACGGGCGCATTCGCCCGTCCGCGAGCGCAGCTCGCTTGCTTTTGCACAACGCCCGCCATCCCTTGCTGGAGCGAAACCTAAAGCTGAAAGGCTCAAGAGTAGTCCCCATCACCATCGAACTTGAAGGCGCCCGGCGTCAGCTCGTCATCACCGGCCCCAACACCGGCGGCAAAACGATCACACTCAAGACCATGGGCCTTCTCGCCCTGATGGCGCAATCAGGAATTCCAGTCCCCGCCGATCGCGCGGAGATGCCTGTATTCGACGCAGTGCTGGCCGATATCGGCGACTACCAATCGATCGAACAGAATCTCTCCACCTTTTCCGCGCACGTCACCAACATCGATTTCATCTCCCGCACCGCAACCGCGCAGTCGCTCGTTCTGCTCGATGAGCTCGGTTCCGCGACCGATCCCGAAGAAGGCGCAGCGCTGGCTGTCGCGATTGCCACACACTTTGGCCAAATTGGCTGCATGACCGTGATCTCCACGCACCACACTTCGCTGAAAGTCTACGGTGCCAACACTGCCGGCGTAATCAACGCGTCGGTGGGCTTCAACGAAACCACACTGCAACCAACCTACGAACTGAAAATGGGAGTGCCCGGAGCCTCTGCTGGAATCAACATCGCGCAGCGGCTTGGCCTGAATCCCGCGATCATCGACGGAGCGCGGGCGCGCCTCGGCACGCAGGCTCGCGATGTCGGCGAATTTCTCGACCGGCTTCACGCCAACCTGCGCGAAGCGGAGAGCGAGCGCTTGCGCCTGCGGGCGGGCGAACAAGATCTTGAACGCGAAAAGAATCGCCTCGCGGTTGAAGGAAGAAAAGATCAGCAGTCGAAGGTCCGCGAAATGGAAAAGAAGCTGGAAAGCGTGCTGCGCGATTTCGAATATCACGCGCGCGAAGCGGTGAACGCGATCCAGGACAAAGCTGCGGCCCAGAAGGTTGCCAAGAGCGCCGAGCGCCAGATTGCCCAGTTGCGTCGCGAATTTCGCGAGCAGTTCGATTCCACCGTGGTGGCGCATGCCAGCGGCGCCGACCGCGGCGATCCGCATGCGCAGCCCCAGGTGGTGAAGCAGGTTGCCGAAGGAGACACCGTCAAGCTGAAGTCGACCGGACGCTCCGCCAGAGTTTCGCGCAAGCTCGATGAAGATCACTTTGAAGTGTCGATGGGCGTGATGAAGATGAAGGTCGCGCGTGATGATATTGCCGAAGTGATAAGTAATGCCTTCAGCGCCGCGCGCTCGGGTGACTCTCCAGTGAAAGCGGCGCGGGCGCGCGGAATTACCGTCTCGCTGAATAACGAAAACGACGATCAGAACGCGCCCTCTGAAATCAACGTAATCGGCTACAACGTGGACGATGCGACCCGCGAAGTCGAGAAGTTTGTCGACCGCGCCTTTCTCGCCGGCCTGCCGCGCGTTCGCGTGGTTCACGGCAGCGGCATGGGCATCCTGCGCAAAGCCCTGCGCCAGGCCCTGCAACAACATCCCCACGTCGAGTCAGTGGCCGAGCCTCCGCAGAACGAGGGCGGGGGTGGGGCCACGGTGGTGGAGTTGCGAGTGTAGATGTGTCATGCAGAGCGGAGAACAATCGTCCGAAGGACGACTGTTCGCAGTCGAAGCATCCCTACCGCCGTTCCGACTCTTTCCAGTTCCACTCCTGCGCCTCCGCACCCGGTGTGTGACAGATGTCACATCTTTAGCCCGCTGCACCTGCCAATCCTTGTCATGCTGAGCGCAGTCGAAGCATCCCTATACCCACTATGACTCCAAGAGAGCGGCGAAGTTATTGCGTGTACATCATGGGCAGCCTTTCGGGAACTCTGTACATTGGTTTTACCGGCAGTCTGCACAAACATGTGTTCTGGCGCTAGGTTTACCCGATGGAGAGTTTCACCGCGGGCGATGCAGGGCCTTGCCACCGCTAGGGATGCTTCGACTCCGAAGGATCGTCCTTCGGACGCTCCTTCTCCACTCAGCATGACAGAGGGGATAGTGCGGTAATAGAGTCCGCGGCAAGCGTTGTAGCAGCATCCGCATGTGGAATCGGTAGCCGAGCCTCCGCAGAGTGAGGTTGGGCCGGGCCACGGAGCTGGAGTTGCGGTTGTAAGAAGACAGAGCACCGCTTTTCCTCTCTGGCCAACCGATACTTACTGAATTCCACAGCTTCTGCACAGAGAATCTAACACCTGCCGTTTCTTCAGCGGGCAATCTGAGGCAGTATGATAACGGTTCGTTGAGCTATGGGTGACTGAGGAGAACAAAATGAACCCTCGTGTTCGGCGGCACAAGAACGACACAAAAACCTTTGAAGAACTGGACTTCGTTGGACAAGCGAGGTCGATAAACGCGCAGATTGCCGTACTTGGCCGTGCGATTCGCGCAAACTTGCGGAGAACGCGGCGGGAACGTCGGGATATCCGGCTCGTTCATAGTGTTCGAACGGATCAAATTGAAAGACTTCGTCAGCGAATTGCAGCCCTCAGTATTTGATCGCCATCCATGCCCACAGACGATTTCAAAGAGACGGTGAAGCAACAGGCGGATATCGTCCGCATCATCGGCGACTACATCAAGCTGAAGAAGGCTGGAGCGTCGAACTATTCCGGGCTCTGTCCGTTTCACGGAGAGAAGACGCCGTCGTTTTCGGTGCATGCCACGCGGCAGTTTTATCACTGCTTTGGCTGCGGCGTTTCAGGAGACGTGTTCAGCTTCGTGCAGAAGATCGAGAACATCACCTTCCCGGAATCTGTCCGTCTGGTGGCGCAGAAGCTGGGAATTCCGCTGCCCAAGGTTACGTACTCGAGTTCGGAAGAGGCCCGAGCGGGCAAGCTGCGCGCGCAATTGTTCGACATTCAAGAGCGCGCGGCCACATTTTTTCAGGAATGCCTGAAGCGCCCCGAAGGCGCGAGAGCACGCGAGTATTTGCTCGGACGTGGGTTGGATGAAGAAACGATCGCGCGCTTTCGCATCGGCTATGCCCCCGATTCCGGCTTCCTACTACGCGACCGCGTTGCTGGCGAGTTCAGCGAAGAGGTGCAGCGCGAGAGCGGGCTGTTCTCGTGGAAACAGGAAGACTCCACCAAGATCCCTCGCTCTGCTCGGGATGACAGTGAATCTGGAGAGCCAGAAGCTAGCAGCCAGAAGCCAGAAGCTCGTCAGGCGATGTACTCCAAGTTCCGCAACCGCGTCATGTTTCCCATCGCTAACGACGCGGGAAAGATCATCGCCTTCACCGGCCGAACCCTCGCCACTGACGAAAAATCCGGGCCAAAGTATCTGAATTCGCCCGAGACCGGAATCTACTCCAAGGGCCGCGTGCTCTTCAATCTCGACCACGCGAAAGAAGCGATTCGCAAGCTGGATTACGCCATCCTGGTCGAGGGACAGATGGATTGCATTTCCGTCTACGCCGCCGGATTTCACAATGTGATCGCCAGCTCGGGCACGGCTTTCACCGAAATCCAGGCGAAGCTGCTGGGCCGCTTTAGCAAGAATGCCGTCGTAAACTTCGATCCCGATACCGCCGGAGCCAAGGCGACCGAGCGCACCCTGGGCCTGCTGGTGGAAGAAGAATTCAACATCAAAGTGCTCACCCTCGAGCAGGGATTTGATCCCGACCTCTATATCCGCCGCAAAGGGAAGGCAGCTTACGGCGAAGCGCTACGAAGCTCGCAAAAATATTTTGATTACTTCATCGATCGCGCGCGCTCGCATTTTCAAGTGCGCAGCCCCGAAGGCAAAGTGAAAGCCGTGAACTACCTGCTGCCTCACATTCAGCGCGTGCCCAGCCGGATTGTCCGCGATGAGCTGAGCCAGGAGATCGCGCAGAAGCTGGGCATCGATTCTGGAATATTGCGGCAGGAGTTGCGCCATGTTGCCGCGCAGCGCTCGGCCGCAACCGTAAAGGCTCCAGCCGAGGCGCAGATTACCCCTGCCGAGCGCATTCTCGTCCGCGCGCTGGCTGCGGCTCGCCAGATGCAACCCGGTGCCGAGCACCTTTCCGCTCGCGATGGCGCTGAGGAGGAATTCGACCCCGCTCGCCAGGCGGAGTACGCCCTCCACGGCGAAGGTCTGCATCGCGGGCTGGCGACCGAGTCGCTGGTCGAAGCTCTGCTCAATGCAGGACCCGAAGTTGCCGATGTGATGGAAGTGCCCTGCTCAGACGCCGAGCGCCGGATGCTGGCTTCCATCCTGTTGAAAGAAGACGAAGAACTTACCGCGGAACGACTTGAGGGAGCCGTGCGCGCGCTGCGCAAAATTCACCTGCGCCGCAAGCTGGAGCAAACCCAGCGTGAGCTGAAAAAGCCAGGACTCAGTGACGACCGGGTCCGCATGAAAGAGTTGCTGATTGAAGTGGAGCGGCTAAGCCGGGCGCTAAGAGACCCAAGCTTGGCGGAAGAAGGCTTGAGAAATGGCCTTGGAAACCAGAAAAGTGCATGAAACAAAACGGCCTCTCATGCCATCTAAGTATTTAGCATAATTAGAGATAGCGGCGGGCGAAGGGAAGATTGGCGCGGCAACTGATAGACGAGTCAGCACTTATGTGCTAAACTCTGAAAGTTTGTGCTAGGTGCACAACTCCGCGCTAACCCAGATTCCCACCAGTAAAGACATTACCATACGCTCCCTCGCGGGCGAATTGACGAATTTGAGGACACCTCATTTTGGCTCTTGAAGACAAGTACGATGACATTAAAAAGCTGGTCGATGCCGGTAAAGAAAAGGGATATCTCACGTATGACCAGGTCAATGACCTCATACCGCATGACGTGCACAGTCCCGAAGACCTCGACGACCTGCTGACGACGATCGGTACGCAAGGCATTGATGTGCTCGAAGGCCCCAAGCTGCCTTCCGCGGCGCTCGATAAAAGTGACGAAATCGAAGAGGGCGAGGACGTTGAACTCGACCTCACCCCCGGTGCGCTTGAAAAAACCAACGACCCCGTCCGCATGTATCTGCGCGAGATGGGAACCGTTCCATTGCTCACCCGCGAAGGCGAAGTAGAAATCGCCAAGCGCATCGAGTGCGGCCAGTTGCGCGTGCTCAAGGCGCTGTCGCGATCGCCGATTGTGATCCACGAACTGCTCGCCATGGGCGAAGACCTCAAGAAAGGTGTGCGCTCCATCAAGGAGGTTGTCACCTTCGACGAGGAAGAGATCACCGACGAAATTCTGCAGAACCGGCTGAACGAATTCACCGGCAAGATCGATGCCATGGCGAAGCTGTACAAAAAAGTCGCCGTGGTGCAGGAAAAGTACGCGGAAGTCTCGCAGAAAAAGCGTCCCAAGGATCATCGCCGCGCCCGCCGCAACCTGGCGCGCGCCATCGTGCGAGTTTCGCGCGCGGTGCGCAAGTTGGGATTCACCAACGCCGAGCGCAAGCGCCTGATTGACCGGGTCAACAAAACCGTCGACAGCATGCGCTCGCTCGACCGTCAGGCCGGCAACCTGGAGCGCAAGGCCGACGCCACCCGCAGCGAAGATCAGAAAAAAGAATACCGCCGCCAGGCGCGTGCGGTACGCAGCGAGATCGAAAAGCTCGAGGTCGAAGCCGGACTGTTGTTCCAGGAGATTAAGCGCACGCAGCGCGAAATCATCCAGGGCGACATGGACGCGGAGCAGGCCAAGCGCGAGCTGATCGAGGCCAACCTCCGTCTGGTAGTTTCGATCGCGAAAAAATACACCAACCGCGGCCTGCAGTTCCTCGACTTGATTCAGGAAGGCAACATCGGACTGATGAAAGCCGTCGACAAATTCGAATACCGCCGCGGCTACAAGTTTTCGACTTATGCCACGTGGTGGATTCGGCAGGCAATTACCCGCGCCATCGCCGATCAGGCGCGTACGATTCGCATCCCGGTGCACATGATCGAAACCATCAACAAGCTGATCCGCACCTCGCGGCAGCTGGTGCAGGAACTCGGACGCGAACCTACCAGCGAAGAAATCGCCAAGAGAATGGACATTCCCGTCGCGAAGGTGCGGAAAGTCCTGAAGATCGCGCAGGAGCCCATCTCTCTCGAAACCCCAATCGGCGAAGAGGAAGATTCACATCTCGGCGACTTCATCGAAGACCGCGCCGTTGTCTCGCCCGCCGAGGCCGTGATCAACGTGAACCTCAAGGACCAGACTGGACAGGTCCTGCGCACGCTGACCCCGCGCGAAGAAAAAGTAATCAAGATGCGATTTGGACTTGAAGACGGCAGCGAACACACCCTCGAAGAAGTCGGCCAGAGCTTCGCCGTAACCCGCGAACGCATCCGCCAAATCGAAGCCAAAGCGCTGCGCAAGCTAAGGCATCCGTCGCGCTCGCGTAAGTTACGGGCGTTTATGGATGGAGTAAGGGACTAATCACATAGCGGCAGACGCCTTCGTCTGTCAAAGCCGCGAAGCGGCGATAGAATGCAGCCCAGGGCGCAAGCCCTGGGTTTCGTTTTACAGTAGAGAATCAAGCCCTGAAAGGGCGAAAGACAGTCAATCCCAAATGTAACGCTCGTCGTAGGCAACCTTATTCTTTTTCAGAAATGCCACGAATTCTTCCTGGAAGGAATGCTTTTTGTGGTGTTCTTCCTGCGTTGCGATGTATTTGGTAACCGCCGGGATGCTCGATTCACTCACACTGAATACGCCGTATCCCGATTGCCATGCGAATTCCGTGTGGCCTCCCTTGTGGATCCATCCTGACGAATTCGTCTTAACAATCCGTGCGATGTCCGCAATCGAATGCGCGGGGCGAATACGGATCAGCATGTGAACATGATCGCAAGTGCCATTAACGATGAGAGCGGTGCTGCGCAGCTCGCGAACAATGCCGCCCAAATACGCAAAGAGGCTGGAGCGAATGGCTGGCTTGATCAGAGGCTTACGTTGTTTAGTGCTGAAGATCAGGTGCACCACGACATTGCCGAGGGTCTGCGCCACGTTTCTTTCGCCCTTTCAGGGCTTGCCGCTGTCGTCACCACACTACCCAGGGCTTGCGCCCTGGGCTGCAATCTAGCGCCGCTGCGCGGCTAATCGAGAGTGGTACCGATCATTGCGGGAAGGATGTGACGGATATCACAAGGCACAGATAGAATTTCCGTATTCCCCGAAATGGCAGGGTAAAACGCCCTAGCATACCCCAGTCCCGAACGGCGGCATACAACAGCCCAGGGTGCAAGCCCTGGGTAAGTTCCCCCGAAAATGGAACCGAGTCCCGTAGGGACGAAAGAAACTCCAACCAGTTTTCTTCCCGAATCGGCATCTTGTCCCGCAAATATTCCATCTTTGGCCGCGAGATACATCAAGGGCCAAATACAATCGACTACGCAACAGGGTCGTTTGGAGGATGGTGCCAGTGGGTACTAGATGAACGCCTAGTCATCGCGTTCGAGTGGCTTCAGCAACTAAGGGTTCCTTCACCCTCTGATGTCACTCGAACCCATAATTGACGCTTCACACGATTGCGCGGTTTGTTACGATTAATCTGACAGGCGTTGTCCAGCATCACCGCAAGCCCCGAGCGAATCTCGGGGCTTTTGCCTTGCGTCCTACAGGTCGAATCATCTACTCCATCTTCCAGAGATTCAACCTGGAATGGAAAACCCGCACCCTCAACCTATTTACACAAGCAGCTTGACGTCAGTAGTACCCTCCATTTGACTTCCCACCACCCCGCCCGGTAAATTTCTCTCTCCACTATTTCCGCTCTTTGAAATGTCCTTCGGTTTGCGCGTCTTTTGCCTCGAGGCGAAGACAGGGAAGCGGGTGCAATTCCCGCGCTGCCGCGCAACTGTAAGCGAGAACATCGCAGCCGCCCACTGGGAGCGATCCCGGGAAGGCCGCCTGCAAATTCCGGACGCCCGAGCCAATGGCTAATTGCTAACTGCCAGTCGCCCGCGCATCCTCACTCGCAAAGCCAGGAGACCGGCGTAAACCGTCCACCTTAACCCCTTTCGCGTGAAAAGGAGGATGGTTATGCGCGCACTTCGCGCCTCGTTTCTGGTTTTCGTCGCTCTCGCGGCAGCATCCGCTGCCGACCTCAAGGTAAAAGTAATCGACCCTCAATCCGCCGCCATCGCCGGCGCTCAAGTCATACTGCTTGGATTCGAATCCACCGTATCGTCCACAAGAATTGCCACAACATCCGCGGAAGGAACCGCTATTTTCGGCGGCTTGTCGTCCACTTCCGCTTATCAAGTGCAAGTCCTGGCTCCGGGTTTCGCTCCACAGACTGAACACATCGCTGCTCGTTCCGAACTCGTCACCATCCAACTTCACCTCGCCACAGCATCTGAAACCGTAGTCGTCACCGCAACCCGAACCCCCGTCCCCGCCGGAGAAACTGGCGCCAGCATCTCCACGCTGGAAAGCGAACAACTCGAAACCATGCAACCCGTAGCCGCCGACGATGCCGTCCGCTTTCTTCCCGGCGCGGTCATCAACACCGCCGGTCAAAGCGGAGGCCTCTCATCGCTCTTCGTGCGCGGCGGCGATTCCACCTACAACAAAGTCATCGTCGATGGCGTCACCGTCAACGAGCCCGGAGGCACATTCGACTTCGGCACGCTTCCTCTCGCCCAGGCCACCCGCGTGGAATTTCTCCGCGGCGCACAAAGCACGCTCTACGGCTCCGACGCCATGACCAGCGTGGTTCAAGTTTTCACCCGCACCGGCAGCACGCCCACGCCTGAACTCCGCTTCGGCGCTGACGCCGGAAATTTCTCCACCGCCAACGGTTACGCATCCCTCGCCGGCGCCTGCGGCCACTTCGATTACAACCTCTTCGGCGACCAATTCAATACCTATGGCTCCGGGATCAATGACGCTTATTCTGACTCGTTGCAGGGCGGAAATCTTGGCGCAGCGTTGAACGATAAAGTATCGTTGCGCCTCCACTTGCGCCACTCCAACAGTCACACCGGTATTCCCGGCGAATATAGTTTCAACGGTTTCGTGCCGCTCGTTCCCGTCAATGGTCCTTCGGAACCTCTCGAGCCTCTTCCGCCCGATCCCTCCGAGTGGTCGCAATACAACAACCTGATCGGCGGCGTCGAACTTGCGGTCGCCGCTCCCAACGGATGGCAGCATCGTCTCTCCGCCTTCGACTATCTCTACCGTTACAACGAACTCAACCTCAACGGCGATCCTTCCCGCGTCGACTACTTCGGCGACCCCATCGACTTTCAATCGCACGAAGTCGATCGCATCAACCGCGTCGGCTTTGAATATCAAGGAGATTATTCCGAGCGAAGCTGGGCGCACACCACATTCGGATATCGCGTCGAAAACGAAAACGGCTTCGTGGGTGACGTCAACTTCGGGCAGACTCATGGCCAGCGCCTCGAAGATGACCTTTACGTTCAGCAGCAGATCACCTGGGGAAGGTTATCCGCGATTGCGGGCGGCCGCTTCGTGCACAACAGCGCCTACGGAAACACGGGTGTCCCGCGTGTCGCTCTCACCCTGATCGCACGGCGAGGTGGCGAGGTTCTGTCCAATACGCGCCTGCGCTTCTCTTATTCCACCGGATTCAAAGACCCTCGCCTCGAGGAGACGTTTGCTGGCCCGCCCTTTTCTTTTCCAAATCCCGGACTCAAGCCGGAACGTGTCCGCGCCTTCGAAGCTGGCTTTCAGCAGGATTTCTTCAACGGAAAATATGCCCTGAGCGCTACCTACTTCAACAATCTTTTTCACGATCAGATCAACTACGAGACCGTCAACCCAACCACCTTCCAGGGCGAGTACTTCAATGTGAACCAGGCATTTGCACAAGGCGCGGAGGTCGAACTTCAAGCCAAGCTGCGCTCCCGGTTGCTGCTGAATGCGGCATACACCTACACTTCCACGCAGATTCTCGACGATCCCGCGCCGATTGATTCTCAATACAACGTCGGCCAGCCGCTGCTGCGCCGGCCGAAACACTCTGCCACCACGTTGCTGTCTTATCTCAGCAATCGCTGGGGAACGAACCTGGGTGGCAGTTTCGTCGGCCGCCGCCCGGACGATGATTTCTTCGGCTTCGGCATCACCCACGCCGCCGGCTACGTCCGTGCCGATCTCGGCGGATGGTATGCCATCAACTCGCGCGTTAGCGCTTATGCGAACGTCGAGAACGCCCTCGACCGCCGCTACAACGAAGTAGTCGGCTATCCCGCCCTGCCCGTCAACTTCCGCGCCGGATTTCGCTTCCGCATCGGAGGAGAATAGTTATGGGGTTTCGCATGGATGCATTACGAACCATGTGGGGACGGTCGCCTTCGACCGTCCGCCGAGCGGAGCGAGGCGGAATCTGGAATGCTGCTAAGGTTTTTCTTCAGGAACGAAGCGCTCCGGATCGACCACCGTAGCGCCGTAATCCGCCGCCCCGAAGGGCGCCCTACAATAGCCCAGCGCGTTCAGCGCCGGATAACCTTCGCAAAATAGAAAAGCGTCCCGGAGGGACGCCTGGAATCCCAACCTACACCCGTTCAACTCGCCTTTTCCGGCGTCCTAGCCATCGCCATGGGCAACGCCGCCGCCAACTTCCCGCCAAAATATTTCGTCCGCGCCAGCAACAATTTCTCAATATCCACGCCCGTCAACGGCTGCTGCCGGCCCAGAAGATGCGTGACCAGCGCAATCTGCGCGAAATGTTCCACCGTTTCCATCTTCATGTAGGCGTGCTCAATCGTGTCACCGTAAGTCACCACTCCATGATTCGACATTAGAATCGCGTCATACTGCGGCACGTACGGTTCTAATGTTTGCGCCAACTCCGAGGTTCCTGGAGTTCCGTAGCGCGCCAGCGGAATGCATCCCAAACCCATCACCACTTCGCAAACCAGAGGTTCCGTCAACGCCATGCCTGCCGCCGCGAACCCCGTCGCGGTCGGCGGATGCGCGTGCACAATCGCCTGAATATCGGGCCGCGTGCGGTAAATCAGCAGATGCATCCCGATCTCGCTGGTCACATTCCGCCGTCCGGCAACCCGCTTGCCGTCCAGGTCCACAATCACCATATCCCCGGCTCGCATCGCCCCTTTGCTCACGCAGGTAGGCGTTACCAGGATCCTCTCGCCATCCAAACGAACCGAGAGATTCCCGTCCATCGCCGCCACGAAGCCGCGCTCGTGCAGCATCCGCCCGTAGCGGACAATTTCTTCCCTGTGTTTGCGTTCACTGGACATGAATAATCTCTCGGGGAGTGGCGAAAAGCGGTAGAAGCTTTCGCCCGCATAGTATCGCACCTGGCTCCCACAAACAAACAAATTTACCAAAAAAGACAGAGAAAGTTGCCTCCAAAGACGGAAATAAATTGCGGTGTTCGCTCCATATTTCGCCTCGGATCTGATCGTTCCCCGAGGGGCTCTTATAATCTGGCTCTGTGCTGGTCTCCGACTTCAACTTTCATCTCCCCGAAGAACTCATTGCCCAGGAGCCTCTCGCAGCCCGCGACGGCTCCCGCATGTTGCATCTTCAGCGAACCAGTGGCCAATACTCGGATCGCCTCTTCCGCAATTTCCCTGATCTGCTGCGCCCCGGCGATCTCGTTGTTTTCAACAACACCCGCGTCTTGCCTGCCCGTCTTTACGGCCACCGCGAAGACTCTCGCTCTCATCCCGTGAGCCCGCGCAATCCCGCAGCACGCAGCTTTCTGCAGGGACGCATTGAGATCTTGCTCACGCGCCAGCTTTCTTTTCACCCCAACGATTGGGAGTGCCTGGTTCGCCCCGGACGCAAGATCGGCGTTGGCGAACGCCTTTTTTTCGGTGAGCACGACGAATTGCAGGCCGAAGTTCTCGCCCGCGCCGACTTTGGCGAACGCCGCATCCGCTTTCAACCTCTTGTCGGAAAAGATGACAAAGATGACCATGACAAAGACGACAGCCAAGACGACTTCTTCGCCGCTCTCAGCCGCATCGGCCACGTCCCGCTTCCGCCTTACATCGCCCGCCCCGATTCTCCTCGCGATCTCCATCGCTACCAAACCATTTATGCCCAGCAGAATGGATCGGTTGCTGCTCCCACCGCTGGCCTTCACTTCACCCCAGAAATCCTCGACCGCATCCGCCAGCGTGGCGTCGAAACCGCCGAGATCACCCTCCACGTTGGTTTGGGGACTTTCCAGCCCGTTCGCGTCGATCGAGTCGAAGATCACAAACTTCACTCCGAGCCTTACTCCATCTCAACATCCGCCGCCTCCGCGATTAACGAAGCGCTCCGCGCTTCGCGCCGTGTGATTGCCATCGGCACCACGACAGTTCGAACTCTCGAATATGCAATTCGCCAGGGCGGAGGCTCTATCGTCGAAAGTTCCGGCGCAGCCGACCTCTTCATCTATCCCGGCTTCGAATTCAAAGCCGTCACCGCAATGCTCACCAATTTCCATTTGCCGCAATCCTCTTTGTTAATGCTGGTCAGCGCCTTTGCAGGAAGAGAAAGCGTCCTGCGCGCTTACGAACACGTCGTGCGCGAGCGTTACCGTTTCTATTCCTACGGAGATTGCATGTTTATCGAGTAATGTTCATCGAATTAATTGCTAATCGAATAGTCCTCACCGGTTAACATTTCTAAGCAGAATCCTAGAAAACCCTCTGTGCCCTCTGTAGTTAAGTTTTCTCGTCCCACCTGAACTGACCCATCCCCGTGCGTTATACTTTCCGCGGGAGCACCCCGATGCCCATCGCCGTCAAACAAACCCCAATCGACTCGTTCGTCACCGAACTCCGCAATTTGCCCAATTCTGCCTTCGACCAGGTTGAGCAGCTTCGCGCATTCCTGCAGGACACTCCGGTCCATCCCGAATCCCTTGCTTCCTATCTCACCTGGGATCGCCAGCACTATACCCGAAACCTGATCGACAAAACTCCTCTTTATGAGTTGATCGCGATCTGCTGGGAGGTCGGCCAGGCCAGCTCCGTGCACAACCACAAAGACCAGAATTGTTGGATGGCTGTCCCCATCGGCCGTCTGCTGGTCGAGAATTTTCACGTTGTTCATCAGGATTTTGCCCTTGGCAAGAGCACGATCCGGGCCACTGACACTATCGAGATGAACGCAGCGCATCCCTGCGCCGTCGATCCGCTCGAACCTGTGCATCGTGTGTTCAATCCGCGCGAATTTAACCAGCGTGCCGTCAGCCTCCACGTCTACTCTCGTCCCTTCGACAGCTGTGTTGTTTACTCCGCCGAGCACGGCACCTGTGGCGAAATTCAACTGCATTACACCACCCAATACGGCAAACCAACGTAACTTTGGAATTGTAAAGAATTGTTGGAATCGCCTCCTCCTAGCGGTAAGTTCAAGTGTGGAGTAGGAGGTACCCATGCACCGCCTTGCGTTGCTATTAATGAGTATTGGCCTGCTTGGGGGCATTGTTTATTACCGGAATCAATCTGCCCAAGCCAGGCTGGACCCTGACCAATCGCAAGATGAGGAGACTAAACCTGAGGCTAACTTTCAGGACCGTGCCAAAGACAAGATGGTCAAATTCGCAGGCCCGCTCGCGGAGCTGATGGACAAATCACATTCCGACGAAAACAACCCTGAGGACAAACCACAAAAGCCAGTGCCCTTGCGAAAGCCACATCCCAGCGACCTCATCGCTCCATCCCCTGTCGGCACCAGCACAGCGATCGTTCACAAAACATTTTCCGTGTCATCCGCCGCAAATTTTTCTTTTCAGGTTCCCCCTCATGCTGCGAGCCCGCAACTGCGCGGCTCTTATCATTCCTTTGTACCGGCGTCCCGGGATCACCCGAATAACGATCAATCGAACGACGACCCAGGCGACGTCGACTTTCTTCTGATGAATGACGAACAGTATGCCGACTACCTCAACGGACATTCCGCCGACGTGGTGTACTCCGTCGACTCTTCTCATGATCAGGATGTGAGCCTTGGCCTTCCCGCGACGCTTGATAAGCCGGCGCAGTATTATCTGGTCTTCCGCAACAGCTCCGGCAGCCGCGGCCGAAAAATTGTGCAAGCGGATTTTCACCTCGATTTCTAGTGCCCGTTTGCTGCTGTTAAACTAACTTGGTTGCCTCCGCGTAAGAAACCCTCGGCACCTCCTCCTGACGCTGTGTCCACTCCGGCGCTCCCGCCCGTGTCCGCCGACCAATCCAAGGAAGATCAGTCCAAGGCTGATCGGTCCAAAGAAGACCGGTTCAAGCCTTCAGCGTCCGCGAAAGACCGCATTTTTCTCATCGACACCATGAGTTTCATCTTTCGCGCCTATCACGCCATGGCGCGGCAGCGCTCTGGGATGTCCACCAAGTCCGGAATTCCGACTGCGGCCGTCCTTGTTTTCGTCAACATGCTGCGCAAACTGCGCGACGATTTTTCCCCCGCCTATCTCGCTGCCGTGTTCGACGTAGCCGCCAAAACTTTTCGCGATACTCAGGCCGAAGCCATCACCAAAGTCCGCAAGTTCGACATCAAGACGCAAACTTTCACCGAGATCGAATACAAGGGCTACAAAGCCAATCGTTCTGCCATGCCGGAAGATCTCGCCCAGCAGATTCCCTACATCCGCCGCGCCCTCGAGGCCTACCGCATCCCCATCCTCGAACTCGCTGGCTTCGAAGCCGATGACGTCATTGGCACTCTCGCCCGCAAAGCAGCAGCTGCGTCGCATCCCGTCTACGTCGTCTCCAGCGATAAAGACATGATGCAACTGGTCAACGACGACGTTTGCATCCTGAATCCTCCCAAAGACAATTTGATTTGTGACGCCGCCAAGGTCGAAGAAATCCTCGGCGTCCCTCCCGAGCGCGTCATCGACATCATGGCCCTGCGCGGCGACTCCGTCGACAATATTCCCGGAGCACCCGGCATCGGTGACAAAGGCTCCGTCGAAATCATCAAGCGCTTCGGCACCGTCGAGCAGGCTCTCGACCGCGCCGCCGAAGTCGAAAAGAAAACCTATCGCGAATCTCTTCTGAACAATCGCGACATCATCCTCTTCAGCAAGAGCATGGCTACCATTGACACCAACGTTCCCGTCGAGCTCAATGTCGAAGCCATGCACGCCGGAGAGCCAGATGTCGATCTCCTCCGCCAGCTCTTCACCGAACTGGAATTCACGTCGTTGTTAAAAGAATTATTGCCCGAGGTTCAAGTCACCGAAACTCACTACACAGAAGCTGAATCCGCTGCCGATGTAGAAAAAGTTCTCAACTCTCTTGCCGACGAATACGTTCTTGCAATCGCCGTAGAGTCAGATCAACCAGAACCTGTTTCGGAAGCCGAAGCTGAAGAAGAAGTGGTCGAAGAAGAATCCCAGCTCGGCATGTCCGGCATGCTCGCGCTCACTGATGACTCACCTCCCGCGCCCCCAGCCGCGTCCCGGCGCATCGCCATCTCGGCCGTCGCGGGTTCGGCAACCATCGTCAAGCTCGATTCTTCCGACGCCGCCGCCAAACTACGCTCCATCCTGACCTCTGGGTCCACGCCTAAATCGATCCACGACTACAAATCCGCCATCCATGCTTTCGATTCTCTAGGTATCGCTCTGCAAGGCGTCGAGCATGATCCCATGCTCTATTCCTACTTGCTCGATCCCACTTATTCCTCGCATCGTTTGCCCGAAGTCGCCCTCCGTCGTTTCAATCTCAGGCTTAGCCAGCTCCAAACCAATAACGACCTGGCCGAAGCCGCCGACGTCACTGGCCGCCTGACCGCCACGCTGCGCGCAGAGGTCAAACAAGCGGGCCTAACCAAGCTATACGAAGAAATCGATCTGCCGCTCGTCCCCGTCCTCGCCCGCATGGAGCAGGCCGGAGTAAAAATCGACACCACCACGCTTGCGAAAATGTCCTCCGAACTCGAGCGCGAGATAGCAATCAAAGCCAAAGAGATTTGCGATATCGCCGGATGCGAATTCAACATCGGCTCTCCCAAACAGCTTGGTGACATTCTCTTCAACCGGATGAATCTTCCCAAGCCGGTGAAATACGGCAAGGGCCGCACCATATCGACTGCCGTCGATGTTCTCGAAACTCTCGCCGAAGACTATCCCATCGCCCGCATGGTCCTCGATTACCGACAGCTCACCAAGCTGAAGTCCACCTACGTCGACACTCTGCCCGCGCTCATCAACGCTTCCACCGGCCGCCTGCACACCACCTTCGGCCAAACCGGAACCGCTACCGGCCGCCTTTCCTCCGCCAATCCGAATCTGCAAAACATTCCCATCCGCACCGAACTAGGTCGCGGCATCCGTGCCGCCTTCATCGCCGAGCCCGGCCACGTCCTGCTCACCGCCGATTATTCGCAGATCGAACTCCGCCTCCTCGCCCACTTCTCGCGCGACCCGCTCCTTGTCGAAGCCTACCGCCGCGGCGACGACATCCACACCCTCACCGCCTCGCAAGTCTTCGGAGTCCCGCCGCTCATGGTCACGCCCGACCACCGCCGCCAGGCCAAAGTCGTCAATTTCGGCATCGTCTACGGCCTCTCGCCCTTCGGCCTCTCGCAAAATCTCGGCATCGAACCCGCTGAAGCCAAACAATTCATCGCCAACTATTTCGAGAAATACAAAGGCGTCCGCGCCTTCATCGACAAAACGCTGGAAGAAGCCCGCCGCGACCTGAAAGTAAAAACCCTTCACGGCCGCATCCGCCCCATCCCCGACATCAACAGCAAAAACGCAAATCAACGCGGGTTCGCCGAACGCACCGCCGTTAACACCCCGCTCCAAGGCACCGCCGCCGACCTGATCAAATTAGCCATGATCCGCATCGACGCCGCTCTGCAAGAACACAAATTAAGATCAAGAATGACGCTCCAAGTCCACGACGAACTAGTCTTCGAAGTACCAGAAGAAGAGGTGGACACGATGCAATCCCTAGTCCGCGAGCAAATGGAAAAAGTTCACGCACTAGCCGTCCCTCTGCTAGTAGAAATGGGCACAGGCTCCAACTGGCGCGACCTGGACTAGCGAGGGGCAAGGCTCGTGTGGGTCGGACACTCCTGTCCGACAAACGCCAGCACCCACCACCACCCAGGTAGGGAGCCGCCTCGGCTGTCCGCGAGCGTAGCGAGGCTCGTCTACAAATTCGCTGCGCTTGATTCCGCCACGCCCACGAATCTTCAGATCCCATTGCTCTCAGCACCAGGTTGCGCGACACTCCTACAGTGACACCCGCAACAAAGGGGCGTGCGTAATGACAAGAAAATTCTTCCTGGCAAGTACCGTCGTGTTGTTCTGTGCCGCAATCGCGCCAGCTCAACAGGCCCAGTACAAGCAGAAAGGTCCAGCCCTGATGCCCGACCCCGCAGTCACCAAAGGTGCGCTGCGGTTGAACAGTAAGGCGAAAATCTGCGCGATCAAATGGGGCAAGGACGAACGCCATGTAACACAGACAATGAAAGACGATGCCTATGCCCAGTACGGCACCTCACCAGGCAAGGGCGTCTGTGCCTTGAAGACCCATACCGGCACGAACGGGCAGCCGGTGACCGAGGGCTGTGAAGTCGACCACTTGATCAGCCGCGACCTGGGTGGCGCCGATACGCTCGCGAACCTTTGGCCCCAGCCCTACACCCAGCACCCCGGAGCACACGAAAAAGACTGGCTGGAAACCGAACTCAAGAAAGAAGTCTGCGCCGGAAAGACCACCCTGCAGGACGCGCGGAACGAAATCAAAACCGACTGGCACGCGGCCTACCTGAAACGGAAACCGCCGAACTAGCTTTGTGAGGGGCAAAAGTTCGTGTGGGTCGGGCACTCCTGTCCGACAAGCGCCGGCACTACCACTGCTCATGTGGGGACAGTCGCCTCGGCTGTCCACCGAGCGCAGCGAGGCGTCGGCAGCCTACACTCCCGCACCCCTGGGGATCGTCTTTTCCTATGTTATACTGAAGTATAACTTTGGAGAATCCATGCACACCACCTACCTGCGCAAAGTCGGAGGCTCGGTCATGCTAGCCGTCCCTCCCGCGCTGCTCAATGTCCTGCAACTGCAGCCCGGCGCCAAGGTCGGCATCGCGGTGGAAAGTGGCCGCTTAGTCGTGCAGCCGCGAAAGCGTCCACGTTACACTCTGGACGAACTGCTAGCCCAATGCAATCCTCCGGCGCGGCGCTCGAAACAGAGATCGAGCCGACGCTCGAAAGAAGATAGAGAATGGCTCAATAGCAAGCCCGTCGGCCGCGAGCTAATCTGATTCGAGGCGATTGGGGTTAAACAAATATGAAGCGCGGCGAAATTTGGCTCGTCAGTCTCGATCCCGCCTCAGGCCACGAGCAAAAAGGTCGCCGCCCAGTGCTAATCGTCTCGCCCGAGCCCTTCAACCGGATCACCAAAGTCCCCGTAGTTTTGCCCATCACAAGCGGTGGCAACTTCGCGCGTATGGCAGGTTTCGCCGTACCTTTGGGGGGAGCCGGAACCAAGACGACAGGCATCATCCGCTGCGATCAACCCCGCGCCCTCGACCTCGCCGCCCGCCGCGGCAAAAAACTCGAAACCATCCCGGACGCGATCATGGACGAGGTACTCGCGAGGCTGGCACCGATATTCGAATAAACGATATTCGAGAGAACCCAATTCGAGTGAACGTGATTCGAAAGAACCGCAACCCTCATTCTGCGCTAAACTCATTCCGATGCTCGATCCCGCCGCAACCCTCATCCTCGACTGGCTTCAGCAAGTCGGCCTGACCATCCGCCTCGCGCCCCTCGACGCCGATACCTTCCTGCCCGGCATCACTTTGGCGTCAGGCGGCCTAATCGTCGACCCCGATCACCTGCTCTATCCGGGCGACCTCCTCCACGAAGCCGGACATCTTGCCACAATGTTGCCCGAGCAGCGTGCCTCCGCCGGATCGAATGCCGGCTCCGACATGGGTGACGAGATCGCCGCCCAGACCTGGTCCTACGCCGCCGCAGTCCACCTCGGACTCCCGCCCGACATGGTCTTCCACTCCACTGGCTACAAGGGCGCCGCCGGGTCCCTCATCCAGATTTATCGCGACGGCAGCGCCGGCGTCCCCCTGCTGCAATGGATGGGGCTCACCCTCGACTCAACCCGCGCCGCAGCAATCTCCGTGCCTCCCTACCCGCACATGATTCGCTGGCTCCGCACCCAACCGGATTCTTGCTAAGCCTGCACCTGGAGCTATACAGCGCACGCGAGTATCGTTCCCCCCGCAACGCCCGTCTGACCACCCTAAACTCCCAGCGCCTTCTGAATCTCCTCCGCGATCCCCGCTGTAATCGCCTTCATCTTCTCTTCCGACTCCGCCTCTACCATCACGCGAGCCAGCGCCTCGGTCCCCGAATACCGCACCACCAGCCGCCCGTTCCCATCCAGCTCGCGCTCGGCCACGTCAATCGCCTTCTGCACCTCCGGCACCTGCGTAAACGGAATCTTCTCCCGCACCCGCACATTCTGAATTTTCTGCGGAAACACTTTCAAATCGCTCACCAGCTCCGCGAGCGACTTCCCCGACCGCACAATCACATCCATCACCCGCAACGCCGTCAGCAAACCGTCCCCGGTAGTCGCGTCGCCATCGCGAAAAATAATGTGCCCCGACTGTTCCCCGCCCAGAGTCGCCCCAGTCTTCAGCATCTCCTCCAAGACATATTTATCGCCCACATTCGCCCGCAACATGCGAATGCCGGATTTCTTCAACGCAATCTCTACTCCCATGTTCGACATCGTCGTCGCCACTACGGTCGACCCACTCAATTTCTCTCGTGACTGTAAATCCCGCGCCGTCAGCAGCAGAACGCCATCTCCATTCACCACGCGTCCGTCGCCATCGCAAAACAAAGCCCGGTCGGCATCGCCGTCAAACGTCACACCCAGATCAAACTTGCCGCCCGATTCAGCCACAATCTTCCCCAAAGTCTCCGGATGCAGCGCCCCGCAGCCTTCGTTAATATTTTTCCCATCCGGCGTCACATGCGTAAACGTCGCCTGCACTCGCAACTCGCGAAACAATTCCGGAGCCTCCGCGGTTGCCGCCCCATTGGCGCAATCCACCAGCACCCGCAGCCCTCTCAAATCGGTTGTCACCTTCTCAGCCAACGACTCGATATACGCCTTCCGTAGCTCCATCTCACCCGGAAGAGACGGCCCGGCAATTTTCAACGCAGTATCGTCCGCTGCTCCCGGCCTTCCCAGCAATGCAAAAATTTCGCCCTCAATCGCCAGTTCGCGCGCATCCGTCAGCTTGAATCCGTCTCCGGAAAAAACTTTGATCCCGTTATCGGTCCACGGATTATGCGAGGCGGAAATCACCACGCCCGCCGCAAACCCGCGCGACCGCGCCAGGTACGCGACACCGGGCGTCGTAATCACGCCCGCGCTGTGCACTTCCACTCCCACCGCCGCCAGTCCCGCCGCCACCCGGTCCGCGATCCAGCCACTCGATTCGCGCGTGTCCTGGCCCATCACCGCCCGCGCTTTTGCCGCGTTGCGAATCAAGTCGTGTCCCAGCGCGCGCCCAATCAGATACGTGCTTTCCTTCGTCAGCGGAAAGTCCCCCGCCACGCCGCGGATTCCATCCGTGCCAAATAATTGTCTGCCCTGGTTATTCATAGATTGATCGAACTATGGATTTTGTCATTAATCCGAGTTGCCATTCCGACCGCAGTATTCCGCACGGAATGCGAAGTGGAGAAACCTGCTGTTGCTCACCTGGTGAATGATTGCGTCCTCAATGCCCACCCGCCGCCGCACTCTTTTCCATGATCACCGTTACTCGCACCGGCGTTGGCTGCACCACCTGCACCAGCGCATCCGGAATATAAACGTTGGTCACAAAGGTTGACTGAGTCGTGACTCCAGAAGCATCCACCGGATCGGTCGCGGCTGCATCAACCGCTTCCACATGATGCGCCGGTCCCGTGATCGTAATACTCTCCGGGTCCACCAGCACTCTGGCAATCTGCTCTCCAGTGGCAAAATTCCCCGTCACCTTGGGATGAATCTTGACCTCGCGCGTCAGCCGCATATCGAAACTGAGATGCACTTGCCCCGGTACGACCTGCACGATGTGAAGATCGCGCTGATGCCGAATCTGCTCTGCCGTCAGGTCAAACGTGCGCTCGCCGGGTTTCGCATCGCCCAATTCAAGTTCCGCATGAAGGTCGGTCGACCGCAGTTGCCTGATCAACCGCTCCGGCCCGCGCACCCGGATCTGCGCCTCGGGAATTGTGACCGAGCTGATTTCCAGATGCTGCGGCACATGCTGAAACTCGATCGGCACGCGCACCGCCACTTCCGCCGTCTCTTCATCTGGAGCGATCGCCAGCCACAGCCCCGTCGCAATCAGCAATGACAAAATCTTCAGCCAGAAGTTATGCAGCACCCAGCGCCGCAGAAAACTCATCATAGCGGCCGCTCCGCTTCCGAGTCCTCGTCAGCTAGCCGCACTTGAGTTCCCATGCCGGCTCGCAACGGCGACTGCAGCCCCGCATCCGATTCGTCGCTCGGCGCCACCACCGTCGGCAAAGCCACGGGAGACATATACCGGCGCAACTCTCCGCTCAACCGTTCGCGAAGCTGCTCCACAGTTAAGTCGCGTTCGATTTTTCCTCCAACCGCCATGCTGATTGCGCCCGATTCTTCCGAAACAATCACCGCAATCGCGTCGGTCTCTTCGGTGATCCCAATCCCCGCCCGGTGCCGCGTTCCCATTTGCGTGGAGAGCACTGGATTCATCGACAGCGGTAGAAAACACGCCGCCGCCGCCAGCCTGTCTTTCTGGATAATTACCGCTCCATCGTGCAACGGCGCACTCGGCCGGAAAATCGTCGCCAGCAGATCGTAGGAGAGCTTCGCGTCCATCGCCACGCCGCTCTCGATGTAGGTCCGCAACCCAATCTCGCGCTCAATCACGATCAGCGCGCCGGTCTGATGTTGCGAAAATAAATTCGCCGCCAGCACAATGTCGTCGTAGGAATCGCCCTCCATCGCCGACCCGCGCAAAAAGCTCACTCGCCGTCCTACATCCGACAGCATGTGCCGGATCTCCGCCTGGAACACCACAATCAATGCGAACACCACATACGGCAACAGATGCCCCACCAGCCAGTTCAGGGTGACCAGTTCCCCGATGCGCGCCAGATAAAACGTAACCACGACCGCTCCAAGTCCCGCAAGCATCGGCGCCGCCCGCGTCCCTCGGATCATCACCAGCACTTCATAAATGATCAACGCCACCAGCAGAATGTCGAGCACCGTAAACGACACTCTCAACCATGGCGCCGTAAGTTGGTTCACCAGCTCTCCATCCGCGGCTGATTTCTACTCTGGAACACTACATTCTAATGCACGCCCTGAGATTCAATGGAAATAGGTGAGGCAGGCATTATTGCGGGTGCGCGAGGGTGGAGGTCCGGCGCGCCTTAGTAAATGACCTTCAGAGAAAACTGAATTTGCCGGGAGGTTCCCGCGGTCTTGCTGATCATGCCGAACCCTGTACCCTCGATGATGTTCGCGGGTAGCCCCATGTTGACGATGTTGAACAGATTAAATAACTCTGCGCGGAATTGCAGGTCCGCTCGCTCCAAACCGCTTTCCCGGTGGCCAATCGAAGTCGTCTTGATGAGCGCAAAATCGAAGTCGTAATATGCCGGGCCTCGAAGAGTATTACGGCCGAGTGTTCCAAATCGCCCGGAGTTTGGTCCAGTCCCGCCCGCGATCCCGATGGGAATCGAAAAGAAGCTTCCGTTGTTCGCGCCCCGCCCAAAATAGTCGTCGCGCGGGCGCGTGGAACTGCCGGCGCTCGAAAGGTGTGGTGTTCCGGCCTGTTCCGGCCGGTCCGCGCCAATCGTTCCCGCACCCGTCTGCTGGATTCCCGAATACACCGTAAACGGCGAACCACTCGTGATCGTCGAGATGCTCAGCAACTCCCAGCCCTTCGTCAACAGCTTGGTTCGATCCGACTGAAGTCCCAAATGCTCGAAATGCAAATCCTGAGCCGCGCTCAAGGTGAAGGCGTTTGTCACGTCAAAGCTTGATGGCCCTCGTTCCGCTTGCGTATCGAATGGGTCTTGGGGACTGAACAGCGTCACGGCGCCGGTAGATCCTGTTCCGCCCAGGATACCGCTGACATCATCCAGCGATTTGCCCCAAGTATAGCCTGCCTGCAATGACGGACCGCCGTGTCCAATATTTCCCGACAACGAGGTCTGCAAGGCGTTATAAGACGAGTGCGACGTCCCGGTCAGCACAGACTCGAATCCAAAACCTCCGGTCACCGCTCCGCTCGCGTCGAAGTTTGTAAACCTCGCAAATTCCGAACCCGCTCCGGGATACGCGTTTGGATAGGACATCCTGGGAAGTCGAAACGCCGACGTTCCAACATACGCGACATCGGCCGTAAGGCCGCCGAAAGCCCGTTCCAGCCCTAGCGTCCAGGTTTGCAGGTAGCCATTGCCGAAGCGCCGGTCGACTCCGGACAGACTCAGCAGTGAGAGCTGATGACTCGGCGCCAGTGTTGCCAAATCCTGCTGGTATCGATTTACGTCCATCACCGTGTTCGCCGGCACTTTTTTCGGATCGCCGCTGGCCAACACATTCACGCCGGCGGTGTTATAAACCTGCGGCAATTCGTCCGGTGTGATTTGGAATCCGTAGGAAATCTCCCCGTTTTGCGCCGCATTGACACGTGGATAAACAACGTAAGGCGTTGACCCTGTCAGAAGATTGTCCTGCCAGATATTCGGCGGAATTACTGTGATCGCTCCCCCCATGTGCACATGCACGGCCTGCGGCGCATTCCAGTCCACTTGCACACGCGGCCCCCAGCCGTTCCAATCGGTCTGATAAGTAGGCTGCGGATTGATCAAATATTCCTGTCCAACGCCCGCAGGTGGGAACGAATTCAGAAAGCTCGACGTTCGCCGCGCCCGCTCCGAAATCGGCGTGTAGAGCTCATATCGCAGCCCATAATCGAGCGTCCAATGCGGATTGATTTTCCATGTGTCCTCGACGTAGGCATTCACATCATTCCGGTTGATTGCCGCCGGCCCAATGTGTGCGCCATCCGACGCGAAGGGCGGCGCCACCGCGACCGTGTATGCGTACGGATACCCCAGCAGCAGACTGCTCAAAGTGTCTGGCAGAGGCTGGCCAGGCTGAACGTTGTGCTGTCCGCTCGCGGAAGGAATGAGGACCGGCGAATAAACCGTTCCACCGCCAAAATCGTATTCACCGTTCGGGCTGATCCCAAAGTATGTCGTGTCGCGATTGAGGCGTGCTTCCGTACCCCACTTCACAGCGTGTCGCGCTGTCGTCCACGCAAAATTCAATTGTCCCTGGAACAAATTCCCGAACGCTGACATCACCGATCCCGCCGCACCGTTGTACGCCTCGTACAAGCCATCGTTGAACTTGAGGGCCGGGTCGATGTGGTCCGGCGTCACAAACGACGGCGTCGTCCGCGTAAAACTCACCGATGTCGACCAGAGAAATCGCGGTGACGCGGTGCGAGTGTAAGTGATGACCCCGTTCCGCTGCCGATCCACATACTGCACGCCAAAGCTCGGATCGAGCAGCGTCTGATCCGGATTTGTTGTCGGTCCCGTCAGATTGTCGTAATTGAATCGACCAAACAATTGTCCTTTTGCGCTAACTTTCTGATCGATGCGGATGGAAAACTGATCCGTATCTGTGTTCACGTTTGAAGGCGCAGCATAGGTTCGTGCACCATACGCGCCGGTTGGATTGTTGGGGAGTGGATAGCGGTCGAGCACTGCCGCAATCGCCGGATTCACCGGCACCTGCAGCGTGTCCGCGCTGCCATCGGGATACTTCACCGTGTCCTGACCCGTTCGCTCAGTTGCCGTTGGTACCGCCAAAACCTGGGTCGTTCCCAGCACCTGTCTGAATCCCTGATACTGCACAAAATAAAACGTGCGGTCTCGCCCGTCATATACATGCGGCAAAACGACCGGTCCGCCGTTCGTAAATCCGAATTCATTTCTACGGAATGGAGGAATCCTGCCTGGCTCCGCAATCGATGGATGATCGAAATAATTCCGCGCATCGAGAGCAGAGTTCCTTAAGAACTCGAAGAACGACCCGTGAAAACCGTTCTTCCCGGATCGTGTCACGATATTAGTAAAGCCTGCCGCGCCTCGCCCGACGTCCGCCGGCATCCAGCCTGAGCTTGACTGTAATTCCTGAATCGCGTCCACGTCGAAATTGGTGAACGTGCTCCCACCCATCTCTGGATCGCTGACATCCGCACCGTCCATCGCGAACACTGCCTCAACGCCACGCTGTCCGTTGATGGCAAACTGCTGGGTGAAATTTGTCTGCCCGTTCACGTCGGTCATCGTGCCTGCAGCTAACAACAATAACGCGCTGAAGTCGCGTCCATTCAACGGCAACTCATTTACTTTTTGGCTGGAGAGTTTCTCCCCGCCTGTTCCGCTAGCCGGGTTTGAAGTTGTGCTCGGGTTCCCATTCGAGACCTCTGCTGCAGGAGTTTGCGGGTTGGCTACAATCGACAGCACATTTTGATCGGATACTGTTAGCACCACTGTTATGCCGGTAATATCTACTGCCGCCGGCGCTGTCGGGCCTCGCCCCGGCAGTTGCACGCTCACGGTATGTGGCCCGAGTCGAATGTCCGCAATCGCAAACATTCCATCGGTTCCCGTAACTGCCGTCAGTTTCTCCTTATCGGCCGCTGTGTATACCGTTACCTTCGCTGCGGCCACAGGCTCACCGGCAGCCGTACGTACGACACCAGTCCACGCCGGCGCAGGCGGAGAACCCTGTTGTGCTTTAAGCGAGACCGCGACCATCAAGCCCAACAGCAAACACTTCTCTATCAGTCGGAAGGCCTTATGAAAGGTTCGAATGATTGCGTATTCCTCTGCGTGGCGGTATACACGCGTGAAAATTAACAAGTGGAAGGATCGAGCGCCCAAGCGTGATTATATCCGAGACAAGATCGCAGACCGCGAAGCGTCTTCTGGTGCCTGACGACAAATGCACTCCACTGATTTCCGGCAGCTAACGTGCCATTTGCCCGCTATCCAAGACTAGGTTAGCCTTTGGAAAAACGAAAGGCTGAGGAATGGCGGACAGCAAAGCCAGGCCCACCACGTTAAGCGTGACGGCATTTATAAATGACATCACCGACCCAACTAGGCGCGCAGACGCCAAAGCACTCGTCAGGTTAATGCAAGACGCGGCTGGCGAAATGCCGAAGATGTGGGGACCATCCATCATCGGTTTCGGCAGCTACCACTATAAGTACGACAGCGGCCGTGAAGGCGACATGCCGCTGATCGGTTTTTCCCCGCGCAAGGCCGCCACTGTTCTGTACAACATGATCTGCTCGATCGACTCCAAGGACCTTCTGGCCAAGCTCGGCGAGCACACCACTGGCAAAGGCTGCCTCTACGTCAAGAAACTCGCTGATGTAGACCAACAAGTGTTGGAGACCCTGATCGCGAAATCCCTGGCTGCCATGCGAACGCAGAATCCCACTTAAGAGTGCGGTGAGATGCCAGCGTCCTCCACCATGTAAACCGCCAAAGTAAAACAGTGGCAAGTAGCCGGAGCACCTTGCCTATCGAGGTGAAACGCCCCATCGATCCAAACGACGGACTCTGACATAATCTCCGCATGTGCGGGCGCTATCGATTGTCGCGTAGAAAGCAGCTTGTCGAAGAGTATTTCGACAGTGCGGGAGAAGACGACTGGGTTCCTCGATACAACATCGCTCCTACTCAGCCCGTTCCGATCATTCGCCAGAATCCGAAGGAGCCCCGCCGTGAATTGTCGCTGGTCCGTTGGGGCTTAATTCCATGGTGGGCAAAAGACTCTTCGGGCGCGGCTGCGATGATTAATGCAAGATCGGAGACCGCAGCCACGAAGCCCGCATTCCGCGATGCGCTTAAGCTTCGCCGATGCTTGATTCCCGCGGATGGCTTTTACGAATGGAAGAGAAATGGGAAAGAAAAACAGCCGTATTGCTTTGAAGTGAATGAAGGTCAGTTGTTCGCCTTCGCGGGGATTTGGGAAACGTGGAAGGACGCGAGTCGCAAGACAATGACGATAGAGACCTGTTCGATCCTGACGACAACTCCGAACACTGTGACCTCAACCGTTCACGACAGAATGCCCGTGATCCTCGAATCCGACAGTTACGATATATGGCTTGATCCGGGCATGACAAAAGTGGACGTAGTCACCGACATGCTGAAGCCGTTCGACGCGCGGCTGATGCGGTCATTCCCTGTGAGCAACCGCGTGAACCACGCGGCGAATGACGATGCAGAATGCTCGACTCCAATCAAGATCGCACAGAGTCAACAGCTACTCTTCTGATACGAGCACTCTCGCCGAACGGGAAGGTTTGCGCCGCATGGTCATCGGCTCGTTCCCACAAACATTCCACAAATAGCACGTTGCATGGATCGCCTGACCGAATTCATCGGTAACCGCATATTCAAGCGGAACAGATTCGGCGCAGACAGGGCAATTCGGAAGTTCAAAGGCATGAGCGGAATACATTCTCGCCTCCGATCTGGCCTTATCAAAGCACGAGAATTACCAAATAAGATATGCCGGTTAAATCCTTGCGAAGCAATAGATTGGTGCCGGTCACACTTTCAACCTGGAATTGCCATTAATGCATAAATTACCCGATGACCTTACACGATTAACTGTAGGGTTAGTCACCCTTCCCTAGGAATGCGCCTCGCGCTGTTGCCGGCGACGCTCGTATTCTTCACCGTAATCCAAGTCACCCCACGCGCCGAGATTTCTTCTGGGGCACCTATAATGCGAAGACTTATGCACTCCATTGCTCTGGACGCACTGCTCGCGCTTCAGTGTTTTGTCGTGCTGTTCGTGGCGCTCCACAATTGGATTCCCCTCGGGACACTCAACAACGTGAAGGGAGTCAGGCTGGAGTTTCCAATCGGCAAACTTGTCATCACCACGTTGATCAATTTCACTCCGTTTGCGATAGGGCTTGCCGCCACTGCCTTTTATTTTGGTAGAGTCTTCCCGGGATGGGTTTTCTGGTGGTTGTGGATCACCTACGGACTTGCATGCTACGGTTCGTTCAAGGCCTGGTGGATGCCGTATCTCCTTCGCCCGGACCCACAGCTAGCCGCTCGCTACCGAACCATGTACGCCGGGACACACGCCTTTCTGCCCGAGCGCAACGGCATCGTGCCAAACACACTGCATGTTCTTTTTGACGTTGTGACCATCGCCGTCCTGATCGACTTGGCCGCGCTGACCTTATAGTCGACTCATCGACCCTTCCAACAGTCATCGCTACTCGTGAGTCAGCATCTCGGGTTCACCCGCTCGCTTTCTTCACCGTAGCTCGAATCTCCCCACGCGCCACGCGCGCTGAAATTTCCTCTCCTGCCTTTACCTGCTCCGCATCCTTAACTAATGTTCCGGAGCTATCGAACACCAGCGCATATCCCCGCTCCAGAATCGCCAACGGAGAAAGCGCCTCCAGCGCCCGCGCCATGCGCTCCAGCCGAACTTTATTCAGTAGCAACTGATTTCTGATCGCTGCCGCCAGCGCTGCCGTCCCAGCCTCCAACTCCACTCGCACTCCGGCGAGCATCCGCCGCGCATCGTAATGCCGCACCGCCGCCGCAACCGTCTCCCATTTACGCCGCATCTGCTCCAGCTTTTGCCGCTCGCCACGCTCTAATCGATAAGTCAAATCATCCAGCTTTTGCTGCCGCTGCCGGATCGCATCCATCATGCGCGCAAACGCGCCATGCTGCGCCCGCTCGATCAGCGCATGCCGCGCCTCCAAAAGCCTGCGCTCCATCGCCCGCACCAGCCGCTCTCGCACCGCCTCCGCCTGATCCTCCACTTCCCGCCGCGACCGGATCACTAACTCCGCCGCCGCCGAAGGCGTTGGTGCGCGCAGGTCGGCCACAAAATCCACAATCGTGAAATCGGTCTCGTGACCCACCGCGGAAATCACCGGAATCTCCGACGCCGCTACCGTCCGCGCCAGCCCTTCATCATTAAACGCCGCCAGATCCTCCGCCGACCCTCCACCGCGCGTCACGATAATCACTTCCACGCTGCGGCTTGCGTCACTTCGACAAGCGTTAAAATACCGAACCCCGCTTGCCACTTCTCCCGCAGCCGAATCCCCCTGCACCTGCGCCGGATAAATCACCGCACTCGCCGTATGATGCCGCCTCTGCAGAATGTTCAGAATGTCCCGCAATGCCGCCGCCTGCGGCGACGTCACAATTCCAATCTTCGACGGCAACGTCGGAATCGCTTTCTTCCGCCCCGCCGCAAACAAACCCTCCGCCTCCAGCTTCGCCTTCAGTTGCTCAAACGCAACCTGCAACCCGCCCGCGCCCTTCGGCTCAATGTACTCCGCTGCAATCTGCAATTCCCCGCGATCTTCATAAATCGTCACCCGCCCGCGCACCACCACCTGCATCCCATCCGTAGGACGAAACCGCAGCAGCCGCGCCTTCGAACTGAACATCACCACCCGAATCTGCGCATTCCCATCCTTCAGCGTGAAATAGAGATGCCCCGACTCAGGCGCGCGAAAATTCGAAATCTCTCCCTCCACCCACGCATCGGAATACTCCCGCTCCACATGCGCCCGCACCGCGGCGACGAGCGCACGAACGGTCCACACGCGCCGTTCCGGCGGCGTGAACCTAAACCCAAGTTGATCGGTGAGCGACATCGGTAGGAGAAGTCTAGGGCGGGTTGCCCACATCTGCAACGGGGAAGTATAACTCTCGAGAGGTGCACTCATGTTCGACCTTGGGGTGCCCCATGTTTGCCTGCTTTTGGCAAACGTGGGATCTCGCTCGAAGAGAAAATCTGTCCCTTATGGGTTCAAGAGTTGTGATCGTGGTTGAATCCCACTTCTCGCAAAAACGCGAGAAATGGGCACCCAGGGTTTTGGCTTTTCACTCGTTAGGAAACGACAACAGATGTGCGCCACCCGCCAATGGAAACTGGATCGCAGATCACGTCTGGACACTGGAGGAATTAGTTGGTTTACTAGGAGCGCCAATTCAATAGCCGTCTAAAAGGAGGAGCATGTCTAGAATCCTGCTCGGCATTATCTGTGGGTTGGTGTTCGGAGCCATTGACATCGGAATCATGCTGCCGATGACCTTCCCAGATAAGAAGGCTGCCATCACAGCAGCATTCATTGCACGCTTTGGAATTGGATTTGCCATCGGCGCGGCCCGCTTGCTTTGGCCCGGATGGGCAGTGGGACTCTGCTTTGGTCTGCTGTTGAGTATCCCCGATGCAATCATCACAAAAGCCTACGGACCAATCATCGGCATGGGGGCTGTCGGCGGCATCATCATCGGAGTCATCGTCGCGCGATTCGGTCATTAAAATTCAAACTGTAACAGTACCCGCTCAGCTTCTCGCTTGGCCGGGCTTTATCGCCGCCGTCCACGGTTGGCCCATTCAAGCCCACTTTTGACTGGAGCGGGATGTTCACACGTTAGAGAACCTCAGCAGGCCATCCACCCTTCGTGATTTTTCTCTGCCTGATCTAACCCAACAACCGGCTCATCAGGAAACAATCGTGCAGTGATCAACCGCAAGCGGGACGCACCGGTGTAATCAGCACCGATGCGCCCCTAACCAAAATCGCCTGAGATCGAGGCAACATGGCTCCTACAAAAGGTAGCGGTTTCGCTTTCCATCTTCAATCCGCGCACCCCAGTTTTATCCATGCGAGTTCCATTTCTGGAACTTCAGCCTCCTTGATGGCTATTCACTCAAAAACTCAGAAGGAGATCAAAAATGCAAAAAGCACATTTATTTGAAGCTCTGTTGATGGTGAATCAAGGAATAGACAATGCCGTCCAGGGACTACAACGGCTCAAGAAAAAATCGGACGTGCTAGAAGGGTCCTTTGCAGAGACAATTGCGCGTCTGGAATCGGACCGCGCCCAGGTGAGCGTACGTTTCTTCGCCGTCATGGAGGCGCGCCAGTAGCACGAAACGGAACAGTTGATACGCAGTTAGACTTGGCGTCTCTCAGGACCGGACGGCAGGCCCACTCAAGCCAAAACACGGAACCAGGCTTGACGGGCTGCCCGTCTCATCGCCAGGGCTCAAGGAGGTGGTTGCATTCTAATACCGGCTGTTGTATAGCTTACTCGTTCTTCCCCTGGGTCCATTCGAGAACCCCACAAGCCCGTGCGCGGAGGTCGGAAGCTATGTCCATACACGTCCGCATGCCCCAGCAAGAACATACGCCGCTAGGCGACAACCCGCACTGGGTTTTTGTTTCGTTCCTCTATGCGTTCATTGCAGCTGACATCGCCGGCCGCTTCTCAAGTCTGTCCTCTCACTGGTCTGAGTATGCAAACAGCAGGCCGGGATTTTCGCACGTCCCCATCTGGTCGCACCTAACTCTTGCTGCCTTCCTTGTAGCAACGAGCTGGCTGGGCTGGACCCTAACGTTCATGGATGGCGACGTTACAGCATTGGATATTCGGAAACTTCGCGGTGTAATTGCCCCGACTTCGCTACTCCTCATCGTCGACTTTTGGACGCTGGGAACGTATTTCGCGTTCGTTGCAGTGGTCAACGATGCACGTTTGTCTGGCAGCAATGAGGGTACGTGGTCACGACACTCAGGTTTGGCAGCATACTGGATGTTATGGGTGCTCGGCGCGTACCTTGCCTGGGATTTCTGCGTGTACTTTCTCATCCCCCGGTTCACCCACCGGGCAAAAGGGAGATTTTGGGCGCAGTCGTGGATGTCATTGTTCTGCTTGGCCCTAGCCCTTGCAGCCTTTCTCTGGCTAGGGCGCATCCGCGCCGACCGCCCGTTTTCCATTCTGGCCGCAGATATCTCCTTGCTCGCTCTATTACTCTTTTACCGGTCATTGAAGCAACTAGCAAAGTCCTCAGTGCCTGCCTGGAATCAGTTCAAAAAAATGATTTTCCCGCTAGCCGGACACTGGGAGCTTTGGTTCGCTCGGGTTGTGTTTTTCATATTCGTAATCCTCGGAGCAATCGCCGGTTTTTACGGCCACCACTACCGGTAGGTACACGAAATAACGGATCTCGAACTACGGGGGCTCGCTGGGCGGGCGGACCATTCAAGCCCGCTTTGGGCTTGAGGGAACGTTCACACGTCACCGACTTAGGCCGACGAACAAACTAGATTGGCCTCATGCCATGGGGACTAATGCGTCTTCACCACAGCCGCCTAGAACTTACTTCGCTCCCAACAACCCAAACACTCCCACCCCATTCGTCGTCCCCACATACACTTTCCCATTCACAATCATCGGAGTGATGTACTTGTTCCCCGCGCCAAAATTGTCTCGCCCGCCGGAAGCCTGGTTGGTGTTGTACAACTCGACCAAGGTTTCTGCGTTGTAAGCGTGAAGTACGGCAGGGTTGGTGTTCTCGCTGGCCCATACAATTCCATTCGTGCCGCCATTCGCAGAAATGCTCGGAGTCACCCCGGGATACCCGAAGGAATTTGTGGTCTGTGTCACCGCCGTTGTCAACAACTTCGCATCCTTGAACTCGAAGGAGAGAATCGGCTGGCCCACCGGACCGTAATACAGCCGGTTACGAAAATACGCTGGCATCGACCAGATGCCGCCCGGCAACACTCCCGAAAGCTCCTGATAGTTATTGTTGCTGTTCGCGTTGAATTTCCCCATCGAGTTGCGGTTCACCACATACAAATTCGAATCCTTGCCGGCGCCCGCCGCAAGTTGCCACGTCGTCCCGGAAGAGTCTTTCATCGGTGGTATCAAAATCGCTCCGCCCGAACCCAGGTCGACATCGCCTTCACTCTCTTGCGGCCCATTATCCATCTCGAAATAGTCGGCCACCGCTAACCCGCTCTTTGTCGTCAGCCGGATGAACGCATTGCCGTAGTCGCTGCTGCTGGGAAAGCCGTTGGAATTTAAGCTCGTGTCGAAAATTCCGTTGGCATCCAGAAAAAAGATGTTGCCCGAACTATCCGCCGTCAACCCCGCACCCGATCCCCAAATCGCGCCCTCATTGCCATTCGGTGTTACGTTGATCACCGACTTCTGCGCCAGCGTCGTCGCGTTGTATCCCATGATCCACCCCGTATACGGGCGGATGTCGCAGTGCGATGCCCACGTCAAATAGAGTTGGTTCCCCACCAGCAACAACCCCGAGCGCTCCTTATATTGCGCCGGATCGAAGATCACAAATCCGCCGGAGCTGTTATCCCCCGTGCCCGGATATTTTGCCGCGATATCGACCGGCCCACCGTTGACCTCGTTCCCGGTCGCAGCATCCAGCGCATGCAGCCGTTGATGATAATTTCCCGACGAGTCCTTCGACATGGCGACCACATAGATGATGCCATTCGATCCCGCCGGCCGGCTGATCGCCGGCGTCGATGTAATTCCAATCTCCGGCGTAACCTGGCCGCACCCGCGATCGTCCGAAGTCGTCTCGCCCGACTTGAGAGTGCTGATCTTCCACAATTGCGTCCCCGCGTCGGCGTCAAACGCGTACACCGAGTCGTGTTCCGTGGCCACGATAAGCACATTGTGCGTGCCGCTCTGTACCGTCACCGCTGAGAGATAGAGAGGTTCTGCATCCACCAGGCCGTCCACCGATAACGTGAATAGTTTTCCGAACATGCCGGAATTCACATTACTCAGCGTGAGCTTCGTCTCTGCCGAATTCAGCCCGGTCCGTCCGTTGTTATTGTGATAAGTGAGAACCTGTTGCTGCGCGCTCGCACACATCGAACCCACGGCCAGAAAACCAGCCGCAAGAAAAGAAGCCGCGAATAACCTGGTTGCATGTTGCCGGAGCCGCTGACCGAACCTGATAAAGACCTGTGGGATTTTCACACGAAACCTCCTCGATGGGCTGTACTGCCTCTCAGCGAAAGGGCGCGCTTAGGAACAAAGTTGGGTACTTAGTTGCAGAATCACCCGCGGAAGAACAATTAAACATTCATGAATGGGGAAATCCTAGATTCGCGGCAAAACTCTCACAAGTCACAGTAGGACATCGTGACCTTGTTGGATGGGCACAGCTACCTTATCTCTACTTCACCTGAAACACTGTCCTCCCGCCACCGTCGTCTACAGCACCTTCGTGTCCCATATGTCTTGCCCCGATGCGGAGTGTTGTCGATCGCAGTCTTACCCGGCTCGTTAAGCATCACAACTCATCTCCGCCACCGGCTCACCACATACAACAAAATTGAAAGCACAACACTTACGACCAGCGAGGTAGCCAGCGGAAAATACACCGTCGTATTTTTCCCACGGTAGGTAAAGTCACCGGGCAGTCTGCCCAGAGGAAAGTTCATTCTTCCCATCAGCATCAGCGCCGCTCCCGCCACGGCCAGCGAGAGACCTGCGATCACGAGTAATTTTCCCAGCTCCATCTTGAGAATCTTACCGCGTCTCAATGCGAGGTCAGCTTAGAGTTTCTTCGCCTAAGGGCGCTGAGTTTCGAGGAGGCTGCGGAGAAGTCTGTATTAGTCAGATTGGAAAGGCACGAGTTCCAGTGACGGGGGAAAAACTCAACCTTGTCCTTGATTTTGGGTGGCGCAGCGCTTCAGCGTTGCGATAACTGGCCTCCCTTCAACTTCGGCTTTAGCCGCTGAGGTACGGCAGTGTCGCAAGAAACACTTTCTCCGCAGCCTCTCCCACTCGCGCCAGCTACGCCATCAGGGAATTGGCACTAGACTTTGTGTCACAAAGCACTTGACACTCGAATCCGTCCGAGCTACCGTATTTCGCAATGGCCCGTTCCCGCCAGCATCATGTTCGGCGCATCCACCGGCCGACCCGCGTCTGGCCGATACCCGCCGCGCCCCGCGATCCCAGCCCTAATCCAGCCGACGATCTCCGCTTCATCCGTGACACTATGGAGCGGTCCGCCTCCTTCACCGCCGTACCCGGCTGGGGACAGGTCCTGCTCGGCCTCACCGCGCTCGCCGCGGCATGGCTGGCTTCGCGCCAACCAACCTCCGCCGCCTGGCTCAAAGTCTGGCTCGGCGAAGCCCCGGTCGCGGCTCTCATTGCCATTTTGTCCATGCGCTGGAAGGCCAACCGCCGCGGCCTCCCACTTTTTTCCGGGCCCGGCAGCAAGGTCGCGCTTGGTTTGTTTCCACCCCTCGTCGCCGGCGCATTTCTTACTTTCTTACTGCAGCGCCTGGGCCTCGGCTCCGCCCTCGCGCCCGCCTGGCTTCTTCTCTACGGTGCGGGCATCATCACCGGAGGCGCATACTCCGTCTCCATTGTCCCCGTCATGGGAGTCTGTTTCATGGCGACCGGCGTAGTCGCCGTGGTCGCGCCCGCCGCCTGGTCGAACTCGCTGCTGGCTGCCGGCTTTGGCGGCCTTCACATTATCTTTGGATTACTCATAGCGCGGAGGCACGGTGGCTAGAGCCTTACCCCAGCGCCGCAAACAGACCAAAGCCGCAACTCCCGCGCGCCCTCACACTCCTGCCCGCGCCATTGCGCTACCCGAACTCGATCGTCTGATTCACGAACGCATGCGCCTCGGAATTGTGAGCGCCCTCGCCACCAACGCAAGTCTCAGCTTCAACGATCTCAAACGCATTCTCAAAACCACCGACGGCAACCTCAGCGTTCACGCTCGCAAACTCGAGGAGGCCGAATACATTTCATGCCTGAAGTATTTCGAAGGCCGCGTCCCGCGCACCGACTACCGCCTGACCGCCGCCGGACGCCGCGCCTTAGCCCAGTACCTCGACCAAATGGAAGAATGGATTCGCGTCACCCGCGAATAATAGTGGGGAAAAAGTAGGGACAGCCGCCCTCGGCTGTCCTTCGAGCGAAGCTCGACGATTTTTGATCATGCGGCCCGATCTTCTATTGATCGACGAAAAAAGTCTCTTTCCCCTCAAAACTTATTTCTCTCTCTAGCAGACTTCGCTTGTCCGGTGGCACGGACTCTGCAATAATCCGCGCACAGTTTCACTGGAACACGAAGAGGCTGGCCACAGACACCTCTTCCTACCACCCCGAACGTTAGGCTGTTCTGAAATCAAAAATTAAGCGCAAGCACAGCCCTGTTCAAGTCAGGGCCGGAGATCTCGTGACGCCGTTTTTTAAGCTTTCTCCCCCACGGCTGGTCGTGACCATTATCGCTCTCGCCGGAATTCTATTGCTCGGTGCATCGTCCGCGCTTTCCGAGGACGTTCTCACTTACCACTACAACAACGCCCGCACCGGACTCAACGCCTCCGAAACCACGCTCACTCTCAGCAACGTGAACTCCACCGCCTTTGGAAAACTATTTACAGTTTCGGCCGACGGTCTGGTCGACGCCCAACCCCTATACCTTTCTTCCGTTCCCATCCAAGGAGGCGCGACCCATAACCTTCTGATCGTCGCCACTGAACACGACTCCGTCTACGCCTTCGACGCCGATACCGGCGCAGCGATCTGGCACATCACCACTGTCAAGGCTGGCGAGACTTCCTCCGACGATCGCGGCTGCCTGCAGATCACTCCTGAAATCGGGATCACCTCCACTCCCGTAGTCAGTCGACCGCCCGGTTCGAACGGAGTCATCTACGCCGTCGCCATGACGAAAGATTCTTCCGGCAACTATCATCAGCGCCTCCACGCGCTCGATGCCCCGACCGGCAACGAACTCTATGGCGGCCCAGTCGACATCGCCGCCAAATATCCCGGAAAAGGTGATGGCCACTCCGGCGGCGACGTGATCTTCGATCCCGGCCAATACGCCGAGCGTGCCAGCCTGCTTCTCGTGGGCAACGTGGTTTACCTGACCTGGACTTCGCATTGCGACATCCGCCCCTACACCGGCTGGGTCATGGGCTACAACAAGAACACACTCGCTCTCCAGACCGTCCTCAACGTAACGCCCAACGGCTATCAAGGCTCCATCTGGGGTTCTGGCGCCGGACCCGCCGCCGACAATACCGGCAACGTCTTTTTGCTCGACGCCAACGGCATCTTCGACACCACTTTAAACTCCAGCGGATTTCCCGCCAGCGGCGACTACGGCAACGCCGTCCTCAAGCTTTCGACCACCAAAGGCCTCGCCGTCGCCGACTACTTCGAAACCTACAACGGCCCCACGGACAGTGAAGATGACGTCGACCTCGGTTCCGGCGCCGCCATCCTTCTCTCCGATATGAAAGATACCTCCGGTGCAACCTGGCAACTCGCCGCCGTCGCCGGCAAAGACACCAATCTCTACCTCATCAACCGCAACAACCTGGGAAAATACAACTCCACCAGCAACGCCGTCTACCAGGAACTCGACGGCGTCCTGCCCAACGGCATCTGGTCCATGCCCGCCTACTTCAACGGCCGCCTTTATTATGGGCCGGTCAACCAGCCCATCCTCTCTTTTCAATTCAAGAATGCCAAGCTGCTACTCGCTCCCGCGGCGCAAACCACCAACACCTTCCGCTATCCCGGAGCCACTCCCAGCATCTCCTCCAACCAGTCGCAGAACGCAATTCTCTGGGCCGTTGAGAACACCGGCCACGCCATCCTCTACGCCTACAATGCGACCACTCTGCAGATGCTCTACAACAGCGACCAGGCCTCCAACGAGCGCGACCACTTCGGTGCCGGCAACAAATTCATCACTCCCGTCATAATCAACGGCAAAGTCTACGTCGGCACCACCAAAGGCGTAGGCGTCTTCGGCCTCCTCTCCGACCCGAAATAATCGTGGCTCGTGTGGAGCGGACACTCCCTTCGGCAAGCTCAGGGCAGGCTCTGTCCGCTGCCTTTGACGTTGTTCTTGATCTTGGTTTGACGTTGTTCTTGATCTTGGTTTGACGTTGTTCTTGATCTTGGTTTGACGTTAGTTCTTGATCTTGGTTTGATGTTGTTCTTGATCTTGGTTTGACGTTGTTCTTGATCTTGGTTTGACGTTGTTCTTGATCTTGGTTTGACGTTGTTCTTGATCTTGGTTTGACGTTAGTTCTTGATCTTGGTTTGATGTTGTTCTTGATCTTGATTTTTGTAGGGACAGCCGCCCCCGGCTGTCCGTTCGAGCGAAGCTCGACCAGCCTGCGCCATCTCCAACGTCTGTCATCCAGAGACCCGCGCCCTTTGCGGGTCGAAGGATCCCTATAAGCGCCACTCAACCCGCAGTGCTACAATCCCCCGCATGAAACGCCTCGCACTGTTTCTCCTAGCCGCCACCCTCCTATCCGCCCAATCCCCCGAAGTCGAAATCACCGCCGAGCCTCACCATCACCTCGCGTTCGAAAACAAATCCGTCCGCGTCTTCAACGTCGAGGTCGACCCCAACACCGAAACTCAAATGCACTGGCACCGCCACGACTACTTCTCCGTCAATCTCGGCAACACCGAAATCTCCAACGCGGTCAAGGACAAGCCTCCCGCCACCGTCAAATTCACCGACGGCGACACCCGCTTCGCTTCCGCCACCTTCGCCCACACCGTGCGCGACCTCAGCCCCCAACCCTTCCGCAACGTCACCATCGAAATTCTCGAAGACGCGACCCTGCGCAGCTCCGCCGCAAAATGGGATGAAGACCGCGGCCTCGCCGTCCTCGACCATGGCACAAAACAAATCCTCTTCGTCAAAGACGCCATCCGCGCCACCGAATTCGAACTCCAGCCCGGCGGCGTAATCCCCAAACACCATCACGCCGGACCCGTTCTCGTAGTCGCCATTACCGACCTGGCCCTCGAAGAAACCATCGAAGGCCAACCCCTCACCCCCGCTCACCCCGCCTCCCACATGAAATCCGGCGAAACAAAATGGATCCCCGGCAACCTCACCCACACCGTAACCAACACCAGCTCGCAACCAGCAAAATTCGTAACCCTCGAATTCCCCGAGTGAACGAACAGCTGGAAAGCAAGCAAAGGTGTTGTGAAAAGATGTTGTGTGGGGACGGGCGCCTTCGCCCGTCCGGTCGAGCGCAGCGAGACCTGAAGCTCCACAGGTCTCTCCCTCCGAAGGATTCTCTTCCGCGAGGTGGGATTTCCGAACGGGGCCATCCTTTCGAGCGCCAGCTCCAATCACCGAATTTCTTGTCAATACCCCGCCCACCCTTGATTTCCCCTAATCCCATGATCCTGCGGCAAATATATTTCCGCAAACTATGTCACTTTAACCATTACTTTATGATATAATGGTTCTAGAGTCGAAATAACAGAACGCGACCCACTCCGGGTCGCGTTTTTTATTGCCCAGCTATTTTTGAAAAGGGCGCGGTGTTCAAATGCGTGCGTGGCACCTCAGCGGAATGAAGTCTTCGAAAATACCGCCGCCCCGGAGGGGCGACCGACAATAGCCCGGCGCGTTTAGCGCCGGGGAAAGCGAAAACAGAACCGCGTCCCGTAGGGACGCCTGAGCTTTCACGCACACTTCTTCAAGCCCGCGCTCGCAATGCCACCCGACAGACCAGCGCCTTCACGCGCGCACCACTACAACCGAACCACCAAAGGAACCAATGCCAAACCGCACCTCAGGCCAGAACATCCAGAACCACAAACTCCGCGGAGAGTGGGCCGAACTCCGTTTCATGCAGCGCGCCACCGAGCGCGGATTCCGCGTCACCAAGCCCTGGGGAGAAACCGCCCCCTACGACATCGCCACCGATCATCACGGCCACTTCCTCCGCGTCCAAGCTTGCCCTGAGGAGCGATAGCGACGAATGGGTCAAATGCACCATCTATCAGCGCGGCAACTCCTACGCCTGCACCATCTGCTCCAGCCACGTCGTCTATAGCCCCGACCAGCTCGACTTCTTCGCCGCCCTGGTCATCCCCACCGACACCTGGTACATCCTCCCCATCCGCGCCACCAACCACCAACCCGTAATCGTCCTCTCCCCGCACCTCACCAAATCCAAGTACGGCCCCTACCAGGAAGCCTGGCACCTGCTAACGAAATAACTCCATGGAGCGGCGGACGCCCTCGTCCGCCGAAAGCCGGCAGAGAAACAAAAGCGGGCAACCCATCCTTGCCGCATTCCGAAAGCAGAGATAATCCGTGCTCCAAAGCGGCAAGAGCCTGCCCTAAGCGGAGCCGAAGGGGTGGAGATTTTTACTTGACCACCACTCCGCCGACAACTGATACATCCTCCCCATCCGCGCCACCAATAACCAACCCGTAATCGTCCTCTCCCCGCACCTCACCAAATCCAAGTACGGCCCCTACCAGGAAGCCTGGCACTTGCTAACGCAAAGGTAATACGGGCACGTCGCCCTACCAGTCTTAAAGAAGTTGTAAAACCAAGGACTCTAAGGCATCCTTGGGCGACAGTCCGAAAGGAAACCCCTACCCTTGTCGGGTTACCTTTCTCGGGAGATCGAGGTGAAACGATCGTGAGACACATCTTCGAGGTCGTCATCGCTTTCCTGACTAAGTACAAAGACGCGATAGAAGCTGCAGCCTCAGCAATCGCGACCATTGCTGCAATCGCCAAACTTGGGCCCTCAGCTTGGAAAAAATTCCGGAGTTGGAGTGACGAAAATACGCTGCGCAGCAGGCTGGGTACGGAAATTTATACGCGAGAGGAGATAACTCGCGCGACAAGGTACTACATAGTTCCGGACTGCCAAGATGTGGACCCCGGCGGATCGGAAGATTTTCGAACTGTATATTCCGTCAGGCAGAATGCGTTCGACGCCCTCGACAAACTGCTCACCAGCGATCCGGAGCACAGGCACACCATTCTACTTGCAGATTCAGGCATGGGCAAAACCTCGCTTCTGATGAACTATTATGCTCGACACCAACGAAGCCGCAGCAGACAAAAAAGATTCAGGATTGCCCTACTCCCGTTAGGATTGCCCGGTGTTGAAGAACGCATAGCGGTACTTCCAAGCAAGCCTGACACAGTGCTATTTCTAGATGCATTTGATGAGGACACTAAGGCGATAAGCGACCATCGACAGCGATTGGGTGCTCTCCTGAAAGAAACCCAAGGGTTTAGGCATGTATTGATCAGCTGCCGGACGCAGTTTTTCCTAAAGGAGGAAGAAATTCCTCGCGAAACGGGCCTGATCCGAATCGGAGTAACTGCGGCAGGCGAATCGCACGAATATTTGTTTTACAAAATATATCTTTCCCCATTTTCCGATAAGCAGGTTGATCTGTACTTGCAGCGACGGTTCGGACTCCTTCATTACAAACGCCGCCGCGCCGCAAAGCTCATTGCTCAGAAAATGGGAGACCTGACCGTGAGGCCCATGTTATTGGCCCACGTCCCCGACTTGCTAGGCCTCCAAAAGCCGATCCAGTACTCCTTCGAAATATATGAGGAGATGCTGAGAGCGTGGATCAACCGTGAGAAACCGTTTGTGGCCGATGGGAGCGCTCTGCGCGAATTCTCCGAACGCCTGGCAGTAGAAATCTACGTCGAGCGCAAGAACCGCGGCTCCGAGCGTATCACGCAAGAACAACTTAAGCCTCTAGCCGCGAAGTTCTCAATCCAACTGTCAGAATGGCAGCTGCGGGGAAGGTCTCTCCTCAACCGCGATGCCGGCGGGAATCTGAAATTCGCCCATCGGTCAATCATGGAGTACATGTTCGTCTGTCGTTTCATCGCCTTGCCCGAGAGTGTCGGCAGAACAGAATGGACGGAACAGATGAAAAGATTCTGGTGGGAGATTGCGAGTTCGTATTACGGAGGATGGACCCAACCGAGGATAGATCCATCCGCCTCCCGCGCGAAATTTGGTTGGGACCTTGCTGACCTCAGCGACGTCGTCCGCCTCGGCCTTTACCCTGTTTACCATCTCAGGTCCGCTCCTCTTATGAGGTCGATGCCTGAGATAGCGTCCGAGTGGAATCAAGTAGCGGAAGCAGAGATAAATCCGATGCACGCTGGTTTACCCCATGCATTTGAGGTTCTCGAGTATCAAGCTCCATTTGAGGTAAACGCCATCCTTTATGCACGCAAAATGTCTACAGCTTCCCGGTCAGCCAAAGATGCATCCATAGTGCAAAGCCAATTGAAGGCCTTTGCCGATTCGGGGGCCGAATTACGGGGAGCGATTCGCGACATAGCAAGCGGACGTACATGGTTCCACATTCGTTGCCACGCCAGACTGAATTCAGATGTGGGTAACGAAATCATCTGGGCAATGTCAACCCTGCTTTTCGGGATCGCTGAGGCCCTACGATTGCCAACTACAATTGAAGTTCTCTCCCTCGTGGGGGCGTTACCAAACCCCGTTTCCGCAGACATCGTGAGGGAAATTTTCCAGTTCCCGGGCGGATCAGTTCAATGCGCGGACAGAGATATGCACGGTCTGCCCTATGCGGTGGACTGGCAAATGGGAGTCCCTACCGTTGGCGTGGAGTATCCATCAGCCTTTGGCGTAGAAAGTCCGCCTCAAGATTACCTCCTTGTGGCATCGTGGCCGCTCAGAACTCTGCCGGAGCGCATCAGGAGACGGCACGATCGCATGACTGAAGCGAGTCGGGAAAATTGAGAACTTCTTACGTCGCTCTCTGAAAACTTAGATGCCGGGCAGATGCGCGCATTCGATCGAGAGGCAGAACCAACTTCCTAACCCGAAAGTAGCTTCTTGAAATTCCCCTTGCGTTCCCGTCCCAACACAATTAACATATATACAATATCGTAAATACAATGAATTGCCGTGGACTTCACCTGGGACGTGCGGAAGGATCGGCTCAACCGGCAAAAGCACCGCATCAGCTTCGACACCGCATTGCACGTGTTCGACGATCCCTACCACGTCACCACGCAAGATCGCGAAGTCGATGGCGAACCGCGCTCGCGGACCATCGGCATGATCGGGGCGCACAACGTGCTACTAGTCGCGCACACTGCAGACGACGAAGGCGGCGCAATACGGATTATTTCCGCCCGAAAAGCAACTCGCACTGAACGGAGAATCTATGCCGAAGGCAATTAGAAAATCGAAAACCAAAGTAAAAAGGCAAAGGGTAGCCGGACAACCGCTGACTCCCCGCCAAAAAAGAGAACTCGCAGCCCTCGCCGCCATGTCCGACGACCAGATCGACACCTCCGATATTCCCGAACTCCCGCCCAATGCATGGAAAGACGCAATCCGCGGCCGGTTTTATCGGCCCCTGAAGCAGGCTGTCTCCATGCGCCTCGACGCCGACGTGGTCGCTTGGCTGAAGAAGCGTGGCAAAGGCTATCAGACCCGAGCGAACAACATACTGCGGCAGCGCATGCTCGACGAAAGCAAGCGCGCCTAAAGCTCGGAACCAAATTCATAAACTTCCCCTTGCATTCCTTCCCATTCATCTGCTATAAACAATCCACCGAGAGCAGATGTGTGGCTGAGCCGGATTTTGTTGCAACTCTCGTGCGTGCCCGGCATCTAAGTTTTCAGAGAGCGTCGTAATAAGAAGTTCTCAATTGTCCCGGCCACGGGACTTCATTCGGAAAGCAACTGGTTTCACGTAAGGCCTTCCGAAGGGTACCTTCAAAGCAAGGACCTCCAAGCAAGTAGATCTTTTCTCAATTTCGTGTCTTCCGTATCGGGCTGCGCAAAAAGCTCGGCGAAGAAAGCTCGCCGAAATTGGCACTTAGCTCCCGAACGGAAGGCCATACTGTTGCGCGCGTCAGAGCGCCACTCAAAAGCATGTCATTCCGAATCGGGCTGAAAGCCCGGTGAGGAACCTGCTGTTGGGTTTTGAGGCAAGCTCTCCTGCCCGCCGCCCCCAACCGAGCCCTTCCCGATGTGGAAATCATCTGGAAATTCTGTGGGAAGCGCAGATTGACAGGATTAAACGCTGCACGTATGTTTGTAAAGTTTCGAGGACAGTCGGATTCGCGTGGGGCGCGGCTTCAGCCCGCCAACCGCGAATCCGCCTGGACTGAATTCGCGCCGCCTCGGCGGACCGCGATTCGGTCTTTGACAACTAGGTTGAACGTGCCAGTCGTGAGAAACGAATTCGGGCATTAGTCCGAGCGATCTCACAAGATAGACCACCGTGAACTTTTCTTCCGCTTCGCAAGAAGCGGCAAGCAAAGGCTGAACGGTGGCGTCATCCCGCGCTGTTGAAACCAGAATCCGGCTTTTGCAAGCCGCTCTGGATGTGCGGCGATGGCAGTCTGCCAACTACCCGTCGGCAGACATCAGGTTTCAAACGAGAGTTTGATCCTGGCTCAGAATCAACGCTGGCGGCGTGCCTAACACATGCAAGTCGAACGAGAAAGGGGAGCAATCCCTGAGTAAAGTGGCGACCGGGTGAGTAACACGTGACTAACCTACCCTCGAGTGTGGAATAACATCGGGAAACCGATGCTAATACCGCATAACATCGCAAGATCAAAGGAGCAATCCGCTTGAGGAGGGGGTCGCGGCTGATTAGCTAGTTGGCGGGGTAACGGCCCACCAAGGCGAAGATCGGTATCCGGCCTGAGAGGGCGCACGGACACACTGGAACTGAAACACGGTCCAGACTCCTACGGGAGGCA
>Ga0307476_10000080_pt1 | contig 101686 bp, 106 predicted proteins | sample atmos_gasesECM2C_2_FD_203314 | JGI IMG/M metagenome (GOLD analysis project Ga0307476, IMG submission 203314) | Hardwood forest soil microbial communities from Morgan-Monroe State Forest, Indiana, United States - atmos_gasesECM2C_05 | ecosystem: Environmental > Terrestrial > Soil > Temperate... | reverse complement strand
TGATCCCCGCTGCATTGCCCATCCTCGCGTTTCGCGCGAAGTTGGACGCGTGCGGAACTCAGGAAAATGCGCAACCTACGAAAAGCGGAGGCCTCGATGCCCAGTCCCATCCAAACTATGACCGAATTGTGTGAGCAGGTGAACCCGCACGTGCTGCTTACGCTGCGCGACGAGGAGATGCGCCGCATGGGTCCGTTTCCCGACATGCTGCGGGTGCAGGAAAGCTGGCTGGCTGCGGCGGAAAGACGGGCGCTGTTGTGGATGGCTGCGCGGACTCCCGATCGCACCGGGCCCGACCACCTGACCGTGTTAGGTTTCATCGCGCAGATTGGCGCAGGAGTGTGTTATGCGCTGGCTGCGTGGAATCGTTGGGCGCTGTTGGGGGTAATTGTTTGCCTTGGGCTCAACTGGCTGGGTGACTCGCTCGACGGGACGCTGGCGCGGGTGCGGCAACGGTTGCGTCCACGGTATGGGTTTTATGTTGACCACATGGTCGATACCTTTGGCGCGCTGGCGCTGATGGGCGGGCTAGCACTGTCGGGGTACATGCATCCCGTGATCGCGATCGGGCTGCTCATCGCATTTCTGACGCTGTCGATTCAGTCGTATCTGGCGACGCACACGCTGGGCGAGTTCCGCATCTCGTTCTGGCGCTTTGGGCCGACGGAACTGCGGCTGTTGCTGGCGATCGGAAATCTTGCTCTGTTTTGGAAACCTATCGTGAAAATGTTTGGCGAACGGTATCGCCTGTTCGACGTGGGTGGGGCGATTGGGCTGGCTGGCATGGGGCTGATGGTCGTCGCCTTTACGGTGCAGAACACGATTCGGCTTTATCGCGAAGAGAGGATCGCGCCGAGGATCGCACAATGACCGGCGCTGCATGTGGAGAGCGAACGACTGCGTCCACGCTGGTTCGGTGGTGCAAGTTCAACTTTGTGGGCGGCATCGGCGCTGTAGTGCAGTTTGCCGCGCTGTTCTTGTTGCAGAGTGTTTTGCATTTCAACTATCTCGCTGCGACTGCCATCGCGGTGGAATTTGCGGTGATGCATAACTTTGTTTGGCATGAACGGTTCACCTGGGTTGAGAGAACAAGGAGGGATCGAGCGTGCAGCGCATGGTCCGGTTCGCTGCGGCGACTGCTGCGTTTCAATCTGAGCAATGGCGGTGTTTCCATTGTCGGCAACCTTGCGTTGATGAGAGTTATGGTGGGGCAGGGGCGGATGAATTATCTGCTGGCCAATGCGGTCGCGATTGCGGTGTGCTCGGTCGCGAATTTTCTGGTAAGTGAGATTTGGGTGTTTGAACGAGAATGAATTGTGCGCACTGATCTTTGGTGCGGCGGTAAGTCACCCCCCCACTCTAACGTCGCAAACTGCGCGACATTAGAATGGGCCACCGCGTTAATCTTGAGCGCTATTCGATCCTCAGGACGACCTTGCCGTAGTTTTTGCCGTCCTGGAGGAGCTTGTAGGCTTCGGGGGCGCGGTCTAAGGGGAAGACATGGCCGATCTGGGGCGTTAGTTTGCCTTGTCCAATCCAGGCGGAGAGCTGCTGCCAGGCTGGGTCCATGATCTCTTGTTTCTGCGAAAGATAAGTCAGCCACAGGCCTTGCACGCTGGCGGATTTGGCGTACATGGCGCGGATGTCGAGTTGTGGGGCCTTGCCGGTCGCGGTGCCGTATTGGATCACGCGTCCGAAGTCGCGCAGGCAGCGCAGGCTTTTGGCAGTGTGCTCGCCGCCGAGCATTTCGAAGACGGCGTCGACGCCTTCGCCGTGGGTGAGGTTTTTGACGACCTCCTCGTAGTCGTGCTGCTGGTAGTTGATGGCGTGTTGCAGGCCGAGGGTTTTGACGCGGGCGAGTTTTTCGTCGGAGGAAGATGTGCCGTACATGTCGACGCCAAGGAGGCGGCCGATCTGCACGGCGGCGGTGCCTACGCCTCCAGCGACGGCGTGGATGAGGACTCGGGGAGTGCGCTGCTGAGCTATCCCGCTTCCTGCGGCGGGGGAATCCCACCCTTGTCGCAAAGAGCGCGACAAGGATGGGGCACCCACAGAGAAACACGGGGCATCCGGCGTCATGCCGGCTTGCCAGTAGCCGAGGTAGGCGGTGAAATAATTTACGGGGAAGGCCGCGGCTTGCTCCTCGGTCCAGGCGTCGGGGACGGGCCAGAGCATGTTGGAGTAGGTGGCGGTTTTTTCGGCGAAGGCCGCCCACTGAGTGTAGCCCATGACGCGCCGTCCGGTAGTTTCGTTATTTGGTGAGATCTCGACCCCGGCGAATTCGCGGCCCACGATCAGCGGCGGCGGGGGAGTTCCGGGATAGCCGCCTTTGGTGGTCATGAGGTCGGCGAAGTTCATTCCGCCAGCGGTGACGCGGATGAGGGTTTGGCTGGGCTTCAGGGTGGGGTCGGGAACATTCTGTACGACGAGCGCGTCCGGTCCGGTCAGGCGGGTGAGGACGAGGGCTTTCATGAGGGAAAGTTTAGCAGGGGAAAGGCGTCGGACTTCGGGCGTCGCTGCTCAGATTTTCCCCTACGGGTTACCGGCAGGTATATACTCTTGGCGTTACATTACTGGTCGTCCGGCCGAGCCCCTGCTGGCCGGAACGGGGCGCACGTTTCATTCATCTGTACTTCCCCTAATTCTTGCGCGCTCCGCATATGCAAGGCCGATTCCCGCCGGGGCGGCGAGGAAAGGCACGGATGCGATCGCCTAGTGGTATGGGCATATGGGCAAACTGCATCCGCGGAGGTTACCCGTGGATCTTATTCTTGTACGTCTTCTTTTTGTTATCGTCGTAGCGGTTACCTGCTTCGTGATTGAGCCCTTTGGGCAGACCCGCAATATTGATGCGGGCGTGGGCGCATTGATCGGGGCGGCAATCGTCGTGTTCGAATGGAAGCTGCGCATGGTGAGCCTGAAACGGCTCATCGGGGCGGCTATCGGAAGCTTTCTGGGCATCTGCGGCGCCTACCTCTTCGCCCTGGTCATCCGCAACAGCATTCCCCCGGGACAGACGCAGAGTTTTCTGCAGATTCTGGTCATGCTGCTGATGGCCTATGTCGGGCTGATTGTCGGGGCGAACAAAGGTGACCTGCTCAACCTGGCGGCGCTCGGCGGAGTTTTCGGCGGCGAGAAGCAGGGCAAGAAAAGCTACAAGATTCTCGACACCAGCGTGATTATTGACGGGCGGATCGCTGATATTGCCGAGACTGGGTTTCTCGACGGCATTATTGTCACGCCGCAGTTTGTGCTGCGCGAGTTGCAACTCGTGGCTGACTCGGCGGATTCGCTCAAGCGCAATCGTGGGCGGCGCGGGCTCGACATTTTGCAGCGGCTGCAGAAAGTCGCCACGCTGACCATCCAGATTGTGGAAGACGACTTTCCCGCCGTGCGCGAAGTCGACCTGAAGCTGATTGAACTGGCGAAGGTCTACGAAGGCAAGATCATCACCAACGACTTCAACCTGAACAAAGTGGCGCAGCTGCAGGGCGTGCAAGTGCTGAACATCAACGAACTGGCGAATTCGCTGAAGCCGATCGTGCTGCCCGGCGAGACCATGCGCGTGTTCATCCTGAAGGAAGGCAAGGAATATAACCAGGGCGTGGCCTACCTGGATGACGGCACGATGGTGGTGGTCGACAACGCGCGGAAAATGATTGGCAAGACCATCGACGTGTCGGTGACGTCGGTGCTGCAGACGACTGCAGGGAAGATGATCTTCGGCAAGTGGGACGAGCGCTCCGCGTACTCACGGCAGGCGACCGCGGTGCAGGTGCAGGTGCCGGTTGCTCCGGTCGTCGTGGCTCCGCCAGGGCCGACGGCGGTTCCTTCGCCGAACACGCTGGAAACGAAGCAGGGGACGTCGTAGGAAGGCGGGTCCGTCCGCGTGAAGTCCTCTGGTTTATTTCCCGGCGGAAGAACGCGCACTGGCGGCGCGACGGGAGACTCGACGGCGGGAGTAACGGCCGTTCCTTAGGGCCGGCGCGCCCTTCGTGGTTCCGTTGTAGATGTATACCCAGCAGCGCACACGCTTGCCGTCGTCCATGGTTACAGCGCGCACGCGGCGGAGGAACAGGCTCGAACTGGGCTTGCTCGGCTCAAAGCCCTCGTAATCGTCGAGAGCGGTCAGAGTATTCGGGTCGCCAGGAAGTTCGAACACCTCACCGCGAATCAGGGTGCGTGACTTTTCATTCAGGACCGCTCCTGGATACTCCCCAAGATCGTACAAGCGGCCCCGCACCGATGCGGCTCCAACAGGACGAAGCCGGCTGACCGTGGCGGCGATTTCCGGCGGCGCATTGCCGGGAGATAGCGTGCCGTATACAAAAATATGGTCGGTCATTTTTGGTTTCAGTCCTGTCTTTTCTTTCTCGACCCTAGGCGTTCTGGGCCGGTGGCCACTTTCAGTCTTGTCGATATCAGGCCGGAAAACTCGGCAGCAGTTTTTTCAGATAACCGTAGCCTTTCCTGTCATCGAGTATATATTTTCTCACGTCTTCATGTTTGGACAGAAGACGCAGGTAATAGTCGAACAGGGCCGCCACATCCCTCTTGCTAAGCTGGCCGCGGGCTTTCAGATAGGCCACGAATTCAAAGAAATTCAGGTAGTCGGTGAAATCTGAGTCTTCGGTGCGGACCAGGTCCTGAACCGGCGCAGCATTGGGCGAGGCTTCATCGAGCGCGGTGCGAATTCTCTTGAGATCGGGCGCCTCGTAAAACTTCGTGTAGAGGCTGGAGAGCCAGCGAGCTCGCTCGACCACGGAATTGCGGTGGTAGGTGAGAACAACCACGGTCGCCGCCACAGCGGCCATCAAATAATAAATTGCTTGGGCGTTGGCAAAGAGGCGATGCAGAGCGTTGGTGACCAAGTACATGGAGAGCCCCCCAGGGGAAGGATTGGAACATTGTATGTCGAGAGTGCTTGTTGAGAATGACGGGCTGTAGCGATTTGAACTCCCGGCTCTGCGGCTCGTATACTTACAGCCCGCCATGAAGGTCATTGTGATTATTCCGGCTGCGGGCCTGGGGACGCGCATGGCGCCAATGCCCAGCGCCATGGACGCGAAGACGAAGAAGCCACATCCCTCGAAACAGTTCAGTGAGCTGGCGGGCACTCCGATCCTGATTCACACGCTGCGGAAGTTTGCCGTGGTCGAGGCGGTCAGCGAAATCTGGATCGCGTTGCGGGAAAATGAAGTCGAGGGATTCCGCGAGCGTCTCGCGAAGGAAGCCGCGGACGTGCTGAAGAAGAAGGTCGAGTTGGTGGTTGGCGGCGAGCACCGGCAGCAGTCGGTGGAGCACGCGCTGAATGCGGTGTCGGCCGCGGCCGATGATGTGGTGCTGGTGCACGACGCGGTGCGTCCGCTGGTGACGGCTGAAATTATTCACGAAGTGATTGAAGCGGCGAAAAAACATGGCGCCGCTCTGGCCGCCCTGCCCGCCGTCGACACCGTGAAGCAGGTCGAACGCACGGCGGAGGGCGCGATTGTGAAAGCTACGATTCCGCGCGCCGGTGTGGTGCTGGCGCAGACTCCGCAGGGATTTCACTATGGCGTGATCAAGAAGGCATTCGACGAGGCGGCTGCCGACGGGTTCATGGGCACCGACGAGGCGTCGCTGGCGGAGCGCTCGGGACATGAAGTCGTAGTGGTGATGGGCTCGCCGAGAAACATCAAGATTACGAATCCTGGAGATATGGAACTGGCGGAGTTCTACCTGAGCCGACGCTGACCAAACTCATGGCAAAGACCCTACACCGAAACCCCACGACCCGCATCGGCTACGGATTTGATTCGCACGAATTTCAGGCTGGCATTCCGCTGAAGATTGGCGGGATTGCGCTGGCACATGACATGGGGCTGGGCGGGCACTCCGATGGCGATGTGCTGCTGCACGCCCTTACCGATGCGCTGCTGGGAGCGGTCGCCGCGCCGGATATTGGGGCGCTGTTTCCACCGTCGGATGCGAAGTGGAAGGGCGCGGATTCGGTCATCTTTTTGCGAGAAGCATTGAAGCGGGTGCGGGACGTGGGTTACAGGCTGGCGAACGTCGACGCTAGCCTGATCCTGGCTGCACCGAAGATCGGTCCGCATACGGCCGCGATTCGAGCGCGGGTGGCGGAGTTGCTCGGCGTGCCCGCCGATTGTGTTGGATTGAAGGCCAAGACGCCTGAAGGACTGAGTCTCGACAATACCGCGCTCGCGCACGTGGTGGTGCTGCTCGAAAAAGTGAAGCGTAAAAAGAAAAAGGCGTCCAAGAAGAAATAGCCGCTACGAAACCGCTTCCTTTTTGAGTTGCTGGCGGCGTGATTCTGCTGCGTCCAACAGCGCCCGAAAAATGGCGCGCGAGGCCGCGTCTTGTTCGGCCGATCGTTCGGGATGCCACTGCACGGCCAGCACGAAGTGGTCGGGCGCGGTGCCTTCGAGGGCTTCGATGATGCCGTCGGCGGTACAGCGGGCGACGATGCGCAGGCCGTTGCCGATCGTGTCTGCGGATTGATGGTGAGAGGAGTTCACAGGGAGAACGAGTTTTCCCTCGGGGGCTGAAGTCCCGATCTTGTATGCAGCCTCTCCGGCACGGCTGAAGTCCTGCCCTTCCCGACTGTTCTCGTTGCCTGCGACGACTTCCGCCAGCTTTGAACCTGGGGCAATCTCCACTTCGTGAGCGACTGCAATCTTTCCGCCGGCTTCATGATTTACTTTGGCGCGAGTCTCTACGGGCAGAAAATCGGGGATGTGCTGGACGAGCGATCCGGCGTGGTAGACGTTCAGACTTTGCAGGCCGTAGCAGATGCCGAGCACGGGCTTGCGCAGGCGGTAGGCGTCGTCGAGGAGAAGATTGTCGACGAAGTCGCGGCGGGGATCGGCGGCGGCGGTATGGGGCGAACGCGCGCCATGGAAGCGGGCGGGATCGACGTCAGCCTTGCTGCCGGGCAGCAGCACGGCGTCGCAGTGCTCGATTATCTTGCTCACTTCTTCCGGAGTGCGATCGAGTGGAACGCGAACCGGTTCGCCTCCTGCCATCGCGACCGCGTGCTCGTACTGCGGAATCGCCCGTTCCGCATATTCGGGATCGGAGAAGTGTGGCAGCGGGATGGCGATGCGGGGCGTCATGACCTAGCTCAGCCTCTCAATGGCCGACAGCGTTTTGGCTTGGCGGTAGTGGCGAATTTCCATGGCGAGCCCGAGAACGAAGATGATGCTTCCGGCGACCAGGGCCATGGGCAGCGCGATTAGCCGGTAGGCGACTCGCATATCGGGATGCACGCCGCGGAGCTTCGCTACGATCACTGTGCCCAGGATAGCCAGCAGCAGGCTAACCGCGAAACAGAGCAGCGTTCCGATGAACGTGAACAGCGCGACGCGCACGGGGATCGCATACCAGCGGGGCGGGCGGGATGCAGGTGCGGCAACCATAGCGTTCAACACTTTATTCTACTGAAGGAGAGCCTTGATCGCAGCGCTGAAAGCGCTGCGCCACCCACAATCAATTTCTTCCCTACCCCGGGTTTGCTGATGGCAAAGCTGAGTTTTTGGTAGCGCTGAGTGGCACCGGGCAAAGCCGCGCGGCCGTTTGAAAACCATCGGTTTCAAAACCATCGATAGGAGGCCTCTAGCGTATAAGATAGTAGGCATGTCGCAGGCGGCTCCAGCAATTACGCGCAGTCCGGCCGAGGTGGTGCGGGTGACGCCGGTTTCCCAGGCGCCGAACGGGGTTTGCTATGCCTCGGCGGGCGAAGTCGCGGTGAATTCGTTTGACCTGGAGCGGATGGTTGCGGCCGTGCCCACGAAGGTCGCGGCGGCGCTCGAGCGCAAGGCATATTACTTTGTGCCGCTGACGGTGAGCCAGGGCGACGAAACGGTGATCGCGGACCGCTATGACGTGGCGCTCAGCGACAATGCGGTTTGCCATCGCAACCTGAAGCTGGGCGATTCGCAGTGTGTGTTCATCTCGACGCGATTAATGGATGACAAGTTTTCGGTGGCCTTCGAGTTTTACATCAACGTGGGGCACGCGCTGGTCGAGCGCGCGGGAGTTTCGAAAGAGTTCAGCGAGTTGGCGTGGGGGCAGGTGGAAGCGGGCATCCGCGGCGAGACTTCGCTCGACGCGTGGGATGCGCGCAAACTGGCTACGGCTGGCGGGCCGGACGCTGAGCGGTATAAGAACGAATATCTGGACGCAACATTTTCTGACACGATTTCCATTTATCTCTTGTCGCTGTATCTGGACGTGGATTACTACGATCTGAGGGAGCGGGATTATCCGCTGCTGACGCCCTCGGCACTCGCCGAGCGGCTGCGGAAGGTGGCGGAGTTGTTTCCGCCGAACGCGGGATTTGAATTTGCTGTGTTGTATAAGCGGCGCGGGTAGGGCAACTTATTTTTCGGCCCGGGTCTGCACGGATCTGCACAGATTTCCGCGGATAAACCAACGACAGACTTCCTATCTCCGTTCTGGGCATTTCGCCATACGCTAGCGAACATCTCTATTGTTTCACTTGCTCGTCCTCGTCATCCTCTTGGAGATCTTCATCGTCTGGTGTCTTTGGATCGCCACTCAATTCATCCCGCCAATGCTGCCGTATCATGGCAAAGAGGCCAGGCTCAGCCGCGGTTGACCAGGAGGAATCCTGATCGGAGTCTCGCAGAGCGCACGACTGCGCGTTGTCGTCTTTATATCGCACGACGACAGGCTTGTTGCGGCGGGCGTCGACATAGTCCCACGCAGACTGTTCGTCGGGATATTGCCGGGTGATGCTGCCGGCATAGTATTCGTCGGTCACGCGGTAGCAGTAGTCCAACTGGGCCAGTGCGTAGTCGACGACCCATCCGTGAATGACCGTGACGTTGACGGCGGAGATTGATCCGTTGGCGCGCGGCCAGCTGTCGAGGCCAAGTTCTCTTAGGAAACGGCCCGTGCGCCGGAGGACAAAAGCGGGAATCCAGAATGCTGCGATGACGAGGCTGTAGAGGAAAGCGACCGGATATCGGAGACCCTCCTCGTCTGGATAGTCGTCGTACGCCATACTGGTGCCAAAGAGTATACGCTGGCCGGAGGGAACTTCTTTTCGCCGCGGACTTGCGCGGATCCCCAATGATAGAACGACCGCAGGCTTCAACCGAGGGTCAAAATCCCCATTCTAACGTCGCAAAGAGCGCGACGTTAGAATGGGGGACCCGATTTTTCTTGTTCCTCTTATCCTCACCTTTAAATCTTCACTTCTGATCGACCTCGTTACGAGAGGACTTTTCTTTTCTGTAGCATTCTCAATATCCAGTAGCCGGCGGTGGCGGCGGCCAGGTGCTTCAGGGTGTGGCCGCTGACAATGTGGCCCAGCGCGAATACTTGGCGGTCGGATTCTTCCAGAATCTTGGCGAGAATGTAGAAGCCGACGACTACGGCGAAATCGGAGCCGTGCGTATATTTCGGTGGGAACAGGAGAAGCAGCAGCAGAACAAGAATGGCGTAGACCCGCACGGCAGCGTAGAAGCGGAGATCGCCGTGGCCATGGAGTTCTCCCGCGCGCCAGACCAGGACGCTGCCGATGCCCGCGGCTTCGAGGATGGGAAACACCCACAGGCCGGCACGGACGCTGACGCGCTCGGCGATGACGGCGGCGAGCAGGGCCATGAAGACCATCATGATCGGGATGCGGTCCCAGACCAGGCGGGCGTTGCCGGGCGCGAGATGGTAGTATGCCGAACCGAAGGCGGTGAGAATGAGGCCAGCGAACATTATCAGATAGAGCCAGCGCTCGCGGCGATCGGAGAATTTCTCGGGGCGCGGCTTGCGCAGAAAAATCAGGCCGCAGATGCCAACTAGCGCGAAGGGAAGGTTGGAAACAACGTCGCCAAAGTTGGGGATGCTGAGGAAAGACCGCTGGTCGGCGAAGTTGTGATAGGCCAGGGGCTGAGGGATTGGCGGCAGGAACAGGGCGATGACGGCGAGCACGACGGCTAGCGCGACGAGGAGCAGGGGCGCTTTGGAGCGCGAGAGCACGGGCGGAATTGTCGCAGGTTGGATTCGAAAGTCAAAATCCTTCCGTCAGAGCGATTATTTGCTGCTGGAGATCACAAAATCCACGGTGCTGGCTTGATTGCCGTTCACGGTGACCGATTTCTCCCACATTTTGGGCTCAGTGAAGACGGGGCGCTGCACGCTGTGTTCGGTGAGCACGTCGTAGGCCTGCTCTTTGCCGGCCAAGACCCAACCTTCATGCCAGGCCACGATCTGATAAGTTCCGGGAGGTACGTCGGTGAACTCGAAGCGTCCGCTCTCGTCGGTAACGGCGTAATAGGGATGCGGGGCGACGAACATTTCGGCGTTCATCCAGACATGGCCGCCATTGCAACGCAAGTGAACCAGGCCGGGCGTGGACATGGAGCGCGACGTGGGCCGGTCGGGAAAAGGAAAGGGCAGATTGTAGCTGGCCGCTCCGTCCATGTGAATGGTGTGCAGCGTGGCGTCGGAGCTCATCATCTCGAGCATGCCGTTCTGCGGGACGAGAAGGATGTGCGGGATGTAGCGGCAATGCTTCTGATCGAGATGACGGCGCTGTTCGGGCAGGTCCATGGCTTTGCCCTGGGTGACGTTTTTGAGATAGACGACGGTATTGGCGACTCCGCCCTGCGGACCGATGATGAGACGCTCCAAGTCGGCGGTCTTCTTCGAATCAGGATCGCAGATCTGCGGATCTTTGCTGATGGGGAATTCGAGGGAGCGCGGAACGGCGCCAGACCATTTGACGGTGCCGGAAATCGTGCCGCCGTCGGTGACGGCGACGACTTTATAGTCGTTCTGGGCAAAGGCCGCGGTCGCGGCGACCCAGCAAGTCAAAAAGAAATATAGTAAAGAAACTCGGCGCATACCCGTCCCCTAGATGCTCGTGACGGCCTGGCGACGTCGCCGGGCTTACATTTCGTCCGGGCATGATATTTGGCCGTACTTACCGTCTCCCGCACCCACCGGTGTGCATCCCGACTCGCGGGAAAATCCTGCACAGGGTCCCGGACCGCACTAGTGTTTGCCGGCATAGCCTAGCGGTTTCAATGGGGAAGGCCGTCGTTACTGCCGAGAACCGGCTCAGAACCAGCCATGGCAGCGGCAGGACGGTTTTGTGATTGAAATCACAATTAGATTGCTCTTATGAGTAACGGGAGTCGAGATTACCTTGGTGTTAGAACGGGCGGGGATGCTCAGGCCGGCCAGCCTCCGGGCTGATCTCGCTCGAGAACTGCGGATCGACTAGGGCGTCGCGGATGGGAGCGAACTTGGATCCTCTGACCCTTCATCCCGGCGACGAACCCGTCAGCCGATCCTTCACGCAAGAATGTTCTTTCGAAGTAGCCGGAGTAATATTCGTTATTTACGGAGTATGAATAATCGATGCGGGCAACATAGTAGCTAATGAAGCGAACTTCGTGCTCCTCGACGCTTCCGAGCTCAACGGTTCCGGGGATCGTGTACCAGGCGCTGGCCAATAAGGCCTTGACGTAGTTACATGCCAACACCCGGAACAAGAGCAGCAGGCCCGCGATCAGAACCAGAAACGCCATTCCAGCACCCCTCTGATTCGAGAAATGCCGGTCAGTATGGCATATAAATCGAGGGATCGATCCACAATTTGCGATTACAATCGACGGTCCATGGCTCATCCATCTGTGACTGTCACGGTGCGATCGTTCGCGAAAATCAATCTTGGGCTGTGCATTGGAGCGGCGCGGGAGGATGGGTTTCACGAGTTGCTGACCGTGTATCAGACGATCGGGCTGCATGATGTGATTCGGGTGAGCGTGGGGCGGGGGACGGGGCGAGGTACGCAGATCGAGATTCGATGCGCTGACCCGCGCGTGCCGCGGGACGAGTCGAACACCTGCTTTCGCATTGTGGAGAAAGCGATGCGCATGCTGCGCGCCAAGGGCCGCGTGGTTGTCGAGATCGAGAAGCGGTTGCCGGTGCAGGGCGGGTTGGGTGGAGCTTCGACGAATGCAGTAGCGACTTTGTTGGGGCTGGAACGCGCGCTTCGTAAAGCGCTGCCCGCATCGGAGCGGGTGCGGATCGCGGCGGAGGTTGGGTCAGATCTGCCGCTGTTTCTGGTGGGTGGAACCGTGCTGGGGGGGGGGGGGGGGCAGCAGGTGTATCCGCTGGCAGATTTGCCGGCGATTGCGTGCGTGGTGGTGACTCCGAATGTCGGGGTGTCAACTCCGAAGGCGTTTGCGGCGTGGGACCAGAGAGTGCGGGGGCTAAAGCCCAGTTCTTCTGCGGAGCCTGACGCGGCGCTGAAGCGCCGCTCTTCCACAAACTCGCTTACCAGTGCCGGCGCGCCGGAAAAATTGACGGCATCTGTGGCGTCCGATAGAATGAGTGAGCTTGGCCGCGAGGTGTCGGCGTGGCTGAGCGAACCTTACTCCAGTGCTCCTTCTGATTTTTTGACAAGAGGGGGCCGGGCCGAGAATCCGCTTCTCTGGCTTGTCCGGGCTGGGATTGAAAACGACTTCGAACGGGTCGTCTTTCCTGAATACCCCGAACTGCGTGATGGGAAGCGTGCGCTCTTGAGCGCGGGTGCGAAATATGCGTCGTTGTCGGGCTCTGGCTCGACGCTGTACGGGTTGTTTGCATCGCGCGCGGCGGCGGTAGGGGCGGCGGCCCGCCTGCGCAAGCAAGGGTGGACGGCGCAGGCGACGGTGACGCTGCCGCGGCGGGCGTACTGGAAGAGAATTTTTGATTGTTGATTTTTGATTGTTGATTGACAATGAAGGCAGCCCCGGTGGGGTTTCAATCAACAATCAACGGTTGAACAATCAGCAATTATCTTACTGGGCCGTCGACTAATGGTAGGTTGAGGCGTTTTGCGGGCGTCAGCGAAGCGGGAGCCCGCAGCCGAAATCCTGAGCGCTCTTTGCGAAGGATCTCTCAACCCAGCGGTCGCGGGCCAACACTGGGCCGTCGACTAATGGTAGGTCAAGTGCCTTTGGAGCACTTTGTCTAGGTTCGAATCCTAGCGGCCCAGCCAGAAAAACGCTGTTGGCTATTCGCTCTCGGCTTTTGGCTCAAACCGAGCTGGGGTCGGGGCTTCAAGCCAAGAGCCAAAGGCCACGAGCTAAAAGCCAGGAGCCCAGAGACAAACCATGGCTACTTTAGTCACGCCGACCGACAAGGCAGAGAAGGTTGAAAAGAAAAACCCGCCTGTGACTGACGAGAAGATCGATCGGAAACAGCGTCCGCGGACGGACGAGAAGTTCAAGATTTTCAGCGGCACGGCGAATGAGCCCTTGGCCGATGAAGTCTGCCACTTTCTCGGAATGTCACGCGGGCAGGCCCAGGTGATCCGGTTTCGCGACGGCGAGTGTTACGTCCAGATTCAAGAAAACGTACGCGGGGCCGACGTTTTTGTGATGCAGCCCACGTGCCGTCCGGTGGACGAGCATTTGATGGAGCTGCTGCTGATGATCGATGCGCTGAAGCGCGCGTCGGCGCGGCGCATCACGGCGGTGATGCCTTATTTCGGTTATGCGCGGCAGGACCGCAAGGACAAGCCGCGCAGTCCGATTTCGTCGAAGCTGGTGGCCGATCTGCTGACCACGGCGGGTGCGAACCGGGCGCTGATTGTGGATTTGCATACGCCGCAGTTGCAGGGATTTTTCAATATCCCGGTGGATCATTTGTTCGCTTCGCCGGTGCTGGTGGATCACTTCCGCAAGCTGCAGTTGCCGAATTTGACGGTGGTTTCGCCGGATGCTGGCGGCGTGGAGCGGGCGCGGTTTTTCGCGAAGAAAGTTGACGCGGCGTTGGCGATCGTTGACAAGCGGCGCGTCGAGATGAACGTGGCGGAAGTAATGCACGTGATCGGCGACGTTGACGGGCGCACGTGCCTGGTGATCGACGACTTGATTGATACGGCGGGCACGCTAGTGAAGACGGCGGCTGCTCTCGTGGAAAATGGCGCGACTCAGGTGTATGCGTGCGCGTCGCATGCAGTGCTTTCGGGGCCGGCTGTCGAGAACATTCGGAACTCGGTGATCAAGGAAGTCGTCGTTACGAACACGATTCCCTTGACTGCTGAGGCGGATGCGCACCGCACCGAAAAGGGCGGGAAGATCAGCGTCCTCTCGATTGCGGGATTGATTGGCCGGGCGATTCAGGCGAATCACGAAGAGACTTCGGTGAGTAAGTTGTTTACTTAGCTCTGAGCCACGAGCTGTGAGTCTCGAGCAAGAGGGTTTGCTCGAAGCTCGAAGCTCGAAGCTCGAAGCTCAAAGCTCACAACTAAGGAATTGAAATTTATGGCGACTGTATTGGAACAGAACACACTGGAAGCGCAACCGCGGGTAGCGGGAACTAAGAATCATGCTCGGCGGGTGCGCCGGGACGGCAAAATTCCGGCCGTAGTTTATGGAGCGGGCAAGGATTCGCTGCCCGTCAGCGTGGATCCGCGGCACGTTCAGCGCATCCTGAACTCGGAGACCGGGCATAACACGATTTTCGATCTGGCGCTGATCGGCGGCGAGAAATCCAAGGCCATGATCGTCGATTGGCAGTACGAGCCCATCAAGGGGCATCTGCTGCATATTGACCTGAAGCGCATCGCGCTCGACAAGGTGTTGAAGGTCAGCGTGCCGGTGATTCTGCGCGGTGAGGCGGCCGGCGTGAAGCAGGAGGGCGGCATCATGGAACAGATGCTGCGCGAAGTCGAGATCGAGTGCCTGCCCGCGGACATTCCGAGTCATATCGACGCCGACGTGAGCCATCTCACGTTTGGCAAGGTGCTGCGCGTTTCGGAGTTGCCGCACTCCGACAAGATCAAGTTCATTACAGATGAGAACCAGCCCGTAGCGCACGTCACCGCGGTGAAGGAGGAAGTGGTGGCTACGCCTGATGCGGCGGCGGCAGAAGCGGCGGCTCCGGCTGAGCCTGAAGTCTTCAAGAAGGGTAAGCAGGAGACTGACGAAGAGGGCGCCGAGGCCGGTGACAAGAAGCCGGAGAAAGCCGAGAAGGCAGAGAAGAAGGAGAAGAAATAGCTGCGTGGTGGTAAGGCCGAGCTGCGCTCGGCGGACGGGCGAGTCGCCCGTCCCCACACGAAACCCCACACGAGCTTATACGCGTGAAACTGATTGTTGGTCTCGGGAATCCCGGCATCGAGTATCAGTTCACGCCGCATAACCTGGGCTTTCTGGCGATTGATCGAATCGCGGGCAGCTTGGGAGTGGAAGTGAGAAACCGGCAGTGCCGGGCGCTGACGGCGCGGGCGATCGTCGCCGACCAGATGGTGCTGCTGGCTAAGCCGGAGACGTTCATGAATTTGAGTGGCGTCGCGGTGCGGGAACTGATTCAGGAATATGACGCGAAGCCGGAGTCGGACCTGATCGTGATTCAGGACGAACTGGATTTTCCGCTGGGCACGCTGCGGATTCATACGCGGCGAAGTTCGGCGGGGCACAACGGCATCGAGTCGATTATTGGTGTGCTGGGCAGTCAGGATTTTTTGCGCATCCGGATGGGCGTGGCGCCGGAGCGGCCAGTGCAGGCCATTAGTGCTGCCGTTGCGGCCGGTAAGGATTACCTGCTCTCACCGATGAAGAAGAAAGAGTTGGAAGTGGTGGACGGCATGCTCGACACCGCGGAAGAAGCGGTGAAAGTGATTTTGAAAGAAGGTCCGGCGGCGGCGATGAATCGCTTTAACCGGAAAGAAGAAGGGACCAGGGATTAGGGGTCAGGCATGAGTAAAGCCCGACGAAGTTCTTTCTAGCCTCTGACCGCTGAAAAGATTTGGAGATGACGAATGAATCGTACTTATGAGCTGATGTTTATTGTCCGGCCGGATATGACGGAAGAGGATCTGGACAAGTTGATTGCGACCTTGAGCGGCGTGGTACCGCCTTCGGGCGGCAGCGTGCAGAAGGTCGACAAGATGGGCAAGCGCCGTCTGGCCTACACCGTGCGCCGGTTCCACGAAGGCATCTATGTGCTGATGGTCGTGGAGGGCGGAGGCGCGGTGATTCACGAACTGGAGCGCCGCCTGCGCGTGACCGAACCGGTGATCAAGTTTCTCACTGTGCGCATTGACGAGGAACAGAAGCGGCTGGAAAAGATCAAGGCGCTGCGCGACGCGCGTAAGAAGGTGAGCGCGCAGCCTGCGGCTCCGGTGGCGGCGGAAGCGCCTGCGGCTCCGGCCGTTCCATCGGCGGAAGCTCCGGCGACGGCGTAGAACAGTGGCCAGTGCTCAGTGGGCAGTGGCCAGTTCTTGCGTAGGGCAATGATTTTGCTGGCCACTAACCACTGATCCCTGGCCACTGACTTTAGAGGAGAACTATGGCTGAAGAGACGAAGGCAGCAGAGCATTCGACGAGCGAGAGGCCGCGTTCGAGCGGTGGTGGTCCGGGTGGCGATCGTCCGCGATTTGGCGGCGGCGGGCGTGGGCCCGGCGGTCCTCCGCGCGAGGGCGGCGGCGGACGCAAGTTTTTCCGGCGCAAGAAAGTTTGCAAGTTCTGCGTCGAGAAAATTGAAGACATCAACTACAAGGATTACCGCATGCTCGGCCAGTTCGTGGCCGAGAGCGGCAAGATTGTGCCCCGGCGCCTGACCGGCGTGTGCGCGCCGCACCAGCACCGGCTGTCGTCGGCCATCAAGCAGGCGCGGAATATCGCGCTGCTGCCGTTTGCCGGAAGAGCATCGTAGAGAATCAGCTTCTAGCTCCTAGCTTCTAGCCTCCAGCTAAACGAGGCCAGAGGTTTTGGTTGGCTAGGAGCTAACAGCTAGAAGCTAGGAGCTATTCATGGAAGTCATTCTGAAAGAAGATGTAGCGAAGCTGGGGTCGCGCGGCGATTTGGTGAAGGTCGCGGAAGGCTATGGACGGAATTATCTGTTGCCGCGCAAGCTGGCCATTCAGGCCAACGAGGGCAACAAGGCCGTCATTGTGCAGATGAAGGCCGCATCGGTGCGGCGCTCGGCCAAAGAGAAGACGCAGGCCGAGGAACTGGCTAAGCAGTTTGAGGGCGTGTCGGTATCGTTCTCCCGACGTACTGGCGAGCACGATCAGCTGTTCGGTTCGGTCACGTCGAGCGACATCGGCGACGCGCTGACCAAGAAGGGCTTCAACGTCGATCGTCACAAGATCCAGCTACACGAGCCGTTGAAGACCGTGGGCGAGTTCACAGTCCCGGTAAAGCTGCACAAGGACGTGACCGCGCACTTGAAAGTGGTGATCGAGAAGGAAGCGGTCGCGGAGTAAGGCACGCGTTTTCGACTGTCCCGCCGTAGGAACATCGATTGGCGGACCTCGATCGGCGGGAGAGAATAGTCAGGCTCGGTGCGGGAGGGGCGTTGGGCGTGGTTTTCGTCATCGCAGCCACGTACGTCTTGTTGCTTGTTCCGCTGGGATGTTTTCTAGGAGCCGCGGTAGTTGAAATCCGTGCTCCGATCAAAGGTTCAGCCTTCCCTCTGCGAATCCTCGAAGTTGCCGCCGGCATCGTTGCGCTTTCTGCGATCCCTGCAGTCGGTCAGTCCGAGCCGCTGAGCTGGATAATGGTGTGTGTGTCGCTTTTGCTGGGCGCCTTCGCTTTAGTCAGCGGGTATACATCGCCGGGCGCGTTGTTTTGCGTGCTCTACGCGAGCGGACTACTGGCGTTCCTCTGGTACTTCAAAGGTGCTTACCATCACGAACAATTTGCGATCGCGACATTTCTTGTGTTTCTCCTGTCTGCGTCCGGAGTCTACGGAATAGTACGGCATCTCATTTTGTAGCTGCCTTTTATTGTTCCGAGCCCGCACGTATCACGGGCAAGTCAGCGTGAGCCGGCGCACTGAACCGCCCGACCATCCAGCGCCGTCGGTCGGCAGGTGCGTGAAGAACACGTAGAAGCTCTTTCCCAGCACGTGCGGATCATCGCCAAGCCCCACTGCCGTAGGATAGGCCGCGATCGGGCCGAAGTCGCCGAGCGGCGCGGGATCGGTCCAGGTAAGCGCATCTACAGATTCGGCATAATAGAACGTCGTGTCGTTGGAGATGATCATTACGTAGCGCCGCAAGCCGCTGTTGTAGTGGATATCGATGTATCCGCGCTGCTGCGGGGAAGCTTCGGGAATAAGGTTAGTGGATGCCCCGCCGATCCCCGGTTGCAGATGCCAGCTTCCCTTGTAGAACTTTTCGAAGGGAACGGCGTGCGGACGAGCAGAGCCGAACGCGGCGTCGAGCAATGAGGACACCAGCACTCTCGCCACCGAAACGTTGGTGGTCGTGGTGGCGTGAAGCGTTCCGTTGGCCAACCAGTCGGGAAAATATAAATAGAAATACTTCTGGTCGGGCGAAAGCACCAGCGGGCCGTCGCCGATCTCCCAGCCATCGAGGCCGACTTCGTAGGACTGGTTCAAGCGGATAACTTCGCCCAAGTCAGTCCAGTGCAGACCGCTGTCCCACGATGCCGCGAGCCCGAGAGCGGCGTAGAGTGCGTCGTTGGGAAACTCGGCATGATAGGTTGCCAGCAGATTGCCGGCGCCGGGCATGCCCACGGGAACCTGGTAAACCGGCCCTCCGCCCATGTAGGTATAGGTGGGATAGTTCGGGTTCACGCCCGGATCAGGATTCGGGGAAATGCTGACGTCCTGGGGATCGCCCGTGCCCAGCGGATTTCCCAGCGTTCCCATCGTGGTGACGATCGATCCGTACTTGTTGTTGCCGACCCAATGTCCCTGCCACATCTGCCGGTTGTGCACTCCGCCATCGCTGCCGAAAAACTCGTAGCCCGTGTCAGTCTTGATTACGCCCATGGGAGTGTCAGGCCAGGCGAAGCCATTGCTGGTATCGGTGATCGGCGGTTCTGCTTTGCGGCCAGCCTCAAGGCGCTGGTTCGGCGATACCACGACAATCGGAGCAGTCAACGAAGGCTGGCAGACCTGGGCTGGAGCCTGAGCGATAGCGAGGCCGGACGAGAACTGGAAAACGATAGCTGACACGGCGAGAGCGGCAAGCTGGAAGCGGGCAGGCATGAAGAACTCCTTTGTATGAAAACTTCTAAGCCGATTACGGACAGGTGAGCGTGATTCGGCGCAGCGAGTTGCCCTCGCGAGGCAGGCCGCCGTTTTCCTCATGCAAAAATGTGTAGTAAATGTAGAAAGTTTTGCCCAGTATGTCGGGATCATCGCCGATCCCGACGGACGTGGAATAGGGCACGAGCGTATTCACGCCGTCAGCAAAGTTGCCCAGAGATGTGGGAGTTGTCCAGGTAATGCCGTCGACGGATTCGGCGTAATAGAACGTCGTGTCGTTGTCCAGGATCATCACGTAACGCTGCAGAGCGCTGTTGAAGTGGATGTCGAGATAGCCCCCCACCTGCGGCGGCTCTTTCGGCATTAGGTCGGTGGACGCTCCGCCGATTCCCGGCTGCAGATGCCAGCTGCCCTCGTAGAACTTTTCAAACGGGACTGTGTGTGGGTGTGGCGATCCAAAAGCCGCGTCCAGTAGCGACGAAGCCAGGACGCGCGCCACCGAGACGTGAGTGGTCGTCGTGGTGCTTGCGGGCCAGTCAGGAAAATAAAAATAGAAATACTTGCCGTCGGGCGAGAGCACGAGTCGGCCATCGCCGATTTCGTCGAAGCCAGGAGCGAGCTCGGGAGAGAAAGATTGATTGGGGCGGACGACTTCGCCGAGGTCGGTCCAGTGCAGGCCGTTATCCCACGACGCAGCCAGGCCGTGGACGGCATAGAGCGTATTGGTGGGAGTTTCGGCGTGGTAGCCGACGATCAGATTGCCCGCGCCTGTCATGCCTGCGGGAACCTGGTAGACCGGGCCTCCACCAATGTAGGTGTAGCTGGCATAGTTGGGATTCACGGCGGGATCGGGGTTCGGCGAAATGGTTACGTCGTGGGGAATGCCCGTGCCCAGCGGGTTGTCGAGTGTGCCCAGCGTGGTGACAACGGAGCCGAAATTGTTGTCGCCGACCCAGTGGCCCTCCCAGAGTTGCCGGGGATGATAGGCGCCGTCGCTGGTAAACCATTCGTAGCCGTCGGCGGTCTTGATTACGCCCATCTGCGTGTCGGGCCAGGCGAAGCCGAAGCCACCAGTATTGATGAGCGGAGGCTCAGCCCGCAGGCCGGCCGCGACGACCTGGTCATGCGTGGCGACGATGATGGGAGTGCTCACGGAAGGCTGGCACACGGGCGTAAGAGCCTGGGCGAAGCCGAGTGCAGGCGCGAGCTGAAGCAGACTGGCGATAAACGCAAGAGAGCGGAGCGGCATAAAAATCCCTCTATGTTTGCATTTGTTTCGATGCGGGGCGATGACGTCCGTTGCGGAGTGTCATCCAGCTACATCGCTTCGAAACACGAGAATCGGAGCAATGTTGCGGAGCCAGCGTGCCCTCGCCCAACATTCGAAAAACAGTCGATAGAGACGTAGCGAGCTACACTTCTACGAATTGCATCGTGAATTGGGCATTTTTCGTGCCAAAGCGCTGGCAGGTGCTGTGAACCTTTGTTCTGTTTCGCCCTAAATCTTTGGCCCTGAATCACCTAGGCTCCCGAAAATCTTTCTGGGGGCCTATAATTTCTGCTCACGGTTCCACCGACTCTCCGTCTATTCCTGTGCAAGCCCGGATAGGACATTCATAACCGGGCAGGTAGAGGACGCGACAAAACATGCCGGCAGGTGTTTGGGCGTTACCACTTGCGGTTGGCGAACGGGCCCACTCGAGGACGAAGAGTGAGCGAGTACCGAGAGTCAGTGAGGACCAGAATCATCTGAACCAGGTTCCTCAGAACCAGGACCCCGCGCGGGGCCGCATGGCTGGGTTAGATCGCCAAACTCAAGATCGTCGTATTGACGACACGATGTTGATCCGGGAGGCCCAGCGCGGCAATCGCGCGGCCTTCGAAGAACTGGTGCGGCACTACGACCAGGCGGTATTGCGGCTGGCGTTGCACCTCACCGGGACAGAGCAGGACGCCCAGGACGTTTATCAGGACGCCTTCCTCAAGGCTTACAAGAACATCGGGAATTTCCGCTTCGAGTGTTCCTTCTACACCTGGATTTATCGGATCGTGACCAATCTGTGCCTCGATCATTTGAGGAAGAGAAATGTCCGCAAGGAAGATGCGCCGGTGGCGAAAGACGCGTCCGGCGGGGAGTACGATCTGCTCGACCAGGTGGCGGATGTGCGGGCGGGAGCGAATCCGGAGCGCGATTTGTTGCGGCGGCAGTTAGGTGCGCGCATCGCGGGAGCGCTCGAGAAGCTGACTCCGCGGGAGCGCATGGTGTTTGAGTTGAAGCATTACCACGGGTTGAAGCTGCGGACCGTGGGGGAGATTTTGAAGACCACGGAAGAGACCGCCAAGAATACGCTCTTCCGCGCCACGCAGAAATTGCGCGGGGCGTTGGCGGATATGCGTTAGGGAGTGTGATTAGAGCGGCCGGGCTTTGACCTGGCGGGACGGGCGAGTCGCCCGTCTCCACACGAGCAGAGGCGATTATGAAATGTGAATGGGTTCGAGAAAATATCGTGCTGCAGGTTTATGGGGAGTTGGCCGATGACGCCCGCTATGAACTGGAACAGCATGTAGCGCGCTGCGCGGATTGCGCGGCCGAACTGAAGGCAGAGCAGGAATTTCATGCGCTGCTGGCGCAGGATCGCGCGGCCGACCCGCTGCTTACGGATCCCTCGCCGAATCTGTTGGCGGCTTCGCGCATGCGGCTGCAGGAAGCACTAGAGACCGCCAAGCAAGGCAGCTTCTGGAGCCGGTTAGCATTTGATCCGGCGAACTGGTTGCTGCAGATGAAGTTCTCGCCGACGCTGGCCGCAGCAATTCTGATTATAGGGTTTCTCGGCGGAGTCGGCACCATGCGCGAGATCTCGCGCCCCACGACTACTGCGGCACTTCCTAACACGCCAACCCCCACCCCAGTTCCCACCGAAGCTTCGATCACCGGCATCAGTTCCATCGTCCAGGAGCCGGGGACGAATCAGATCAGCATCAAGTACAACACGGTGTCGACGCAGGAAGCGCAGGGGTCGCTGAACGATCAGAAGATTCAGCAGTTGCTGCTGTACGCGGCACGCAATAACTACAACACGGGTGTGCGGTTTGACTCCGTTGATCTGCTGGCCCAGAAGTCGGGCGACACGCAGGTGCGGGAGGCGTTGATCTACGCGCTGCAGAACGATACGAATCCGGGGGTGCGGCTGAAGTCGATCGGGGCGCTGGGCAATTACGTGAAAGACGACACCAACGTGCGCGACGCCGTATTACGCGCGCTGGTGAACGATACGAATTCAGGCGTGCGCATTGAAGCGCTGCGGCTGATTGAGCCGGTGAAGGCTGACGGCAGCGTGCGCGGCGTTTTGATGGCGCTGGCCGCGAAGGATCAGAGCACGTACATCAAGTCGCAGGCGCGGACCATGCTGGCGCAGTTGCCGGAGATTGATTAGGAATGCAGAAGTGAGAAGTCAGAATGCTGAAGTGAAAGCAAACTGAAACTAATACATTCTGAATTCTTCATTCTGCATTCTTCTAAGAGGTGAGGTGGATATTTTGAAACGTTCGCTACAAATCGTTGGGCTGGCTCGAGTGCTTGCCCTGACTGCGCCGCTGGCTTTTGTTTCGCCGAGTCTGGCGCAGGAATCACATATAACCCGCGATGGCGGAGCCTGGGGTCAAGAGATCACGGGTTCGCTGGCAGCGGTGAAGAACTTGAGAGTGAAAGTCGATATGGGCGCGGTGGTGGTGCACGGAAGCCAGCAGCAAGGCATTAATTACGTCGTTCATACGCATTTTGGCAATTCTTCCGAGCAAGAGGCGCGCCGGCAGTTGGAGCAGTACAAGATCACCGCCTACGTGAAGGGCGATACGGCTTGGGTTGTGGGTGACTGGCAGGGGAGGCGTCCGCGGCATTTTTCCGGCGAGTTCAACATCACCGTCCCGCGTGAAATGGTGCTGGTGAAACTTGAAACCGATGGCGGGAATGTAGAAGCTACGGGAGTCGCAGGCCGGGTGGAAGCGGAAAGCGGAGGCGGTGGCGTGCACCTCGACGACATCGGCGGGGGCGCTTACGCAGAGACGGGAGGCGGATCGATCGACATCGGTACCGTCAGCGGCGATCTGGGACTGCACACCGGGGGAGGCGGCATCGAGGTTCATCACGCCAGCGGCAAAGTAACAGCAGAAACTGGCGGCGGGAGTGTGATCATCCACTCCGGAGCGCAGGGCGCGACCATTGAGACCGGCGGCGGGAGCATTGAAGTGCGCCAGTGCAATGGAAAGGTGAAGGTTTCGACCGGCGGCGGAAGTGTGGACTTGAGCGACATTGGCGGCCCGGCGGAGATCGAGACCGGGGGCGGGAGCATCAAGTTGACCTCGGCCAAGGGACACGTGCACGCGGAGACGGGCGGTGGCGGAATCGAGCTGCTTGGCGTGCCCTCGGCCAAAGCCGAAACCGGCGCGGGCCCAATCACCGTGAAGCTAATGAATACGGGTGGCGAGCATCACGATTCCGATCTGGAGACGGGCGCGGGCGACATCACGGTTTTTATTGCCGCCGATGTAGCCGTCAGCGTGCGAGCCAGCGTGGATATGGGCAGCGGACACCACATCACGTCGGACTTTCCTGACATCCACGTCAGCAGTGAAGGCAACCAGTGGGAGAAGACGCTCACCGCCGAAGGCAAGTTGAATGGCGGTGGACCGACGGTGAAGGTGCACACTTCGAGTGGCGACATCTGCATCCGGCGGGCCAAGTAAGACCGATCGTTGATTGCTGATTTTTTGATTGCAGATTGAGAATCGGGATGTTGGGAGTCTGGGTTTAGCGATCGAAATCAAGAATCAGCAATTGCTTGTGAAGTAAGGGCAGATTCGACAGGCAGGCTTTCAACGAGTCCGCCAGCCTCAATACAGGAGGAGTGGATATGCGCAAATACTTCTTGTACAGCATCGTGTTGGTCCCCTTGCTCCTCGGCCTTTCGCACGCGGCACAGAAAACGTCGGCGGACCCCCCTGGGCAGGTGTGGGCCTTCTCTAGCGACGACAGCGGCACCGCTTCTTATCTCGGCGTCGACATTTCAGACGTGACTGCAGAGCGCCTGGCGGTGCTGAAGCTGAAAGAGGAAAAAGGCGTCGAGGTAACGATGGTGGACCAGGATGCTCCGGCTGGGAAAGCGGGCATTAAGGAGCACGACGTCATCTTGAGCATGAACGGGACGACGATCGAGAGTGGGGCGCAGCTGCGCAGGATGATCCACGAGACGCCGCCTGGCCGCGTAGTGACGTTTGGCCTGAGCCGCGACGGCCAGTCGATGACGGTGAAGGTGCAACTCTCCGACAAGCACAAAGAGTTCCCTATGCCGGGTTCTGATTTCCACTTTAATATGCCCGAATTCCATATGCCGGACATCGATATTCCGCGGATCGAGATTATGACGGTTACGTCCTCGATGCGCAGCGGACTGACGCTGGAGAACATCACGCAACAACTGGGCGACTTTTTCGGCGTGAAGAACGGGAATGGAGTCCTGGTGCGCTCGGTGGAAAAAGGCAGCCGTGCTGAGAGAGCCGGCTTCCGCGCAGGGGACGTTATCGTGAAAGTGAATGATGAAGCCGTGCACGATACCAGCGACTTCACCCACGCCGTGCATTCGCGTGAGGGCAAGTCGGTGAGTGTGGGCGTGGTCCGCGACAAGAAAGAGCAGAACCTGAATCTGACGCTGCCGGAACACAAAGAGTCCGGTGAACTGCTGGAGGAGGAGGAAAGCCGGGACGGCCAGCCACTGGTCGACGCGGAGTCGGCCGTCGAACTGACCGACTTGCGGCAGGAGATTGCCAAGCTGCAACCGCAGCTGGAACTGGCCGCCGAAAATGCTCGCGCCGCGGCCCGGGCTGCGGGCCGGGAGGTCTGCGAGCAGCAGAGGAAAGTGCGGCAGCAGGCGGAGAAGCTCAGGAACCAGGCTCAGATCCAACTGAAGAAGAATCAGGAAAAGCTGAAGATGCGGATGGATGAGCTGCATCAGGAATTAACCCGGCACTGGGCGGATATTTAGCGCGGCCCGCGTTAGCGACCGCTGGTGGCGCCGCGAGCCAGGCTGGTGAGGCAGACGCGGTTTCGTCCGAGTTGCTTGGCGGCATAGAGTCCGTCGTCGGCTGCGCGAATCATATCGTCGCGGTTCTTGCCGTGAGCCGGGAAGGCTGCGACCCCGGCACTGATGGTCACCCTGCGCGGCACCCCCGGAAACTGGAAGCTCTCGACCATTCGTCGCAGTTTTTCGGCAATGACGACGGCCTGTTGAGCGTTAGTCTGAGTCAGCAGGATGGCGAATTCTTCTCCGCCGTAGCGACATACCACATCAATCTTCCGTAGCTGCTGATGAAACAGCGACGAAACCTGGCGCAGAACTTCATCCCCCAGCAAGTGCCCGAATTCATCATTGAGCCGCTTGAACTGGTCGATGTCGGCCATGATGACGGCCATGCCGGTTCCGTAGCGGCGGGCGCGTTCGATTTCTTCCATGATGCGTAATTCAAAAAAGCGCCGGTTGAAAATGCCGGTCAGGCCGTCAAGGTACGCCAGCTGTTTAACGCGCTCGACGTAGTGCGCGTTCTGGATGGAGTTCGCGCAAATGTCGGCGACCGATTCGAGCGATTGCAGTTCATTTTCGCGGAATGCATTGGGCTGCACACTGTACAAGGTGAGCACGCCGTGAGTCTGGCCGAATGAGATCAGCGGGATGCTCATGCGTGAGGCGGATTCTTTGAAAAGCCGACCGGGCTCAGGAGTGGCGCTGAGATCTTTTTCAATCAGCGTGCCGTTAGTCGCGAGCACACGCGCCCATGGTTCCTGCGTGACCGGAAAACGTCCGCCAGGTGGCAGGCACGGCGTCAACGTTCCCTGATGCGCCCGCATGACCAGGTCGCTTTCCTCGCGCAACAACAGCGATACGTGCGAGACCTGAAAGGCCTGCTGAATCACCGAACAAACCCGGGCCAGCAGATCCTCGAGTTCCATGACGGCGGTACTTTGCTGAGCGATCGTGTTGATCGCTTCCAGTTGCCGCGCCCGCTGCCGTTCCAGCGAATATAATCGGGCATTCTGCAGTGCGATTGAGGCCTGCGTGGAAAACAAAGTCAGCAGCTGGATAGTTTCGTGATCGAAGCGATCGAGGCGATCGCTCTGGCAATCGAGCACGCCCACGACTTCATCGCAGACCATGAGCGGAATCGCGAGCTCGGAGCGGGTGGATTGCGCCGAGCAGATGTAATGTGGGTCCTGGCTGACGTCGGGGGCATAGACTGGCCGCTTTTTCAAGACCGAGGCGCCGGTGATGCCCTCGTGGTATCCGAGCGACAGTTTGTCCTTGCCAACATCCCAGCCGATCTGCGAGCGAACGCGCAATTGCTGCTGCTCCTTATCGAGCAATAGGATGGCGACGTTCGACAGCTGAAAAAAATCGCGGGCAATGGCCAGAATTCTCTGCAACACCTCGTCCAAATCAAAGGTGGAGAGCACCGCCTGACCCGCTTCGTAGAGCACGGCAAGTTTCGGCATGGTCGCAAGAATTGTAATTGCCGGAGAGACGGTTACCGAGGTTCCTAAAGTAACCCGGGTTGCCCGTGACGGTGGTCGGAAAGCGGTGGAAATTTGTCGAGATACGATGCACGCGGCGGGGTTTGAAAGGTCGCGGGTTGAAGCCGCGCCATAAAGCGCTTCGAAAATAGCAACGGCTTTAAGCCGCCGCGCTACGTTACCGCCACCGTCTTGCGGTGCGGATCAAGCCGTAGGCCACCAGGCAGAACCAGAAATCCAGAATCATGCCGAGGTCGAGGTGGAACGGACGATGCCGCGCCGCCGGCGGCAGCGACGGAATCAGGACGAAATACACCACGTTGCCCAGGATGATCGCCAGCAGGGCCTGGAGAAAATTGATGAGCACCGATGGTTTAGACACCATAAAGGGCATTTCCGGATGCCCCCTATTTACGCGGGTTGCTGGTTGTGCAAGCGCTCGTGGAAACCCGAGTCGAATTACTGTAAATTGTGCCCAGGCTCGTATGAGCCTCTACTCGTAGCGCAACGCCACCATAGGTTCGACTTTCGAAGCGCGGCGAGCCGGCAGGTAATTCGCCAGAAACGCCACAGTCCCGAGCAGTGCGGCAACGGCTGCGAAGGTCAAAGGGTCGGTTGCGGTAATCCCAAACAGCATCCCCGAGATCAGCCGAGTCATTGCGAGCGAAAGCACGCTGCCTGCTGCAATTCCCATAAGGGCGAGTACCATTCCCTGCTTCACTACGAGAGTGAGCACGTCGGGACGGCGGGCTCCTAAAGCCATGCGGATGCCAATTTCGTGAGTGCGTTGAGCGACTGAGTAAGACATGACGCCGTAAAGTCCGACGGCCGCAAGCAGCATGGCCGCCACGGCAAAGATGGTGAGCAACAACATGCTGAACTTTCTGCGTTGAACGGAATTGGCGATGACCTCTTGCATGGTACGGACGTTGGCGAGAGGGACATCCTTATTCACGCTCCAGACCGCATTCTGCGCCTCTGCAGTCACGCTGGTGGGGTCAGAGGTTGCGCTCCGTATCGCGACGAACATCGATGGCCACTGCGCCTGGCCAAGCAACTGGTAGATTTCAGAGTTCGGATCGGCATCGAGCCCGACGTGCCGGACATTCCCGACGACTCCTATGATCTGCAGCGTCAAATTGTCAGGGCCGAAATTGGTGATCCGCTTGCCGATCGGGTCCTGCCCAGGAAAAACGGTTCGCGCCAGAGCATCGTTGACGACGGCTACCTTCAGCGAGCCGCCAAGGTCGGCGTCGCTGAAGCTGCGGCCTTTCAGCAATGGAATCCTCATCGCACGGAAATAGTCAGGAGTGCTGACGCGAATGTCCGCGTCATAGGACTTTTCGGCTCCAGGAACGTTGAAACTGCGTGAACTATTGCCTCCAGCCAGCGGTAGTCGGCTGACCGCACCGACCGCCTGCACTCCTGGCAACGCCTGAAGCCGTTGCATTACTTGCTGGTAAAACGCGAGTTGGTGAACCGAATCGGTGGAGGGCGGAAGTCCAAGGTTGAAAGTTAAGAGATGATCCGGGTCAAAGCCAGCATTCACATCCATGAGTCGCGCGAAACTCTTGACCAAAAGCCCGGCCCCAATCAGCAGAACCAGCGAGAGTCCAACTTCGGCGATCACCAGAACGGAACGAGTTCGTCCCCGGTGCGCCGTGCTGCCGCGCTCCCCTTCCTTCAGGAATTCATTGGGGTTTGATCGCGACGATTGCAGAGCCGGGAGCAGACCAAACACAATTCCACAGACAACGGAAGCCAGAAAGCTGAAGGCCAGTACTTCCCGGTTGATTCCAATCTGCTGGAACTGACGGATATCCGGTGGACTCAGTGCCAATAACGACGGAACGGCCAGGATTGCCAGCAGAAGCCCGAGGCCTCCGCCCACTAACGCGAGCAGAACGCTTTCGGTGAGCAACTGGCGAAGCAGACGCCGGCGGGTCGCTCCCAGGGCCGTTCGTATCGAGATTTCTTTTGCGCGGGCCGTGGCTCGTGCGAGCAAAAGATTGGCAACGTTCGCGCACCCGATCAGAAGCACGATGACCACCGCAGCCAACAGAACCAGCAGAACCGGACGGATGTCACCGACGATGTACTCGTGCAACGGCGAAAAAGTCACTCCGACATTTCCATTCGAATCCGGATATTGCTTTTCCAGGCGGCGACCGATGGTATCGAGCTCCGCGCGGGCCTGCTGCACAGTCACTCCTGGCTTCAACCGCGCCCAGACGTCAAGATAATTTCTGCCCCTGAATTGGCGCGGATCTTGGTCAGGCACCAGAGGGTGAGTGGGCACTCCCCAGGGCGAGGGTAGCCATAGCTCGCCGTAGTCGTCGGGAGAAAAGTTCGGCGGCATGACGCCGACAATGGTGTACTGCTCCCCGTTAAGCCGGATGTCCCGGCCAACAATCGCGCGATCGGCGGCAAAATAGCGCTGCCATAAGCCGTAGCCAAGGACTACAACGTGATCGTTACCGGGCTGCGCATCGCTCGCCTCCAACCCGCGCCCGAGGATCGGCTCGATCCCGAACAGATGAAAGAAGCTGGGCGTGGCCATCGTGCCTTTGACCCGATCCGGACGATCTCCCGCAGATAGGCTGCCTTGCCATCCGCGAGATGCTGCCATTTCGGCGAAGACCTGGCTTTGTGAGACCCAATCCAGATAGTTCGCCGGAGAGGCATCGTAAGTCGGCAGTCCTTCGAACGTCTGCGAGACCTTGACGATTCGACCCGAATCTGGGTAGGGAAGGGGATGCAGCAATACTTGATCGACCACACTGAACACCGCAGTGTTGGCGCCGATCGCCAGCGCCAGCGTGATGACGGCAACCACGCTGAACCCGACGCTCTTACGCAGCTGGCGCGCTGAATAACGGAGATCCTGAAGCAGTCCGGTCATTTCTCTCTCCTCGCTCTAGCCGCACAGCTCCGGTTCATGCCGATGCTTCTGCGCGAACCGAGGTCGTCCTGATCGGCTTCATTTTAAGCAGGGCTCTCACCAATCCTTTAGAAGGCTAACTCCTTCGTTGCAAAGGAAAATGAATTCCTTTGATGACACAAAACCGGAACTCCCGTCCGGCGATGGACAGTCGATGTCCAGAAGCGAACAGGCAAAACCAGCCTCACGGTGAGGTACGGAGCAGGTATTCGCCTGCTCCTGCTAACATTCTTTTTCACCCTTACGCACAGCCCATGCTCGAACTCTCTACCCCCGTCCAATATGTGAAGGGCGTTGGCCCGCGCATTGGGGAAGTGCTCGCGACCAAGGGGATTCACACGGTCGGCGACCTGCTTCACTATCTGCCTTTTCGTTACGAAGACCGGCTGAACCCACGCGGGATTTCTGAGCTGCGGGCGGGCGAGATGGCTACGGTGGTCGGCGAGGTGCGGAATTCAGGGCTGTTTCGCACGCGAAAGATGCCCATTTTTCAACTGACCGTTGGACAAGGGCGGGCGCGGCTCCGCTGCCTGTTCTTCAACGCGACCTACCTGCAGGATAAATTCACCGCCGGGCAGATGATCGCGCTCTACGGCAAGGTGGAAGAAGATGAGCGCAGCCGCGAGCTGCAAATCATTCAGCCGCAGTTCGAAATTCTAGGGGACCCGAGCGATTCCGGCGAGAACGGCGCGGGGAGTGCCGCAGAGAAGAAAGCGGCAGAATCGTTGGAGATCGGGCGCATCGTTCCTATTTATGAGGCGATTGGCCGGCTGACGCCGCGTTGGTTCCGGAAGGCGATTCGCACGGCGCTCGATAATCTCGCGCCCGATTTGCCGGATCCGATTCCGGCGGCGGTGCGGGCGCATCTGGGACTGATCTCGCCGCGAGCCGCGCTGTGGAATGTGCACTGGCCCGAACCGGGAGAAAGTTTCGAAGCGCTGCAATCTTCGCGCACTCCGGCGCATATTCGGATGATCTTCGACGAACTGTTCTTCGTTGAACTGGGGCTCGAGCTGAAGCGCCGCGAGCAGAAAGCGCAGACCGGAATTGCTTTTCGTCTGGATGACCGGGCGCGGGCCGCGATCAAAAAGATTCTGCCTTTTCATCCCACGACGGCGCAGAAGCGGGTGCTGAAGGAAATTGCGGCGGACATGGAAAAGCCTTATCCCATGCGGCGTTTGCTGCAGGGCGACGTGGGGTCGGGCAAGACCATTGTAGGTTTTGAAGCGGCGATTATTGCGATCGAGAACGGTTGCCAGGTGGCGTTGATGGCGCCGACCGAGATTCTGGCGCAGCAGCATTATTTTTCCGCGCGCAGGATTCTGGAGAATGCCGGCTATCGCATTGTGCTGCTCACCGGCTCGCTCGAAGCCGACCGGAAGCGCGAAGTGCGGCGGCATATTTCGCAGGGAAACGCCCAGCTGGTGATTGGGACTCATGCGCTGCTGGAGGAGAAAGTTGAGTTTGCCCGGCTCGGGCTGGTGATTGTGGACGAGCAGCATCGGTTTGGCGTGTTGCAGAGGCTGAAGCTGATGAGGAAGTCGGGCGAGGGCGAGGACAGTCGAGCTGCGCTCGGCCCGACCGGGTCAGAGACCCGGCCCCACACAGGCAAACCCGCCGACACAAGCATTCCTCTCGATACGAGCTCGGCGCCCGGCGAGCCTGACGTTCTCGTGATGACGGCGACGCCCATTCCGCGGACGCTGGCGCTCACGCTCTATGGCGACCTCGATCTCAGCGTGCTGGACGAATTGCCGGCAGGACGCACGCCGATCGTGACCCGCTGCGGGGCCGACGACGAGTCGCCGAAGGTATGGGAGTTCGTGCGCAAGCAAGTGGCTGCCGGGCATCAGGCGTACGTGGTGTATCCCGTGATCTCTGAGAAAACGGCCGCGGAGAATGAAGAGAGCGAACTCAAGGCGGCGATCAAAATGTACCGCGAGCTGAGCGGCAAGATTTTTCCTGATCTGAAAGTTGGACTGCTGCATGGCCGTCTCGACCCAGAGTTGAAAGATCAGGTCATGCGCATGTTCCAGCGCGGCGAGCTACAGATTCTGGTCGCGACCACAGTCATCGAAGTTGGCGTGGATGTGCCCAACGCGACGGTGATGGTGATTGAACATGCCGAGCGCTTTGGATTAGCACAGCTTCACCAGCTGCGCGGACGCATTGGGCGCGGGGGGGCGAAGTCGTATTGCATTCTGATGACAGGAGGAAAAGTCACCGAAGAAGGCCAGCGGCGGCTCGACGCCATGGTGAAGACTAACGACGGATTTAAAATCGCCGAGCTCGATCTGGAACTGCGGGGCCCAGGCGAATTTTTTGGCACGCGGCAGGCGGGGATGCCGAGCTTTCGCGTAGCCAACATCATTCGCGATGCGCAACTGCTGGAGGCGGCCAAGCACGAAGCCGCGGCGGTAATCGCCGGGCCGAACGATGAGATCTCCGCTGCGGAAATCAGCCGCGCTCTCGTGCATATGAGAGCGAGGTGGCAGCATACGTATGGATTGGTCGAGGTGGGGTGATCGCAGACGGTTCGACTTCCTGTTACACGGAAAGCCTGCGACCGGTGTCGAGCGTCGAAGAGTACAATTTCGCCGAGGTTCCTATGGAGTCGACCTCGAACCAGATCGCGGTTCTTGCCATTCTGCTGCTCTTGCGAGTCGCCCACGCACAGCAAGGGACGCCGCCAACGCCGTCCACGACCGTCCCTGCGACGACGGTTCAAGGCAACTCCGCCCCGGGCCACGGCTGCCAGAGCGCTCCGAACGTGCTCTGCCTTCCCGCTCCAGCACGCGCCGCTCCAGGCACGGCAGCGGACGGGCCATTCCAACCGATTTCGGCAGAGGAGTTGAAGATGACCAGCGAGCCGCTGGCGCCAGGCGCTCCGGCTGTCATTCTGTATCGCCAGGTCGACCGCGACGATAATATGGGTCGCGAAAGCAGTTACTACCGAATAAAGATCCTGACCGAAGAGGGCCGTAAACAGGCGGATGTGGAGATCCCCTTCTGGAAAGGCCGCGACGAAGTTGTTGATATTCGGGCACGCACGACCAAGCCAGACGGCTCCATCATCGAATTTGACGGCCAAGTCTTCGAGAAGTCTCTGGTAAGGGCTCGCAGGTTGGAAGTGCTGGCGAAGATGTTCACCATGCCGGCCGTGGAGCCAGGCTGCGTGATCGAGTACAGTTACAGCCTCCATCTGGTGCGTGGGTACGCGTCCCATTGGATTGTGAGCGAAACGCTGTTTACCAAGCGGGCCAGCTTTTTCTTTAAACCGTATGCGGGCGGAAGCACGGTTTACTTTCGCACGAGCTGGGAGCACCTTCCGCCGGGTGTGGCACCCGAGCGTGGATCGGACCACATCACCCGCCTGGAAGTCGCCAACGTCCCGGCCTTCGAGACCGAAGAGTTCATGCCGCCGCCGAACGAACTGAAATGGCGTGTCGATTTCAACTACCAGTCGTCACTCATTGGCAACGCAGATCAATACTGGAAGCTGGTGAAGAAGGCTTGGAACGCGCAGTTCGAAAAATTCATTGGTAAGCGCAAGGCGATGGAAGAGGCCGTGGCACAGATCGTTCTGCCCAGCGATCAGCCGGAGGTCAAACTGGGGAAGATCTTTTACCGGGTGCAGCATCTTCGAAATACTTCCTTCGAGTTCACAAAAACGAGACAAGAGGAAAAACGGGAGAAGGAGAAGGTCGACGAGAACGTCGAGGATGTTTGGAAGCGCGGCTATGGCACTCAGTGGCAACTGGATTGGCTGTATGTTGCGCTGGCGCGGGCGGCTGGGCTTCAAGCCTACGGATGCTGGGTTTCCAGTCGAGCTGAGTATTTCTTCACGCCCGTGACCATGCAAGCCGGACGGCTCAGTGAACCGGTGGTACTGGTCAAACTGAGCGGACAGGATCATTATCTCAATCCGGGGTCGGGGTTTGCCCCCTACGAAATGCTCAACTGGTCCGAAACCGGTACGAAGGGAATGCGATTGGATAAGGATGAGGATGACGTAACTTGGATCCAGACCCCAGTGCCAGAGAGCTCCGAATCGGTCATCCAGCGCACGGCCAAACTGAAACTGTCGGAGAGTGGCGATCTGGATGGAAAGCTCACGGTGACTTACACCGGGCTGGAAGCAATGGACCGTCGTGCATCGGGGCTGCATAAGGATGAATTGACGCGGAAGAAGACGCTGGAAGACGAAATCAAAGGGCAGATTCCAGTTTCGGCCGAAGCCGAACTCAGCAATGATCCCGACTGGAACAATTCAGACAAGCCGTTCCTTGCAGAGTTCAATCTCAAAGTGTCGAACTGGACGTTGAACGCCGGCAAGCGGACCGTTCTCCCCATAGGGATTTTCGTCGCGCAGGAGAGAAATATTTTCGAACATGCCAACCGCGTGCATCCGATCTACTTCGAATATCCGTACCAGGAACTGGATGACATTTCGATTGAGCTTCCTGAGGGGTGGAAGGCGAACGCGGTGCCACAAGTACAATCTGGCGACATCAAGGTGGCCTCGTACAAGCTACAGGTCGAGAACCAAAACGGGACCGTACGCGTGGCTCGGAAGATGAATTTCGATTTCATGCTGGTAGAGCAGAAGGACTATCCAACGATGCGACGATTCTTCCAGGGGGTAAGGAGTTCCGACGACGAGCAAATCCTGCTACAGCCGGCAGCGGCCAGCGCCGGCAACTGACCGGCTGTTCTGTTCGCTGGCGCCTTATGGCTGCTTCGTCGCCATGCCCCGCGTTCCGCCTGCCAAGCCGGGCTGATAGAATCGAAAACATGGCTGGGTCTTCCCAACTGATTCAGATTGAGCTGGGCGCGCCGCTGCGCACGCCGAAGCCGTCGTGGCTGCGGGCGAAAGCTCCGGTGGGCGACAACTTTCATAATCTGAAAAAGCTGGCTCGAGGATTGGGGCTGCACACGGTGTGCGAGTCGGCGCAGTGCCCCAACATTGGCGAGTGCTGGAACCACAAGACGGCGACGTTCATGCTGCTGGGCGACATCTGCACCCGGCGCTGCGGATTTTGTGCGGTGCCCAAGGGACGGCCAGAAGCGATCGACTGGGATGAGCCGCGACGCGTGGCCGAGGCCGTGGCTACATTGGGATTGAAACATGCAGTCGTGACCAGCGTGAATCGCGATGATGACAATATTGGCAGCGCCAGAATTTTTGCTGAGACCATTCGCGAGATTCGCGAGCTCACGCCGGATTGCCGAGTCGAGGTACTGATCCCGGATTTTCAGGGGCTCGAAGAATCGTTGCGCATTGTGCTCGACGCCCGGCCCGACGTGCTCAATCACAACACCGAGACGGTGCCACGTCTGTATCGTTCAGTGCGATCCGGGGCGCGCTATGAGCGCACACTGACGCTGTTGGAGAACGCCAAGAAATTCTCGCCGGGCATGGTGACCAAGAGCGGCGTAATGGTGGGCCTGGGCGAGTCGTCGGAAGAACTGGTGGAAGTGTTTCGCGATCTGGGCACACGCGGCGTCGACATTCTCACGGTTGGACAGTATCTGCGGCCTTCAAAGGATCACCTGCCGATTGCTCGTTTCTACGAGCCGCAGGAATTTACCTACCTGCGGGACCAGGCTCTGCGCTTCGGTTTTCGCCATGTCGAGTCGGGGCCGCTGGTGCGGTCGAGTTATCACGCGCACGAACATGCCGATGCCGCTGCCCGGGTGGTGTCGTAGCTTGGGGCGTTCTGGCTACCCTGCCAAGAATCTCCTTCCTGAAATCACGGCCAGCAGCGTTAGTATCCCCATCGAAGAAATCGGAATGAGGAGGCTCATCCTCGCTTGGTGACTGCGCTGCTGGTGATTCTCGGATTCTGTGCCGGCTTGCTGGGCGCCATGACTGGAATTGGCGGCGGCGTGCTGCTCACTCCCATTCTCGCGCTGCACTTCGGCATTCCCATTCGCCAGGCCATTGGGACCAGCCTGGTTGCGGTAATCACGACTTCGACGGCGAGTTCCTCGGTTCACCTGCAGCGCCACACTACCGACATTCGCCTGGGCATGACGCTGGAACTGGCGACGGTACTGGGCGCGGCGACCACGGCCTATTTGGTCGGCTATTTCAATCGCGACGCGTTGGAAGGATTGTTTGCAGCTTTTCTGCTGTACAGCTCGATCACGATTCTGGTCAGACGTGGACGAGTGAAGGCGGTGAAAGAGGAAGAGGAGCTTTCCGCTGCCGGCGACGAGACTGTGATTCCTCCCTACGAGCCGAAGCGGTATCCGCTGGGGCTGGCCGCGTCGCTGGTGGCCGGTGCGCTCTCGGGGTTGCTGGGCATCGGCGGCGGCCCGATCAAGGTTCCGGTCATGTACATCTTTATGAACGTGCCGCTGATGGTAGCGACGGCGACCTCGAACTTTATGATCGGCGTGACGGCCGCGGCCAGCGCCATCGTCTATTACCGGCGCGGTGACATTCTGGTGCAATACGCCGCGCCGCTGGCGGTGGGAGTGTTTGTGGGATCGCTGCTGGGAGCGCGGTTGGCCCCGCGGGTGCGCACCAAGGTCGTCGTGTATCTGCTAGTGGGAGTCATGTTCTATCTGGCCGGAAATCTAATTCTGCACCTCGTGCGGGGGAGCTTATGAGCCAGTTGCGCGAACCGGGGTTCGACCGCGCGGTAGCATTAGTATTGCGGGTCGGCGCGTTTGCGTGCTTCTTTATTATGCTGGCCGGAGTGAGCGTGGGTTTGGTCGACGGCGGCCATGTTTCTCTCGGCATTGAGCGCGCGGGAGTGCTGTTGATGCTGGCCACGCCGGTCGCGCGGGTGGTGCTGGCGTGCTTCTTATTCTTTCGAGAAAAAGATTGGAAGTACGGATGGATTTCGCTCGGAGTGCTGGTGATATTGATGTTGGGATCGGTGTTTGGGATCGGGGAACATTGAAACGAGTTCTCAGCCGCTGAAGGCCCGGATCGCCTGCGCTGTGATGGCGCGGCTGAAGGCTGCTACCTTGTCAAGGCGCCGTCTTTAAAACCCTCAAAGCGCGGCTCTTCAGAAAATGTGCAGCTTGATGCTGAGATATTTCTTCGGGTTTTCGCGGACGGCCTTCACCAGATCGCGGGTCTCGGTCAGCATCTGTGTGGCGTTGTTGTAGAGGGTTTCGTCTTTGAAGAGCTTGCCGGCGGTGCCCTGGCCGGCTTCCAGTTCGGTGGTCAACTCCGAAAGCTTGGTGATCGTGGTGTCGAGTTTCTTAGCTAGGTCCTCGTCCTTCGCCAGTTTTCCGATCGTGCCTTTGCCGGCGTTGATGTCCTCGGTCAAGTGCTTGATGTTGGCAATAGTGTCGTTGGCGTTGTCATAAAGCGCCGGATCTTTCACGAACTTTCCGGCGGTGCCTTTGCCGGCCTGGATGTCATCGATAACGCCATTCATCTTATCGAGCGTCGCGAGGAACTTGTCGTAGGCGTCGTTGCGGCTGATCAGCGCACCCAGACTGCCCTGCCCGCTGGCAACCTGCTCGACGATCTTTTGCAGGTCGGCGACGGTGTCGGAGAGGCGGTTGTATAAAGTCGGATCGTAGATCAGTTTTCCGAGCGATCCCTTGCCGCTTTCGGCGAAGGCCAGAATGCGGTCGGCGCGCTTCAACAAAGCGTCCATGTTCTCGAGCGTGCTCTGGCTGGCCCGCACCACCTGGTTGAAGTCGGGATGCACCTGCGTGGGCAGCGTATCCCCGTCCTGCGCGGGATTACCGACGGCCTGCCCGCTTTCGATGTCGAGGTAGGTTTCGCCGAGCACGCCGGCAGTGCTGAGCGACGTCACTGAATCACGCCGGAGAGCGTAGCCGTATTTCGTGCTCACCTTCATAGTGACTTCGACGGGCGTGAGTCGCTTGTCTTTGTCGGGCACGATCTTGATGCTGGTCACGTTTCCGATGTCCACTCCGGCCAGACGTACGGGAGCGCCGTCGCGCAGTCCTTCGGCATTGTCAAAGTAAGATCTCAGGGTGATGCGGGGAGTAAAGAGTCCAGCGGTTCCGGACATGAGGAACAGCAGAAAGCCGAGAGTCAGACCGGCAACGATCACCGTGATCCCAACTTTCAGTTGCGACCACTTGAGCTGCTTCTGGCTAGGCAAATGATTTCCTCATGATGCCAGTCTGGGTGATGCCCCTTTGAATCTCCAGTGCCGGGCGCTCGAACCGCTCAGGATCGAACCCGACTCCTCGCAGCATGATAACAAAACCGGAGCCCGACTCAGGCCGCTTTCGTCCGCAGCGTGGGCATGAGTAGCAGGGCGAGCAGATAGGCGGCGGCGCCGCAGGACAAAGTGACGGTCAAGCCGAACTGTATGGCAATCACCATGGCCAGGACGGATCCAAGCACGCTGGCGGCTGCATTCATCGCCCAGGCCCATTCGACGGCGTTCTCAGCGGATTCTTCTGCAGCGAGAAATTCCGGAGCGGGCAGCGCGGCGAGCGCGCGCAGGCCCGTGGGAAAAGGCATGCCCATAACGAATCCCAAAGGAATGAGAAGAACGCCGCTGACGAGCAGGCGATATTGGAAGGCCAGGCCGACCAGAGCCGCCAAACGGCCGGGCAGGAAGACCACATCCGCTAGCAGGGTCACGATGACCAGCACGAGCGGCACCCAGCAGGAGTTGGTCCGCGGCAGCCAGAGCCGCGAAAATAAGCTCCCAGCGCCGCTGGATATCATCAGCAGGAAAATCACGACTGTCAACGCGTAGGTGGGATGGCCGAGAAACAGCACGAAACGCTGGATGAATGCGATCTCGACCAGAATGTAACCCAGGCCCACGGCCACGAAGTAGAACAGCGGAAGCGGCGACTGGCGAGCTTCGCGGCCTCGCCATGTGCTTTTCAGAATCGTGCTTCTGAACGTGCTTCTAAAGATGAGTGGCAGAACCAGAAATGCCAGCACCGCGACCAATGAAATCACCAGCACAAGCAGCAGCACCAGAACTCCCAGGTTTACTTTCCAGTCGATGCCGGCGCGCAGGCCTTTTTCACCAAGGACCTGTGCAGGCTTCAGGGTGAAGAAAAAGAACGGGGCGTTGTCGGTAACGGGAGCGACGTTGTAAGCATACCCGCGGGCGAAAGTGTAAGGATCATTGCTCGCGATCAGATCGGAAAACGGATTCTGCCCAGGATTCGACGGCAGGTACAGCGCGTCGAGTTCCGAGTACTTGTCAAGATGTCCGGTCACAGCCTGCTCTTCCGCGGGAGTGAACGGAGTCTTCTTCGCCAGCACAACCACCGGGATGCCGTCCTCGTCGAGCGATCCCTGGGAAGCGACGATGAAGTTGCGGGCGGGATTAGCCACGCCCAGGCTATGCAGCGCTTCCATGGCGACCGCGACCACGCGCAGCGCTTCCCGGGGATGTTGGAATTCCCAACGCGTAATCGCGATCATTCCATCGGGCTTAAGGTGGTCGAAGTACTCTCGGAACGCCTCCACTGTATAGAGATTATTTTCGCTGAGCGCGAACGCGCCGGCGGCGGTCGAGGCCCAGGTATCGACCAACGTCATCTGAACCACATCGTACTTCTGCGGCGTAGAACGCAGAAACGACCGCCCATCCGTGACGTGAATGTGCACGTCAGCGCGCTCGTAGAGATGCTTCGAGTAATCGGCGTAGCGACCGCGCATGATGGTGGTGGCGATGATGGGATTGATTTCGATGCCAGTTACGCTGGGGCTCCCGTTGGCGACAGCGCGGAGGACGTCCACGCCGCCGCCCGGGCCGATAATGGCGAACTCACCGTGCGGGCGCAGAACGTTGGCCAGTGCGGGTGGCGCCGACATCAGGTCGTCTTCCCATTCAGTGTTGTGCCACTGCGAGACATCGGCGTTCATGATGTAGGTGGAGGCATCGGCATCGATGACGATTGCCTTGGCCTGACCCTGGCGATCGACCTCGACGCGTGAGAGCGCGTTCCAGCGCGCGAACTCCACCCACGCGGGATCGCGGAACATGCCCTTGGCGTAGACCACGTCGATGAGGCGTCCGGAATAGTTAGCACCGACGAGTGCGGCCAGGGCGAGCGCCAGCAAGGCTGCATTTCTGCGCGGCGAGCGGGCTTCCGCCCAGATCGTGCCCGCGGCCGCCATGGCAACTGCGGCCACGAGAATCACGTTAGGTCCACCAACCCAATTCAGCAAAGGGACGACCGCCAGGCAGGCCAGCGCTCCCCCGCAAAGGTCGGCGCCGTAGAGTCGCGGAATGCGGCCCGTCTCACGCGCGAATACGACTGCGAACAGAAGTCCAGTCAGAAAAAATGGGACGGCTGCGGCCAGGTAGAGCGTGGTGAGCCGCGCGAAATTTCTCCCCGAAACCTGCAACGCGACCGGAACATGCAGCACGATCTCGAGCACCAATAGCACGACTACAGAGTTGAGAATGCACAAGCGCGCGGCAAGCCGGCGAGTGGGCACACTCGCAAGCCGGGTCTTCAGCAGGTAGGCGAATACTCCGCCAGCTCCCAGTCCAAGCAGGGCAATCGAGATCGCGAGAAAGGCGAAGTGGTAAAACAGCACGACGGAGAACAGCCGGGTCAGCGCCAGCTCCAGCAACATTGCGGCGAAGCTCGTGAGGGCGAGGCTCCCCAGCAAAGTTTTTTCCGGAATTTCAATGCGACTCGAAACTGGGGCAAAAGTCGTGGCGATTACGGGCATAAAGGAATTGGAAGGCGACAGTCTAGCAGATGGCGGCCGGCGGATTGGCGTAGGAAACATTGCTGAAGGATTGGCAGAAGAACGCCTGCCTCCGCGGTCCGGGCGTGCTTCAGGCTCTTTAAGCTCGGTTCTAGCGAGTTTAGTTCTCGAGAATGACCTGCGCGATCGCTTGCTCCACGGTGTGCGATAGTGACAGGGCGGCATTTTTCACGCCGAGCCTCGCGGCGAACTCTGCTGCTTTTCCGTGGAAGGCGATGCTGGGTCGGCCTCCCGGCATGCGGGTCACCTCGCAATCGCGCCAGCGCACGCCGTGATTCCAGCCCGTCCCCAGAGCCTTCATGGCGGCTTCCTTGGCGGCAAAGCGCGCCGCATAGCGTTCAAATCGATTCATCTTGGAATCGCAATACTGGATCTCGCCGGAGGTGAAGATGCGTTGCAGAAAGCGGTCTCCGAAGCGCTCGATGGACTGGCGGATGCGGGGAACTTCGGCGATGTCGATGCCTGTGCCTACGATCATATTCAGGATGTCCTTAGTTGAATCTTAAAGCGATCTTAACTTGACTCCTTAGGTGGAATCTTACAGCAGGCAATCTCCACGATAGATCAAGCGGCCCTCGACCATGCGGGCCTCCGCGGTGAGATTATGCGGTTTCACGGGGCCAGAAGCATCGATGTGTAAGACCTGATGTCCATTTGCGACGAGCCAGTCTGAAACTAACATGCGGTGACAGCGAAAATAGGGCCGTTCGGCGCACATGTAAGCCGTGCGAGAACTTGCGGCGAGCGCCAGCATCTCAGACGAGGCTTGGGCGAATTCCGGTGTGAGCATGTAGTCGGCGTAATTGCGGAAGCTCGGGTTGCGCAGGGCTATGTTCGGTGACTCTTCGAAAATCTTTTTGCGATACCCGCCCAGCGCCTTCATCCACAAATATCGAATGCCGGCTGCCGGCAAGGTTTGTTCCAAAGAGTCGCGATTAAATTGCGGCAGACGGCGCGACATGGGAAACGCGCGAATGTCCAGCAGGGTCTGAATCTCATGCGCCGACAGAGCCGCAACTAATTCTTCAATCGTGCGGGTGGAATGTCCGATGGTGTAGAGAACGGCCAACGAGCGTTGGATGCGGAAAGGCTAGGAAGCGATTCGTTCGAGAGCGGCTGCAATCATAGGATCCTGATCTTCAAACACTGTCCGCAAATCCAGCAGCACTCGTCCGTCAGCGACCCGCGCGATGATGGGCGGATCACAGGCGCGCAGACGCGCGGACAACTCATCGGTACTGAGATCTTCGCAACTTAGCGCGAGTACGCGCGTCGGCAGAACCGACGAGGGCGCGGCGCCGCCGCCGATGACCGATTCGCCGTCGATGACCTCAACGTTCATTCTGGATTTCGTTTGTGACGGTCGAATCTTCGCTGCGAGCGCCTCGGCGCGCTTGCCGATTTCCTCCTTCGTCAACCGCATGATCATCAACGTGGGAATGGCGTCATAGTCGCGCTTTATATAAGCCAGCAGCGTGGCCTCGAGCGCGGCGTAAGTGAGCTTGTCGACGCGGAGAGCGCGGAACAAAGAGTTGGCGCGCATGCGCGCGACCAGATCGGCCCGGCCGCTGATCAATCCAGCTTGCGGACCGCCGAGCAGCTTGTCGCCGCTGTAGGTCACAATGTCGACGCCGGCACGCAGGCTGTCGAGCACGCTGGGTTCGCCGCTGATGCCGAAATTCTGCAGGTCCACCAGAGCGCCGCTGCCCAGATCTTCCACCAGCGGCAGGTCGCGGTCGTGCGCGAGAGCAACTAGGTCGGCGGTGGAGGGCTGTTCGGTAAATCCGGTGATCTCGAAGTTCGAGCGGTGCACGCGCAACAAGAGCCGTGTGCTCTCGGTGATGGCTTTTTCATAGTCGGCGATGCGCGTGCGATTGGTCGTCCCGACCTCGCGCAGAGTTGCGCCTGACTTTGCCATCACGTCGGGGATGCGGAAGGATCCTCCGATCTCGACCAGTTCGCCGCGCGAGACGATGACTTCACCGCCGTCGGCCAAGGTGTTCAGCGCCAGCAGGACCGCAGCGGCGTTGTTGTTGACGACGATGGTAGAGATATTGGCTTCGTCGTGCCCGCCTTCGCTCAGCAGACCGCGGAACAGGCGATCGACGTGAACGTCTCTCTTGCCGCGCGTACCGGCGTCAAGGTTGAACTCGAGATTCGAAAATCGTCCGGCAGTTCCGTGGATGTGCGCGAGTGCGGCTTCAGCCAGGGGAGCGCGTCCCAGATTGGTATGGAGAATGACTCCCGTTGCGTTGATGACCGGACGCAGCGAGTGGCTGAGCGCGCGACGCAGTTGTTGCTCGATGGCGCCGTCCATTCCGTCCAGGGCAATGCGCAGCGCGGGCGCGTCGAGCAAGCCGGAGGAAATCTCTTCGCGCAAGCGGGTCAGCACGGCACGCGCAGCGACGGTGACAGCCGCAGCGCCATGGCTGGACGCGAGTGCAGACACGCCTGCCGTGCGAATGAGTTCGTCGACCGACGGCAGCTCGCGAAATAGTTCTGATTTGGCCGCGCTTTTCATCTCAGATTCAGGGCCTTCGAGACTACACCTGGATTATCCCACGGAGACGATGCAATCCCCGCCCGAACGCGACTTTAAAGCGTATGCAGATATGCCAGCAGGTCCTGAATATCCTGTGCGTTCAGCGTCTGGCTGTAGCCGGGCATTTCATTGCGGCCGAGCCGGATGATGTCGGTGACGCGCTCGTCGTTGGCCGGCAGTCCGCTGAGAGAAAGATATTTGTGCTGGAAAACTCCCTTGAGGCCGGGGCCCTTTTTGCCGCGCGTGGAGTAGGGCTCATGGCAACGGTCGCAGCGGGCGTCGTAGATTTTGCGTCCGGCGGACTGCTGCGGGTTGAGGCCGAGTTCGGCGTCGGACTTGCGGCGCTCGACGTCGCAAGCGATAGTGGCAGCCAGCGCCAGCAGAATGAGCGAAACGATCCGACGGATTCCCGTTCGATTGTTAGCCCGCACGCGCCCCATCGATCCGACTTCCTCCCTCATGAACCGTCTCGAGATTTAACGGCCCGATTGCATACATGCGATTCTGCCATACTCCGCGCTGCGAGCCGCTTTACAATGATAGAGCAAAGAGCAAAGTCGCAGAGCGGCAAGGCGAGGGGCTCATCTTAACTCATGGCAATCGCGGTCAAACGAGTCTACGAAACGGCGTCGCGCAATGACGGGGCGCGAGTGCTGGTCGACCGCTTGTGGCCGCGCGGCCTCACGAAAGAGCGCGCTGCGGTTGATGAATGGTTGCGAGACCTTGCGCCCTCTGACGAACTACGACGCTGGTACCACGCCCGCCCCGAGCAGTGGGCAAACTTTCGCAAGAAATATTTGAAGGAATTGTCGCAGCCTGAGGCCGAGGACGCGCTGCTCCGTCTCTACAAGCTGGCCCACAAACGAAAACGCCTCACACTACTCTTCGCCTCGAAGAACGAGACCAACAATAACGCGATCGTGCTCAAGGAACTGCTCGATGGTATGCGCAAACCTCCGACCGGAACGGGGCCGGGGGCCGTCCACGGGATGCGAAGACGCGAGGCTGCGGTGCGGCGCAGATAGGCGCGGCCCTCCGCCGCAACGTTTCATTTAAAATCGTGCCGCATGAGATCTGTTTTCCAATGGAACCTGGGCAGCCGGGCGCTGGAACTCGGCAAGCGCACGCTGATCATGGGCATCGTCAACGTTACCCCGGATTCGTTTTCCGATGGCGGCCAGTTTCTCGATCGCGACCAAGCCGTCGCTCATGCCGAGCGATTGCTCGACGAAGGGGCGGACATTATTGATATCGGCGGCGAATCGACACGGCCGGGAGCACGCGTAGATGCCGGCATTCCGACGGCTGAGCCGAAAAAGGGCGTGGCCACAAAGGAACACGCGACTCCGGTGAACGCCGAAGAAGAACTCAGGCGCGTCCTGCCGGTCATCGCCGAGTTAAAGAAGAGCCATCCCTCGGCAGTGCTCTCAGTCGACACCTATAAAGCTGACGTGGCGCGGTCCGCGGTCGGCGCCGGGGCCGAGATCGTGAACGACGTCAGCGGATTTCGTTGGGATGCGCGCATGGCGAAGACCGTGGCCGAACTCAAGTGTGGTGCGGTTCTGATGCACATGCGCGGGCGTCCAGAAGAATGGCGCTCGCTGCCGCCGCCGGGCGACATCGTTCTGCTGGTGAAGCGCGAACTGAAGGAGTGGGCGGAGAAGGCCGTGCTGGCGGGAGTGCGGCGCGAACGCATCGTGATCGATCCGGGCTTCGGATTCGGAAAGAGTTTTGATGAGAACTATCCGTTGCTGGGACGCTTCAGCGAACTGCAGGCCGCGGGATTTCCGCTGCTGGCGGGCACTTCGCGGAAATCGTTTATTGGCCGGACGCTGGGCCGAGAGGGGAAAGATCCGCCGCCGGAGGATCGTCTTTACGGCACGCTCGCGACCCAGACGGCGCTCATTCTCAAGGGCGCGCACATTGTGCGCACGCATGACGTGAAGGCGGCTGTGGATGCGGCGCGGGTGGCGGATAAGATTTTGCTGGCGAGGTAAATCACTTCACTCCCTCCAACGCCTTCGCGACTTCGTCAACACCGGGCACGACGGGGATATCGTAGTTCTTGTGCCATACGAGGTTTCCGTCGCGGTCAATGATCGAAATGGCGCGGCCGGTGATGCCCTTGTCTTCGAGGAATACCCCGTACTTGTTGGCCACGGCGCCACGCGGCTGAAAGTCAGCGAGCAGCGGATATTGGATGCCCATCTTTTCCGCGTAGGCCTTGTGCGACCACACGCTGTCGACGCTAAGACCCAGAACTTGCGCGTCCAGGTCGTCAAATTTCTTCATGTCGTTGATCAAGCAGACGTGCTCCTTGGTGCAGACCGGGCTCCAGTCCAGCGGATAGAAAACGATGACGACCCGCTTCTTCCCGCGGAAACTGCTGAGAGAGACTTCCTGCTGATTCTGATCTTTGAGGGTGAAGTCGGGAGCGGCCGAGCCTACGATGGCGGACATAAAATCTCCTGAGTTTATAAAATCATGTTTGATGATAAACGATTCCGAGTCAACGGTGGTTTAGAACGCCTTGCTCGAATCCAGCAGGATCGTAACCGGGCCTTCGTTCACCAGTTCGACTTGCATCATTTCCTGAAAGCGGCCAGTTTCGCAGCGCAGGCCGGCGGCTCGAATGCGTTCGACAAAAAATTCATACAGGCGGCGGGCTTGCTCAGGCGGAGCGGCGGCATCGAACGACGGACGCTTGCCGCGACGGACGTCGCCGTACAGCGTGAATTGCGAAACCACGAGCACGCTGCCAGCAGCGTCCTCAACACTGCGATTCATCTTGCCGTCTACATCTTCGAAGACGCGCAGGCCGGCGATCTTCTCGGCCAGATAGATAGCATCGGTCTCGGTGTCTTCATGCGCCACGCCCACCAAGACCAGCAGTCCCAGGCCGATCTCGCCGCTGATCCACTCGCGGTCGGTTCGGTCGATGACCGTGACTCTGGCGCGGCTCACGCGTTGGACGACGGCGCGCATGGGAGGATCTCTTCTAACCTCGCGGGCGATTGCTGAGGCCATCATAACTCCGGCCAACGTTTGACCCCGGCAACGGCCAACCTTTAGGATTCAAAAGTGCAATCCCAAGTTAACCCAGGCTTTTCCGAAAGCGACGCGGCCCTTCCTTTACACTCATTCACCGGGACCATTACACTACAGACTCGCCTTTTTTCGTATTGCAGTGCGTAGGAGGTAGCAGAATTGTGGGAGGCCAAGCCCAAGCCCAAGCCAGCAGATCAGGGTCTGGAGAGACTTTAGATCTGCGATTGCGCAAGCAAAGAACTGAACAAAAATCTAATCGAGGCAAGCGAGGAGAAACATGGCAGGCGTAGACGAGAAAGTAAAACAGATTATTGTGGAGCAGTTGGGAGTGGATGAGGGCGAAGTTACGTCGAGCGCGTCGTTTGTGGACGACCTGGGAGCGGATTCGCTCGACACTGTCGAACTGGTCATGGCTTTCGAAGAAGCTTTCGACATCGAGATTCCCGACGAAGACGCCGAGAAGATTCGCACCGTGCAGGACGCGGTCGACTACATCTCGAAGCACGGGAAGGCGAAATAGTTGGGACGCAGGGTCGTAGTCACGGGCCTCGGTTTGATCTGCGGCTTGGGCAATTCCACCGACGAAGTATGGAAGGGATTGCTTGCGGGCAAGAGTGGCGTCGCGCGCATTACCAGCTTCGACCCCACAGCCTTTGCCTGCCAGATCGCCGCTGAGGTGAAGAACTTCGACCCGCTGAATTACATCGAAAAAAAAGAAGTCAAGAAAATGGGGCGCTTCATTCACGTGGCGATCGCGGCCGCCGATGAAGCGCTGAAAATGTCGGGACTGAAGATCACGCCGGAGAACGACGAACGGGTCGGAGTTCACATCGGGTCGGGAATCGGCGGATTCGACATTATCGAGCGCGAACACCTCTCGCTGATGGAAGGCGGCCCGCGCAAGATTTCTCCTTTCTTCATTCCGGCCGCCATCATTAACCTTGCCGCCGGGCAGGTTTCGATGCGCCACGGGGCCAAGGGGCCGAACGAAGCGACTGCGACCGCCTGCACGACCAGCGCACATTCCATTGGAGATTCCTACCGCATCATCCAGCACAATGACGCCGATGTGATGATCGCCGGCGGAGCCGAGGCCGCGATTACTCCCATGGGCGTGGGCGGATTTGCCGCCATGCGCGCGCTCTCCACGCGCAACGACGCGCCCGAAAAGGCCAGCCGTCCGTGGGATCGCGACCGCGACGGTTTTGTGATGGGCGAGGGCGCGGGCATCCTGATTCTGGAGGAGTTGGAATTTGCCCGCAAGCGCGGCGCCCCGATTCTCGCCGAAGTTGCAGGCTACGGCATGAGCGGCGACGCTTACCACATGACCCAGCCGGCGCCGGAACATGAAGGCGGCTTCCGCGTGATGCGCAATGCAGTGCGCGATGCGGGCGTGACTCCCGAAGTGGTGGGATACGTGAACGCGCACGGTACTTCGACGCCGATTGGCGACACGCTCGAGGCGCACGCCATTCGCAATTTTTTTGGCGATCGAAAGATTGCGGTGAGCTCGACGAAGTCGATGACCGGACACCTGCTCGGTGGCGCTGGAGGACTCGAGGCCGGCATCACCGTGCTGGCGCTGCGTGATCAGATTTTGCCGCCCACCATCAACCTCGATAATCCCGACCCCGATACCGCCGGTATGGATCTGGTTCCAAATCACGCACGCAAGGCGGAACTAGAGTACGCCATGTCGAATTCGTTCGGCTTCGGCGGGACCAACGGCGCACTTCTGTTCCGGCGTTGGAACGAGTAATAACTCTCTAATTGAATTCTCTTTCCTGGCCAATCTCTCGCAAAGTCCCTTATTCCGCGCCGGTTTCGGCCGGTAATGTCCCATCTCGCATGCTCGAAAAAAGTAACGACACTTTGGTACTCCGCTGGTTGACCCTTTGGGTCTTTCCAACTTTGGTGGCTGCCTCCACAATGGTTTTCGAAAGTGGAGTCTTCCCCTCGACATGGATAAAGCTTTCGCCACAACCTTCGCCCCCGCCGCCCCCATCACGCGGAAAGCAGCTGCCCGCACCGCGCTTGTGGGCGTGAATGAACCGGCCCGCGCATTGCTGACGGAAGGCTTCCGCCAGTTCGGCATTGAGACCGTGGTCGTGACTGCCAACGCCGCTGAGCGTTTGAAAAAAGAAAAATTCGAGGCTTGCGTACTGAGCCTGGGCGACGGCGCCGATACCGTGATGGAAGCGGCTCGTACGTCTCCGTCGAATAGCCGCTGCGTGATTTACGGCCTGGGCGGCAACGCGCAGGAAGCCATGCGCTACTCAAAATTTGGCATCAACGCCATGTTCAGCGAACCGCTAGAGCGGCCCGCCGCCCTGAAGCTGATCCGAGCCACGCGCATGCTCGTGCTGCATGAGTTCCGGCGCTACGTGCGCATCCCGATCATGACGGAAGTCTCGATCTTCGGAGACGGCCGGCGCATCGCCGCGAGCAGCATTGAAATCAGCAGTGGAGGCATGTCAGTCAAGACATCTGAAGACTTCTCGATCGGGGTGAACGTGGACATTTCCTTCGCCCTGATGACTTTGCCCCGCGTCAACCTGAAGGGCGTCGTGAGCTGGCGCAAGCCGAAGTCGATCGGAGTGCGGTTCTCGGCCGGCGACGAACAGCGCCTGAAGGTCAAGACCTGGATCGATTCCTACCTGGAGAACTGATCGAAGAAAAAGACTGAGGGTGCCCCATTTCTCGCGCGCTCTTTGCGCGAGAAAGCCTGCCCTGAGCAAAGTCGAAGGGTGAGGATTTTTGACGTTAGGCGTCATCGGTCCTCCAGATCGAGTCGAGTAATGTCCGAGCCGACTGCTGCCCGGCTCGCGTTATCATTTCCCTGTGTCGTCAACTCCAACACCCGGGGCGATCGCTCCGACCCAACCGGCCACTGGTCCTCGCCGCTTTACTCTTCGCCAGCGCATAGTTCTGCGCATCATCATTGGACTGGGATACTGGATCATTCGCCTGATCGGCCCCACGTTGCGCGTCTCCATTTCCTATGAGGAGGGCGCACAGCAGACGCTAGGGCAGCGCCCTCTGATCGGTTCGTTCTGGCACTCCTGCATCATCCCGGCGACCTACATCTGCCGCGACCTGGGCGTACGGGTGATGAGCAGCAACAGTTACGACGGCGAATACATGGGTCGGATCATCCACAAATTCGGCTTCGTCGCCGTGAAAGGGTCGAGCAGCCGCAACGCCGTGCGGGCGTTACTAGGCCTGCGGCGCGCGCTGGTAGAGGGCTGGACAGTTGCGTTTACGCTCGATGGCCCGCGCGGCCCGCGGCACAAAGTGAAGCCCGGCCCGGTCGCGCTGGCGCGATCGTCGGGCGTGCCGCTGACCATGTTTCACGCGGCCGTCGACAAAGCCTGGGTGCTGAATTCGTGGGACCGCATGATGATTCCCATGCCGTTCTCGCGAGTGCTGCTGCGGTTTGGCAAACTTATTCCAGTTCCTGCCGACGCGACCGACGACGACATCGAGCGCTGTTCCGGCGAACTGCAAGCCGCACTCGATCGAGTGTGCGAATTCGCGGAAGCGAATGTGAGCAAGGCTGGGACGGAGGAGTTTCCATACTACCGCGCGACGGAGAGCAGTGTGAGCTAGTTGTTGATTGCCCTACTCCATGGCCGAGCCCAGCGCCTGATACCTGTATTTCTTGCCATCCCAGAAGATGACCGAGGAAGTGTCTTCGCCTGTTTCTTCCATGAAGATTCCAAGGACGCTTTTCTTTTTCACGGTGAGCTTTTTCACGGTCAGGGTTTTGAAGGGTGTGTTGATCAGCAAGAATTTCGCCTTGGGCTTTTCCGCGCGCCAGGCGTCTTTTTCCGCGCCGTGAATGATGAGCAGACAAAGGCCGCGGCGGTCGGGCTCGTCAGAGGCGAACGTGGATGTGACCTTCACGTCGCTGTAGCCGAGGAAGGTATCGTAAGGATCGGAGATCACGAAACTGTATTCGTCCCGGTCGGCCATAGGATTCTTGCAGCGGGCGGCGACCACCAGGTCTTCGACTCCGTCGTCATCCATGTCGGCGACAAACTGCGCCGGCCCGGGCAACAGCGAACAGTTGTCGCCGAACTGTTTGTGAATCAGTTCGTCGGTGACCGGCGGCGACGGCGACTTGGCGTGGGCTGGCGGCGGAGGCGGCTGCTTCTTCTGGGCGACTGCGGTGACCGTGAACAAGAGAGCGACGACTGGGAGGAGGAACAATTTTCGGGACGACATTTCCCTACTTTAGTCCGGTTTTGTGCGCCAGGGTAGAGACAGAGTAGTGACGATGGTACGGAGGTAATCGCTAGCGGCGGAAGTGTTCCCAGCCGCGGGGCTCGAGTTCGTAGGCGATGCCTTTGAGATTGCGGAGGAGAACGAGCGGGGTGCGGGTGACCACACCGATGCGGGTCAGCGCGACTCCGGCGATCTGCGGGGGAACACGCTTGCCGGGCCGAGCCGTAAAGAGGAGTTCGTAGTCCTCGCCGCCATGCAGGGCCAAATCGAGGTCGACTTCGTGAGCGGGCTTACCCACGCTGGCGCGTGGGATCGCTTCTGCATGAATCTCGGCGCCAACACCGCTTTCCTCACACAGATGCGCCAGGTCAGTAGAGAGGCCGTCACTGGTATCGATCATGGAAGAGGCCAGGCCTTTCTCGCGGAGGATGCGGCCGAGTTCGACCCTGGGTTCCGGATAGAAGTGGCGGGTATAGTTGCGAGGATTCACCCTCTTCTTGGGCTTGCCTCGCATACGCTCTTGCATGCGAATGACGGCGGCAGCCGAGCCGCCGAGTTCTCCACTGACGAAGATATGGTCGCCGGGGCGGGCGCTGGACCGCAGAACAGATTTGCCTTTAGGCGCGGTGCCGACCACGATGATGTCGGCGAGAATTCCGCTGGGCGATTCGGCAGTATCGCCTCCGGCGAGGATGACACCGAATTTTTCCCCGAGACTTATCAAGCTGCGGAGAAAGCGGCCAACCCAAGCCTGAGGCAAGTCGCGCGGCAAGGCTAAAGAAAGGAAGGCCGCGACCGGCACTCCGCCCATGGCAGCGATGTCACTCAGGCCGCGGGCCAGGCAGCGGTGGCCGACCGATTCCGGCGGATGCCAGTCGCGGCGGAAGTAGATGCCCTCCAGGGTAAAGTCGGTCGTGACCAAGACCTCGGCACCTCTGGATTGTCGTCCCGGCAGCAGTCGCAGCACGGCGCAGTCGTCTCCAATTCCGGTGATGAGGGCAGAGGTTGAGCCGAAAGCGCGGCCGCGGGTCGAGGATTTCGCCATGCGGCGAATCTGGGCAATCAGCGCTTTTTCGGGCAGCGGCATGGCGATTCACTATACCGCCGAAACATATTTAGCCGAACGTGTCAGCTGAACGTGGTTAGCCGAACACGGTTAGCCGAACATGTTAGCCGAACATGTCAGCCGAACATGAGATGGCGGCTTCGCGCCCTGCGATTCAACTCCCTAATCGGCCAGGCCGAAAGCACGCCGGTAATCTGTCCCTGGGTGACTCTCGATTACCCGTCTTCAGTAACCGCGAAATGACCCTGTCCGTCGTTGACAGGGGGAACCCAGTTTGTTACCGTTAACCAGTCATTCACGATAACCTTTGGCCGAGCTAGGATCTGCAAGCAATTTTAGCGTGCAGAATGAGTACGACTTTCAGGCTTTGGTCGCAGTTCTGGTAGGTGTAGGGCGCGAGAAGGTTTCCATTTCCAAGATGGAAGCGTAGCCCGAAAACGTCAGGTGGCCCGAGCAGGCGTTTCTGAAAACCCAGAAACTGTGGCCTGATGATCCGGACCTGATGCTTTAAAACTTGGTTTGAGTAGTTCGGGGAGCGATTTGCAGAAACGCTTTTACATCCTATTTGTGGCCCGCGGGGACGATGGCCAGCTTCGTAAAATCTCGATCCCCGTCCATTATCTGTACGTATTTGTCGTGGGCGCCGCCATTGGATTCCTCAGCCTGACCGGCATTGCCAGCTCTTATACCCGCATGTTGTTGAAGGTTTCCCGCTACAACCAGCTACGGACGGAAAAAGACCAGCTCAAAGACAATTATTCACGCTTGGAGCAGGTTGCCAAGGAACGCGATGTGCAAGTCGCGTCGCTAGGCTCGATCGCCGGCGAAGTTTCGGCCCTCTACGGGTTGAAAGCGCAGCCCACTCTGGTGACGGCGACCGCCGAACAGATTCACGACGCCGACGTAAGTTCTTCGCTCGACCAGTTGCATGCCCTGCGGACTTCGGCCCTGACCGGCGCAACTATGGTCGGCCTCACGATGGGGCTGACCCGCAATGCCACGACGGCGGACTGGTTTAAAGCCAATTCAGCGCCGAATCTATGGCCAATCGAAGGCCAAGTGACGGCGAGCTTCGGCGAGCGCATTGATCCGTTCAACGGTGAAGGCGCATTCCACAGCGGCGTCGACATCGGCAGCAGCTACGGCGCTTCGATTGTGGCTCCGGCCGACGGCGTGGTCACTTTCAGCGATCTACTGGGCGGCTACGGCCGAGCCATCATGATCGACCATGGCAACGGCATCAGTACCCGATACGGCCATCTTTCCGGCTTCGCCGTGACGGCCGGGCAGGCAGTGCATCGTGGCGATGTGATTGGATACGTCGGCTCCAGCGGTCGCTCGACCGGACCGCATCTTCACTATGAAGTCCGCATCAACGACACCCCGGTAAATCCCTACAAGTATCTCCGCATCAGCGTCGCGCAGAGCGGCGGCTTCGCTTCGGGAAGCTAAAAGCCAAGCTTTCAGCTCTCAGCCACCAGTTTTCAGCTCTAGCCCTCACTCTTTAATTCTTTTCAGATAGCACCCTCCGGTTACTGGCGTAATGAGTTGCGCCACAGAAGGCGCGGGATCGCGGCGCTTGCGGCGATACCATGGATAGATATCCCGCTCTAGCTCCGCGGCTGAGGCATGCTGCGGCTGAAGGATGGCTCCATGGAGAATCGCGAGATCAAGCAGTTTGGCCGCTATGAGGTGGTGGCGGAACTGGGCCGCGGGGCCATGGGCGTAGTCTATAAGGCGCGCGACCCGCAGATCGACCGGTTCGTCGCGGTGAAAACGGTTTCGATGTGGGGGCAGGAACCGGACGAGGAAAAAGAATTTCGCCTGCGCTTTGTGCATGAGGCGCATGCCGCCGGGCGCCTGCATCACCCCGGAATTGTCGCCATTTTCGATGCCGGGGAAAATCCCGAAACCCACGACCCCTACATTGTTCTGGAATACGTTGCCGGCGAGACGCTGAATCGCATTCTGGCGCGCGAGAGAAAGCTTCCGCCAGCCAGGGCGTTGGAACTTGCGGAAGAGATCGCCGAGGCCCTCGACTACGCTCATGCCCAGGGCGTGATTCATCGCGACATCAAGCCGGGAAACATTCTTGTGACCGAGGCCGGCCGGGCCAAAATCGCCGACTTCGGCATTGCCAAGCTGAATCTGGCTCACTTCACCGTCCCCGGACACTTGCTGGGAACCCCAGCCTACATGGCGCCGGAACAATTGAGTGGCGAGGGCGTGGACGGGCGCTCCGACCTGTTTTCTGTGGGCGTGATTTTGTACGCCATGGTCACTGGGCATTCACCGTTTCAAGGTGACAGCGCGACCACGGTGAGCTTTAAGGTGGCGAACCGTGAACCGATCGCGGCAAGCGCGCTTGACCTGAGTCTGCCACGCGAACTGGACGAGGTGATCGCGCGCGCCATGGCAAAGGATCGTGAGCAGCGTTACCAGCGTGGCGGGGAGTTCGCCGAGGATTTGCGGCAGCTGCAGCAGTTGTTCAAGTCGGACTCCACCACGGCGTCATTGCGCGTGGCGGGTCCTGGGACTCGGTCAGCCACGCGCACAGGGCGCACTGCGGCTGCGGCCTCCGCAGCGCATCCGGCGGTGGGGATGGCGCAGACAGCGAACTTGCTCCATGCCGGGTTTCGAAAAGCGCCGGTCCGGGATCTGGTTCTGGGGGCAGCACTGGTGGGCGGCCTTTTATTTGCGGCGGTTGACTCCAAGCTGTTCGTGGGATCTCCGCGCGTCGGAGTGAATCGGTCTCCTGTCAGCACACCTGCCCTGCCGGTCGCACTAAATTCCGACGCCAGCCAGCCGATTTCCGCGACAGCGGCGCCGCCGGCCACAACCACAGACAAGCCGCCAGTCGCCCCCAAAGCTCCGGCTCGGAAACGTCACCTGACTGCAGCCGCGCAGCCTCCGAAGCAAGTTGTGGTGCCGTCCTCTACCGTAGATCTTTCTGTGGAGCACCAGTTCAAAGATGCCACTCTTTATGTTTGGCTCGACAACAAGCTGCTGTTAACCCGGCCACTGCACGGGGCAATGCAGAAAAAACTGGTCGTGTTCAGTGGAACTCGCGGCGTGGACTCGGAAAGCCTGACGGTTCCGGCGGGAAAACACGAGCTGCGTGTGCGGGCTCTGTCGGCCGATCAGACCATCGACCTCTCGCGAACGGTTTCAGCGGAGTTCGCCGGCGGCGGTGAAAAATCTCTGCAAGTCACCTTCGACAAGCGCAACACCGCCATGCATCTGGCCTGGCAATAGAACTGTCGAACGGCTTCGCAACTCTGAAACTCGCCCTATTGCCTTAACCCCATCCAGTTTTCCGAGACCACTAGAGAATTTCCGGGATTCTGCGGGTCGTACTTCACCGAAGTATGCAGCCCCAGGCGGCAGGAGTGGAGATTGATCCAGTGCCGCAGATAGGTCACGTCCTGCGAGCACTCGTAAGACACGCCCGCCACGTCGTACTTGTAAATGAGCATGGTGGCGGCATGGTAGTTGTTGGCCGGGGGCAACTCCTGCACGTCGATCACGGTGCCGTCGGTGATGCGTCCAGTGCCCTCAAGCCAGGCGCGGCGTTCGCGCTCGAGATCGTCAGCGGTCTTGGGTTTGCGCCGCAGCAGCGCATATGCGCCCAGCAATGCCACACTGCCGGTTGCAATCAGCCCATAAAGTCGAAGCGAATCCATACGAAGGTGGGTTGAAGTCGGAATCGTATTCCGCAAACTTCTCCATTCAGCATAAGCCGAAAGCGTGGAGCGCGGAAGTGGTTCCGCAGTTACGGAGGTGTCATGGGCTGTGAAAAACTTTGGCTGCTCGGGAGAAAGCATCGGTCTTGTTCTAGAATCAGCCCGCGCAGGAAATACTCGGTGTCCTGCGAAATTGGAGAGGCAAATGAGATTCGCAGCGATTTCAGCGACGCTGATTCTCGCGATTGGGATAGCTATTGCGACGAAGGCCGTAGAAATCGGCGGGAAAACTGCGAATGCTGGAATCATTCCGTCGTCACAAAAGTCGTCCGACAAGTCCCGCGGGGCAGCTGGGCGCGACTGGCCAATCTATGGAGGAACGTCGGACAACAACCACTATTCTCCGCTGATGCAAATCAACCGCAGCAATGTGCAACGGCTCAAAGTCGCATGGTCCTTTGACACGGAAGAACCTGGCGGGTTGCAGACCAGCCCAATCGTCGTGGAAGGTGTGCTGTACGGGCTGACGCCGACGCAGAAAGTGTTTGCCTTGAATGCTGCGACGGGAAAACTGCTCTGGAAGTTTGACTCCGGAATTCGCGGCACACAACCGGACCGGGGGCTGGCATATTGGTCCGACGGCATCGGGAAGACTAAGGATCAGAGAATTCTGGTTGGAGTGATGAATTTCGTATATGCCCTCGACGCCGCGACCGGCAAACCGATTCTGAGTTTCGGAAAAGACGGGCGCATCGACCTGCGCGAAGACCTGGGCCGCGATCCGGCGTTGCAGTCGATTTATATGACCAGCCCGGCGGTGATCTACAAAGACCTGATGATTGTCGGAGGGCGCGAGGCCGAGACGCTTCCGGCATCACCTGGCGATGTGCGCGCTTACGATGTACGAAGCGGGAAGCTGCGCTGGACATTTCATACCATTCCGCATCCCGGTGAGTTCGGCGAAGACATCTGGCCGAAGGACGCATGGAAGATCAGTGGTGCCGCGAACAACTGGGCCGGGATGACCGTCGATACGCAGCGTGGCATCGCTTACGTCCCCACCGGTTCGGCGGCCTTTGATTTCTATGGCGCAAATCGGGGGGGAGACGATTTATTCGCCAATTCTCTGCTCGCTTTGAACGCCGAGACGGGCAAGCGCATCTGGCATTTCCAGGGAGTGCGCCACGATCTATGGGACCGGGATTTCCCCGCGCCGCCCGTGCTGGTAACTGTGGACCGCGACGGCAAGAAAGTCGATGCCGTCGCGCAGACCACCAAACAAGGCTTCGTCTTCCTGTTCGATCGCACGAACGGGAAGCCGCTGTTTCCGATCGAGTGCCGGAATTATCCACCGAGCGATGTGCCGGGTGAGATGGCCGCGCAACAACAATGTCTGCCCACGAAACCGGCGCCGTTCGCGCGGCAGCTGCTAACCGAGAATGTTCTGAGCCAGCGCACGCCCGAAGTGCACGCGTGGGCGCTTGAACAATTCCGCGGCTTTCGCAGTGAAGGTCAGTTCGTGCCGTTGAGCGTGGGGAAAGACACGGTGATCTTCCCCGGATTCGACGGTGGAGCGGAATGGGGCGGCGCCGCCGCGGACCCTGAGACCGGAATTCTTTACGTCAACGCGAATGACGTGGCCTGGACGGGGGCGCTCGCGGAAAACACCGCCGAAAATACTCCGAAGGCTCTCTACCTGAACCAGTGCGCGGTCTGCCACGGCGAAAAAATGGCAGGCTCCCCGCCGGCGATTCCGTCACTCGTGGGCGTGCGGCAGCGTATGTCCGAAGCAGACGTTGCGTCGACGATCAGGAACGGGAAGGGCCGCATGCCGGGTTTCGCCAACCTGGAGAACGACAGTGATCAGTGGTACGGGTTGCTCTCGTACGTGATGAGCGGAGGCACGAGAGAAACGAAGGCAGGCCAGAACGGCAAGAAGGAGATGGTGAGTTCCGCGCCCGCGCCGCCGGCCATGAAATATCACTTCACCGGGTACCACAAATTCCTCGACTCTGACGGATACCCCGCAGTCGCTCCGCCTTGGGGAACTTTGAACGCAATCAGTCTGAACACCGGCGAGTTTGCGTGGAAGATTCCATTGGGCGAATATCCGGAACTGGCGGCGAAGGGACAGAAAAATACCGGCACAGAGAACTACGGCGGCCCGGTGGTGACGGCGGGTGGCCTCGTGTTCATCGGCGCAACAAACTTCGACAAGAAATTTCGCGCCTTCGACAAGACGACCGGCGCTCTGCTCTGGGAGACAACGCTGCCGTTTTCGGGCAACGCCACTCCGGCCACTTACGAACTCAATGGACGGCAATTCGTGGTGATTGGCGCGGGAGGCGGGAAGGACCCGAAGTCGAAGTCAGGCGGTGTGTATGTGGCGTTTGCGCTGGAGAAGTAGTGGCGTAGAAAGTCTGAGTCTGGACGGCCACGCCCTCTACCCACCGAGCTGACGAGTCCGACGCCTTTGCGCCTGCTACGGAGCCGCAGCACTATCCCAGAATTGGGCGGGTCATCGTGTGCCACCAGTGAGGGTTGACACGCCAAAGGTAGAGTGCCAGGTTCTGGCCAACGATGATTGCAGGCAGAGCGTAGAGATACACCCGGTGCACGCGTCCATCCACAAAAAGGTCTCGAACAACGCCGAGCGCAATCAGAAGGTCCACGCAAACAAAGAACAGCTTATGGTCAAACACGAAATCAAAGCGGGCAAAGGCCGCGTCCATGAGCCCGCAGGTTCCGACAAACATGAGACGACGGTGAATTTCGGGCCTGTTCTTCCAATACACGGCAAGCGCAATGATCACGGCAAAGGCGATCATGCCGTAGAACGGGATCGCCAGAAAAGCATCGGCGTCGTCCAGGTGGAGTTTCGCTGCGTCGAATCGGGCCATGATAATGGCTATAGCAACGCCCAACGGAACCATCAACGTGGCGAGCGCGGCGCCAAACCAGCCGAGAAAGCGATGCCAGCTCACTCTGTGCAGGCGCACCAACGTGCACTGAGCGATGAAAAAGACCACCCAGCTGGAGAATACGGCACCATGAATCCAGAGCAGGAACGGCCTCGGAGGGGCAGCGTGGAAGAGACTGGCGTTGACGGTACGACTGAAGCCCCACACCACCAGCGCGGCGAGCAGCAGCGACATGGAAAAATAGAAATATCTGCGCACGAGCCCTTTGAGCGGGTGCAGCGTGCTCCTTCCCTTTTCTGGGAGGGCTGCAAGTGAGACGTCCTCAGCGCTAAACAAGGGGAGGGGCATCAGGAACCTCCATCGACTGAGGCGGGCTACTTGGTCTGGCTGCAGACGTTCTGGCTGACCAGGTCGGCGAAGCCGCCTTCGAGATTCTTCCCGAACTCGTCGTCGTGAGTGGCCTTCTTGCTGACCACGAAACGTCCACTGCGGTCGCGAGAGTAAAACCATTCTGAGGTGGGGGCAGCGGCGCCGCTGCTGCAATTGAATCGCACCCGGGCGCGCATTTCGACGAACGGTCCACCTTGCGGCAGTTCTGACGGCTGTTTGTACTCGACTTTGACCAGGGCGAGCCTCTGGTTATTCTTGAGGACGCGGATCGAGCTGACCGAGACTGTGTCGCCCGCTTGGGTCTGGCCGATGGCGCGCCAGTCTCCGGCGGCCAGGGCCACCAGGCTCACCACGACTACTGGCGCAAGCACGACGGCAGCGAGGACAAGGAGGAGTTTTTTCACTGTTGGGATTTCCGCTTTCCGGGCGGCTTTCTCCCGGGGCAAAAATGCAACGACACACTGTCGTCGAAAAAGGCGTTTCTGTCAACCCCGGCCCGCTGAAAGATCGGCAATAAAAGCATCCGCAAGGGAACGCCCATGCTATCGTTAAGAACGCGGCGACGCGACGAAGGGTTGCCGCCGTAGTGGGGATTGCATGGAAACGCTTCATTCTACTACGTTTATTTCGTCGGTAGGGCCGCTGTTTCTGGCCGCTTCCGATCGCGGGCTGGTGGCGCTGGAGTTCGATGCCCGCTTGCCGGGGCAGCAGACAATTCGTCCCAACCCGCGCGATTTGCGCTTGGAGAATCAGGGCTCGGAGCGTCTTCGATCAGAAAAGTCCAGCTCAGAGAAACAGCGACCCGAAGATGAGCGGACGGATCGACGCGGCCTTCGCTTCGAGGATTCCGCCAGCGCGATGCAGGCCTACGTGCGCGAACTGGAAGAATATTTCGCGGGCCAGCGCCGCCAGTTCAGCTTCGCGCTCGATCTGCGCGGAACGGATTTTCAGCTGGCATGCTGGCGGGCGCTGCTGGCTATTCCTTACGGCGAGACTCGTACTTACGGCGACATTGCCCGCGCCGTGGATCGACCCTATGGTTTTCGCGCCGTGGGCCGGGCCAACAACCGCAACCCGGTGGCGATCGTCGTTCCCTGCCATCGCGTGATCGCCTCAGATGGAACCCTGTGCGGCTACGGCGGCGGCCTCGACGTGAAGCGCAAGCTGCTGGAACTGGAAGGCGCCCTAAGCGGGACGCTGGCCGCGTAGGAATTGTTGATTGTCGATGGAAAGACCCCGCCGCCGGGTTTCGGCCAGGTCAACGAGTGCTATCGCGGTTAACAACAATGTCGCAGAAAGCCGAGACGATTGTATTATTAGTGCTGCTGCTGAACCTGAAACAGGACGTTCTGGCTTATGCAAACAATGTGGCTCACCCTGTTGCTGGTTGCGTCGCTGCCAGCCTTTGCACAGACTGCTGATCCTTCCCCTCCCGAGGGCACAATCAGCGGTACGGTGTTGGATGAACATGGGGAACCATTCAAAGGCGTACAAGTGTGCACGTATATGCGGGGTGCACCTTCGGGATCGAGAGAAGCGCGTGGCGACTGTCCGGCCACAACCGATGAAGCGGGCCAATTCAGCATTCATCACTTGGCGATGAGAGCGATCACCGTCGAGGCAATTAAGCTAGACGATGGCTACGTCGCGTTCGCCGGCACCAGCGTAAAAGATGAGGTCACGCTAACCCCGGACCAGCCGTCGGCGACAGTTGTATTAAAGCTCGGCCCTAAACCGGCCTTGATACTTCCCAGCGTCACGGACATATCTACAGGAAAAAGCGTATTAGTTTTTCAAGTAGTCTGGACGATCTCTAATCGCGACAAACCGGAAAACAACTACTCAGGCGGGCAGACCATCAGCCAACTGAACGAACGCGCCCTGGTTCCCCCGAACAAGTATCTCGTTCTCACAGTCTCCGCCAGTGGCTATAAAAGATGGGTCTACAGCGACCCCTCTGATCCTTCTCGACCTGCAACCATTCGTTTGCAGCCCGGTGAAGAGAAGGAACTGCTCGTACAATTGGAACCGCAAGCTCCCGCGGCCCGCTAGTTGATCCCCCGTATTTGATGTAACATCCCCGTTTCACGTATTGACCTCCGGAACCGGCTCCCTTTTGACGACTCCAGGCAAATCCTCCACTCTCCGCAAGGCTGGCCTCTTCTATCTCGTCTTCGTCATGTTCTCCTACACGACCGGCGGCCCCTTCGGTCTCGAAGACATGGTCACGACCTCGGGCCCGGGGATGACGCTGATCTTCCTGCTGGTGTTGCCGTTTTTCTGGTGTATCCCGGTGTCACTGGTTTCGGCCGAGTTGACCACGGCCATGCCCGTCGAGGGCGGCTTCTATCGCTGGACGCGCGCGGCCTTCGGCGACTTCTGGGGATTTCTTTCCGGCTGGTGGAACTGGTCGGCGTCGTTTCTGCTGGGCGGCGCCTATGCCGTTCTGTTCACCGATTATCTCGTCTACTACTTTCCCGGATTGAAGACGACGTGGTGGGCGCACTACCTCGTTTCGGTCGGGCTGATCGCGGTCCTGACATGGATCAACGTGCGCGGCATCGAAATGGTGGGCCAGGTCGCGACTGCGCTGGAGATTTTCATTTTCATCCCGGTGATGATGATGGTCGTCATCGGGCTCGCACACTGGCACCAGAATCCGTTCACGCCGTGGGTCGTGCCGCATCAGGCGCCATTCAAAGTCTTCGGCGTGGGGCTGGCGTTGGGGCTGTGGCTGTACTCGGGGTATGAACAACTCTCGACTGTGGCCGAAGAAGTTGAAGACCCGCAACGGGCCTATCCCCGGGCGCTTGCGGTGGTGGTGCCGCTGTCGATGGCGGCCTATTTTCTGCCGACGCTGGCTGGCCTGGCGTCCGCCGGCAATTGGGAAAAGTGGCACACCGGATTTTTCTCAGACGCGGCCGGAATCATTGGCGGCACGTTTCACGGCAAACCATGGTTGGGCACCTGGATGACGCTGGCCGCGATGGTGGGCAACGTAGCCCTTCTGAACTCGACTGTGCTGACCACAACACGCATGCCGTTCGCGATGGCCGAAGACGGATACTTGCCTCACGCCCTGACGCGCAAGCACTCGCGCTACGGAACGCCGTGGCTGGCGATTGTGGTGTCGGCCGTCATCTATGGGTTGTTGGCCTGGCAGAGTTTGGCAGAATTGATTTCGGTCTACATCTGGCTGCGCTCCGCGACGACAGTATTGACCGTGCTTTCGGCATGGAAGTTGCGGCGCACGCATCCTGAACTGAAGCGCTTGTTCACCATCCCCGGTGGGCGCGCAGGATTGCTCTACGTGGTGTGCGCACCAGTCGTCATGGCCATGGTGGCGCTCCTGGGCAGCGATCGCTTCGGGATGATCGGTGGAGCCGTGGCGATCGCGGGGGGGCCGGTAGTGTACGGACTGCTGAGGAAGAAAACGCCTCGGCAGGCCTAGCTGGCCAGAACGCCGTTCAATCCGAGTCTTCTTGATGCCAGATGTGAAACGTCCCGAACATGGTGTCGCTGGGCTGTCGGTTCGCCGTCTGACGCATGGTAATGAGTTCCTCGGGGGAACCCGACGCATTTATCCTAGCTTCCAGAAGTTGCACCGCGTCGAGCCCGACTAAGATGCAGTCCATACCTTCGCTGTGCCGCTTTACCTTCTTTTCAAATGCAGCCTGCGATTCGACCCAGGCAACGACGTTGACGTACGCTCCTTTCCCCTCGCCAAATCTTCGGAAGTTTCTCACTTTCGGGTTTGCTTTCAGACAGGCGATGCCAGTCCAGATGTCGCCATCAGACACGAAACTCGTTCCTTAGTTGTTCAATGTTAAAGCCTACGCCCAACGGCTGCTTGACCAGCAAGAAGAAATGTCTTCGGATATTTGCCTTCGCCGCAGAGTTTGAATGAGCCGAAATCTTTGTACCAGGGCCCTTCGGGTACTTCCGGCTTCGTCTCCATCCAGACGCGAAGTTGATTCAAGTCTTGCAGGCTGACATTGCGGTCGCGCATGCGCTCGACCAAGTGGTCGCGGAGCGCTGCGGGCAGGCGAGGCCAGATCTCGATCTGCGGCATTACTCACCGAAGATGAAACGGCCCATCTCATCGCCCAGCTGCTGCGCTTCCTTCGGATCCGTCGCGGCCCGGAAGCGTTCCGCAAGGGTGAAGAAGGCCTTCTCTTTTTCCTTCTGGGCTTCGAGTCCCTGCTCGACCAGTTCGACCAGCACGCGGTTATCGCTCAAGCGTCTTTTCCTGGCGATGCGCTCGACCTGCTCGGCCAATCGTGTCGGGAGGGTCACACTTCTTCGAACCTGCTTGGTGGCTGCCATGGCACCATTGTACACCGTTATGGTGCATTATTGTTTGTGTCACACCCTCGCCAGCGGCAGGACCACGCTTGCCGTTTGTACGGGTGAAGCGGCATGCGCGGGAACGGGACGAAAGGATTCTCGCGTGGCAAGAACACACGATTAACTCGGTTTTCGTAACAGGTAGTTGTTTCTGGTATTCGGGTGGTCATGCTGCCAGTAGCGTACGAGTTCGAGACCCGCTCCCTGTGCCATGGCAATGAACTCGGCTGGGGAGGCGTAGAAGGAGATCACAGTGCCGGGGCTTATGACGGCTGGTCTTCCGCGAAGAGCCGACCAGACCATTCTCCGCAGCATCCCGAACCATGTTCTCAGGCCGTGCTTGTCATATAGGTAGGAGAGTGCCTCGCGGCGGCTCGCGAACTGTGGAGTGGGATCATTCGGCTCCACAAAAGGAATCTCGCCCAGGAACACGCGCGCGCCCGGCCTGGCGATGCGGTGGATCTCACGCAAGCTCGCCGGAATCTTCTCTCGCGGGACCACCAGCAACACACTGTTGCACACGACCACAGAGGCACATTCGTCGGGCAGAGGGAGTTGATCGGTGAGCCCCTGTTTGGCATCCAGGCCAGCCCGGCGCAGCACGGCGACTTCTTCGTCGGTGGCAAGCAGGCCGGTGATGGTTTGGGCGCCGGCGCGCTGCGCCATTCGAAGAAGCGTGCCATCCCCGCAGCCGACGTCCACTAGGTCATCGCCGGGTTGAAGCCCCACGGCGGCAGCGATGCGTTCGTGGATGAGCCGGGTAACTTCTTGTTTATTCTTGCCCCGGAGCGCCAAATCATGCGGGTCTCTGGCGCGGTTCGCGGTCTCGCGGCAGTATTCGAGGTAATCGTCGGAACGCGAGACTGTCGGCGCCATGACTTCTAGCTCACCCAATCCAGAAGTTTATACCAAGCACCCGCCAGCGGCAGGAACCATGGATTGCCGTTATATAGCCCCAACGGTGCGCCCGGGAACGGGATGCCGACAAATGGATTCTCTGGCTTGTCTTCGGCGCGGCGGGCATGAAGATCCTCCGGCATTTGCTCAGCGGCCATGAGTTCGGCGACCTTCTGGCCTTGATAGGTGGCCATGGCCACTCCGTGTCCGGCGTAGCCGACGGCGTAGTACATGCCGTCGAGTCGGCCGGCATGGGGCATGATGTCGAAGGCGAAGTCGAGCGTGCCGCCCCAGACGTAGTCGATTTTGGCGTCGCTGAGCTGGGGATAGACGTCGATCATGCCACGGCGCAGAATAGCCGCGCTCCGGCGGACGGTCTGATCGTTCTCGGGAAAGAACGCGGCGCGGCCCCCGAACAGCATGCGGCGGTCGGGAGTGAGCCGGTAGTAGTAGAGATAGTTTTTCGAGTCGTAGATCATGCGATTGCGCGGGCTGAGGTCCTGCGCCAGCTTCTCCGGCAGCACCTCGGTTGTAATGATGAATGACCCGATGGGGATGAGCTTTTTCTGCAGCGCGGGCGTGGCCCGGCCGGTGTATCCGCTGGTGGCGACGAAGACTTCGTGCGCCCACAGCGGGCCGCGGGAGGTCGCGAGTTGCCATCCCGCCTCGCCCTGGCGCGAGTTTCTCTGCACCGATTGAACTCGGGTGTGCTCGAAAATCTCGGCTCCCGCTTTCATGACGGCGCGACCGAGACCGGCGACGTAGCGCGCGGGATTCAGGCCGGCGCTGACTTCATCGACCATGCCGCCGAAGTAAATAGAGGAGCCAATCTCCGCACTCAAGTCCTGTTTCTGCACCACGCGCAGTGTGTGGTTGAACTCGCGAGCAATCACTTCAGCCTGGCGGGCGTAGTCGTCGAAGTGCTTTTGCTTGCAGGCGACTTCGAGATGTCCGCACCGGGAGAAGTCGCAATCAATCGCTTCTTCGCGAACGACCTCCTCGACGCAGTCGATGGTGCCCAGCGAGGCGGCGTACATACGCTGGGTGAGCTCGCGTCCATAGCGGGAGATAAGCTGGTTGACGCCGAGCTTCAGGCCGGTCAGCACCATGCCTCCGTTGCGCGAACTGGCTCCCCAGCCGATGGTTTCCGACTCAAGCACGGCAACCTTCGCGCCTCGCTTGGCCAGTGTGCGGGCAGCCGACAGGCCGGTAAAGCCGGCGCCAATTACGGCAACATCGACGGCCTCGGGCAGCGAGAGCGCGGCATCGACTAAGGGGAATTCGGCGGTGGTGAGCCAGTAGTTATGTTCTTGCAGGGGCATGGGATACGCGGGGCGACCGAGCATTTTAGCAGCGCGCGCTCCCGCGGTACATGTACCAGTGGTTACCGGAATGCCGGCTTTGCGGCCCCCACGGTAATCTTGCCGCCGTTACTGGTTACCCCTAGTCTGAAGTAGCATGACCTTGCGCTGCCTGTTGTTTTCCTCCGACGAGGGAACGGCCGGGCCCATTCTTCAGGTGCTTACGGGGCTCGGTGTCGAGGGAGAGCTCTGTCGCGAAGTTGCGGCTGCCATCGAAAAAGTTACCCAGGACAATCTTCAGATTGTCATTATCGATTGGGATAAACAGCCCGACTCAGCCGAGCTGCTGGCCAAGGCCCGCGAACGCAAGGCCGCCGAACGGCCGCTCACCCTGGCCATTGTGAGTGACGACGTCAGCGTTCCTAAAGCTCTGCAGGCGGGCGCGAATTCGATCTTGCGCAAACCGCTTGTCGGCAACCAGGTCCGCGATACGTTGACCACCGCGCGCGATCTGCTGCGCGCCAAGCAGGAATCAGCGCAAGCCGCGGCAGCGGGAGCCTCTGCTACCGGTGCGATCTCAACCCTCCCGGCCAATCAGGAACCAGGAAACGAAAGAACTCTTCGCGCAGGAGAGTTCCTGAACTCGGCACCTTCGGCTCCAGGGGGACAGTTCGTCACCGAGTCGGAAGCGCACGAGTTCAAAGTGTCATCGTCAGTCGAAAAAGATTTGGAGCCCATGGCCGCTTCGGTCGACGAAGTCGTTGCGCCCCCGCCGCCACCTCCGCCGGAAACGGGCGAGACCCGCGGGCTGGAATGGTATCTGAAAACTCGCGGAGGCACGTTGCCCCAGGCGTCAGGACAATCGGCAGCAGCCGCGGCCCCGGTGCTCGCGAAGCCTGAATTGCTGGGCTACGACCAGACGCCTGGGTATACTCCGGCGCCCCCGGCAAATTCGTCTGATCCAGCGGAAGGGTCTGCTCCGGAGACGACCTCGGATTTACCCAGCAGTCAAGAACAGGGTCAAGAGCAGAGTCACGAGCAGAAGCAGGAACAGAGAAAAGAAGCGGAGCTGTTTTCCTATATCACCGAGGGCATGGAACCCGAGAAAACGCCGCGTGCGCCACTTCGCCTGGGCAAGGGAGCAATCATTGCGGCGCTGGCCGTAGCCAGCTGCGCGGTTGTGGCTGCTCCGCAAGCGCCGTGGCACGGGGGCGTACGGTCGGCATGGGCGCGAGGACGGCAGACGGTGCATGGCTGGCTGAATCCCCAACTGGTGACCACGCCACAGGCGCCGATCGCGCACGAAGATTTTGGCCGGGCTGGCGACGAATATAAGCTGCCGGTAACCGAGAATATTCCAGACGCCACCACCGACCCTTCGCAGATCCACGTGATTCCGGTGGTCGACCCAACCGTAAAAAAACTGAATAACATGGGTGAGAACGCGGAGCCCGCGGTACAACAGCAGGGGGACGCTGCCGGTGCGACTCCGGCTAATCCGACTCCGGATCCGGGAACAGCGGCTCCAGCAAATCCGGGCGCTCCATCTTCGTCCACTCCGGAGACGGCACAACCTGCCGGCGGAGCGGCTGCTGGCACTACTGCTCCGCCGAATTCGGCTGCCGCGGTTTCGGTCCCGGCCGGTACAACTTCGACTCCTTCGGCTCCGTCCCCTGGTTCGACGGTTGCCGCGCCGGTCGCGACTACACCGCATTCCGAGACGCCTGCTGTGGCTGCCCCGCCGGTTGCTGTTTCTGCACCTGTTCCTCCACAGCCGCATACCATTTCGTCTCCGTCCAACGTTCCATCAAGCTTGAAGTCGCAGATGGCGTCAATGACTCCAGATGCCGGCGGAAACAAGGCGCCGGAAGCTGCGATGCAGGCGATCGAGCCCGTCGTTGTCCCGGAAGCCACGGAGCGAGCGCTGCTGACCGACCAGGCGGCCGTCGACTTTCCGGCCAGCTCAAGCGGGCAGCCGGCAACCGTGACCTTACAGGTTCTGGTAGGCCGCGACGGCACCGTGCAGGACGCCAAGTTTCTGCAAGGGTCGCTGGCCTTTGCCCGCGTCGCAATCGAGGGAGTGAAGCGCTGGAAATTCAAGCCCTACATCATGAACGGGCGGCCCGTTTCGGTCCAGACCCCAATGACTATCAGCTTTACCCCGAAGCAATAACTCAAGAGGTAAGTTGTTTGTTTTGTTGAGGGGGGCTGGAGAACGGTGGCGGCCTCAGGCGCAACCAGACCGAGCCCGATAACAGATCCCGGTTTCGTTCGTCTGTTTGTAAGGGTGCCGTCCCAGCCCCGTTACCGTCAGTGCATCAAATTGAGCAGCCAGGGGATAGAAATCCGCATCTAGAGAGATATAATTGGCAAAGTTTCACCGGAAAGCCGTTCCTTCCGAGAACACGCCTTCCAGAAGAAGACCAAAACTGATGTCCATGAAAACCAAAGCAGCGATTCTCGTCACGTCCTTCGCCGTACTCATGTTCGTTGTAGTGGGTTCGTTGGGCGGCGTGCACGCCTCCTCGAACGACGGCTCGTACCGCCAACTGCAGGTTTACAGTGAAGTGCTGTCGCGCGTACGCACGGAGTACGTGGAAGAGCCGAACATCCCAAGGGTGACCGACGGCGCGCTGCACGGCCTGCTGGAGTCGCTCGACTCCAACTCTGCCTACATGTCGGCGGACGCTTACAAGACATTCAAGACTCACAAAACAGAATCCAAGGGTGGCATTGGCGCGGTAGTTTCGAAACGCTTTGGCTACGCGGCGGTAGTCGCGGTGCTGCCGGGCTCTCCCGCGGAGAAAGCTGGCATTGAGCAGACCGACATTTTCGAATCCATTGAAGGGCAGAGCACTCGGGAAATGTCGTTGCCCGAAATTCGAAACTTGATCGCCGGAGCTCCCGGATCCACCCTGAATGTTGCGGTGGTGCGGGCGCGGAAAGCGGAGCCGCAGAAGATTTCGATTACGCGCGACATCGTGAGCATTCCTCCGGTGGCCGACAAGATGATGGACGACGGCATCGGGTACGTGAAGGTCGAAACCCTGACCAAGGGCAAGGCCCAAGAGATTGCGGCGAAAGTGAAGTCGCTCGAGAAAGCGGGCGCGAAGAAGATTCTGCTCGATGTTCGCAACTGCGCCGAGGGCGACGAGACCGAAGGCATTGCGGCCGCGAACCTGTTCCTGAATCACGGAACGATTACATATTTGCAGGGCCAGAAATTCCCGCGCGAGGCGTTCAACGCCGATCCTTCCAAAGCAATCACCGCCCTTCCGGTGGCGGTGCTGGTAAATCGAGGAACGTCGGGCGCAGCTGAGATTGTTGCCGCCGCGATTCTGGAGAACGCGCGCGGCGACGTTGTCGGCGACAAAACTTTTGGCGACGGATCCGTGCAGAAGACGTTCGACCTGCCTGACGGCGGAGCGTTGATCCTCTCTTACGCGAAGTACTACTCACCCAGCGGGAAGGCCATTCAAGATACGGCGATCACGCCCAACGTGCTGGTCGCGGATGCGTCCGACGACGAGGCCTCTGTCCCGGACGACGACGGAGCGGTGTTGGCCCCGGATCAGGAAGCCAAGCCAAAGCCCACGGTCGATGATCAGCTGAACAAAGCCGTGGAAGTGCTGAAGAGCCGGAGCAGCTAGCCCGTTTCGGAGAGAGCCAGTTCTCTTGTCATTCCGAGGACAGCCGGAGCGAAAGCGACGGCAACCGAGGAACCTGCTTCTTACCTCCAATGAAATCCGATCGCGCGCCCCCGAGGCGCGCGATTTCTTTTAGAAGCGAATCCATACAACGAGCCAGGCCGGGCGAAATGCTATCCTGACCTCGACTCCTGATCGTCCACAGCGATGAAGTCGCTCTACGAAAATCTTCCCGAAGTCGAAATCGGCGGACGCCGCCTGGTCGGCCGCGTTCTGTTCGGGTTGCTCGTGCTGCTTGCGGTCCTGGTCGGGGCTACCACCGGCCTGTTGCTGGTTTACGCGACGGACCTGCCGCAGGTCGACGCGCTCGAAGCCTACCGTCCCAGTTCGATCACTGAACTTTATGACGATCACGGCCGGGTGATTGGGTCGTTTGCTCTGCAACGGCGCGTGGTGGTGGGTTACGACGACTTCCCCCCGGTGCTGCGCGACGCGCTGGTCTCGATTGAAGATAAGGATTTCTACAAGCACTCTGGCATCAACGTCATCCGTATCGCCGGAGCGGCCTATCGCGACATCGAATCCGGTGGCAAGGTGCAGGGCGCTTCCACGCTGACCATGCAACTGGCGAAGAATCTTTTTCTGTCGCCCGACCGCCGCTGGCAGCGCAAGGTGCAGGAGGCGATGCTGGCCGTCCAAATCGAGCGCCGTTTCACCAAACCGCAAATCTTCACGCTATATGCGAACCAGATCGCTCTGGGCCACGGAGTTTATGGATTCGAAGCTGCGTCAGAGTTCTATTTCAGCAAGCCGGCAAAACAACTCACACTCGAAGAAGCGGCTTTGCTCGCCGGATTGCCCAAGGGTCCGTCGCTGTATTCGCCGATCAACCATCCTGACCGCGCCGTGAAGCGGCGAAATCTCGTGATCAATGCCTTGCTCGAGGACGGCAAAATCACCGCTGCGCAGGCCGCTGATGCGCGATCGGCGCCACTGGTGCTGCGCCTGGCGCACGACCCGAATTCGCTGTCGCCATATTTTGTCGAAGAGATTCGCCGCTACCTCGAGAACAAGTACGGGGCCGACCAGGTTCATGAAGGCGGCTTGAAGGTTTACACCACGCTCGATGTGGACATGCAAAAAGCCGCGAATCAGGCCGTGCTCGACGGTGTTGCCGCCTATGAACGTCGCCACGGATGGAAGGGGCACCTGGAAAATGTGGTGGCTGAGGGAGCGGTTCTCGATAAATATTCGCATCCCGACTGGGACGATGAACCCGAAGTCAACGGATACATCCACGCGCTGGTGACCGCCTCGGGCACGGGCATTGCCACGCTGAAGTTTGGAAGATACACCGCCGCTCTCGGTCAAGCCGACGCGGCCTGGACGCAGCAGAAACTGGCCAACATTCTCAAAGCCGGCGACATCTGCTACGTCAGGATTCTTACTCTGGGCGCGAACGGCGCGGCGCGCATCAGCCTGGAAGAAGATTCCGGAGCACAAGGCTCGCTGCTGGCCATCGACAACGCCACCGGAGGCATTAAGGCGCTGGTGGGTGGTCGCGACTTCAACGATTCGAAATTCGACCGCGCGACCCAGGCCATGCGGCAGGTCGGCTCCTCATTCAAACCGTATGTGTACACGACGGTCATCGACCAGGGTGCCAGTCCCGACGACACCATTCTCGATGAGCCCATCAGCTTCGACACTCCCTCGGGGCCGTACACACCGCACAATTACGACGAAAAATTTGAAGGCATTATTACGCTGCGGCGGGCGCTGGCCCAGTCGCGCAATATTCCGGCGCTGAAGTTGGCGAATAAAGTTGGCATCAAGACCGTGATCGAATACGCCGACCGCTTCGGCATCACTGCCAAACTTCCGCCGTATTTGCCGGTAGCGTTGGGGTCGGCGGAAATCTCGCTGATCGAGCAGACGTCGGCCTACAGCGTGTTCCCCAATGACGGCGTGCGCGTGACCCCGCGCTTCCTCACCCGCGTGACTGACTACGAAGGGCGCGTGCTTGAAGAAGATTTTCCTGACGTGAAGGACGTGATTAGCCAGCGCACTGCCCGCATCATGACTTCCATGTTGCGCGAGGTGGTGCTGCACGGCACCGGGATCGCGGCGGCGAGGTTGCCCTTTCCAGTCGCCGGCAAGACCGGAACCACCAACGATTTCACCGACGCCTGGTTCATGGGCTTTTCTCCCACCATGACGTGCGGAGTGTGGGTCGGCTACGACGAGAAAAAATCCCTGGGCGCGAAAGAAACCGGAGCGCACGCGGCGTTACCGATTTGGATGAGTTTTATGACGGTCGCGATGGCGGGGAAAGATGCGGGCGAGTTCCAGCCGTCGCCGGTCGCGCCGCACGCGGTTGCACAGAAAGTCGATACGCCGGATGCGGCTCCAGCCACCGAAGAAGCGCATTAGGAACAGTGTGGAGGAATCGTGCACAAGAAGAATTTCGTTCTGACATCGACTGCTGTCCTCTTGATCACGGCGAGCGCCGTGTCGCAAACCTCAACAGTAAGCGGCATAAACGACGAGATCAAAGAATCTCTGGCCGTGACCCAGGTGCTCGTCGCGCAAATGAAGGCATGGAACGACCACGATCTCGACACATTTATGACGGGATACTGGAATTCCCCGGAGCTGACATTCTTCTCGGGTGCGAATGAGCGACACAGTTGGCAGGAAACGATGGAACGCTACAAGGCGACCTATCAGAGTCCCGGTCACGAGATGGGCAAGCTGGAGTTTTCAAACCTGCGGGTTGAAGCTCTGGGACCAGATGCGGCGTTCGCACGCGGGGAGTTTCACTTGACGATGTCTGACGGTAAGACTCCGCATGGAATTTTCACATTGGTACTTCGCAAGTTTCCCAACGGATGGAAGATTGTGCATGACCACACTTCTGCTGCAGAGTAAATGCTTGTCATCCTGAACGAAGTGAAGGACCTGTGCAACCTGCGAGAAGTGCATAGGTCCTTCGGCGCAAAGAGCGCGCCTCAGGATGACAAGGCGGAGGCTCTACTTCTTTACGCGCACCTGGACGCGGGTCCCTTCCGGCAAACTTCCATTCGACAATTCCACTGCGCCATTGCGCACGATGCCTTCGAATTCCTGCTGTGATTGCGGCTGGTTCGCGGGCCGCGCGGGCGAGTCGCCCGCAGCCACACGAGTTGTGCCCACACTTGCAGTGCTTCGCCCCATACCTTTATCCATGGCATCGTTGGCCAGTTGATCGGCTTCTTGATTCTGCTCGCGAAAGGCATGGCCGATCGAGAACCAGTCGAGTTGCGCGATCAATTCCTTGGCGCGGCCGTGCAGATCCTGCAACACGGCGTTTTTCACTTTGTAAATACCTTTGATCTGCCGCACCAGCAGTTCGGAATCGCTGATCAGCTTGAGCGCTTTAGGTCCGTGCTCAATCGCATATTCGAGCGCGGCAATCAATCCCTGATATTCGGCGAAGTTGTTGGTTTGGTGGCCGAGATATTCGCTGAGCGCGGCGACCTTGCGTCCGGTTTCGTCTTTGAGCACAACGCCGTAACCGGCGGGGCCAGGGTTGCCGCGCGCTCCGCCGTCGCTGTGTGCGATCAGGTAATGCGCGGGTGGGTTCTCGCGGGATTCGAATAACGGCTTCGTTGCGGCGCTGCGGGAGGGATACATGATTCGAGTTTACAACGGGAAAGTTGAAGCGCACCTCTTCCACGAAGTCCTGCACGGCCTGTTGGATATTAGATCAGGAACGTTCACCGACCCGCGGCCAACCGGGTGGCCAGGCGCGGTGGCAGTTTCGCGGCGAAGATTCGATCCTGCGCTGCTTTCAGGTTGTAGGGCGTGCGGTGGAAGTGGACGACCTGCGCATCACTATCGAACAAAGCGAAGGCGGCGCGCCAGTCACCATCGCGGGGCTGGCCGACCGAGCCCGGATTGATCAAATACCGCGTGGAGGGCTTCATTTGCAGCGGAACGGATTCGGCTTGGCCCACGGTGCGGTATTCCGGACGGAAGCCGTCGGCGGAAGAACCGTTGGCAAAAAATCCACCCTGCAGATGAGTGTGTCCGAAAAACGTCAATGGATTGGTCAGAGTGATCAGCGGCGCGAGGGCATCCCCGAGGGAAACAACATATTCGTCTTCGTCGTTGGGAGAGCCGTGAACCAACTGCACATTCGGAAAATCGGGCAAGAAGACTGGGCCCTGCGGCAGGGCGCGGAGCCACTCGAGATTGGCGGGCGATAATTCCTTGCGAGTCCATAGCGCGGCCGCCGCGGCCATGGGATTGAAGTCGTCAAGCTCAATCACTCCCGTGGCGGCTTTGTCGTGATTGCCGCGCACAAAAAACTTCCCCAGCTCCCGCGAGCGATCGCTCACCTCGTTGGGACTGGCGCCGTAGCCGACAATGTCGCCCAGATTCACCACCACATCGAACGACGGGGCCGCGGCCAGGGTGGCGTCGAGGGCTTCGAGGTTGGCGTGGATGTCGCTGAGCAGCAGTATGCGCACGAATCACCGGACAAACTGCCGATTATAGACTGAACCGTGCGTTCGCGCGTGTCGGGGAGTTCGAACCTACTGTTGAATCCATGGCCATGAGATGGCAGTTCAAGGAGAAGGCGCCTGCCTCCTTCAAGGCGCTCTTTGCGTTGTTTGGCATCAATTTCGTGGGACAGTCTGCAGCGTTTTACGCAATTCCCCGGTGGTCGCCCATTCGATCGGATGCTGCGCATTCTTACCTCATCCGCTTCAGAGGCGGCGCTGTCTATTTCGTTCAACCGTGGCTGGGAAAATATTTCTCTTACGGGTTCGCGGCGCATTTTGTTTTACTCGCATTTATGTTCGTGATCCTGTGGCTCCATCGGGATGAGGTCGAACGCGTGAGCTTGGGCTTCGCCGCGCGGACTCAAAAAGCGGAGTAGAAACGAATGCTTGCGACTGAGATGTGCAGGAACTCGGCAATCCGGAGAACATTTCTATGATCGGAAGTGGCTGGCTGGGATGGCGGTTCAAAGGCAGACCTCCGCTGTGGTTCCCGCTGATCGTAGGACTGCTGCTGACCGACTCTGCGCTGCATTTTGGATTGTCACTTACCGTGTCGATGTGGGCGAAAGCCTCGCCGGATGTGACCCATTCGTATCGCCTGCCTTTTAGAGACGGCGCGATCTATTTCATTCAGCCCTGGCTGGGATCGTACCTGGGCGCATGGTGGATTGGACCTGGGCTGCTCGCGATCTTGACAGTACTGCTGGTGCTGAATCGCGGCAAACTTGTGCGCGACTGCTAAACGTTCACCACCGGGCAGCGCGCCCAGTGACCCGTCGCGACCTCGACCAGGGGCGGCAGCGCCCGGGCGCATTCAGGCACTCGAAATTCGCAGCGAGGCTCGAAGCTGCAGCCCGAGGGCATAGCGTGCAGTGCGGGCACAGTGCCATCGATGGTCTCGAGCGGGAGAGTGCGGTCGGTCTTGAGGTCGGGCACGGCGTGCAGCAGGCCTCGCGTGTAAGGATGTGCGGGAGCCTGAAAAATGTCGCGCCTGCCGCCGAGTTCCACCAGGCTGCCGGAGTACATCACGGCGACGCGGTCGGCGATTTGCGAAACCACGGCCAGATCGTGCGAAATGAAAAGCATGGCCAGTCCGAACTTGGCGCGCAGTTCGGCAAGCAGTTCGAGGATCTGCGCCTGTATGGTGACGTCGAGCGCCGTGGTGGGTTCGTCCGCAATCAGCAACTGCGGGCGGTTGACGATGGCCATGGCAATCATGATGCGCTGGCGCATGCCGCCCGAAAGTTGGTGAGGATAGTCGCGGGAGCGCCGCGCGGCATCTGGAATGGCGACGTCGTTCATGGCGTCGACGGCGCGCTGCCAGGCTTCCTTTTTCGACAGCGCATGGTGCGCTGTGACAGCTTCCGCAATCTGATCCCCGACGCGCATCACCGGGTTGAGCGCGGTCATCGGTTCCTGAAAAATCATAGCGATGCGCGAACCGCGTAACTTACGCATGCCCTCGTCATCGAGAGCAGGAAGATTGCGGGAACCCGTACCTTCTTGTGTAAACAAAATCTCGCCCGAGACGCGGGCTTGCGGCGGTAACAACCGCAGGATGGCGAGCGAAGTGATCGACTTACCTGAACCCGATTCGCCCACCAGTCCAAGCACTTCGCTGGGCGCGATGGAAAAGCTGAGATCGCGGACGGCAGAAAGCACCGCCGAGTCGCCCGTGCCCACACGACCTTGCGCGGGAAATTCGATGTTCAAGTGGCGGACGTCGAGCAGAGCTGGCACGGTTTAATGGTAGCAGCGTAAAAGAGAACCCGTCGCTCGACGGCACCGCACAATCGGAATTTGTCATTCCGACCGGAGCAGGAGTGGAAGCTACGGCGCAGTGAAGGAACGCTGCTGTTCGCAGCACCTAGCGCCGGAGCCTGCTACTGTCCCAAAATCAACGGCAGTCCGTTCTTGTTATTTCCGATTACTACCACTTTGGAGTTGGCGCTCTTGGCCAGGTTTTCCGTGGCTTCGATTCCCTTCCATTCGAGCAACGAAGGCGTAATTCCCTGGGCAACGATCTGCTGGAAGTCGCGCACGCCGGCGGCTTCGATACGCTTACGCTGGGCTTCCTGGGTTTCTTTTTGCAGACGGAAGTTCATCGCCAGCGATTCCTGTTCGGCCTGTTGTTTGGCTTCGATGGCAGCCTTGAGCGTGGTTGGCAGCTGAATGTCGCGCAGCAAAACGTTTTCCACGGTGATGCCGCGTTGATTGAGTTCCGTGGTGATCTGATCAAGGATTTGTTTGGCGACCATCTCGCGCTCGCCGGTGTAGAGAGCATTCGCGGTGTGCGAAGCCGTGGCTTCGCGGATGGCGGAGCGCAATGTTGGTTCAACCACCACGTTCTCGTAATCGGCCCCGATCTTCTGGAAAACTTCCGCCGCGCGTTCGGGGTTGAGGTGGTAGATAAGCGAAGTGTCGAGGCTCATCATCAAGCCTTCGCTCGACGGGACGCTGGCCGATTCCTTCAGAGTCTGCGTCTGGACGGAAAGCTCGTTGTTGGTTTTCAGCGGGTTGATGAGGTGAATGCCTTCACCCAATATTTCACCGGATTGCACTTTTCCGAAAAGAGTGAGTACTCCCACGTGGCCGGTGCCCACCTTGGTCACGGAACTGAAGAGCAGGATTACGAGCAGGAAGGCGGCGATTCCCATACCGATCAGGCGAAGAAAGCTGCCGCTATGGCCGCCGCCGTCAATGATCTTGCCGCGAGCTGGATCGAAAATCGTCATCGGAATTCTCCCGCACCGATTTTAGGTTGAGGAACTCCGGAAAATAAGTAGCTTGTGTGGCTCAAGTCGCGGCCAGCCACTCTTACGTGCAGCGATATTCTTGCGGCGACATTCTAAGGTCTCACTCCGGCGGCGCAGCGAAGCTACGCGACACCCGCGAGGAGTCAACTCCTTCCATGCAGGGCAGGAAGTCTCGTTCAATCTGACCTACTCGGTTGATTTCAAGGCTGCCCGGTTACGGTTACACTTGCGTAATCATGAGAAAGCTCCGATTCCTGGTATCTCTTCACACCCGCGACAACGATTTCCAGGCTGCACAAGCTCAAACCGCGGAAGAGACTGCGCACAAACTGGGCAGCGATGTGGAGATCGTGTTTGCCGATAACGACGCAGTTAATCAGAGCACGCAGCTCCTCAAGGCCATCCAGGGCCGAGCTGAGTCCCGACCTGACGCGATTGTGGTGGAACCGTTTGGCGGCACAGCTCTTCCTCAGGTAGCCCGGGCCGCCAGTGCTGCGGGAATCGGTTGGGCGGTCCTGAACCGGAGGCCGGATTATTTGTTGGAGCTACGCAAGACCGCAAACGCACCGATGTTTGCTGTGAGTTCCAATCATTTGGAGATCGGGCGCATTCAAGGAAAACAATTTGCAAAGTTGCTGCCCCGAGGAGGTTCTGTTTTGTACATTGAAGGACCGTCGCAGAGTTCCTCGGCCCAGGAGCGTGAGTCCGGGATGCTCGAGACGAAACCGGCGAACATCGAAGTGAAGATACTGAAGGCACACTGGACCGAGGAAAGTGCCATGCGGGCGCTGCGTTCCTGGCTGAAGATGGCCACCTCACAAAGCGCGTCCATCAGCCTGGTCGGCGCGCAGGACGATTCGATGGCCATGGGTGCTCGCAAAGCTTTTCAGGAGATTACCAACGAAGCCGAGCGGTCGCGATGGCTGAGTTTACCTTTTACCGGATGCGATGGTCAGGCGGCGACGGGCCAAGCCTGGGTACGCGAAAAATTACTGACGGCGACGGTTCACATTCCACCCCTTACGGGACGAGCGATGGAGACTCTCGCAAAAGCCAATGAAGCCGGAACCCAACCGCCGGAACACGTTTTCACCACCTCCTTCTCGATTCCTCCCTTCGAATCATTAGGTCCGCGAAACCCATAGGCATCTCAACGAGGGAACTTCGCCGTGGAACCCGGAGAAAGCAGCCGGCTGAATCTTGCCCTGTGGTCGCCGCATCTCTTACAGTACGTCTATGAGCAAAATTCACATTCCTACGCCTTTGCGGCAATATGTGGGCAAGCAAGCCACGGTGGAAGTTTCGGGAGCCACGGTTGGCGAAGCCATGAGCGCGCTGGTGGCCCAGCATCCTGACCTCCGCAAGCACCTTTACACCGAAGACGGCAAACTGCGGGCCTTCGTGAATCTCTACGTCAACGACGAGGACATTCGCTACATGCAGAAAGAGGCAACCGCGCTGAATGAAGGTGATAACATTTCAATTGTGCCTTCTATCGCGGGAGGCGCGGTCTGACCGGGGATTTCCTAATTTGAAGTCTGTCGCTACAAAGCGCTGTTGTTGCTGTCGCCCTTCCTGTCGTTGACTCCGCCTTCGCGCGGTCTCGATTCAATTCCCGGAAAGAATCTTTATAACGAGGACTTATGGCCACCATCACAGAAATTCCAGTAACGCTGAACAAAGATGAAATCCTGCGCTACTCGCGCCATCTCATCATGCCCGAGGTGGGCATGGAGGGTCAGCAGAAGCTGAAAGCGGCGCGCGTGCTATGCATCGGCACGGGCGGACTGGGATCGCCGCTGGCGCTCTATCTCGCGGCCGCGGGCGTCGGCACGCTGGGATTGGTCGACTTCGATGTGGTGGATTACACGAACCTGCAGCGGCAGATTATTCACTCCACAGCCGACGTGGGGCGCAAAAAGCTCGATTCCGCGGCCGACAAGCTGAAGGGCATCAATCCTTTTCTGAATCTGCAAACCTTTGACACGCGGCTCAGCAGCGCGAACGCCCTCGAACTGTTTCGCGACTTCGACATCATTGCCGATGGCACCGACAATTTTCCCACCCGCTATCTGGTGAACGACGCCTGCGTGCTCACGGGCAAGCCCAATGTCTACGGATCGATTTTCCGCTTCGAAGGCCAGGCCAGCGTGTTCGCCACCGAAGATGGCCCGTGCTACCGCTGTCTCTATCCTGAGCCGCCACCGCCGGGCCTGGTGCCTTCCTGCGCCGAGGGCGGCGTGCTCGGCATTCTCCCCGGCCTGGTGGGCGTGATGCAGGCCACCGAAGTCATCAAACTGATTTTGGGCATCGGCGATCCGCTGATCGGGCGCCTGCTGCTGATTGACGCGCTCGGCATGAAGTTCCGCGAACTCAAGCTGCGCAAGAATCCCGATTGCCCGGTCTGCGCCACGCATCCCACGGTTACGAAGCTGATAGACTACAACGAGTTTTGCGGGATTCGTGGGGAGGAAAAACCGGTGAGCAGCGGAGTTCCTGAAATTCAGGTGGAAGAACTAAAGCGGCGTCTCGACGCCAAGGATGATCTGTTCGTGCTCGACGTGCGCGAGCCTCACGAATACCAGATCTGCAATATCGGCGGATATCTGATTCCGCTGAACGATCTGCCGAAGCGCGTGAGCGAACTGGATTCGAGCCGAGAAATTGTCGTCCACTGCAAAATGGGCGGACGCAGCGCCAAAGCAGTCGCATTCCTGCAGCAATCGGGCTTCACAAAAGTGCACAACCTTGCCGGTGGCATCACGGCATGGTCAGATCGCGTGGACCCAAAGGTGCCGAAGTACTAGATTGCCGCGCCGCTCGCTTGCTGACATGCAAAATGGGGAGCACGCAATGTGCTCCCCTTTTTCGCGATTGCCCCCCGGCAACCATTACTTACTCGAACCAGCCTGCATACCATCGCCAGAGTCGCCCAACTCGAGTCCAAATCTCTTGCCTTCGAAGCGGACGCCGGCCAGCGCGCTGCTGCCGTCATCGTTGTTCTTCAGCAAAGCAGCGTTGTATTGCGCGGGTGCTTGCAGGTCCACAACTTTCGCCGGCACCTTGGCGACCACTGTCTTGCCCTGCAGAATGCTGACTTCCACGTTGGGGCCGGTGCCATCCCACTCCAGTTTGTAGTCACCGGGTTTGAGTTTGGTTCCGTTGACCGTGGTGGGATTCCGCAGGCTCAATGCGCCTTTCGTAGCTGCAAACGCGCTCGAGGCCAGCACCAGAGCCAACCCCATGATCAGACTTTTCGAAACTGTCGCGAACTTCATAGCTGCTCCTTATTTTCTTTCCCGAAGTCACGTCGAGAAACGGTTGGGGCGGCCCGGCTCGCGACCAGCGCGAGAAAACACTTGTGTTTCCCCACGAATCGCATAGAATGCTGCGACCGGGGCTGAGCAGAAAAGCTGAGCAGGCAATCTGCCTGCTTCTCTGCCGCGATTGGGGGTTTTCTCACCTGGGCCGCCAAACCGAGTGTGAGAGAATCCCCAGACCCCGCAATAAATATCGAATTAAGTCTGGCTGGCGTCACCTCGGCGCCTGCCGTTTCATCCACTTTGAGAGGTTACGTATTCGCTGCTCTCGAAGTTCCCTTGGCTTTAGTCCGTGTTCACTTCTTTGGACGCAGGGATCGTCTTTCCGATAGCAAGAAACTCGCGCGAATTTGCGCATGCGGAAGCGAACAGAAAGCGGATGTTTTGTGTGGGTCGTGTGACGCAGGCACTCCTGCCCGCGAAAAGCCGGCGGCGAATCAACCTCACTTTGGTCGATTGCAGTCCGACTACAAGAATATTAATAACGGCAAATAAAGCGACGTTCCGCACTCCGCGAATGTGCTCGTGGTCAGATTTTCGCGGACATGAGTGCCCGCACCACACCTGCCTGACATAGTTATCAGTCAGCGTCGCCGTGTTGGCGTTCGACAGACCAGATATTCGCCGGATCTTTCTCGAACGGATACACATGCACCATCCAGTCCAGCACGACGGGATGGAAAGTGCCTCCAGCGGCGTCACAAGCCTGCTGCGTGGCAATCGATCCGCGAAATCCAAACTGAGGATTCGCACCCATGCTATCTCTCCACTTGCCAAACGGAGGCACGCAGAAATTCACATGCTCGTGCCATCGCGCCACGCTGAGCGGAATGCGCGCATCGAGTTCATCCTCAGTGAAGCTCTTCGGCGCGGTGTACATCACACCAACTAATTTGTAGTCGTCTCCGTGCTTTTCATACAGCAGAGACGTCGGATGCTCCGGATTGAAGTGCTCGAACGATTCTCGGCCGTATCGGTAATTGGTGAAGTGGTACATCTTCTGCGGCACTCGGGGCAGAAAAATACGGAAGCCATCGGCCAGGGCAACGTGGTAATCCATATATTTTTCCGAAGCCTTGCGCGCCGCTTCCACAATCTGTTGCGCGCGCGCACTGTCGTCCGGCTTGGGCGCACGCTGATCGGTCATCTTCATGTGCGGGCCCATGTCCATGTGGCCCTCCATGGCATTCATGGCGTGAGCTCGGGCATCGCTGCCATCTTTGTCGTCGCTGCCCACGGGCATATCTTTGGTCTGCATCTGCATGTTCGACATGTCATGACCCGGCATATCCATGCCAGGCATCGACTGCTGGCTGGCCGGTTGCGCGCCGCCCGCAGGGGCGCTCGAAGCTTGTCCCCAGGCTATGCTGCACAGCATGCCGCCGATCAGGATGGATTTCAAAACCACGCTTGGACGATGCAGATGACGACGCATAGAAAAATCCTCCTACAATCTCTCTCGATATTAACCCTGCCGTACGACCAATGTTTCTGCAAGACTCTCGACGGTTACCAGCGATTACAGAAGTAATCCGACCTCTCTAGCGTCCTCAGGTAACCTCTATCACAACGTTGGCGGCCCGCCGCAGTTTCTGGTACACCTAACAACTTGACGATCGAATCCATCCTTTTCCTTTTTTTCGCCGGAGCGCTCGGCGGAGCTTTGAATTCCGTTGCCGGCGGAGGCAGCTTCATCGCGTTTCCGGCGCTGCTCTTCACCGGCGTTCTTCCCATTCCGGCCAATGCCACGAACACGATTGCCCTGTGGACCGCGGCGGCGGCCAGCGGCGGCGCCTATCGCAAGCGCCTCGATGTTCCGCGGCGCGTGATGATTCCACTGCTCGCAGTGAGTTTACTGGGAGGGTTACTCGGAGCCCTCCTGCTCTTAAAGACCCCGGCGCAGACTTTCATGCGAGTGCTGCCGTGGCTGACCCTAGGTGCGACTCTGCTTTTTGCGTTCGGCAAAAAGCTGGCTGGTAGTCGACAGTCAGTAATTGAACAAGACCACGAAGCTTCAACCGCCGCTCTCGCCGGCACAACTCTGTTTCAGTTATGTGTCGCGATTTATGGAGGATATTTTGGTGGCGGCATGGGCATTGTGATGCTCGCCATGCTGGCCGTGCTGGGCATGACCGATATTCACGCCATGAACGCTCTGAAAAGCGTGCTGGGATTTGTGATTAACGGCGTCGCGGTGATTACCTTTATTGTGGCGGGCGCGGTCTACTGGAAGCACGGCATTGTGATGATTGCCGGCGGAATTGTTGGCGGCTACGTGGGCGCGCACTACGCCCTGAAAATGCCGCAGTCGTGGATCCGGACGTTCGTCGTGCTGGTGGGCGCGGCCATGACGGTGTATTTTTTCTGGAAGTCGTATTAACGAAAATCGCTACGCATTCCACGGATTTCACGGATCAAAATCAAAGGAATTCGTTTCGATCCGTGAATTCCGTGGCCGAAGTTTTTATTGAACTGGCTCAGACACGTGTTCATGTACGACCAGCCACTTGCCATCGACGTTTTCCCAGATCGCAGTCCAGCGGAAATTGCCCATCTCAACTTTGCCGCCCTTGGTGGTCATCTGCTCGGCGATCGTCGCCGTGGCCCAGACCAGGTCTCCGTGAGGATGCACAGCAAGATCGTCATTCACCGTGAACTTCGCGCTCTTGTAGCCCGCGAGGACGCCCTTCACGCCGGCTTGATACTCATCAAAGCTGCCATATTTCAGCGGAGCGATATCGAAGAACGTGTGCGGACCAGGGGCGTAATACTGCGCCACGTTGGCGGGATCGAGCGTCGACCAGCCATCCCAGATTTTCTGGATGAAAGTTTTGTCAGGAGCGGGCCCGGCAGCTTTCTGCATGGGAGACTTTTTCGCTTGCGCGGAACTAAACGAGCTGAGGGTGAGCAGGCAGAGCGAAACGATGAGAAAACGCTTCAGCATTTAGTACCTCCGAAGATTCGGCGAATTTTCGCACAGAAGAGCGGAAACCACAAAGGATCAGCTAGCATACACCAGCAGAAGCGCTGACAAACGCTCGCCAATCGCATGCCTGCGCGATAAAAGTTTGACCGATTTCCACAGCGCACGTTAGAATGGTTGAGTTTGCCTGTACTGGCCGACCCGTTCTGGGGACGCCTGTCTCGGCTGAAGAAACGCCGAGGCGGAAAACACAGCAAGCACAGGAATATCAGCAAGCCCCGTGGCTGCGCCCGTGTGCGCTCTGGGTTTCGTTTGACGCTGAATTTCAACGACATTTGACGGAGGCAGACGTATGTACGCGGTCATCCGCGCCGGTGGAAAGCAGTACCGGGTGGCGCCCGGAGATGTAATTCGAGTGGAAAAAGTGGGCACCGGCACTGACGGTGACGGACAGGTCGAGTTCCCCGTGCTGGCGGTTTCCGGCGAAGAAGGACAAGTCGGCCAGCAGTCGGACGCGCGTGTAGTCGGCCAGGTCGTTGAACAAGGCCGCGGCGCGAAAATCCTGGTATTCCACTACAAGCGCAAGAAGCAGTACAAGAAACTGCGCGGGCACCGGCAGTCCTACACGGCGGTGCGCATTTCCGAGATCGCTTTCGGCGGGCAGAGCTTCAAAGCTCCAGATTTGCCCAAGAAAGAAGCGAAGCCGAAGAAGGTGAAGCCGGCCGCGGCCGAGACAGATGCACCGGCGGCAGAAGCGGCAGCGCCAAAGGCGTCTGCCAAAAAGAAGGCTGCCCCGAAGAAAGCGGCGAAGAAGGCCGCACCGAAAAAGAAATAAAATCTGGGCGGGCGAGTCGCCCGTCCCTACACGGTCTTTAGCGGACGCGGTCTGAACTGAGATCTGACAATCAAGAACTGAGAACGTCATATGGCACATAAAAAAGGGCAAGGCACTTCACGAAACGGCCGCGACTCAAACGCGCAGCGGCTTGGATTCAAGGCATTCGGCGGGCAGATCGTGCCCGGCGGCACCATCATTGTGCGGCAGCGCGGTACCCGCGTGAAGCCGGGACTGAACGTCGGCCGCGGCAAAGACGACACGCTTTTCGCCAAGATCACCGGCCGCATCAAGTTCCTGAACAAAGGACAGATGGGCAAGTTCGTGATGGTCGAACCGATCGAAGTAAACTAGCGTCTTTGTGGTTAGGGCCGCGCGGGCAAGAGTGCCCGCGCCTCACAGCCTCGCCTTCGGGACGAGGCTTTTTACTTTCCTTCGTGCACCTTCGTGTCCTTTGTGGTTATCGCTTTTATGTTTATTGATGAGGCAAAAATCCGAGTCAAGGCCGGCGACGGCGGGAACGGCTGCATGGCCTTCCGCCGGGAGAAGTTTGTTCCGCGCGGCGGACCCTCGGGCGGCGACGGCGGCAAGGGCGGCGACATCGTCATGGAATCCAGCGAACGCCACAACACGCTGGTGCATTTCCGCTTCAATCCCGAGCACACGGCGCAGCGTGGACGCCACGGCGAAGGCTCGAACAAAACCGGACGCGACGGCGACGGCATCACTCTGAAAGTTCCGGTCGGGACGATTGTCTACGACGACGAAACCGGCGACAAGCTTTTCGAGTTCACACAGCCCGACCAGAGTTTCGTGATTTGCCGCGGCGGACGCGGTGGACGGGGCAACGCGCGCTTTGCCACATCGGTGCATCAAGCTCCGCGCGAGCATGAAGAAGGGCGTCCCGGCGAGGAGCACACTTACCGGCTCGAACTGAAGCTGCTGGCCGATGTGGGGATCGTGGGATATCCGAACGTGGGCAAGTCCACGCTGATCTCGCGCATCTCGGCGGCGCGGCCGAAGATTGCGGATTATCCGTTCACTACGCTCGAACCGAATCTGGGCGTGGTCGCGGTCGGCGACCCAAGAAACGAAGTCAGTTTTGTAGTCGCCGATATTCCCGGATTGATCGAAGGCGCGCACGAAGGCGCCGGCTTGGGTACCCAATTCCTGCGGCACATCGAACGCACGCGTTTGCTGGTACATCTGGTCGATGTTTCCGATTCTAGCGGCCGGCCGGATGTGGTCAAAGATGTCGAAGTGATCGAAGGCGAACTGAGCAGCTTCGGCGCGCACCTCGAAGACAAGCCAATGATCATGGCCGCGTCGAAGATCGACGTCGTCAACAAAGACAAGCTGGCCGCGCTCAAGCGCTATTGCAAGAAACACAAGCTGAAGCTGTATGAAATCTCCGCCGTCACGGGCAAGGGGATCGAGGAATTGAAGTATGCGATGGGGGAGGAAGTACAGAAGCTTCGCGAGCGGGAGTTCAGCGCGGCTGCTCAGGAAAAGTTGTAGACGGCGTCCCTTCACATTTTTTTCTTTCTGATCTTGTAAAATCCTTCCTTTCTTGGTGTTACAGCCGATCGATCTGCGGCTTTCCTGGTAAAATATTGAGCCGAAATGACTTATCCGTAAAATATTGATAAGTAAGGAGTTGCGGTTGGCGATTTTCTGCGCCTGGGATGATCGAGCTCGTTCGCTGGCCGAATTGATAGATTTATTGCGCAACACCACAATTGTGGGCTTGCTGTTTTCCTCAGTAAAGGTTGTTCGTCACGTTGCGGGCGATTCTTTCTGTGGAAGACTGTGGAAAACCGGCGCCAGCTGATTGCCTTAGCCCATCGGCAGCTAAGCGCTATAAGGAGACTGCAGTACGTCCGATACATTTTAATTAAGCAACTATATTAGTTGTGTTTGTAGCGTTTATTGGATACCATTCTTGGAGGACGTACTAACCAAGACGTTCTCGGGAGGAGACGAATACGATCATGCAAAGCAGCGAAGCACCTGCCGTTGATATTTCTCCGAAAGAGCAAAGAGAAATTGTCGACATCTACGCCAAGCTTCGCGAGGCGGAAGCGAAGCTCATTGGACCAGATGGAAAGACTGAGATTCTGCCCAATAACCTCTACTCGTTTTTACTACGGCTGCTGGCCGACCTGCGAGCTGGTAATTCGGTGACCATCCTGCAGAACCGGCATGAACTCACCACCGTCGAAGCCAGCAAAATCCTGGGTGTTTCCAGACAGTTTCTGGTCCAGTTGCTGGAGAAAGGAGAAATCCCCTTCCACCTGGCAGGGACACACCGTCGCATGTATGTCCGCGACGTCATCGCTTATAAGGCGAAGCGCGATACCTCCCGGCGAAAGACTTTAGACGAGATGGCGAAGCGCGAGTTTGCAAAAGGGGATTACGACAAAGTGCCTGATGATTTTCACACAGGAAAATGAGTATTCGGCCGTGCTGGATGCGTGTGTTCTGGTGCCGGTTTCTCTTTGTGATTTGCTTTTGCGACTGGCAGAAGAACCAGCAACGTATCGCCCCATGTGGAGCGAGCAGATTCTTGCGGAGATGGTGAGGGCGATGCGTACCAAACTTCATCGTTCAGCGACCGAGGCGGCGTGGAGACGAGATCAAATGATGGAAGCATTCCCGGAAGCAATGGTTCCGGTGCCGCCTGAATTGTTGAAGGCGGTCGAATGCGTACCTGACGAAGGCGACAGGCATGTGCTGGCGGCCGCGATCATGGCGGGAGCGAATGCTGTCATCACCCAGAACACAAGGCACTTTCCGAAAGATTGCGTGGAAAAATTCGGGGTGGTTTGCCAAACGGCAGACGAGTTTCTGATTCATCAATTCAATCTTTGTCCACAGGTGATGCTGGACAAGCTGGACGACCAGGCGGCCGGAATATCCAAGGACCGCAGCTATGTGGTCGGGAGTCTTGCGAAATCAGCTCCTGAATTTTGCAAGCTTGTGATGTGAGCTGTGCTGACGTCCAGTAGGAAAAAATGTGGCGAGGAACAGCAGGTCCCTCCACTACGCTTCTCATTCCTTTCAGGAATGAGAAGCTCCGGTCGGGATGACAATTCTTTAACGCGTGACGCGGCGCTGAAGCGCCGCTCTTCCACGGACCGCCTAACACGGAGCGCGAAAAGGCGGCCTTCGCAGGCCGCCCTCTCCAAACGAGAACCCACAGACACCCCGGGCGATTCTACGCCCTGGGCAGGGGGCCGTGCTGGAAGTGGTATTGCAGGATGCGCGCGGCCAGCGCGGGGGTCAGGGTCGTTCCGTTCTGCTCCACCGTGCGCACGACTTCTCCGCGGCAGACAACTTCGGTGGCCGACAGTCCGGCAATTTCCTGCGGCAGCACGAGATTGATTTCCAGTTGTGCGTTGGGCTGCAACGGCTCGTCGGCCTGGAAGAGCATGCCGGAGCGGCTGATATTTTCGGTTGTTCCAACGTGCCAATCGTTCTCGCCGAGGCGGCGATAGCGCAGCGGCAAGTGCAGTTGGAATCGTTGCGCGCGCGTTGGCGGAATTTCGCGGCCGCGTGCGGTGCGGAGTGGTGCGGTGGATTGTGCGGACATAGCGACCTCCGGGGGAGTTGCGTCGAGCACTTCGCGCACTATGCTTTTCAGGTCGCGAAGGTTGAAGGGCTTCTGGAGCAGGCGGATGCCGGCGTCCAGCATGCCGTTGTGTCCAATCACGTTTTCGGTGTAGCCCGACATGTAGAGGACCTTCACGTTAGGGCGAATTTCGGAAATGCGCTGCGCCAACTCGCGGCCGTTCATGCCCGGCATGATGACGTCGGTCAGCAGCAAGTGAATGATCTTTTCATGCGCCACTGCGATCTGCATGGCGACTGCGCCGTCGGCGGCTTCGATTACTTTGTAGCCTTGTTTTTCGAGGTACTGGCGGGCGAGGTAGCGGAGGTTCGCCTCGTCCTCGACCAGCAGGATGGTCTCGGTGCCCGGTTCGACTTTGCGGTACTCGGGTGGGGCGGCGAACTGGGCAACGGCTTCGCCCGTCGACGCGACGCGCGGCAGGTAGATCTTGAACGTGGTTCCTCGCCCCATCTCGCTGTAGACCCAGATATATCCTCCGCTCTGCTTGACGATGCCGTAGACCGTCGACAGGCCGAGGCCGGTTCCTTTCGTGCCTTTGGTCGTGAAGAAAGGTTCGAAGATGTGGGACTGGGTTTCCGTATCCATGCCGGCGCCGGTATCGCTGACGGCCACCATGACGTAGTCGCCGGGGCGCACCGGCGAGTGCAGGCGGGCGTAATCTTCGTCGAGCGTGATGTTGGAGGTCTCGATGGTCAGCTTGCCGCCGGAGGGCATGGCGTCGCGGGCGTTGACGGCGAGATTCATGATGACTTGCTCGATCTGTCCGGCGTCGGCGCGGACGCTCCAGAGATCGGGGCTGGGAGCGATGACCAGGTCGATGTCCTCGCCGATCATGCGGGTCAGCATTTTGACGTTCTCTGTGGCGACGTCGTTCAGGTTCACGACCCTGGGGGCGAGCATCTGCTTGCGGCTGAAGGCCAGCAGTTGGCGGGTGAGCGACGAGGCACGTTCGGCGGCGCTGGCGATTTCCTGGGCCGGACCGCGCAGTTGAGGTTCGTCGCCGAGACGTTCGAGAAGGAATTCCGAGTAGCCGGAAATCACCATCAGAAGATTGTTAAAGTCGTGCGCGATGCCGCCGGCGAGCCGGCCGACGGCTTCCATTTTCTGGGACTGGCGCAGTTGCTGCTCGAGCGCGCGGCGTTCGGTCACATCTTCGGCGAAAAGCTCGAAGACCATACCTTCCCCGCCATTGGCCACGGAACGGCCGGAAATGCGGACGCCGGTGGTCACACCGTCTTTGCGTTTCCATTCCACGGTCAGGCCTTTGAACGGGAGTGCAGAACGCAGAAAGTCGGCGAGATCGAACCACTTGTCGTGCTCAGCGTAGAGGCCGAAAATGTGCTGGCCGATTAACTCGTCGGCGGAAGTGTGGCCGAGCAGTTCAACGAACGCGGGGTTGGCGTCGAGAATCTTGCCGGTGGAATCGCAGCGGCAAATGCCGTAAGGAGCGTTGGTGACCAGCGAGCGGAAGTTGAGTTCGGAGCGGCGCAAGTTCTCCTGCGCGGCGCGCAGAGCCGCGTTGAGCCAGCAGATCAACATGGCCACAAAGAAGAATAGTGAGAGGCGGATGATGGCAGTGCGCAGCTGGGACGGGCTGTGTTCTGCGGCGAGCGTGAAGTAGGCGCTAACGGTCAGAGCGAATGCGGTGGCTACCACTCCGGGCTTCCAGCCCCCGTACCACGCGGCGACCATCACGGCCACGCCGAAAAGAGCGAGGCGGCTTTCCGATACGTTGGTCAGCAGGATGGTGGGAATCAGAGCCAGTGCCGTACTGAGCACGGCTACGCCATACCGAAGAATCGGGGCTCGCGCCGGCGGAATGCGAAGTAGGGGGAGGGTTACTCGCATGTAACCTATCCTAGTGCCGAAATGGGAAACAAGATAGTTACAGGAGTACATCGGTTTCTGCCGGGAAGGAAGTGTGGGAATGTCCGTTAGCCGGCGGGGAGGATGTCCAGGTGGACAATGGCGGGGAGAACGTTCGCGCGAGCCTTACTCCCGCGCCTGTTTCGTCGACAGGCGGGCGTGCGTTTCGATTGATGTACGGACCTGCTTCGCACTTGCATCGCGGGGCGTAAATCGTGACACTAGGCGGGGCGAATCCACTTCATGAACATTGGACTTTTTGGCGGGACTTTCGATCCGGTGCATCGCGGGCATGTGGCGCTGGCGCGGGCGGCGCTGGAGCAGTGCAAGCTGCATCGGGTTCACTTTGTGCCGGCGAACGTTCCTCCGCACAAGCAGCGGCAGCCGCTTTCGCCGTTTGTTCATCGCTTCGCCATGCTGGCTCTGGCGACTGCGGAAGAGAAAGGGTTCCTGCCTTCGTTGCTGGAAGCTCCAGAGGAGGCGGTTCGAAAGGAACGTGGGACAAAAGACCGCCAGGAAAAACCGAACTACACCATCGATACCGTGCGCCGGCTGAAGCAATCGTGCAAGACCAGCGACAAACTATTTCTGCTGATCGGCATGGACGCCTTTGCCGACATCGCCAAGTGGCACCAGCCGGAAGCGCTGTTTCGTGAATGCGAGTTCGTGGTGGCCAGCCGTCCGGGATATTCGCTGGCCGATGTGGCGAATGCGTTGCCGGAGAGCCTGCGTCCGCGGCCGGAAGTGACACGGCCGTTTCACAAGCAGGCCGCCACGGGGGATCTGGTGCTGCCGGGGGTGACCATCCACCTGCTGGCCGATCTGCGTCAACCGGCCTCGGCGACGGCGATCCGCCAGGCTGCGGCGGCGGGTAAGCCGCTGGGCCGTTTTGTGGATGCGCCGGTCGCGGAATACATCCGGAAAATGGGGTTGTACAAATAGGTCGACACAAATAGCCCCGCAGCGCCAGGAATGGGCTTAATAATTCAGTATGATGAATGAGGCACCGGTACATCCGACTCCGGTGCAATTCGTCCAACCAATCAGGGCTGGCGTCCTTTCAACCGCCGATGATGCAGGAGACTAATGGCTCAGAATCACTACACCACCAAGACCAAGCGGCGTCCTAAGAACAACAATCGTAAAGACCCGGCCGCGGCCACTATGGCGAAGCTGCGTGAACTGGCGGCCGCAGAGGCGAAGAAGTCGGCCAAGTAGTTTCAGGGATCGTGCGAGGTCCCTTCGGCTTGGCTCAGGGCAACCGCTTTCGTTCCGCCTGAAAAACGGCCTCCCTCAGGATGACCCTAACAAGGTCAGTTACAATGAGAGTCGCTTTCCAGCCTTAGAAAGAACCACGTACTACCGAATGAAGAAGAACGAACTTAAACAGCAAATCTCCGCCGCCATTCAAGCCTGCCTCGAGAAAAAGGCCGAAGAACTCAGCATCCTGGAAATGGAAAAAGGGTCGGGAGCGTTTACCGACTACTTTGTGCTGTGCAACGGGACCAATCCGCGGCAGGTGCAGGCGATTGCCGACGAAGTTGAACTGCGGCTGAAAGCCGCCAATTTACGTCCGGCGCACGTCGAGGGCTACAAGCAGGCGGAATGGGTGCTGCTCGATTATGTGGACTTCGTGGTCCACGTGTTCTCGGAGAAAGCGCGGAAATTCTACGATCTGGAACGGCTGTGGAAGACGGCCAGGCGTTTGGAAGTTGCCGATTTAGAAGCCGCTCCCAAGAAGAAGAAATCGGCTGCACCCAGGCGCGCCGCGACCAAGCTGTCCACGCCGAAAGAAAAGAAAAAAAAGAGAGCGTAGGATCCCTGCGGCATTCTGAAGGCCGCGGAGGAGAAAGATGGCACTGAAATTATTCGCTTGTCTGATCCTGTTGTCAGCCCCCCTGGCGGCGCAGACCACTCCCAAGAGCATTGCCCTAACGGGCAGGTCTAACGTTTCGAGCGGCGACATATTGAAGTCGATGCGGAGCAGGTGCCCGAACGTCAGCATCGTGGATGAAGCAGCCAACAGCGACTACACGCTCGATGCAATAAGGACGAAAGCCCGTCAACCTCTTGGCATTGTTCCTGAGGTTAGCTTCGATCTCACCCTTTTCGATCGCGACGGGCGGACTTTTTACAGCGCCTCGACGGAGTCTCTCGGCGGCGCCGTAAAGGGGCTATGCCATGCCATAAAAACGTTTCTGATGGTTGATGTGGTGGATACCGAAAACCTAACGCAATCCACCGATGTCCGTGGCGATACTAGTGGTGGTGCGGCGAGGGCCGTCGTAAATGCCACTACAGGAAGAAGAACCCACACAGATTCCACCACGATCAAAGTCATTGTTAACGGCGAGCACGCTTTGATGGACTGTTATGAGCGTTCGACTGGGTGCGCCACGCTGGGTCCCGGCAAGTACTACGGCGAACTGCGCGGCGATGGAATTTGGTTAACCTATCGAATGCCCCTCACCCACGAACAGGTTCGTAACCACTACAAGATAGCGGGAAGCTGGTAGCCCTTCGACAATACCGGGCGTCGCGCCAAGCCAAACAAACCGGTTCTGCCAATGAAGATCAGGATTGCATGGATCGGGAAGACGAAAGAGCCGGCGATTCAGGCTTTGACCGACGAGTATCTGAAGCGGATTTCGCGATATGCGCCGGTTGAAGGAGTGTCGCTGCGCGATGAGGCCGATCTGCTGGCGAAATTCGGTGGAAGTGTGACGGGTGCAAGCTCGGCGAAGTCTACGCTGGTGTTGATGGATTCGCGGGGCAAGGAATTTTCTTCGGAACAATTTGCCAGGTTTCTGGGAGATTATCAGGATCGGAATCCGTTGCCGCTGGTATTTGCTGTTGGTGGTGCTGATGGATTCAGCGACGCGGCGAGGTCGGCGGCGCAGAACGTTACCTCACTCGGGAAGATGACGCTGGCGCATGAACTGGCGCGCGTGGTGCTGCTGGAGCAGGTTTACCGAGCGTTCACGATTTTGAAGGGGCACCCGTATCATTCGGGACATTAGACGGCATTAAGCGGTTCCGAGTCGGCGCCGGTGCGGGGTTTTGTTAGGAGACAGACGACGTTGCGGCGGCGGCGATGCATAGCCACCTTCCATTTTTGAACACCCAGGTATCCATGAAACGAGCGCGTAACACGTAGGCTTGGCCATCTTTCACGCCCCGTTCACGGTAGATGCCGACCACAACAGCGGTCGTTCCGTGCGCGTGTACGGTTATCGATTCAGGACCGATCTCGACCACGTTCATGCCTGTCTTGCGCAGGTTTGCCAGGTAGTCCGCTTTAGTCAACTGCGCGCCGTTCGGTTCGACCCACACCAGAGCATTGTCGAACATAGCATCCAGAGCGAGATTGTCCTTTCGATGTTGAGCATCGAATCTGGCGTATTCCAAGTCCCGAATCTTGGCCGCAACGCCAGAGTCGGAATTGATCTGCTGGCCCGGGAGCATGGCTGTGGTTGCCCAGGTGATGGCCAATACTATAGTGATCGTTTTCATGAGACCTAAATTCATGAGGGCCAGGTTCATGAGGCTCAGCTTCATAAGACCCAGAAAACGGGCTGGGAGGGGGAGACGAGCGCTTCGTTCGTTCATGATTGCATGGCCGTGGTCATGCTGGCGACGCACAGCCAGTGGCCCTCCCGGTATACCCAGGTGTCAATAAAACGGCCGTGGCGCAGGTAGGGCTTTCCACGTTGCACTCCTTTCAACTGCAAAACGCCACTGACGATCACCGTGTTTCCGTGGGCTCGCGCGATTGAAGACTGCACCACAATATCGACGGCGTCGGCCTCCTTGGTGTCGGCCAAAACCTGCGCTTTCGTCAGCAATCTGCCGTCAATGTGCACGTAAACCAGAGAGTCGTCGAAGATGGAGTCTAAGGCTTTCACGTCGCGGATTTGCGCGGCTTCGCCCCACAGACGCTCGAGCGTCCCCACCTTCGATTCGGCATCGACGGTATCTTGCGCATGGACAGGCCCGGTTGCGAGCCCGCTTGAGAGGCAGAGTCCGAGGCAAACCAGTACGATGAGCCATTTCGATCTTTTCATGACGAAGGTTGTTCCTTAATTGCGTTATCGGCAGTCGGAGAGCATTTCTTGAGGCGCCGAGGGATTTGGCGCATGGGCATTCGGCACAAGAGGGTACGGCCAGACTTCGGTGATCACAGTCACCTGCGGTGACTCAGGCTCGCCGGCTACTTCTTGGGTGTGTCCGCCGTGGCTCCTACCAGAACTTTCAGAATCTCTACCGCCAGGTCGGGGGCGGCGATGTTTTCCATGTTAGTGAGGACGACGACTCCAGCGCGCTGGGCGGGGGCGATGAAGAAGGCGGTGCTGGTGCCTTGCTGGCCTCCGCTGTGGCCGACGGTGGCGAAGCCGTTTTCGTCGCTCGCGTCCCAGCCCAGGCCGTAAGTATCTTTCGATCCGTCGGAGGGTTTGAGCGGGGTCCACATCAGGTCGCGGGTGGCGTGCTTGAGCAGCTTGTCGTTTAATACAGCCACTTCGAACCGCGCCATGTCTTCGGCAGACGACAGCCAGCCGCCGCCGGGAATTTTGTAGCTGGAGTCGAGGAAGTCGGCGTTCTCGACCGTGCCTGATTTCGTCGCCTGATAGAAGCGGGTGCGGTAGGGGATGATGGCGAAGCGGTCGTCGGCTAGCGTGTGGTCCATGCCGGCGGGTGCGAGAACATTCTGGCGCATGAAGTCTAGATACTTGGCTCCAGAAGCGCCTTCCATGACGCAGCCGACCAGCGTATAGCCTTGGGTTGAATAGTGAAAATGACTTCCGGGATCGGCGACCAGGGGGTCGTTCTTGAAGAAGTCGATGCCGGCCTGGATGGGGTTGTCGAAGTGCCTGGTGTTGCCGGCTTCAAGATCGGCCTGCCTTTCGCCGTCCTTGTAGTGGCGGATGCCGCCGAGGTGGCCCATGACTTCGCGGGTGGTGATGGGCTGTTGCTTCTTCGGGAAGGCGGGGCAATATTTCTGGATGGGAGCGTCGAGATCGAGTTGTCCGCGCTCGTAGAGTTGCATGGCGCCGACTGCGGTGAGCGGCTTCGAAATCGAGCCGAGGCGGTAGAGCGTGTGTTCGCTGGCGGGTGCGTTGTTCTCGACGTCAGCTAAGCCGAAGCCCTCGGCCCACTCGTATTCTCCGTTTTCGACCACGGCGACGGAGACTCCGGGAACGTGGGTCGAGGCCATGAACTTTGAGACTGCGGCCTCGATCTGGGTTCGCTTTTCGGGGGAGATTTCGGGTTGCTGGGCGTGAGAGGAAGATCCGCAGAGAGTTAGGAACAGGATGACAGGGATGAGGTGTCGACGAGCGCGCGCGGGCGAGAGCATGGATTTGCCTTTCGAGGGAGATTGAGGCCACATTGTAGGGCCTGTTCGGCAGTCCGAGGTTGCTCAAATTTTGAAAAAGAGCAGCCACGGGGCTAAAGCCCTACCTCGTCTTCCAATGCTTAACGCGGCTCTGAAGGGCCGCTCTTCCACTTCTTTACGACTGGTTCGTTATTGGGTGACGGTGGCCTGGTAGCTTACGGCTTGCCAGTGGCCGGTGCGGCGGACCCAGACGCGGGTGTAACGATACGGGCCGCTGAAATCTTCTCCGAGCTGGTGGCCCTTTACGTCGGCGCGAGCGGTGACGACCGCCGTGTCTCCGTAGACCCGGACTACCATGTCACTCACGTCGATGGTGTCATAGCGCAGCTGGCCGTTCTTGCGGGCCGAGAGCGTGTCCTGTTTGGTGGTCACTGTGCCCAGGGGAGAAATGGCAACATAATCTTCAGCGAGGGTGCGCTGGGAGAAGTCTGCATCGCGGTGGATGCTGGCTTCGCGAGATTGGCGTTCCATGTCGACGATTTCTCGAATCGTGGCCTGGTCGGCGGGATCGAGCGAAGTCCGCGGATGCATGGCTATGTGTTGGCCCGCGACGGCCGGAAGCGCGACAAGGAGAGACAACAATAACAGCACACTCTTGTTGATCACGATGAGACCTCCGCGGTTTGCGAGGGGACAGAGATCCGCCTGACCGAGCTACGCAACCTTGGATGCAGCGGTTCCGTGGAAAAGTTAGCTAGTGCCTATATTTGTACCAACATCCACATCAACGATTCTGAGTATCGCAAGTTGAGATGAACAGCGGCTTTCCTGAAACATATAGACGGAGAAAACAGACTGTTTATTTCAATTTATTCCTGGAAAAACAGCGAGCTTGATCGGAGCCTCGCGCCCCTGCCAAGTATTAGTGCAACTCCCCTTCCATGCACAGTGGCGGCCAAATCCTTGAAACAAGGGGATAACAATTTTCGAGGCTCGATTCTGTTGTCCACTACGGGGCCGGACTGTCCACTATCGGACAGGACTTGAGTGATAGCTCAACGTCTCGATCAGAGAATCGGCAGCCGCCGCATACCGCCAGGGGTGGCATCTAGTAGAATCAAGCATCCGATTTACGCATGGCCGATATCCGTCGTGGTCTGATTATCGTGAATACCGGGCCGGGCAAAGGCAAGACCACGGCGGCCATGGGAACTGGCCTGCGAGCCGTCGGCCAGGGGATGCGGGTGCTGATGCTGCAATTCCTGAAAGGCTCGTGGCACTACGGCGAACTGGATGCGGTTGAGGCCTTCGGCGGAAAGTTCGTCATGAAGCAGATGGGGCGAGGCTTCGTGAAGGTCGGGGCCGAGAAGCCGGACCCGGAAGACGTCCGCATGGTCGAAGAAGCCTGGACGGAGGCCGAACGCGCAATTCAGTCGGGGGAGTGGGACCTGGTGATTCTCGACGAGATTAACTATGCCATCAGTTATGGCATGCTCGATCCGGCGAAGGTGGTCGAGAGCCTGAAGAAGAAGCCGGAGATGGTCCACGTCATCTTGACGGGGCGGAACGCGCACCCCACAATTGTCGAGGCCGCCGATACGGTGACCGAAATGCGCCAGGTTAAGCACGCGTATGAAAAGGGCGTGATGGCGCAGAGAGGAATCGAGTACTGAGATTGAGTAATTGGGAAATTTGGTAATTGAGTAATTTGAAAAAGCCCAGCGGGCGATGATGGTTTTCAATTACTCAATTACCAAATTACACAATTACTAAATTCTTCTTATGGCATGGTTTAAACGCGAATCCGGCGAGCTGGATACTTCGGGGGAGAAGCGCGTGAAGACCGAAGGCTTGTGGGTGAAGTGTGAGGGCTGCCGGCAGATCATCTGGAAAAAGGATTTGGAAGACAACCTGAATGTTTGTCCGAAGTGCGACAAGCACTTCCGCATCGACGCCCGGACGCGACTGGCGCAGTTGCTCGATGATAATCGGTACGAGACCCTCGACGGGAATATTTCGTCGACCGATCCGCTGAAGTTTGTGGACTTGAAGCCTTATTCTTCGCGGCTGAAGCAGGCGCAGGAAGATACGGGACTGAACGACGCCGTCATCAACGCTCAGGGCAAGTTGCAGGGACGGCCGGTGGTGGCTAGCGTGATGGAGTATGCTTTCATCGGCGGCAGCATGGGCGCGGTGGTGGGTGAGGCGATTACGCGGGCGGTAGAGCGCGCGGCCGAGACGCGCACGCCTTTGATTATTGTGTCGGCGTCCGGGGGCGCGCGCATGATGGAGGGTGTGATCAGCCTGATGCAGCTGGCGAAGATTTCCGCGGCGCTGGCCCGGCTGGACAAGGCCAAAGTCCCTTATATCTCCTTGCTGACCGATCCGACTACCGGCGGTGTGACGGCGTCGTTTGCCATGCTGGGCGATTTGAATATCGCCGAACCGGGCGCGCTGATTGGCTTTGCTGGGCCACGGGTGATTGAGCAGACGATCCGGCAGAAGCTGCCGCCGGGTTTTCAGCGCAGCGAGTTCCTGCTGGAACATGGGATGCTGGATGCGGTGGTTCCGCGCAAACAACTCAAACCTTACATTGCGCGCGCGCTGGAGTTTATGACGCCAGCTGCTAGCTCCTAGCTACTAGCTCCTAGCCAAGCCTCAAGTGCCGGCGGCTCGGTGTTCCCGGATGATCTACGGTCTACCGGCCTTAATCCCACGTCAATTTTGATAATCTGAAATCGGAAGAGCTAGCAGCTTTTGTATGTCCTACGAAACTGCAGTGGCGAGCATGTTCGCGCTGGGGCACGAACTGGCCCAGACGCCGTCGAACAAGTTCGACTTGGCGCACATGCGGGTGTTGCTGGGGGCGATGGAGCATCCGGAGCGCGCGTTTCCCAGCGTGCTGATTGCGGGCACGAATGGGAAAGGTTCGACGGCGGCTACGCTCGCGTCGATCCTGCGGGTGTCCGGGTTGAAGACCGGGCTCTACACTTCGCCGCATCTGGTGCGGATTAACGAACGCATTCGCGTAGATGGAGAAGCCATCGGCGACCATGACTTCGCCCGCTTGCATGGCGAAGTGGATCGCGTTGCCGAGCGGCTGGTCGGGCGCGGCGAACTGCCCTGGCATCCGAGCTTTTTTGAGATGATGACGGCGATTGCGTTTGCACACTTCGCGCGCGAGCGGGTGGATATCGCCGTGCTTGAAGTCGGCATGGGCGGGCGGCTGGATGCGACCAATGTTGTGGAGCCGTTGGTCAGCGTGATTGCCGATATTTCGCTCGACCATCAGAAGTTTCTGGGCAACACTGTTGGGGAGATCGCGCGCGAAAAAGTGGGGATTATCCGGCCGGGCGGGGTGGTCGTAACTCTGCCGCAGCAGCCGGAGGCGAACGACGTGATCGGCAACACGATTCTTGACCTGGGAGCGCGGGGGGTGAGCGCGGTGCAGTATGTGCCGCCGGTTTCGCCGGGGAGCGGAGAGTATCTCGTGCCGAGTCGCGAATCGCGAGTCCCGAGCCCCGAGACGTCTTTCTATCGCTATCCGCTGCAGGTAATGGGGAAGCAAATTCTGGTGGAGTCGTCGCTGGTGGGGCGACATCAGCTGCGCAACGTGGCGCTGGCCATAGCGGCGGCCGAGGAGTTGTCAAAGCTGGGACTGACAGGCGTCACCGCCGAATCGATAGAGCGCGGCATTCGGGAGACGCGCTGGCCCGGGCGTTTTCAAGTGATTCCTGCGCGAGCGGGTTGGCCGGAGATTGTGCTCGATGTGGCGCATAATCCAGCGGGAGCGTGGGCCCTGCGGTCCGCCCTTTCGGAGCGCTATGACGACCGTCCGCTGATTTTTGTTTTCGGAGCGATGCGCGACAAGGCAATCTCAGAGATGACGGAAATTCTGTTCCCGTTGGCCGAGCGGGTGATTGCCACGCGCGCGGAAAATCCGCGGTCGGCGTCGCCGGAAGAAATTCAGCAGGCCTCGAGCCGTACAGGGGCTGAGATTGAACCGGTGGCCGACGTGCGGACCGCTCTGGAGCGCGCGTGCGCCGCCGCCTCGCCTGCGACCGTCGTGGTGGTGACGGGTTCGATTTATCTGGTGGGAGAAGCCATGCGAGTGCTCGAGGTGCGAGTTTGAATCGCAGTGCGTTTGAGCCGCAGCCTTCCCGCAGTTTTCGCCTAGAATGGAAGTGTGCAGGAAGTGAAGTCATCCCTTGATCAAGTGGAAAGCCGACCGTCGGCCAGTGGCGTGGAAAGCTCGCCGGTCCAGGTTGCGGTCGCTTCGCCTGTGGTTTCGAAGCGTGGAAGTCCGCACGCCATTCCAGGGCTGAAGCACGGCTGGCTGAGCCTACTGCGCTCGTTCTTTATTCTCGATCCGCTGATCTGGCTTTACACGCTGGTAATGGGGCTGCTGGCGATTCCAGGCGGATGGTTCGACCGCGATGGCCGGCGGCTGCACTGGTTTTCTTACGCGTGGTCGTGGCTGATCATGAAGACGATTTTTTCGCCCGTGAAAGTTACCGGGCTCGACAAGATCGATACTTCGAAGCCGCACGTCTATGCGGTTAATCATGCATCCGCACTCGACATTCCGGTGCTCTACACGTACCTGCCGTTTCATTTCCGCATTGCGTTCAAAAAAGAATTGCTGTCGTATCCCATTGTGGGCTGGCAACTCAGGCGATCGGGGCAGGTCTGCATCGATCAGCAGAATCCGGGACATTCGATCAGCAGCATTCGCGCGGCCATGAAGGGATTGAAGGCGGGGCTGCCGCTGGTGATCTATCCCGAAGGCGGGCGCACGCCGGACGGGGATATTAAACCCTTCCTGCCGGGAGCTTTCTTTCTGGCCATCAAGGCGCAGGTGGATATTGTTCCCGTGGCCCTGGTCGGAACCTATGAGTTGCTGCCGATGAACACTTACCACATCAAATGCCGGCCGCTGGAAATGCGCGTGGGCGAGCCGATCTCGACGGCTGGGCTGACAGGGAAAGATCTCGAAGCGCTGTCGGCGCGAGTACGGAAGGCAGTTGAAGATCTTTACTACGCTTGAAAACGGTCTCCCTTGTTCAACAGGCCGCCGAAGAATTTATTTTGGCAGGAGAAACTGATCCTCAGGCGCTAAAGCGCAGTTTCATTGTTGAGCACTTAACGGCACGACTGAAGTCGTACCCTTCCCGGTCGTGCCCTCCCAAAATCTGGTGCCCTTCCCAAAACCTGCACGAAACAAAGTCTTCAGTAGCCAGTCAGGCGGCCTTTGAGGTTTCATCGCATCGCCGTTGATAGTATTCCCGCCCGCGCTGGTAGCCGTGGGTAAACGGTTCTTCGACGTCCGCGCCGGGATGCTCGCGCTGAACGTCCTCGAGAGCGGCATCCATCGCAGCCGAAACCTGGTCGAATTCCATACAGCGGGTTCGCGCGTGCAATGCGGCTTCGAAGCCGCGGCGAAAGTATTCTTCGTCCTCAGCGAAGTTTCTGTGAGGCTTGGCGTAGTGGCTCTGTTCGGCGCTGCGTAAGCCGATCCACCATTGCTCGCGGGCGGCATCGATCGACTCGGCTCCCTGCATCTTCAGCAGTTCGCGGAGCAGTGAGGCTTGCTGCTTATCTTCGGCCATCACGAGGACCACACTTCGGCCCTGGCGCAGAGCGTCTTCATAGACGAAGATCTCGTCTTCCGGGAGTCCATCGGTGGCGGAGTCGTCCATCTTGTCCCCCAACGTCGCGCCAATCGTAGCGCCGGCAGCGCCCAGGACTGCGGCTCCCAGCATCCCGATGGCAGTAATTGGGCCGACTCCAGGCACCAGGGCCATCAGGAGGGCCCCGCCCGTCAATCCGACACCGCCGCCTGCGAGAGCGCCCATGGCTTCTCCCATTCCGGGCTGCTCGGTGTCATCGGTATGGACCGCCTGTATTTCTTTATTTATCTGATCGGCGCTCCCAGGAGTCAGAAGGGTGACTCGGCTGGATGGGATGCCTGCCTTGAGCGCTTCCTTCACTGCGTTCTCAGCACGGGTCCGCGTTTTGAATACTCCGCTGATGGCTTCCATGGTCATCCTCCTTAGTTGGTCGGCTTTAGTGGGCTCACTTTCCCTCGAGTCGCGACGGTTTTCAGAAATACCATTGTTTTAAGATGCTTAGTTCGTCAACGCGGCTACATTGAAAATTGTAAAGATCATTTTTCCGCTGTCCAACAACCTTGTCTCCCCGCCTGCATGGACGGGCACTGCCTGCCTTACCGACCCTAATGAAATCAAGGCGACCGGGTGTATGCCCAGGATGTAAGGAATCAGAGGCGCATTCGGAGCGGGAGCGAGGATGCAGAAAGGCCTTCGAGGATCTATACGATCGGGCGTGACTCCTGCAGTTCAGCGAACTACGATGCGTCAGTTAGAAGTCAGTAACCACCGGCCAGGGAGAAGTCGACCTGAACTTGCGTTTCCACTTCTACCGGCTGACCCATCAGCGAAAATGGCTTATAGCGATATTGCTTTACCGCGTCCATGGCTGCCTGAACCAGTTGCTTGGGGCCGGAAATGGGCTGCAAATCGGCGATCTTACCGTCCCTGTCGATTCTGGCCTGCAGCAAAACGCTACCCTCGACCCGTAGTGCCACCGCTCCTTGCGGGTATACAGCCGGGACATGATGCACCATCGCGCTTTTGGCAACCGCCTTCGGGAGCTGAACTCGCTGGGGAAAAACTGAAGCCGTGCCGATCGCTTGCGCAACGTCGTTTGCACCTGGACTATTACTGCCGAGGACGAAATTGAAGGTCGCGCTCGAAATCACCGCGACCGGCTTTCCATCTTGGACTACCGGCTTGAACTTCCATTTCACGATTGCTTCTTGAGCAGCGACGTCGAGGAGCGGCTGATCCTTGGGAACGTCGACGTATTCCACGTCGCCGGATTCGGATAAAAGAAACTTGGCAGTGACCTTCCCTTGGGTTTTTTGTGCAAGGGCTTGCGACGGGAAAGTCGCGGGTGGAGTGGCGATTGGCTCCAGATTGAATTCGGTTGATTTTGCGTCAGGAGTGTTGTGTTGGGAAATCTGTTGGGAAGGAAGAGTGGCGGGTGTCGCAGCGGCCACAGTGGCTAGGGGGGGCGGACCGTTCGGCTGCGCCTGGGCTAGATTGAACGGGGTTCGAGCCAGGCTGCAAGCCAGCGCGATGAGGGTAAACTTCCATAGTTTCGACATAGGGGATAAGTCTACGCCAACGGGACGAGGAGTGTTCTTCGATACGATATCATTCGTCGTTGCCTGGAGCGGCCCCGTAACCTTTTGCCTCGTCTGCCCGTTATTCAAAATGTAAGGCCAGACCGCGGAGAACTTGTTGAAGGCTCTGAAGAAAGAAGCGGACGAGCGGCTTCTGATCGAAGCTGCGCAGCGCGATCCCGCCTGCTTTGCGGACCTGTATGAAATCAACTTTGAGCGCGTATATGCCTATGTGATGCGGAAGGTGGGCAACCGGGCCGAGTCGGAAGATTTGACATCGGAGGTATTTCATCAGGCGCTGGCGAACTTGAAACGGTTTGAGTGGCGCGGGATTCCGTTTGCGGCGTGGTTGTTCCGGATTGCGGCGAACTTGATTACCGATCGCTGGCAGCGCTCGGGGCGGGAAGTGGCGGACGACGCAGGCCACATTGATTCGGCACAAGTAAGTCCGGCGGAGATTGAGGAAGTCGAGCGGCGGGCCACGTTGTTCCGCCTGGTAGAGACGTTGCCAGCCGAACAGAAGCGCGTGGTGGTGCTGCGGTTTGTCGAAGAAAAAAGTATTAAGGACGTGGCGCGGGAGATTCGCAAGACTGAGGGAGCGGTGAAGCAGTTGCAGTTCCGCGCGCTCAGCAGCCTGCGGGCGCGCATGGAGGGTGCCGATGCCTAAGCGCTCTCTTTCAGGAAGCAGGAATCCGGGAAATGAACAGAAGAAGATTGAGCAGCTGAACAAAGCTGTCGAGGCGATGCTGGCCCGCGTGGACGGCAAGCCGCCGAAAGTGGAGTCGGGCATTGAGCCATTGGTACGCATCGCGGCGGACTTGCGCAATCTGCCGAGTGCGAGTTTCAAGGCACGATTGAAATCCGAATTAGGAGGTACGAAGAATATGTCCACCGTTGCCGAGCACATTTCCGAGCCCGCATCCAAACCCGTCGCCGCTAGTCGCATGAGTGCAGCGCCCAGGATAGCGTTCCGAGATCCTGCCAAAGCGATTGAGTTCTACAAGCAAGCTTTGGG
>Ga0307476_10000079_pt1 | contig 102409 bp, 88 predicted proteins | sample atmos_gasesECM2C_2_FD_203314 | JGI IMG/M metagenome (GOLD analysis project Ga0307476, IMG submission 203314) | Hardwood forest soil microbial communities from Morgan-Monroe State Forest, Indiana, United States - atmos_gasesECM2C_05 | ecosystem: Environmental > Terrestrial > Soil > Temperate... | reverse complement strand
GTTTGCAAGCAGTCGAAGACGAGCTTTCCATCCGCAATCTTGTGGCGCGCTACACCGACGCCGTCAACCAGCGTGACCTCGCCGCCTTTCGACAGCTCTGGACCGACGATGCGGTCTGGGAGATCGGTCCGCCGCTCCAATCCCGAGCGGACGGCATCGACGAGATCGTGGTATTGCTGCGTCGCCTGCTGCAGGCAGAAAAATATTTCATGCAAATGACGCACTCAGGAGTGATTGAGGTCAAAGGCGATCGGGCAACCGCTCGATTTGTCGAGCGAGAGCGGGGCCGTGGTGAATCAACTTACTACGACAGTCTGGCTGTTTATGAAGATGTTCTCGTGCGCGAGGCAGACGGTTGGCGTTTCGCAAGACGTTTTTATCACTACCGCTTCTTGGATCAAAACCCCTTTGGAGGCGATGCATTTCCAGTCACCTGACGCGAACTCTGGAGAACAGACGCGACAGACGCCGCAAACGATTATTGACAAAAGATAAGAGGCCGGAAAGTACTCGAACCAATTCCATTCACTGTAATTTCGCGTAACAGGAACCGAAAGCAACTGAGATTGTTGTGAAGGTCATTTTTCAAACGAGACCGACATGGCATCGAAAGCAAAGATAATCGTTCTCCTTACACTTTTCTTTGCCGCTGCGGCAGCGAATCCTGCCGTTGGGCAGGTGCAGCTACCGACGGTGAATCTTGGGGATACGAATTTTGAAGACGGTTTCGGGGCACCTGGGTGGTTGTTGGAGGAGTTTCCGAGTGGCTACACCGCGGGCGAATTAAAGGACTCCAAAGGACAAACGGTGCCTGGATCGAGCCGCGTGACCACCTACAGCACGACCAGTCACATAGTCTTTGCTAGCAGGAAGCGCTTCCTCCGGGGCTGGATAGCTGGCGAGGTGTTGCTCCCACTAGTCGACGTGAATGTGCAACTCGCTAATGGCACTGAGTCGAGAGTGCGCGGCTTTGCCGACCTGACGGTGGGCGCTGGACTGCAGTGGGCGCCCAAAAAGATTGGGAACGGCGTCTTTGTCAACCGTGCAATGATCGACGTCGGCGTACCCACGGGAAAATACAGCGCTTCACGCCCCGTGAACCTCGGCAATCATTTCGTTGTCGTCGACCCCTATTATGCCTTCACTTACGAGCGCAAAAAGGTGGAGTTGAGCGCTCGACTCCACTATCTGTGGAACTCTACCAATAACGATCCGTTTATTGGATTCGGCATTGAGAACATGCAGCCGGGACAAGCCTTTCACATCAACTACGCGACCTCCTACGAACTGTTCAAAAATGTAAGGCTCGGATTCAACGGATACTGGTTGCAGCAGTTGACCAACCATGAGATCAACGGTGTCGCAGTACCCAATTCCAAGGAGCGCACGGTGGGCCTTGGTCCCGGAATTCAGCTGGGCGGCCAGGCAATCTGGTTCCGCGTGAATAGCTATATTGAAACCGACGTGCGCAATCGCCCGAGTGGGGTCAAGGTTACTCTCCGAATTTCAAAAACGCTCGCAGCCAACAAACCTAACAATTGAACGTCAAGGGAGGAGCCGGACCATGACCACGATCACTTCAAATTACACCGAAGCCCGCTACTCGAAGAGCGATTCAGCATTGCGCTGATCGACCATCAGTCGGGCATCATGCAGCTCATAGAGCTGTACCTCGTCCCGCCGCAGTAGAGGCGCTGCGCAACGAGTGGCGATTTCACAGCCAGTGTCGGCAATCACAAAGCGAGGGTTGCTTCGTTTCTTTGGCGAGAGTCTCGCAGTTTGGTGCTCCCCGGAACCTGTGTAAGCTTGCTTCGCCAGCTCCCGCAGAGACTTAAGCTCCATAAATCCGCTGCGTCTGCTAATGCGGGCCAGCATCGTCTTTAATTACTTACACTTATGATGAAGTGCCTTCCCATTTTAAGTCCGCGGCGTCTGCCAATTTCGCCATCCCGGCTTGCGATCATTCTACCTTGAAGACGGAACCACGCTGGGACCAACCATCTGGACAAACTGTTCTGGATAAGTTTCTAGTGAAACAATCGAGGTCTGTGCAGTTGTAGCTTAGGCGTGGGCTGCGATCGCCGCGCCTTTGCTCTCGGCGGGCGGCGTCGCTCGCTGGTTGCGAAGCGCCTCGTGGAACGATTCCGCTGTGAGAGGCTCGCCGTAAAACAACTGGAGTAACGGATCATCCGTCTCCCTGGCATGGGGTCTGGCTGGGCTTGTATCGGACTCCAGGCCTTCTGGTTCAACCAGTAGTTCGGGTAGCAACGTGCGGTTGTCGTTGAGCACCCCCAGGAACTTTTCCACCGCTACGCGATGTTCCGGCGTGGTTTGCGTGAACTCCACACCCATGCCTTTGTCTTGGTGCATGACCCGCACCACACCCTGGGCCCGCACTTCCACCCCCCCGGCCCGCATCGAGAGCAGCACCCGGCTGGACACAGGGAATGGCGACGAAATTTCGAGGTAGCATCCCCCCAGACTCAGGTCGGTGAGGTGGCAGCGGATGGGAGGATCATCCTGTTCGGCGTCGGGAGAATTCTGCTTCAGCCATTCGCGCAAGTGACACGCCGCCTCCGGTGGGATTTGCTGGAAGCGCAGCCCCGCTTGGGATCCGGTTCCTTCCCAAGCGAATTCGGCCGGGATTTCTACCGAGGTGCCTATCCCCGGCAAGTTGAACACCATTTGCCAGCGTCCCGTTGGACGACGCTGTCCTGCTACGCTGACGGCCATACCACCTTCGCTCAAGTCCGTGGTCGTCACCTTCATGTTGGCGCCGCCATCCAGGTTCCGCATTACGACGGGGATTTGAACCGCCACTCGCGTGTTTCGCCGCCGTTCGCTCTTCATCAGGGCCCGGGCGGCTCGAAAGCTGGACTTCGCCCGCTCGCTTGAAACCGGCTTGTACAACACGAAGTGTGCCCCAATCTTGAACACCGCCTTCAGCCCGATGATGGGCTCAACGATGGCGACGGCAACTGCTTGCTTATTGCAGGGAGCAATTCGGGCACTGCGGAGAACGTCCGCGGCACCGTCGTCGGTAACGTCGACGATGATCGCCTCAAACCTTTGCCGGGTCAGCTTGCGCAACGCGGCGTCGGCGTCGCGGCACAAATCAACCGCGATATCAAGATCGCCCAATACCCGGCGCAATACTCGCACGATCTTCTCGTCCGAACACAGTAGCAATGACTTCAGACTCATGAGCAGGCCGACTTCGGAGTAGCAGACTCCCAGAGTGCCGAATGATACTCGGATCCCGAAAGTTGCAGGGGCAGAGCGGGACAAGCTCGGGGGACCCCTACTCGCACTGTACGTCAATCTTCTATGGGGGATCAACGGCTGTGCGCGCAAACCGGTTACCAGCGTAATCGCGCTGTGCCTTTCGTCGATAGTTCGCCGCAAATCGTGAGGGAAACCGTGATGCCCGCTGGTTCCAGCGCCACTACTAAATCCAATCTCTTTGAACTATAAACCTATTGTTTGCATTGACTTATATTCCATTTGCTAATGTTTTCTCAGTGAAATTCCCCATTGACTTTTGAGCTGTCTAACCATAAGATATTGAGTCTCCGATCAGCTTTAGGTTCATCTGTGGGGTCTCTGTAAGGTAGCGGTTTGTCCACAGTATAAGGACGCAGTTGTTCCTGCATCTCGAAGACGATACGGAGAATCATATTGTTAGAGAGTTAGCGGTTTATTTCCCCCTGAGGTGGAAAGGCACTTTTTATGGCGAAGCGACGCGGAAATCCGAACTGGGGCAAGCCCGAACCGATCGGGCCCATTACCCCTACCATCACCGAATTTGAGCAGGTTGTGCGCGAATACAAGCTTTCCCCCGACCAGTATCTTCGATCGACTCGACTGCGGGAGTGGGCTCGCCGCAACAAGAACTCGAAATACATTCCCGAGCCTCTTCTGGAAGCTTGGGGCTTTGAGATCGAGTCCACGCTTTAAGCCAGATGTGACAAGAACAGCGTGGCAACGCTTTGAGGGTCGCTCCTAGTCGTTCAGGCGAGCGACCCTTTCTGTTTCTGGACGTTTCTCCGGGTTCTTCTCGACGCAACGGTTGCGATCTGCAACGGACAGCATGCTCGATGTTCTCAGGATTCCGCTCAGTGAACTGTTCGCCCTGCTGGCAGCAATCGGCTTCGCATCTGGGCTGAACCTATATGCCACGGTGTCGGTTCTCGGGCTGCTCGCGCGATTTGGGCATCTTCCTCTGCCGGCGGGGCTGCGATTGCTCGAAAGCTGGCCTGTAATTGCCGCCAGCCTTGCTCTGTTCGTGATCGAGTTCTTCGCTGACAAGATTCCCGCTTTCGATCTGATCTGGAATGCCCTGCACACCTTCATTCGCGTCCCTGTAGCTGGATTGCTGGCCTACCAGGCGACCAGCCAGCTTTCTCCCGGGCGCCAGTTGCTGGCGACTTTGCTCGGCGCCGCCGTCGCATTGGCGGCGCACGGCGGCAAGACCGCCGCTCGAGCCGCGGTCACACCATCGCCGGAACCGTTCTCCAACATAACGCTGAGCCTGGGTGAAGATGTTCTCGCCATCGGCCTCACCTGGCTTGCGACGCGCCATCCCTACATCGCCGGCACTCTGGCCACGACCTTCCTCGTGATCATTGTGATCCTGACGCGCTGGATAATTCGCGCCCTACGCGCCCTGTTCCGCGGCGCCGAACACGAATTGGCCGGGTAACCACTTCGGAGTTTAGGCTTTCAGCCTCAGAAAAGATCGCATGCGGTCCAACTCCGCTTCAAGCTCGCGCCTATATGCGCGGCCGGACGGCGCAGAGTCCACGTAACCGAACTCTGATTTCAGTTCATCGTTTTTCACCGACAGATTGGCCCATCCAAGGACGCGGTCGCGCGACAGCAGTGGCAGAGCATAGTACCCTCGCTTGCGTTTCGGCGCCGGCGTATACGCTTCGAACCGATAAACCCATCCCCAGAAGAGCTCGAAGCGCGAGCGGTCCCACACGACCGGGTCAAAAGGCGCCAGCAAGCGCACCGTATCTTGTGGGGCAAAGCGCGCCACCTCCTCGTCCGCGGGCCAATACCAATCCACTCCATCGAGTCGGGCGTGAGCAAGCCGTTGTTTGACCCGCTGTAAGGCACTCGGCAACTCGCTCTGCCACTGTGGGGTGGTAAAACGGAACCTGCGCACCAGCATCCTGAGGCTCGCTAAAGGCATGGGCGCGTAGATGCGTACTGCCACATCGATCAGCGTGTCGAGCCTCGCCTGCCGAGCGGCCTCATCGGCTGCCCCGGGTCCATGCTGCTGGGCAGCATAAATACGAATGCCACTTTCTCGCCGAACAACGCGTAACAGGCCTTGGTAATGCATGGCGTCCAACAGGTGAGTGGTCGCGTTCGATGAGCCTCCCCAATAGTTCCTCACCGTGCCGTGCGAGAAATGTTCGTCGACCTCACGCGGGTGTACAGAGCCGCGTTCCCGTATGAATTCCAGCAGGAGTTGGGCTCGCTTACGGCGCGCCGCAGGCCAAGGCTGACGGCTTTCTGCCGGGACGCGGCTGTCAGAACGCGGATGCATCAGCGCCTGCACCGATCTCGTCAAGTAGCCATAGTTGATGAAAAAGTCCTCCTCAATACCGAGCTTGACGTAGTGTCGCTCGAGGTCGCCGACCCGGTAGTTTTTGACCCGATGTCGCAATATCAGGTCCTGCGCACGCGCCGGCGCCCGGATCGGGTCCGCCTGTACAAAGCCCAGCTTATCGAGGGCGCGTTTTAAAGTTGTCGGCGTGAACAGGCTGCGGGCGACCGCAAAGCGCCGCATATCGTCGAGCGAAATCGGCATGGACCAAATGTTACCCAAGTCCGTGTGGGCCTATTGAATCTACTTCTGAAGGTGCCCGTCGAAGCTTCGCTTGGGCGGGAATCTTCTGCCCCGGAGGAGACAGTGTCGCACGGATGTGTGCCGACACCGCTGAGTGCATTCCTCTGCTAAAATCGCCTCAATATGAGCCCCCAGCCTCCCTTCACCGATGTCCCCGATGCCATCGAGGAAATCCGCGCCGGTCGGATGATTGTGGTCGTCGATGACGAAGACCGCGAGAACGAAGGCGACCTCACCCTCGCCGCCGAGAAGGTCACGCCGGAAGCCATCAACTTCATGGCTAAGTATGGGCGCGGTCTCGTCTGCCTCGCTATGACCGAAGAGCGCCTCGAGCATCTGCGCATCGGACCCATGACCGCCGAGAACACTTCGCAGTACGGCACCGCCTTCTGCGAGGCCATCGACGCCCGCCAGGGCGTCACCACCGGCATCTCGGCCTACGATCGCGCCCGCACAATTCAGGTGGCCATTGATCCCGCTACCAAGCCATCTGACCTGGCGCGTCCGGGACACGTCTTTCCGCTTCGCGCCCGCAAGGGCGGCGTGCTGGTGCGCGCCGGACAGACCGAAGCCTCGGTCGATCTGGCGCGGTTGGCCGGCATGGTCCCCGCCGGCGTGATCTGCGAAATCATGAAGGACGACGGCAGCATGGCCCGCGTCCCCGACCTGATCGAGTTCTGCCGCGAGCACAACATGAAGATGCTCACGGTCGCTGAACTCATCCGCTACCGCATGGCGCACGAGCGTTACGTACATCGCGTCGGCGAGGCGCTGGTCGACACGCGTTTCGGGGAGTTCCGTCTGATCGCCTACGAAAGCGAGGTCGACGGCGGAGAGTCGCATGTGGCTCTGATTCGAGGGGATATCGAGCACAGCGCTGTTCCGGTGCTGGTCCGCATGCATGCTCACTGCCTGATGGGAGACGTCTTCGGCGCAGTTGGCTGCGAATGCCATGCCACGCTGGAAGGGGCACTCCGCCGCATTTCGCAGGAAGGCGGCGCCCTGATTTACCTGCATCAGACCTCGCAGGGCTTTTCAATCGAAAAGGTTGGAGACCGCACTGCGCTTAGCTTTCATCGTGGACGGAAGTTGCCGTCCTTGTACGAGACTGAGAAGCAGATCCAGCGCGAAGTGGGAATCGGAGCACAGATTCTGTCGGACCTGAACCTGCACCGCATCCGGCTACTCACCAATCGCCCGAAGAAAGTGGCCGCGCTGGAGGGATTCGGAATTGAAATCGTCGAGCAGGTGCCGGTGGAATTAAATCCAGTAAGGCTGTGAGCGTGAGCTCGTGTGGAGCGGGCGCTCATGCCCGCTAAACGCCGAAAGCGCCAGAGAAGTCGTGGTGCCCGCATTTTCCTTAACCTCTGCCTTTTCTTCACGACCAGCAAAGCGGGCATGAGCGCCCGCTCCACACGGTGTCTCTAGAAGGGTTTGCGCACCACAACCTCGGCGTCACGGATGAAGAATTGCGCAGAGCAGTGCTCGGAACCGCAGATGACTGGCAGCAACCCGTTGATCTGTTTGCGCGTGATCAGACCCAGCATCCCGCAAGACGGGCAGGAAAGCACGGCCCAGTAAGGATCTTCCTTTTCGCCGATCTCCCCTGCGTTTTCCAGCACAAAGACGGTACCTGGCTGCATCTGTTCCGGAATCCACTCGTTCAGGACGTCCAGTTCACCGACCATGTCTTCCTCCCCGTGCCTTGATGCTCGCTCTTGACCAAGATCCCGTCTATGAGGCCTTTTTAGCACGCCGCCGGTGATCTAGCGACGTTACTGAAGTATTCGCCTTCCCGGAGACGACCCCAGCCCGCACTTGCCGGACCGCGTCGCTGAGGCAAACTCCCAGAATCGGCTGGTTCGAATTCTTGAGGATATCCACAATCTGCCGCGCCGAGGTCTCTAAATAAAGATGCGTTCCGTCGGTCAGGAGGTGGTACTGGGAGCTCTGGCCGACGATTTCCGCCAATCCCTTGCCCAACTCGCGATCGAGAAAGCGCAGGACCTTGCGCACCCCCTGCAGCGAGAAGCCCTTGCGCCGCAATTCGCAAATTACCGCCACGTCGGTCAGTTGGTTCAGCGAATACAGGCGACGATGCCCTTCCCGTTGCGGCCTCACCACACCGCGCTCGTCCCACCATTGCAACTGGCGGGGTGTGAGCCCGGTCAGAGTCATCACTTCGTGCGATGTAAAGCGGTCCTGCATCGAGCTTCAAATTTGTTTGAAACAATCTTTAAGCAAAATGTTTCAAAACATTTTAGGCGCGGGCCGGGGTGAGTCAAGCAGAGATTCGGTGAAAATGGGGTGACTAAGGGAGTTCCCAGCAGACTAAAGCGTGATACCGCCGCCCACGAAGTGCACCATTTCGAGCCGATCCCCTTCCTTGAGCCGGGTCTCAGCCCATCGAGTTCGTGGCACGATGTCGCGGTTCAGCTCGATGGCCACGCGGTCGGCCTTCATTCCCAGGATTTCCACAAGCGCGGCCAGGGTAAAGGGATGGGGAGCCTCAGGGAAGGTTCTGTCTTGCCCGTTGATCTGTATGGTCATGCGGCGGCTCATTGAGCCTGGGAAGATTGTAGCGCCGCCGCCGTCACTCGGCCTTGCGCAGCACAAACTTTCTGGTCGCCGTGCGTCCCTCGAAACTAGCCTGGACCAGCAGAGACGAGTCCGGCAGCGCGGCCTCCTCGACTTCGATCTTGATCTCCGCCGACCCACCCGAATCGGCGACGGCTTGGGTGTAGAAAGGCACGGCACCCGGACGGGCGAAGCGGAAAGTCAGGCGCGCCCCGGGCGCAGCCGAGCCTCCCTCGGTAACACGCAGCTGCATCGTCAAGTTGCGATCGGCATGGACGGATTCGGCGTTCGTCCATTGCACATCGAGTTCTTTCATCGTAGCCAAAACTTCTGGTTCGCCGTGATCCAGAACCGCGTCCAGCTTCCCTTCCCGGATGGCGTCGAGCACGAGCCGGTGCTGCTCGCGTAGCTGTTGCTCTTTTTGCGTATCTCCGAACTGGGCTTCGCCCGCCTTCCCGGCGTAAGAGGTGGCCCGTTTGCCAACGCAGCGTCCCCGCACGAAGACCTGCGTCTGCAGCAGGCGCTCGCTTTCCCGCGCCTCACTCTGCACGTGATAGATCGTGTCGCCGTGCTTCACGTCGGTGTTGAAGCCAAAGATCATAGGAATTTTGTAATTTCGTAATCGGGTAATTTGGTAATTTGCACCCTAAATCCCGCCGTCAGCGCCCGGAGGTGCAATTGCAAAATTGCGCGATTACACAGTTACCAAATCTTCCCCTGGCTGGCTTGACACTGTTGAGTGTAAGCCCATAATCTAGAACGTTTAAGTATTGCTTCGCGCGAATTATATATACCTCGTCCTATGCCCGACAATTACTTCGCACGCTACCTCCCGTTTTTGATCCATATCCTGCTGGCGGGTGGGATTGCGACCGCGATTGTCGTGCTTTCCTGGCTGATCGGGGTACGCAAACCCACCCGCGCCAAGCTCTCTCCTTACGAATGCGGCATGACCCCGGTCGGCGACTCCCGCCAGCGCTTCTCGGTCAAGTTCTACCTGGTGGCCATGCTGTTCATTTTGTTCGACGTAGAGGCGGTTTTCATCTATCCCTGGGCGGTGATCCTACGCGATCTAAAGCACTTTGGCCTGTGGGAGATGCTGGTGTACATCGGGATTTTCCTCGTCGGCTTCTTCTATGTTTGGAAGAAAGGCGTTCTGGACTGGGGTGAGACCGCAACGGCACGGGGGAAGCGCTGATGCCACTCACCCCGGCCATCACTGATCTGGAGCATTTGAAGTCCCATCCAGCAGTCGCTCGCTTGTTTTCATGGAATGCCGCGGCGGTTCAAGGCGCAAAGTTCGACCGCGACGAGATGACAATCTACATTGATCGGGCGAACATCCGCGAAGCCTGCGTCCTTTTGAAGGACGACCCCGGGTGCGTCTTCAACTTCCTTTCCGACGTCACCTGCGTCGACTGGTACCCGGCCGAACCCAGGTTTGAGGTCGTCTATCATCTGCTCTCAATCCCCAGGAAAGAGCGCGTCCGGCTGAAGGTTCGCCTGAACAGCTCCAGCCCGGCGGTTGAGTCGCTGACCTCGGTATGGTCCGGCGCCAACTATTTCGAGCGCGAGGTTTTCGATCTGTTTGGCGTTCGCTTCACCGGGCATCCTCATTTACACCGCATCCTGATGCCCGAGGACTGGGAGGGCCATCCCCTCCGCAAAGATTATCCCGTGGAGGGCTACCGCTAAATCGACATGGCCCACCTGACCCCCACGCCCGTGTTGGAACCCGGCCAAGATCGCACCATGATCCTGAACATGGGCCCGCAACATCCGTCAACCCACGGCGTGCTGCGCGTTCTTTTGGAAATTGACGGCGAGACGGTCGTGCGCATGATGCCCGACATCGGCTACCTCCACACCGGAATCGAGAAAACTTGCGAGGCCAAGTTCTACCAGCAGGTGGTGCCGCTGACCGACCGCATCGACTATCTGTGCCCGATGACCAACAACCTTTGCTACGTGTTGGCGGTGGAGAAGTTGCTGGGGCTGGAGATTCCCCCGAAGGCGCAGTGGCTGCGCGTGCTGCTCAACGAACTGACGCGCATCAACTCGCATCTGGTCTGGCTGGGCACGCACGCCATGGATATTGGCGCATTAACGGTCTTTTTATATTGCTTCCGTGAGCGCGAAGAGATCCTGCGCATGTTCGAGATGGTCAGCGGACAGCGCATGATGACCTCGTACTTCCGCGTAGGCGGAATCGCGTTGGAGCCACCCCTCGGATTCTTTGATCGGGTCCGCGACTTCGCCGGTTATTTTCCCGAAAAGATCGACGAGTATGAAAATCTCCTGACGGGCAATCCCATCTGGATGATGCGCACCAAGGGTGTCGCCGTCATGTCGGCCGAAGACGCGATCGGACTGGGCGCAACCGGCCCCACCCTGCGGGGCAGCGGTGTCGACATCGATCTGCGCCGCGACATGCCGTACTCCAGCTACGAAAAATTCCAGTTCAAGGTGCCCGTTTCGCAAGAGGGCGATGTTTTCGCCCGCTACATGTGCCGCGTGCAGGAGCTGCGCGAGTCGGTCGAGATCGTCCGGCAGGCGCTCGATGGCATGCCCGAAGGCCCGATCAAGGCTGACGCTCCAGGAGTAGTACTTCCCGACCGCGAAAAAATGAAGACGCAGATGGAATCGCTCATCTACCACTTCAAGATCATCACGGAAGGATTCGCGGTTCCGGCAGGGGAAGTGTACCAGGCAGTCGAATCGCCCCGTGGCGAGATGGGCTACTACATCGTGAGCGACGGCACTGCCAAACCGTACCGCGTGCACATGCGCTCCGCCTGCTTCGCGAACCTGCAGACACTTCCGACCATGTGTGAGGGACGCCTGCTGGCGGATGTAGTCGCGGCGATCGGAAGCATCGACATTGTGTTGGGGGAAATCGACCGGTGAGGTCAGGCGTGCTCGAGCCCGAAGGGGCGGAACAATACAGCCCAGGGCGTGAGCCCTGCGGTAGTCCAGAAGTGGGGAGCAAGTCCCGTAGGGACGGCACAAGAACACGGATGAAATTTTCCGAAGAGTTCGAGCAACGTTTCGCGGAGATGGTGCCGCACTATCCGACCAAGCGCTCCGCGCTCGTCCCGACGCTCCTTTATGCGCAGGACGAAATCGGCTATCTCTCCGACGAAGTTATCGTCGAGATCGCCGCTCGCCTCGAACTGACGGAACTCGAAGTGCGCAATGTGATCAGCTACTACTCCATGCTGACCACCAAACCCCACGGCAAATTCAATGTCCAGGTCTGCACCAACATCAGCTGCATGGTGCGCGGAGGAGAAGAAATTCTCCAACACTGTGCCAAGAAGCTGGGCATCGGCCACAAACAGACCACGCCCGACGGCCTGTTCACGCTCGAGGAAGTGGAATGCATCGGCGCCTGCAGCTGGGCCCCGGCCGCACAAGTAAACTACGATTTTCACGAGAACCTGACTCCCGCAAACATGGACCAGATTCTCGACGAGTATAAGAAGAAGGGAACGCAGTGAGTGAGATTGAGTAATGAGATTGAGTAATGAGATTGAGTAATTGTGTAATTCGGTAATTGAGAAATTGAAAACCAACGCCGGTCGACCGGCATTCAATGACTCAATTACAAAATTACCCGATTCCCCAATTGCCCCATGGCTGACTTGGTCTCCCATCCCGACGAGGTAAAAGTCGTCTCCCGGCGCTTCGGTCAGGGTGCGACCAACATCGATCGCTACCTCGAACTGGACGGCTACAAAGCTGTGCAGAAGGCGCTGGCCATGGAACCGGACGCCATTATCAACGAGGTCAAGAATTCCGGCCTTCGCGGCCGAGGCGGCGCCGGATTTTCCACCGGCATGAAGTGGTCGTTCGTTCCCAAGCAATCCGCCAAGCCCAAGTACGTCCTGTGCAACGGTGACGAAAGCGAGCCCGGCACCTGCAAAGACCGCCTGATCTTCGAGCACGACCCGCACTCTGTGATCGAAGGCGTCGTGATCGCCGGGCTGGCGGTTGGTTCGAAAGCGGGCTACATCTACATTCGCGGCGAGTACCGATATCTTTCGATCATCATGCAAAAGGCGCTCCGCGACGCCTACGCCAAAGGATTCCTGGGTAAGAACATTTTCGGCAGCGGACGCGACTTTGAGGTCTACTGGCACGGGGGAGCGGGGGCCTACGAAGTCGGCGAAGAGTCGGCGTTGATGGAATCGCTCGAAGGCAAGCGCGGAGTTCCCCGCATTCGGCCGCCCTTCCCGGCGGTAGTCGGTCTCTGGGGTGGGCCCACGGTCATCAATAATGCCGAGACGCTGGCCAATGTACCTCACATCCTTCTTGGGGGAGCCGATTGGTACGCCAAGCTGGGCCCACCGAAAAATGGCGGCACGCGCCTGTTTTGCCTGAGCGGCAATATCGCTAAGCCCGGCGTCTATGAACTGCCGATGGGCTACAACCTGAAAAAGATGATTTACGAAGTGGGCGGTGGCATTCCCAACTGTCGCACCCTCAAAGCGGTGGTACCGGGCGGAGCGTCGTGTCCGTGCCTTACCGCGGATGAAGTCGACGTTGCCATGGATTTCGATTCGGTCGCGAAGGCCGGTTCGATGCTGGGTTCGGGCGGCGTCGTGGTGATCGACGACCGACAGTGCATCGTGAAATTTGCCCTCCGCACCATGAAGTTCTACCAGCACGAAAGCTGCGGGTGGTGCATCCCCTGCCGCGAAGGCACCGACTGGCTCAAGAAGACGCTGATTCGCTTCCACGCCGGCGGTGGTCTTAAGAAAGATATCGACAACATGCAGTACCTGGCGGAAAACATGCTTGGCCGGACTTTCTGCCCGCTCGGCGACGCGGCCGCGATGCCGACGATCGGTTTCGTAAAAAAGTTCCGAAAGGAATTTGAAGATCACCTGGAAGGCAGGCCATGCCCCTACGAAAAACAGGGCAGCGTGGAAGAGCTACCGGTGTTGAGCCACTGACACCAATGATTCAACGACTCAATGATTCAATCTCTCAATCAACATGGCTGATGTGAACCTCACTGTCGACGGCAAGAAGATCACGGCTCCTGCGGGCACGCTCCTCATCGAGGCGTGCAAGTGCGCGGGCATCGAAGTGCCCTCCTTCTGCTATTACCCGAATCTTTCCCTGCAGGGCGCTTGCCGCATGTGCCTGGTAAAAGTCGAAAAGATGCCCAAGCTGCAGACCGCATGCACCACGGTGGTCGGCGAGGGCATGGTCGTCGTCACCGAGAGCGACGAGATCAAGCAGGCGCGCAAGTCGATGCTGGAAATGCTGCTGGGGAACCATCCTCTGGATTGCCCGGTCTGCGATGCCGGCGGCGAGTGCGAACTGCAGGACATGACGTTCTCCTACGGCGCCGCCGAATCGAAATTCATGGAGGCGAAGAACCACAAAGACGAGCAGCAGTGGTCTCCCGTGGTTTTCTTCGACCGGCCGCGCTGCATCCTCTGCTATCGCTGCGTACGCATCTGCGGCGAGGGCATGGACGTCTGGGCCCTCGGCGTGCAGAACCGCGGCGTGAGTTCGATTATCGCTCCCAACCAGGGCGATCACCTGGAATGCGAAGAGTGCGGCATGTGCATCGACATCTGTCCCGTCGGCGCGCTCACCTCCGGCGCCTACCGCTACAAGACGCGCCCATGGGAAATGAAGCACGTGGGCACCGTCTGCACCCACTGCGGCGACGGCTGCAAGACCACGCTCGGCGTGCGCCGCTCCGACACAGGCATGGAAATCGTCCGCGGCGACAATCGCGACAAGAGCGGCACCAACGGCGACTTCCTCTGCATCAAGGGCCGCTACGCTTTCGATTTTGCCAATCACGAAGAACGCCTGACCCAGCCGCTCATCCGCAAGAACGGCAAGCTGACCCCGTCCACGTGGGAAGACGCCTTCGAACTGATCGGAAAGAAGTTCGCCGAAGTGCGCGACAAAGATGGCGGGGCTGCGATTGGCGTGATCGGTTCCACCCGCACCACGAATGAAGAAGCTTACTTGCTGTCCAAGTTCGCCCGCACGGTCTTAAAGACGAATAACGTCGACCACCACCGCACCGCCGACTTCCCTGCCCTGGCCGCAGCGCTTCGGGGCAAACCCGACGCAACCGCCAGCATGGCCGACGTCTTCACCGCGCCGGCGATCCTGCTGATCGGCAACGATCCCACCGAGCAGCACCCACTGTTGGCGTGGCAGATTCGCAACAACGTCCGACTGCACCGCGCCAAGCTCTACGTGGTCAACTCGCGGCCTATTAAACTTCGCAGGCAAGCCACCGTATTCGCACAGGTCAGCGAGGAAAACGGCGAATCGTCGTTTGTTCACTTCCTCTCTCAGAACGATCCGGCTCCCGCTCCATTAGGCATAAACGGCACGACTGCGGAGGTTCTAGAAGAGCTTCGTAAGACCTTGCGCGGCGAAAAAGATCTCGTGGTTGCGTTTGGGTCGGAGATTCAGGGCATCAACATTTCGCAGTTAGTCACTGCTTTGTCCCAAGCCAAGTTCATCTGCCTCGCGGACTACTCCAATTCCCGCGGCGCTGCCGACATGGGCGTTTATCCGGATCTGCTCCCCGGATACCACGCGGTCAGCGGAAGCAGTCCGTTCCACGACGAATGGGGAATCCCACCGACGGCAGGCCTGCACACTACCGAAATGGCGGTCGCGGCGAAAGCAGGCACGTTGAAAGCCCTTTACGTCGTCGGAACGAATCCAGTCGGACGCCTGAACATCGATCCGTTCGCCTTCTCGAACAGTTTCGTCGTGGTGCAGGACATGTTCCTTACGGAAACGGCGGCCGTGGCCGACGTGGTTCTTCCGGCCGCCAACGCCTACGAAAAATCCGGCACTTTGACCAACACCTGTGGCGATGTGCAACTCGTCAAAAAAGCCGGGGAGGTGTCCGGCATTAAGACTGATTTCGAGATGATCGTCCGCATCGCCGACGCCATGAGCTTTGACGTTCGCAAACTTGTGCCCTTCGGCCACGGCACCACCCGCGCTGACATGGGACAGTCCCGCGGCGCCCAATCCGGTGAAGCCGACCGCCATGCGGTCTGGCTTGAGATGGAAGGGCTGGAGCCGAAACTGAGCCCGCTTGATCCCATGGCGATTCTCGACGAGATTCAGAGACTGGTTCCCGGATATGACATCTCGCGCATGAATCTTCTCGCCGGCAACACCGAGCACACATCCCTGGCAAACAGCGGGGGAGCGATCACGCCGTCACAGGCGGAAGCACCGACGTTCATCGCCCCTGCGAATGACACGTTGTTCACGTCGGGTACCCTGGGACGCTACTCTCGCGCTCTGAAGTCGGTGATGGAAAGTCATGAAGCCAAACCCGCTGAGGTCGCGGCGGACTGATCTCGAAACTAGTAGTACAGAAGGGGAGCGCACACGTTGCCGATTTGGCTCTACATCCTCGCGTCGGTGATCAAGTCGATCGTAGTTCTGTTCGTGCTGCTCACCGCCGTCGCATACACCGTCTGGCTGGAGCGCAAAGTCGTCGGCCATATGCAGAATCGCTGGGGACCCACCCGGGTTGGCCCGTTCGGCCTGCTGCAGCCCGCGGCCGATGGCATCAAGTTTCTTTTCAAAGAGGATTTGACTCCGCCTCATGTGTACAAGCCACTCTTCCTTGCCGCGCCCTTAATTGCCGTCATCTTCGCACTGACATCCATTGCGGTGATCCCATTCGGCAACGCAGTCATGATCGGCGGTTACAGCGTTCCGCTGCAGATCACCACCGACGTGAACACAGGGTTGCTGCTGATTCTCGGTGTCACCTCGATTGGCGTTTACGGAGTGGCGCTCGCGGGCTGGTCCTCGAACAACAAGTATTCCTTGCTTGGCGGACTGCGAGCCAGCGCGCAGATGGTGAGCTACGAGATTTCCCTGGGCCTTTCGCTGGTGGGCGTGCTGATCATGGCAGGCAGCTTTAGCCTGAATCAGATTGTCGCTGCGCAGCAGGGCCATTTCTGGGGATTCGTCCCCCGCTGGAATATTTTCACTGGTCAGTTCATCGGCTTCTTCTGCTACCTGATGGCGGCTTACGCGGAGACGAACCGTATCCCATTTGACCTGCCGGAAGCCGAAACCGAACTCGTAGCCGGATATCACACCGAATACAGTGCCATGAAATTTGCCATGTTCTTCATGGCCGAGTACGCAAACATGATCACGGTCGCTTGTCTGGCGACGCTTCTGTTTTTCGGCGGATGGAACGGGCCGCTGTTCGGCCCACCGTTCTTGCAAGCAATCCTGCCCGTGATCTGGTTCGCCGCCAAGGTTTTCGTGTTTCTCTTTCTGTATATCTGGGTGCGCGGAACGTTGCCGCGCTTCCGTTACGACCAGTTGATGGCGTTTGGCTGGAAGTTCCTGTTGCCGCTTTCACTGGCGAATCTGATCGCGACCGCGATCGCAGTAGCGTGGTAGTCGAAGAAACTCGATGCTTAGCGTTCATCTGATTCTGTTTCTGGCCTTCGGTGCCGTTGCGGTCGCAGGCGCCATCAACCTGCTGGCGCAAACGCATCCCATCAACAGCGCGCTCTCGCTGATCGCGGTAATGGCGGCGCTCGCTGGGGAATACCTGCTCTTGGGCGCCGAGTTCCTTGCCGCTGTGCAAGTCATCGTCTACGCCGGGGCCGTCATGGTGTTGTTCGTCTTCGTCATAATGCTCCTCAATGCCGGAGTCGAAGAACACACCAATGGCAGCCGTGTCGCCGTTTTGTTTGGGATCCCCGGAATGCTGCTGGGAAGCATTCTCGTGGCCTGGGTCTTGCTGCGGCACTCGGGCACCGAAGCCGTGGTCGCTGGCGCTCTGCCCGGCTCTCCCAAGGCGATCGGCTTGCTGCTCTTCCACGAATTCCTGCTGCCCTTTGAAATCACGTCAATTCTGATTCTGATCGCCATTATGGGCGCCGTGGTGCTGGCCAGCAAGCCGCCTACATCCCCCGTCGTCCCTCCGGCAAGGAAGGTGAGTTGATGGTCCCGCTCTCATATTACCTGGTACTCAGCGGAATCCTGTTTGCCTGCGGCGTCACCGGATTTCTGATCAAGCGCAACATAATTACCATCTTCATGTCCATTGAGTTGATGCTCAACGGAGTGAATTTGTCTTTCGTAGCCTTCGCGGCGCACTGGCATGCGCTGGCTGGGCAGGTCTTCGTCTTCTTCGTGATGGTGGTGGCGGCCGCCGAAACGGCCGTTGGACTCGCGATCATCATCGCCGTCTACCGCACACGCGAAACTCTGAACGTGGACCAGGTGAACCTGCTCAAATTATGACGTCATCTCTCAATCTCTGGCTGATCCCGGTCCTGCCGTTGGCGGGGGCAGCGATCAACGGCTTCCTCGGGAAGAAATCTTCGCGAACTGCGGTCAGCACGATCGGGTTGGTGTTTCCCGGCGCGGCGTTCGCATGGGCGCTGTCGGTGGCCTTTCGCTTCTCTTCCCTGTCGCAGATTCCCTACCAGGAATACGTAGCCCACTGGATCCGCTCGGGCGGTTTCAGCGCCGACTTCGCCTTTTATCTTGATCAACTGTCGTTGGTCATGCTGCTGGTCGTCACCGGAGTGGGATTCCTTATCCACATCTACTCGGTCGGATACATGTGGGACGACCCCAGCTATTACCGGTTCTTCTGCTATCTGAACCTGTTCATGTTTTTCATGTTGACGCTCGTGCTGGCCAACAACTACCTGCTCATGTTCATCGGTTGGGAGGGCGTCGGCCTGGCATCATATCTGCTGATCGGTTTCTGGTTCACGAAAGATTCAGCGGCGTCGGCAGGAAAGAAAGCATTCATCGTCAACCGCATTGGAGACTTCGGATTCCTGATCGGTCTATTCCTGCTGATCCAGCACTTCACGTCGCTGGACTTCACGAAGGTTTTCGACTCCGTCGCCCATCTCCCTGCAGGACTCGAAACCGAGACCCTTCTCACCACCATCGGAATCCTGCTGATGGTCGGGGCCTGCGGCAAGTCAGCCCAGATCCCGCTCTACGTCTGGCTCCCCGACGCCATGGAAGGCCCCACGCCGGTGTCCGCGCTGATCCATGCTGCGACCATGGTGACGGCCGGTGTCTACATGGTGTCGCGATCGCACTTGATCTTTGAACGCGCACCCGTGGCTCTGATGGTCGTCGCCATCATTGGCACGCTCACTGCGCTGTTCGCCGCGACCATCGGAATCACCCAGACCGACATTAAGAAGGTCCTCGCCTACTCCACCGTCTCGCAACTCGGTTACATGTTCATGGCGTGCGGCGTGGGAGCGTTTTCCGCCGGAATCTTTCACCTCATGACACACGCGTTCTTCAAGGGCCTGCTCTTCCTGGCCGCTGGCTCGGTGATTCACGCCGTCGGTGGCGAGCAGGACATGCGCAAGATGGGCGGCCTCCGCTCCTACATCCCCATTACAGCCGCGACCATGGGAATCGCCACGTTGGCCATTGCCGGAATCTGGCCGTTGGCAGGATTTTGGAGCAAGGACGAGATCCTGTGGAAGGCTTATCAGGCCAACTGGGTTTATTGGTTCATAGGCTTGGTCACGGCATTCATCACCTCGTTCTACATGTTCCGCTTGCTGTTCATGACATTTGCTGGCGATTACCGCGGGGCGCATGTCGACGAGCATGGACAGGGCGCCCATGGTCATGGGGATGACCACGGTCACGGCGAGCCCCACGAGAGCCCGATGGTCATGCTGGTTCCGCTGATGATCCTTGCCTTGCTCTCGGTAATCGGCGGCCTTGTTGGCATCGGCAACGGTTTTGAGCATTTCCTTGCCCCGGTTTTTGGCTCCGCAGAAGTGGGCGGAGCTGCTGAAGTCGCAAGTCACGGCACGGAAATTCTGCTCATGGTTGTCTCGGTAGCGGTCGCCCTCCTAGGCGCCTGGCTGGCCTATGTTCTCTACATCAGCAAGCCCTATCTCCCGCAGAAAATCGCCGACGCTGTCGGCAGTTTCTACAATGTGGTCTTGAACAAGTACTACGTGGATGAGCTCTACGCCAAGCTCTTCGTAAAACCCCTGATCGACGGGTCGACGAGCATTCTGTGGCAAGGTATCGACCGCAAAGTTATCGACGACACGGTCAACAACGCCGCCGACGGGACCCGCCATGTCTCCGATGAAGTCCGTCAAATGCAATCCGGCAACCTGCGCTCTTACGCGGGTTGGATCGCTGCCGGTTCCGCTGTCGTGATTGCCTACATGATCTGGCTGGGGGTGGGACGATGAGCATCGACAATCTCAGCCCCTACATCCTGACCCTGGTGACCTTCGTTCCGCTCGCCGGCGCCTTGCTGCTCGTCCTGCTGCCCCGCCGCGACCGTGATATTCGTATTTTTTCTCTCGTCATCTCGGTGCTGACCTTCGCCCTTTCCGTGCACTTGCCAGTGCATTTCCGTCGGGGACAGCCTGGCTTCCAGTTCGACATCAACCATCCCTGGATCTCGAGCCCCAACATCCACTACCACATGGGCATCGACGGCATTTCCCTGTGGCTGGTCGTTCTCACTACGTTCCTCACTCCGCTGTGCGTGCTGATCTCCTGGAAGTCCGTTCACGACCGGGTCAAGGAGTTCTTCATCCTTCTGCTCATCCTCGAAACGGCGCTGATCGGCGTCTTCACTTCCCTCGACCTTTTCCTGTTCTATTTCTTCTGGGAAGCGACGCTGATCCCGATGGCCCTGGTGATCGGCGTTTTTGGTCACGAGCGCAAGGTCTACGCCGCGGTCAAGTTTTTTATGTACACCATGATCGCCTCGGTGTTCATGCTGGCAGCGATTCTATGGCTCTACGCTCACACCGGCAGCTTTGATTTCGTTACGATTCGCGATCAGATCGCGCGCGGCGCCGTTCCGAACTTCCCGGCCGCAGCCCAGTGGCTCTTCCTCGGCTTCTTCGTGGCATTTGCAGTCAAAGTGCCGCTGTTCCCGTTCCATACCTGGCTGCCGGACGCTCACGTAGAGGCCCCCACCGCGGGATCCGTCCTACTGGCGGGCGTTCTGCTGAAGATGGGCACTTACGGAATGCTGCGTTTCAACCTCGGCCTGTTGCCCGAGCAATCACGATACAACGCCCCTTGGATCATGATTCTGGCGCTGATCGGCATCATCTACGGCGCACTCGTGGCTATGGTGCAGCCCAACATGAAGAAGCTGATCGCCTACTCCTCGGTCAGCCACCTGGGATTTGTAGTGCTGGGCATCTTCAGCTTCACGCAGGCAGGATTGAACGGCGCGATGTTCGTTATGCTGGCTCACGGAGTCTCGACCGGAGCCCTCTTCATGCTGGCTGGAATCCTCCACGAACGCCGTCATACTTACGAGATCACGGAATTCGGCGGCCTAGCCTCGCCCATGCCTGTCTACGCGGCTTCCTACTTGTTTATCGTGCTCGCTTCGGTTGGACTTCCGTTGCTCAACGGATTCATCGGCGAGTTCCTCGTACTGAGCGGCGCCTTCCAGGCGCGTGCGCTCTACGGAATCCTCGCCGCGACCGGCGTGATCTGGAGCGCCGTTTATCTCTTGTGGATGTATCAGCGCGTCTTCTACGGAAAAGTGACCCACCCGGTGAACAATTCCTTGCCCGATCTTTTCGGATTCGAGAAAGCTGCCGTCTGGCCCTGCGCCGCGGCTGCTCTCGTGATGGGCGTCGCTCCCATCATGTGGTTGGGAGCGATTGACCCCGCCGTACAAACTGCGCTGGTTCCCTTCACGCCGGTCGTCAGCAAGATGGTGGGCCAATGACCACCGACCTGTTGGCCCAGATTATTCCCCAAGGCGCGGACTACGTTCGCATCCTGCCCGAGCTTATTCTGTCGGCCTTCGGCATCGCGATCATGCTCCTGGATCCTCTCGTCGATGAAGAGAAGAGCCAAAAGACGCTCGGTCTGATCGCCTTCGCGGGTGCGGTCGCGGGCCTTCTTTCCACGTGGTACATGACGCAGAATCCCGGCCTTGCATTTTCCAACATGGTCCGGGTCGACAGCTTCAGTGTGTTCTTCCATTTCCTGGTCATTGCCATCGCCGCAGTGGTAATCCTGAGCTCGTTTGAATACATGGCGGTGCAGAAGATTCGTGCGGGCGAATACTACGCTCTGATCCTGTTCAGCGTGGTCGGCATGGGATTGATGTCCTCCGCCGTTGAGCTCGTGCTGATTTTCATCGCGCTCGAGATCTCCTCGATCTCCACCTACATTCTGGTGGGATTCCGCCGCAACGAGGCCTCCAGCAGCGAATCCTCTCTCAAGTATTTTCTGCTGGGCTCCTTCGCGACCGCGTTTTTCCTGTACGGCGTGGCACTGATGTTCGGCGCCACCGGATCGACCAACATTGAGATCATCGGCCACACCTTGCAGACTGGTCCAGCGGAGGTACTGGTTTACCTGGCCATTGCACTGATGCTGGTCGGCCTGGGATTCAAAGTGGCTGCCGCCCCGCTCCATGTCTGGACGCCGGACGTCTACGAGGGTGCACCCGCCCCGATCGTAGGCTTCATGTCCACGGCGCCGAAAGCAGCCGCATTCGCCGTCCTGCTGCGCGTGGTGTTCGCCATCAATGCGCCCGGCCGTTTTTGGCCAATTTGGGTCGCTGCGGCGCTGTCCATGACTCTGGGCAACATCGGGGCTCTGGTGCAGACCAACATTAAGCGCCTCCTGGCCTACTCCTCGATCGCCCACGCCGGCTATCTGCTCGTTGCCTTCGCCATGACCACTTCAGAAGATTCCGCTACCGGAATCTCCGCCGCCATGTTCTACGCCGCCGCGTATGCCGCCATGAACGTCGGCGCATTTGCGGTGGTCGGTCACTTCGCCAATGCCGGCGAGCGTTATGTAACCCTCGAAGACTACGAAGGGCTGGGTCGCACTTCTCCGCTGTTGGCCGCGACGCTCACCATTTTCCTGCTCTCTCTGATCGGAATCCCAATGACGGGCGGGTTCTTTGCGAAATTTTACGTCTTCAGTGCTGCCCTAAAGGCCAATCTCATCTGGCTGACGCTAATCGGCGTCGTAAACAGTGCCATTGGCTCCTACTACTACCTGCGTATCATCGTGGTGATGTACATGCGCGAGGCCCGCAAGGAAGTTCCGGTCACTCCTATTCCCGCCGGGTTGGGCGTGGCCCTAGCCCTCACAATCGTGGCCACCCTCTATCTCGGGATGCTTCCGAACCGCGTCCTCCAATATGCGCGACAGTCTGCGCAGGACCTGCTCCCGCACCAAGCTGTGCCAGTCCCGGTCGGCGCTGCCCGGGTACTGCCAGCGGCCAGCTCTTCGCGCTAACATTTGACCCAAGAATGCCATTTGACAAGCCTGCGGAGGAGCGTGCATTATTGTGTGCACTAAATGCGAGTTCAGTCCTTCCCTCTCAAAGGAACTGACAGCTGAGGAGAGAAAAATGTCCAACCTGATTTCTGGCCTTTGGCGTGACGATGCGGGACAAGACATCGCGGAATACGCCGTAATGTTGGCAGTGATTTTAGTTCTGGTCGTTGGGACAGTCCGTCTGATCGGGTCGAATTCCAACAACGTATTCTCCCAAGCCGCCAGTTCGATTCAATAAGCGACTTGTCGGGCCAAAGGTTCGTCCAGCTTTCGGCAGAGTAATTTGACGATGACACGATTTACCCCAGATACCGCGTTTACCGCTTACTACTGTTTCCCAGCAGTAGCGGCTGCGGCCAGCTTGGGGTAAGGATGAGCCAGTAACGGCCACCCAGACTTAGAGCAAACCTCAGCCGCGATCCCAGGATCGCGGCTTTGCTTTTCAGGATAAAAAACAAGGAGAAGCAGCCATGATCGTCAATATGACCGAAAAGGCCACCGAACAAGAGATCAACCATGTGATTGAGCGCATTCGCGAAGCCGGCTACCAGCCTCATGTCACCCGCGGAACGGAGCGCACCATCGTGGCCGCCGTCGGCAGCGGTCGCCGTCACGAAATCGAAGCATTGCAGGTCGCACCTGGCGTGGATAACGTCGTAGCTATCGCGCAACCATTCAAGTTGGTCAGCCGGCAAGTGCGCCCAGAACGATCCGTGGTCAAAATCAATGGGGTATCGATCGGTGGGCCCGAAGTAGTGGTCATCGCCGGTCCTTGCTCGGTGGAATCGCGCGAGCAGATGCTCGACACGGCGCACGCCGTCCAGCGCGCTGGAGCCTCCATGTTGCGCGGCGGCGCCTACAAACCGCGCACTTCGCCCTACGACTTCCAGGGACTGGGCATCGAAGCCCTCAAGATCCTGCGGGAAGCAAAAGAGCAGACCGGTTTGCCCGTAGTGACCGAGGTGATGAGCACCGAGGACATCGACATCATTTGTGAGCATGTGGACATGCTGCAAGTGGGAGCGCGCAATATGCAGAACTTCGCCCTGCTGCGCCGCCTGGCTACGATCCAAAAGCCGGTTCTGCTGAAGCGGGGCCCCTCGGCCACGGTGAAAGAATGGTTGCTCGCCGCCGAGTACCTGCTGTCGGGCGGCAACCATCAGGTCGTGCTATGCGAACGCGGCATCAAGACTTTTGAGACGGAGATGCGGAACACCATCGACCTGGCGGCCGTCGCGCTGGCTCGCGACCTTTCGCACTTGCCCGTGATCGCCGATCCCTCGCACGGCACTGGCAAGCAGAGCTTGATTGCCGCAGTCTCGCGTGCCGCAGTCGCCGTGGGCGCGGATGGGCTGATCATCGAAGTGCATCCCTGCCCGGAGCGCGCTCTTTCCGATGGCCCCCAGTCTCTGGATTTCGCGGGCTTCGCGAAAGTCATGCATGCGCTGACCGAGCCGTTGCGGAGAACCGCACACCGGCCGGAAGCCGTGGCGGTGGTCTCTTAGCTTTAAGCAAACCAAGACGGATCGCAAGGCCCCTTGGGACGTCTGTCCGCCGGCGGGTCTGGAAAGTGATCCGGCAAGTCGGGTTAGCCTTTCGTGGCGAGGCGATCAAGGGCCGCTTTCATTGCCACCATACCCTGGTCCATCATTGCTTCAATCGCACTGGCCGCCTCATTGGGGAGGAGGTCGGCAATCCAAAGGACCCGGGTCTGACCACCCGGGTCGGCGAGAACCTGGGCCGAGGCATTGTAGTGCGTTAACGGTCCACCGATCGCGGACCACACCAACCGCCGCGCATCGTCATTGATATCGACAATTGGCTCTCTCACCACCATGCCGGTGGCGAAGGTTACAATGCGCTGCCCAGGCTCGAGCCGAGTGTGGGTGACGAAACCGGGCACCAGTCGGGTGTGAAGGGCGCCAATATCACGCAGAGCCGACCAGACTTCATCAGCGCTCGCCTTGGTTGATATCTCCTTACGAATCGAGGCCATTTCCTGCTCCTTGTGCTTCCTCTCGGGCGGTCAGCTGCGAGCCATTCCCGCGCCCGCTATACTAGACTTTTAGGACTATTTGGAATGAAAATCTTGGCGAAAATTGCGGTCGAATTCGAATGAGGACCCTACACGAGAACATCTCTAACTCGCCCAAGTCACGCCGGCTCGCCTCAGGAGATGGGTGGACAGTGTCGGAAGTTGTCTGCACCGCAGGCCCGCTGGATCGGCCCTTCGAGGAGCGGCACAGCCAACCCACGATTGCCATTGTGGTAGGCGGCACGTTTCAATATCGTTCCTCCACAGGCCGCGCATTGATGACCCCAGGGTCTTTGCTCCTTGGCAACAACGGGGATTGCTTTACCTGTGGACATGAACACGGTACGGGGGATCGCTGCATCGCGTTTTCGTACGCTCCTGCGTTATTTGAACGACTTGCAAATCAAGTAGCGGCACACAGTGCCCGTTTCAGGGTGCCGCGCCTTCCGCCGATCCGCGCCTCCGCTCCCCTCGTTGCAAAGGTTTCCACGATTCCGGCCGGAGTCGAGGCCATGGCTTGGGAGGAACTAAGTGTGGGGGTCGTGACCCAGGCAATACGCATCGCCCAGGGTGTTTCGCGATCGCGAACCGGCGCGCCGGCAAGCTCTCTAGCTCGCGTCACCCGCGTCGTCCGCATGATCGAGAATGACGCAGACACTCCTCACGATCTGAACCAGCTTGCACAACTGGCGCGCCTGAGCCGTTATCATTTTCTCCGTACTTTTGAAGAATTGACGGGTACTACGCCCCACCAATATCTACTTCGAGTGCGGCTGCGCCGCGCCGCAATTCAATTGCGATCGGAATCCACTCGAATCTCCGACGTCGCCCTCGAATGCGGTTTTGGAGACATCTCCAATTTCAACCGCACATTCCGAGCCGAGTTTGGAGTTAATCCACGCTCCTATCGCTCGATGGCTTAGGTTGTCAGGGGGAGATTCGCTCAGAACGCGACTTGGATCTCAATGAGCCGCTGGGCTCTTGGCGGGCTGTTTAACTATCATCGCCGGATCGCCAAACAGCACAAAGGTTCGGCGCACATTCACATCGCTGATCTGCGATTTCGCTTGGAGAATCGACTCTCCCAGCGTCAGTGGCTCGGCTTGCAGCGCGTTCTGCACCACCAGCTTGTCGAGCTTGGTCTGCGGACCGGGCTGGTTCAGACCGGTCGACGCCAGTACTGCAACCGCTCCGCCATTTGGCGCCAGCAGCAGACTCACGCCCAACGGGGGCATGTAAAGGTCGATGAAGAATCCGTTCAGGCAGTCCATGATCAGAAAGACCGGAAGCTGCGATCCGTTGGTCAGCGAGCTCACCGAATCCGTGTTGAAGACGTTGGCCCCCGACCACTGATCTTCGGAACCGTGTCCCAGGTAGTTCACGAGCAGACGACCTGAGTTGATCCCGTCAATAATGTCTTGCGGCGTCGTGGTCGTGCTAACGAAGATGTCTTGGGCTTGCACGGCCGCTGGAAGTTGCGCCTGCACCATCGCAGTGTCTGCGGTGAAGCTCTCGGTGTCGTCCTTGTCGGCCACCATGAGAGCCTGTGAGGTCCACGCACCATTGCTGGACTTCCCTTCGTAACCCACGATCTTCCCAACCACGGTGTTCGCTTCTTCCAACGTGCTGACGGGCAGGCGCCCAGTGGAAATCGTCGCTGTGCCGCTGCCGGAGAAATCCGAGAACCAGTCGTCGGATGCAGTCATCAGACCGCCCGCCGCAAGAATCTGCGTCGGCACCAGATCGAGGTTCCCCTGGCCGAGATAATTTCGGGGATCGAACGAGGCGCGCCCGTTCAGCAGCAGGTAGCTCGGGGCCTTCTTCCAATTCTGAGCAGCCGCCTGCAAGAACTGGCGCATTGCGAACGGACTATGCTCGCCGAAGTTGAACTCGTCGTACAGGTCGGTAACGGGAACCACGGCAGACGACTTCCCGTCCGCCTCGTGCGCCCGCACGAGTGGAGTCAGAGCGTCCGCAAACCCTTCGTGCGTGATCATCGCAATATCCGCGCCCGGCTGCATCCTGTGCCAGTGCGACGGATGGTGCGGTTGCACGCCGGCCGGCGACGCAACCCGGTCGTCCGCCACGGCGAGTAAAGTGTGGCGTACCGGAGCTACTGGATCCGTGCTCGTCCACGGAACTTCGAGGGCAACATCAAACTTGCCATTGCTAGTCGCGACTTGTGGCGTAAGCTGTAGCGGCCGATTCGGATCTGTGATGTCGAGCACGACCGGCACGCTCGCGAATCCACTTACCTTCACTTCTTCACCGGCGCGGCCCGTGAACTTCAATTCATCCGAGTCCGCAGCATAGAGATGCGGATACGCGATGCGGATGGACTGAACCAGGCTGGTATCGTAGTCTCCATTCTGCGCTGTCAGAGTCACGGTATTGCTGCCGTTCTGAAGCAGGCCGGGTGGCAGGTTCAAGCTGAGTCGACCTTTTTGCTGGCCGGTGAAGATCACATCGCCAACCGGAGTCCCATTGAGCGCGACTTGCACGTCGTGCGGGAAGCCCACGATAACGCCCTGCAGCACTACGTCCAGCCGCGCAGGCCGGGTCGACGTAGTGTCGAGATGAGGCACAGACACCACCTGCTCCACCGGCGCCGGCGAGACCAACTCGCCGAAGAAATTGTCTCCGTCAGGCGTCAGAAGCGCCTGGAAGTAGATCGTGTGTTGCCGCAGTTCGACCGTTGCAGGAAAATTCTGTGGCGGCAGGTTCGATCCTGTAGTGGCCTGCAGGCGCGGAATTCGCGCTCCCTGCGATTCGCACGTCGCCAGCCAGTACACTCTCGTGCCCGTGTAAACCGTATCGATACCGGTGCCATAGAAGTTTATGGCTGCTTGTGGACCGAAGCCGCCTGGACCATTCGTCGCGCCCGTAATCTGTATCGGCTGTTCGACTGCCTCCGCGTACAGGTGCAGCCGCGCCGGATCCGCGTTCGGATCGAGCCCCGCTTTCACCAGGTCTGGTTGGGTCACGTGATGCCACCCCTCATGTTGCACCAGAATCTTCACTCCAGGACGCGCCGCCAGCTCAAACTGCTTTTGAATCTGGCTCGATGTCGGCGCGGACACCTGCGACAAGGCTTCAACCATGTGACTCTGCTGGCTCCCGGGACCCGCAGGTTGCGCCTGGCTCAACTGGCTGAGCATCCGCGTCTCAGACGCCGACCGATCGATGCTTAGTCTCGCTCCTGCATGGACTGAAACCGGCCCGTGCATGGTACGCGTTCCGTTCACATCAATATCTTCCAGCCAGTACGACAGCGACAAACCTCCTGCAGACGGGTCAATCCAGGCATAATTCCTTCCCGCGTGCTTGGGCAGCGCCCCGCTCATCAGCAGCGCCGAACCGGCGATCAGGGAAGAATTCATGCGCACGCGGTTCCCTCCCTGCTCGCGGTACACATTGAATCCCAGGTTGTGCGCCTCTCCTCCTGTCTTCCACGTCAGCATGACTCGGCGAGTTCCGTTCTTGTCGATACCCGTTTGCGCCGAGAACGACTGCAACGCGATCCTGGTCGGAGCTGTAATGGTCTCGGTCCACGTCGACGAATTGTTCGCCTGATTCGGATCCGTCTGGTCCGCGGTGACGGTTGCGGTATTCGCAACCACGCCCGGCTGCCCCGGAATGGACAAGATCGAAATAGTCGCTGTGGCCGCGTTGGCCATAGTACCCAGCAAACAGGTTACGGTTCCACCGGCCTCCGAGCACGATCCTTGCGTTGTCGGTGTTACCGTCGAAGAAAGATAGGTCAGGACCGAAGGCAGAGTATCCGTCACCGTAACGTTGGTCGCCGATGCCGGGCCGTTGTTGGCGACCACGAGCGTGTAAATAAGCGGACTTCCTTCGGTCACAGGATTCGGCGTCCCAGTTTTTGTAATCGCCATATCAGCACTGTTGGCATTGGCGACCACGACGGTGGCACTGGCACTATTTGTCGTGAGACTCGGCACAATGTTGCTGGCGGTCGCCGTATCGGTTTCCGTGATGTTCGTACCTGAGGGCGTGCCCGCATTCACCTGCAGTACGAGGGTGAAGTTCGCCGTCGTATTCGCCGCCATGCTGCCGATAGTGCAACCCGGAGGCGTAGTCGCGATGCTACAGGTCCATCCTGCAGGTCCGGTCAACGAAACGACCGTAGTGTTGGGGGGAACCGGATCCGTGAACGACACTGTCGTGGCCGCAGCCGGTCCCAGGTTCTGCACGCTCTGCGTGTAGGTGACATTGGCGCCCACCGCCACAGAACTCGGCGAAGCCGAATTCGTCGCGACCAGGTCTGCCTGCGTCGCAGTCGCCACCACATCGTTTGCGGTCGCACTGTTGTTCGCCAGATTTGGATCTGCAGCCGTAGAACTGACGCTCACAATATCCTTGATCGCTGTCCCGGGCGTCGCCGCTCCGCTCACAGTCACGACAAAGTTAATCGTTGCTGGCGAACCAGCCACGAAACTGGGATTCGTGCAAATGAGGGTGCCAACATTGCAGGTCCATCCAGCCGGCCCGCTCAACGACACCGCAGCCGTATTCGCGGGCAATGCTTCGGTCAGCGTCACATTGGCCGTGCTGGGCCCGGCGTTACTCACCACTTGTGTGTAGGTGATGTTGTTGCCCGCCTGCACCGGAACCGGGCTCGCCGCATTAGTCACCGAAAGATCCGCCGAATCGGCTACCTGCACGTTCACAGTGGCGCTGTTATTCCCGCTGTTCGGATCACTGGTCGACGACACCGAGTCCGTTTCGGTAATTGTGGTGCCCGAGGCTACGTTCGCAGCCACCTTCACCACAAAAGTAAAGTTGGCCGTCGCATTCGCCGCCAGGCTGGCGATGGTGCAACTCGGCGGTGTGGTCGCAATGCTGCACGTCCATCCTGCAGGCCCGGTCAACGAAACGACCGTGGTATTGGTGGGAACCGGATCCGTGAACGAGATTGTCGTCGCAGCCGCCGGACCATTATTCGTCACGCTTTGCGTGTACGTAATATTGTTTCCAGCCGCCACTGGATTCGGACTCGCCGCGTTCGTGACGCTCAAATCCGCCTGCGTCCCCAACGCCACGACAATGTTGACCGTCGCCGAGTTGTTGCTCAGGTTTGTGTCCTGCGACGTCGTGGCTACCGTGGCCGTGTCGGTAATGATCGTTCCAGTAGTCGCGGTACCGCTCACTGTGTATTTGGCCGTAACCGTCCCCGTCGAACCTGGCGGCACACTGGAACTGCTGCACGCTACCGGCGCCGAGGTACAGGTCCACGTCCCACCGCCAGCGTTCACGACCGCTACCGATACAAACGTCGTGCTGGCTGGCGTCGCTTCATTGAATGTCGCCGTGCTGCAGTTGCTTGGGCCCGAGTTAGTCACGACCTGCGTATAAGTAATCTGGCCGCCCGCTGCCACGGGGCTCGGCGTCCCACTGTTGGTCACCGCGAGATCGCAGGCCACGGTCACCGGCGTGACCACAGTTGTACTGTTGTTTGCCGAAGTGGGATCGCTGGTCGCCGCGGTAACGGACGAATTCGCCGTGATCGAGCCCGCAGCCACCGTCGACGGGACATTTACGACAACGACAATGTCGGCCGTCGCATTCGCGCCCAGCGTGGGATCGGTGCAGTTAACATTTCCTGTGCTGCCGACAGCCGGTGTTGTGCAAGTCCAGCCCGCCGGAGCCAGCACGGACTGAAACGTCGTATTGAGCGGGGTTGCCTCGGTGAAACTCACAGCCGAAGCTGCCGCCGGGCCATTGTTGGTAATCGTCTGCGTGTAAGTAATGTTGTTACCGGCAAACACTGACGAAGGAGTAGCCGCTGTACTCAACGCCAAGTCCGCCTGAGTTGCCGTTGCAACCACGACGGTCGCAGTGGCGGAATTTGCTCCGAAGGATTGGTTGGTCGCGTTGACCGTAGCCGTATCGGTGATCGTCGTTCCGCTTGCCGTGAGCGCGTTGACTGTATATCTGACGGTGAATGTTGCAGACGCGCCTCCCGCTACCCCAGCTGCATTCTGGCAACTCACCGGCGGAGGAGCCGGAGTGCAAGTCCACCCCGCTGGTGGGGTGATCGACACGAACGCCGTATTCGCAGGCGTCGCCTCGGCAAACGTGGCGCCAGTTGCCGTCGAAGTCCCGGTATTCGTCACCACTTGGGTATAGGTGATGGTGTTGCCCGCCTGCACCAACGGGCTCGGCGAGGCCACGTTCGTCACCGTCAAATCCGGTCCGGTCGTGCCCACAAGCGTGCTCGCAGTTGCCGTGTTGTTCGCGGAATTCGGATCAGCCACCGATGAACTCACCGACACCGAATCCGCGATGACCGTGCCATTGGCCGTCCCGCTGTTCACCTTCACCACCAACGTGAACGTCCCGGCGGTTAACCCCGCCATGTTGACGTCGCTGCAGACCACATTGCCCGTTCCACCCGTCCCCGGCGTGATGCAACTCCATCCCGTCGGCGGCGTCATTGACACCAATGTCGTATTTGCGGGAATGGGGGCGACGAGCGTCGCGTTATCAGCGGCGCTCGGCCCGCTGTTGGTCACGACTTGCGTGTAGGTAATATTGCCGCCCGCCGCTACCGGGTTCGGCGACCCGCTGTCCGTCACACCCAGGTCGGCGCTCGACCCCACGTTTGCGGTGTCGGTCGCGGTGTCGTTCAGAAGGTTGGCCTCGCCTCCGCCCCCCACGACCGCGGTATTCGTCAGTGTCGCAGGAGCCGACTGCGACACGAGGGCATTCAGCATAATCGCTGGATAACTGCTGCTCGCTCCCAGCACATCGGATCGAGTGCAACTGATCGTCTGTCCTGAGATAGAACAGGCCCATGACAGCGGGCTCCAGCCCATGGGGGTGATACCGATTGGAAGCGTGTCGTTAACGGTCACAAGCCCGCTGGTGCCACCGTACGCACTGACGTTCGAGGCGGTGATGGTCCAGTTGGCATTCGATCCGCGGGTGAAGTTGCCGACGTGAGTCTTGCTCACCGTCATATCGGGAGTGCACAGCGCCGCCGACTGAATGCCGGTAACCTGCCCCAGCGTCGCATTGGTTGCAGTCGTCCCCGCGTTCCCGGGCGTAGCGCCATAAGGCACCGACGGCGTATTCAGCGTCAGGCCATTTGCCCCTCCGCTGATGCCGACGCCGGCCGGCGCGCCAGACACAAACACGACCCCACCGCCGCCGCCGCCGCCCGGGCCATGGCGTTGGGTCAGGGCGTAGGCCTGGGACTGCCAGGCGTTGCCCCCGCTACCACCGTTAGCTTGTAGCGTAAGGCCGCCCTCGCCGCCGTTGGCGGACAGCACCACAATCGTTCCACCCGCGCCACCACCACCACCAGCGTCGTTGGCCGTCCCGTTGTAGGCGTTCGATCCGTTTGCAGTCAGAGTCGCGGTGCCCGTCAGACTGTCGGCGCGAATAAAAATGATTCCGCCACCGGCCGAGCCACTGCTGGCCTGATTGTCACCGTCGGAGTTGTTTCGCGTACCCGCCCCGCCTCCACCGCCCAACGCGATGCGGTCAATCGTTGCTGGGAAAGGCGCGCCACCCTCGCCACCGTCGCTCAGGTTTGTATTCCACGAGTCTCCGCCAAACCCGCCCGACCCGCCATTACCTCCGCCTCCGCCGCCGGCGTTCTGGTCGTTGTTCGCCGGGTCGGCGTCCGTTCCTCCTCCGCCCGCATTCCCCGGCGCTCCGCGTGCCATACTCCCGTCGGTTCCTGCCGTGCCGCTCGGGTAGCCGGTCGTGGTTTGCAGGAACGTTCCACCGGACTCCACCCATTCCGGGGTACCCGCGATGCCCTCTCCCTTGGAGGCGTCGACGCCCGTGGCTCCACCAACGGCGCCGGTGTAGGTTGCCGGCGATGCATGCAAGTAGTCGGTGTTTGCCCCGCCAGCCCCCCCCACCAACTGCATCCCCGCGCCACTGCGGAAACCCTTTCCGTCAACAATTGCAGTGCCCCCGTTCAGGTTCAGTTGTCCCCCGACATCCAACGCGAGAATCCCACCGCTTGTACCATTCCACGCGGCCGCCGTGACCGCGCCCAACGTGGCTGACGTGTACTGCGGCACCAGCACCACCTGGTACGTGCTTTGCCCCTTCGTCCCCGAAGCAGCAGCCGCGGTGTATCCAAACACAAGCCCATTGCCGGGCCCCGCTCCCTTGATGGGCACCGATCCGCCGCTCACGGCTCCCGTCGCAGCCACAAATTCGTAGTTGCCCGCATTATTGATGGTCGTGAAACCGGCGCCCGTACTTCCATTTCCGTATGCCACCGTATTGGAGGTGCTGATGCTGGCATCCTGCATCTGTATCACCAGCAGGAGGCTCCCGCTCGCAATTACTCCCGTCCCGTTCGCCGCCCCCAAAGGAATCGACGTAGCCCCTTTCACCACATTCGCTGTTCCCGGGAAATATGTATTCACCACGCCGCTGAGAGTTCCGCCGGCCGTCAATGTGCTCATAGAGCACACAATAGTCACCACCGGAGCCAGTGCGACGTAACTATTGTTCCCAGTATTGGGGTCTGGCGGAGGCCCCGGATTCGACACTGTCGCCGTGTTGGGATAGAAACCCGCGGCCGTGGTCGACACAACCACGGTTAACGTCGCGGTCGCTCCACTCGCAAAAGGCGATGGAAGCGTACAGTTGATGGTCGCGGTTACGGTGCAGTTCGTACCGGCACTCGGCGTCTCCGACACTAACGCCAGGTTCGTGGCGGCAAACGTATCCGTCAACGTGGCGCCGATCGCCGCCGACGGACCGTTGTTCGTCACCGTGACGACGTAGGTGGAATTCTGCCCCAGTGGAACGGCGCTGACTTTAGTGGTGACCCCAACGTCCGCCGTACTCGGATTAATTGAGACCGCTCCCAATGACCAGTTTGAGGTGCTGCTGAACGTTTCCGAGATAGGCACGCTCGCTGCGCCCGTGCGGCTGCTGCCGGTCGCAGTCACGTCGGGAGGATCCGTGCCACCACCGCTGGTCAAATTCCACCGCGACACTTGTGGCCCGGACACTGTGACCGCTTGATTGCCTCCCGTAGCCAGCGTGTCCAGTATCATCCCATTCACTGTGCTGGGGACATCCATCTGCGAGTTCGCGCCTGCCGCGCCATTCGCCGATACAAATGAACCCATTGGGACCGTCTGGTCGACGCCTGTAAATGTGGTGGCGCCGGCCACAATACCCACAGTCGCGGCTGCGATCGGAATATTTATGGAAACGTTCAGCGCCAGGTTGCTGCCGGAAGCGGGATTCAGCAGAGACCACATTTCTACGCGGCGCGTGTTTCCGGCGTCGTTGTGCGCTCCGAGCAGACTTAGCGTGGTGCCGCTGTAGGTAATGCTGGTAACCGCAGTCGTAGGTGCGTTGGTGATATTCATCGAGACACCAACGATGAGAAGCCGGTTCGCCCCGGCGCCCGTAGTATGAGTGAAGTTGTCAGTAACCGTCCCAGGGCCCGTGCGTTCTATCGCCCTTGAACTCGTGGTGTCCACCGCGACTTGAGCGCTCAGCAGCGTCGCCGTAAACAAGAGAAACAGACCTAGAATTCCGGCGCGAATCCGGAATAGCTTCGCACCTGCCCTCGAAGAACCAGGCCCGCTGAGCAGCTTGACGACTACAACCTGGGACCGCGCCGCGCAGCGCAGCGCCCATCCGCCCACACTTTTAAACCTGGCCTGCAAAATTCTCTGTCCTACCCGCACTCCCTTGGCCCGAGCCAGGCCAAGAATCTGCGCCCCCCTCAACAGCGGATCATTTTCCTGGCCGCAGTCACCGCGGGTGAGAAATACATCCCTCGCGTGATCCGCATGCACGATCCGGTGAAGCCGGAAGCCATCTTTAGATTTTGCTAAGACAATATCGTCCTTTCGTAATTTGCTCACGATTACGGGAGTAACCTCGACCACCTCGCCATCGCGGATTGCCGGAGACATGCTCGCGCCGCGCGCCTGAAAGCGCGCTCTCAGGCCCTGTTCCAGCAATTCGCGGACGACCTCTTCAAACAACTTCGAGTCAGACCCGCGGTCAATCATGGAAATTGAGGATCGTATCTACGGCCCGCTGATCAGGCTCAAAGGCGTATCGGTAAACAGGAACCGCGCCCACCACTTCCTGCAGAAATGTCAGCGTTGAGTCGACGTACTCATGTTTGTGAAACGGCACAAAGCTGCGCGCAAATAACTCCGCTACCCCCTGGCTCGGGGAAAGCCTGGTCAGCACATTCCCGCGTCCATGCTCCAGAATAAAAATCCTCGCCAGCAGCGCGCTCCCCGGCGATGCATACATCGCTTCGCCATGCCAGGGCGTGCCGTACATCCGCATTGTTTTGTTATTCCGACCTTCAGAAGAACGAAGGGGAGGAATCTGCTCTTGCGCTTTGTCTTCCTGAGCCGAGTGATTGGTCCGCGAAGCGGAGCAATCACGCTGTCGAAGGACCCCTAACCCCTCTCCGCCACCCACGCCGCCGCAAGGCATATCCACCACAGAAGCGTCAGCCACCCGCCGTCCATCATCCCGTCGCACAATAATCCGGTCGTCGCTCAGTATCTCGACATCTTCGACCTCGGTCCACAGCCGTGTCGTCGTGCTCTTCCCCGCCCCAGAATGCCCAACAAACAAATCCCCCGTCCCATCCGTTTTCACGATCCCACAGCCGTGCAACTCAATCGCTTTTTCCTGCGTGAGCCGGTGCATGATCAGCAACTCATCGAGCGGATAGTCCAGCGGCGCGGCGGAGGGAAAGGCGGCGAAAACCCCTTGGTTTATGTGCAGTTCAGCTTGAGAAAAACCGCGGTCCACCAACAATCTCTTGTAGGGCTGCCCGCCGAACACTGGAGCGCTAAAATCAAACCGGAAACCAGCTTCGCTCTCATACAACTGCCAAACAGACCCCGAGTCGAATAACTGAACTCCCAGAGAAGCAGTTAGCTCGTCGACCCACATCACTCGAATATTGATGTCGGACAGCCCGAGTTCCGCTTGAAACGGCGCCAGAGAAGGAACTAAAGCAACCGCCGAACTGTCTTCGCCAATCAGTCGTAAGGACACGCCTCCCACGCAAAATCGAGTGCAGTGCTCAGCGCCTGACTCACCAAGCGCCTTCGATCTTGACGACCCAATCTCGCACTTCATTGCGCCCCTGTTCCGCGCTCAACGACGAACCTTAGGATCCGATGCTGCGACAACCGGCCAGAAGAATGTCGCACGGTCCGGCTGTTTGACTCGGACCGCTTCCGCCAGACATCTTGCAATGCCCCAGAACCGCCTCCTCGGGCCGCAGGCTGATTGCAACCAGCCGGGGGGGGACATAGCGCTTTTTGCCGTCGGCTTGTTCTTCCTCACAACTCATCCGGCCTCCGCCATCTTCAATGCCCCCCACACGCCGCGCAGCCCCCGACCGCAACGCCTGAATTATTCAGGATCGGCAAGATCTGCTGCGGTCCGACCCAACTATCCACGTCAATTTCTTTGCTCGCGATTCGGCGTGCCGACTCCACCATCGCGTCGTGCTGACTGCCGCCCACGCAGAATTCACATGACCCATGCGCTGGAATTTCCACACCGACAGTGGCGGCTCGCAGATGAGCCACGTGACAAAGAAATTCCACCGGACTCTCTCGATCTCCGCTTTCCATCTCGCCGTTTGCCGGGCACATTGCGCACAGCGACTGAATGCGACACTCAATGCACTTTGTCAGGCGCGTCCGTTTCCGAGTCCGCAATTCCAGCAGAGTCTCTTCCCATACTCGCCTCACCCCGGTCCCTCGAACACTGAACGTCTCTTGTTGTGAGATCACACAGATCCCTACCTCACCCCACGCGTTAATGGCAAACCCATTCATCCCACCACCGCAGTAGTACACGGTGTCGATCTGCGCCAGATTCGCGGGCCTCTCCAGATCGTGCTGGGCCAGTCGCCGGTACTCGCTCATTCCCTTCGGAGCATTCATATCCAACGCCACCACTTCTTCCGGCGAAAGCCGCACTGCCAGCGGACTCTGCGAGCAGTCGATCCGCGGATTGATCTGCCCGTCCATCTTGAATTCCACACCCAATTCTTCTTCTGCAAACCTTCGCATCGCCCCCACTTCATGCTTGTTGATGCTGGTCGCTACGGTCTTCAACTTCAGCGGCAGTCCTCGCTCCTTCAAGAGCTTGATACCGCGCAGGCAACGGTCATATGAGCCCGGAATTGCGGTCAGAGCCTCGTACGTCTCGCGCGTACGCCCATACAACGTGATCTCAATGGCAAACGGAGGCCACTCCGCCAGGTAGTCCGCAATTTGTTCCGTGAGGATCGTGCCGTTGGTGAACAGCGTGATCAGAAACCCTTTTGTCTTGGCGTAGGTGTAGATCTCGAGGAAGTCCTTGCGGGCGAAAATCTCGCCGCCGGTATAAAGCAGCCAGAAGCAGCCCATCTCCACGAGTTCATCGAGCACATGGAAGTGTTCTTCCTTGCTCAACTCCCGGCGTCTGGCGTCCATATCGCCCATGGGCAGGTTGTTGTAGCAATGCAGGCATTCGAGCGGACAACGCCGCGTTACCTCGATCGAAACCTGCAGCGGCACACGCTCGCCAGACTGGCGCTGATGCAGATCGGCACTAAACGCGCCGTAACTTAACTGCTCCAAAACCCCCTCCTATCTGAAAGCAGCGGACGCGCTCTCACGCGCCCGCTGCTGCCAGTCCTTCCCGCCCCACTGGTCCCTCAGTCCCCCGCCATCGCCACAGAGGCAGTGACCTCGACCAGACCAACCACCTTCATCTCGCCCACAAATTCCTCCACGTCGCGCTCGGCCTGCGCCGGATCAACGTCATAGTCCCGCGCCACCGCCGCCGACAGTTCCGACAGTGTCTTCGGAAACTCCAGCAATCTCCAGATCAGCGATCCTGTTCCGTTGAAGCTGTAAATCGACGCCAGGTCGCCCACCTTGGCCCGCACCGGCACGATGAGCGTCTCTCCCGCGACCACGCGTGACACCACCGATTGCGAGCGAATGAACGTCTGTCCTTCCCACATGGTCGCCAAGCTCTGTGCCCCGATTACGGATTTCGTAAACAAAAACGCCCTTCGAAACCTAAGCGCTTTCGTCCCATATTGAGATTACGGCAGAATTCCGCTGGGGAAGCAATCGGACTAGGCCCGGGTATTGGGTTGGTTATCACCCGCAATGGTTCCCCCAACTCCCAATAAAGGCACGGGTTAGTGATCAGACTGCTAAGTCCGCAAGGGCTTCCGCACGACTGCGGGTCACTCTCGATTTGGCTATTCGGCCCGCGTCATCGCCCACACCTTTCCGGTGGACAAACGAAACAAACCGCTATAAAAAGAAATCCGGCAATACAACCGCATCGCGGAGGAAGATTCGCCAAAAGCTATTCCCATGCTCAACGAAGAACGCCGTCGAGCCATCCTTGATCTCTTGACTCACCAGGGCCGCGTGCTGGTCGCGGAACTCTCGCGGCAATTCGAAACCTCGCAAGTGACCATCCGCAAGGATCTTGAAATCCTTCACGCCCACGGCCTCGTGCATCGCACGCATGGAGGCGCGCTTCCGGCGCGCGAAGGCGCTCTCGAAGATCCCAGCTTGCGCGAAAAGGAAAAACTTCACCATCAGGAAAAGCAGCGCATCGCCGAACTCGCCACTGCGAAAGTTGACGAAGGGCAGGTCTTGATCCTCGATTCCGGCACTACGACCACCGCGATTGCGCGGGCCCTGCGCAACTTCCGGAATCTCACCATCATCACTAACGCGGTGAATATCGCGGCTGAGCTGTCTGGAACTCCCGTGGAGGTCATTCTCACCGGCGGAACACTGCGGAAGAATTCTTTTTCGCTGGTAGGGCCAATCGCCGAGGAAACTCTTCGCCGCCTCAGCGCCGATTTACTGTTCCTCGGGGTGGACGGCTTCGACGTCCACTACGGACTGAGCACGCCTAATTTGCTGGAAGCAAAAGTGAATCGCGTGATGATCGATATCGCGCGCAAGACCATCGCAGTCTGCGATTCGAGCAAATTCGGCCGCCGCAGTTTGTCGCTCATCGCGCCTTGCTCGGCTTTACACGAGGTCATCACCGACCGCGGTATTCCGAAAACGGACCTTCGCGTGATGAAGCAGGCTGGAATCGAAGTGACGCTCGTTTGACTGCCAGTGAGCGTCGGGCGCCGACCATTGGTTAACTAGCGCTTTCAACATCCGTTGAATCTTCTGGTACGAAGCCGGAATCCGCCAGGCCCTCGCATTTTGCCTCACCGAATCTCCGCGAGCGAGTACTCCAGCGCGCCGCGCTTGGGAGTGGGCATAGCTCCGACTTCGCTGGCCACCCACGCTCCCACCAGATTGGCCACCTCATTCATCAGATCCATCGACGCTCCGTGCAAATACTCGTGCACCAATCCGGCCGTGAAGGCATCCCCTGATCCCACCGTGTCCGCCACTTTCACGCGAAATCCCGGATGCTCGCTCCGTGCCCCGTCCTGCACCAGCAGACTTCCCCTCCCGCCCCGTGTCACGCACACTAGTTTCAGATCATAGGTATCGACCAGACGCTGCGCCGAAGACTGCTCATCCCCCTGTGGCAGGCCGATGAGGCTCATGATCTTCGGCAGTTCCTCATCATTTAATTTCACAATGTCGGCCAGCCTCATCGATTCGGTCAGAACTTCCCACGAATAGTACGACTGCCTCAGGTTCACATCAAAAATTTTCGCTGCCCCCGGCGACGCAGAGCTGACGAACCGTCGAATTGTCGCCCGGCTCTGCTCTGACCGCTGTGCCAGCGAGCCAAAGCACACCGCGTCCGCCTTTTCAGCCAGATGCTGCCAGCTCAGTGTCCAATGCAGGAAATCCCAAGCCACCGGATGGGCGATCTCGTAGTGCGGGATCCCCTTGCCGTCGACCTTCACGTTGACCGTGCCCGTGGGATGGACCCGGTCCGTTTGCACGTGATCGATGTCGAGCCCCAATTCCTCCAGGCGCCGCAGCGCCTCCACGCCAAGCGAATCCTCACCCGTGCAACTGGCTACGATCCCATGATCGCCCATCAGCGTCGTGATATAGGCAAAGTTCGCCGGAGCCCCGCCCAGGCAAGTCCGCTCCGGCAAAATGTCCCACAACACTTCCCCAAGCCCCACTACTTTCTTCTTCATGGGTTGAGTACCCGACGGCCGGAGATTCTCCCTCGTTAAGAAAAAATCGATTTTTTTGAGCCCGACAAAAAGAGGGACCCCCGAAGGAATCCCTCACAACTTATCCTCCCGTGCTAACTAAAAATCGAAGCGAAGCGCAAACTGAAGCTGCCGCATCGAGGTACCATCTTCAATGTTGCTGATTTTGCCGGTGCTGCCAACCGCACAATCAATACAGGTTTGCGCCCCGTTGTTTGCACTAAAGGCATAAACCGGATGATTGAATATATTGAAGGCGTCCATGCGGAATTGCATATTCAAGCGCTCGTAAATGTGGAACCTCTTCACCACAGACAGATCAGAATAGAAGCCGCTTGGCCCATGGAAGGAGTTGCGGCCGACGTTGCCCAAGTTTCCAAACCCGGCATCAGTGAAAACACCGGGACTGGTAACGATATCTGGAACAGGGGTGTAATAGGTCAGCTGATGTTTGATAGGATCAATACCGCCTGATACCCCCACATGAAGCGAGCCGGTACCTTTATTCGGGCGGCAAACACCCACGTCTTGCTCACCGCCGCACTCGTTAAAGCTCGGAGTCCAGGGTAGGCCGCTACTCCAGTTGGTGGTGTCGCTCAATTGCCACCCGCCGACGATGTAGTCCATCACCGTGCTGGAATTACCCAGAAACCTCTTGCCTTTCCCGAACGGCAATTCATAGATCGGACTGAAAACGAACACATGGTTGCGGCTGAAATCCACCGGTCCCCACGCGATGCGGTGATCAATCGCATAATAGTTGCTGTCAAAACTATCGGCGTGTGAATAGGTGTAGTGGGAAACAAACTCCAGCCCCTGTGCAAAGCGCTTCTCCACTTTGACTTCGAAGGCGTTGTAGGTGCTGGCCGCATCGTTTCCGTAATAGTTACCGAGGTCGAATCCGATTCTCGAGCAGTCACCGACAGCTTGCGTTGCTGTCGCAACGCTAACCTCCGGACCGCACAGTGGCCGGCGCTCACTCTGGGTGAAAAGGGTGGTTTTTCCATTGGCTGCTGTCGTCAACGGGTTGACCGCATCAAAGTTTGGGAGGCCAACCGGGTTGATGTCGTAATTGGGTCCGTTCCCCGCGAAACCGTGCGTACCTTTGCTACCTACGTACGCAACTTCAACGGCGATGGTGCTGGTGAGCTGGTGTTGAACCGTAGCATTCCAGGCATCGATTGTCGGCAACACTTGCTTGGGTGGACGGATGTGCGTTCCGGAAAGTTGCGCAGTTAGCGGGATAAAGCCACTCGCAGGAACTGCCGGGAAGGCAGTCGAAGGATTGATACCAAGCCCTGTGGGCCCCACGTCCAACGTAAACGGCTTTTGGTTCTGATCCACAATCGGATTGTAGCCGCCCGCAGCGCCTGTGCTGGAGTAGGTAGTGGCGTCGTAGTTTTGCTTGAGCAACACGGGTAGGTTCTGCGTCACCGTATGTCCAAAGTTAGAACCGAACACTCCAATGTCATAACTACGGCCATAGCCCATGCGCACAACTGTCTTAGGCGCTACCTGATATGCAATCCCGACGCGAGGAGCAAAGGCATGAAGATCATTATTAATGTTGCCGTTCAATCCATACGGGCCGAAGCCCGCGACCCGGATGCCGCCGGTAGCTCCGTCGACGATATTGGCAAAGCCACCGTTGCCCTTCGTGTTCACCGACTCAGGAAAGTAGATCTCCCACCGCAGTCCGTAGCTCAAGGTTAATTTCGGCGTGAATCGCCAGGTGTCTTGACCGTAGAAGAACCATCGCTTCTGACGTTCGGCGGCGTTGTTGGCGGAAGCCAAGTTGGGATTGTTGACATAACGCGCGAAAGAAGTTACCTCGCCGAGCAGAAAGGTCGCCAAGTCCAAGCCACCAGCGCCTGTTGCGCCGCTCGACGTTGCCTCCGGACTGAAGTTGTACTCGCCTGTGCGGTTGTTGTCACTTGGAATCCGCAAGTTCTCGGCGTAACGAATGTCGGCGCCGAACTTCAACATGTGGTTGCCTTTTGTCTTGGTCCAGTTGTTCACAAACTGAAACTGCTGTTCGCTCTCGGTCAAAGGACAGTTGCAGCGGGCGATGCCGAGGCCGTCGCCGAAACTCGATATAAAGAGCCCTTGGCCGCTGTTTGCAGTAGCGCCACCTTCCCCGCTGATCTGATCCGCGCCGAGGATGAAAGCGCCAAGACCCGCCGTCTTTGCATCACCGGTATTGGCGCCCGGGATACCAAAGGCTGTCATCGGAGTTCCGCCGTCGGGCTTCTGCGTCTGCGGATTGTATTTGAAATAGCCAAACCGGAAATCAGTCAGTAACGAAGAACTCAGTGTCTTGGTGAAGCCGCTCGCTAAGCTGTAGTTGTGAGTAATCGAGCTGCCCGCCAACCCAAGCAAGCCATTCCCAGGGCCCTGCAGTGCGCCGAAGACGCCCGTGCCCGACAGCTTGAAGTAGTCTAGGCTAAACCGCCCGAAGATGTTCAGACTTTGAGTGGCAGAGAAATCAATGCGGGTGTCAAAGCTGTTCTGACTGTAGGGACCTGAACCAGAACCCACAAAATTGTTGAGTATTCCCGCATTCGAAGGCAGCAGGGGAAGCGCAGCCAAGACCTTTCCCGCCGCAGGAGAAATCCGACCGATCGGGATCATGTTATTGGTGAACGCCGTGCGCGTCCCACCTTGTCCTACAAAAGGCGAACCGCTGGCGGGATCGTAGACCTGCCCCCCACCGGGAACGAGGTTGCTGAGGTACTGGCTCAAGTCGCAAAACCCGGGCGTGGCGCTTGTCGCGTTCGTGGCCGGATTGCACGTGTGCTGAACTTCATTGGTCGGCATGTTGAACAAGCCACTTACGCCGTTGGTTTGTCGGGTAGCCTGATAGTCACCGAAATAGAACAGTTTGTTCTTGATAATGGGTCCACCCACAGTGCCGCCAAACTGCTGCCAGCGCGATCTTGGAATCAGACGGTGGGTGATCGGATCGGCCTCGTTTGGGGCTTGGGTGAACGGGTTGCGAGCGAGTTCCGCGTCGGAACGACGAAACCAAAACCCGCTGCCATGAATGTCATTGCTGCCCGACTTGGTCTGAGCCGTAACCACACTGGCAACCGCCTTACCGAACTCAGCGTCGTAATTCTGCAGTGCCACCTTGGCCTCAGTGACTGCGTCTAGATTTGGATTGACCACGATGATCCCGAGAATTGGATCCTGATTGTCGGTACCGTCAAGTTCGAACGCGGTTCCACTGAAGTGTTGGCCCTGTGTGAAGATTTGCAGGCTGCCTTGGGGATTCTCGGTAGCCGCGTGACTCCATCCCGTTAGCTTCTGCGAACCGGGAGCCATTAACTGAAGAGTGGTAAAGTTGCGATTCAGGATCGGCATGTCGGCAACGTACTTTGAGTCGAACTCCGTCGCCACATCCGCGCGATCGGTCTTTAGTTCGGGAGCTTCGGCGGTCACTTCAACTTGCTCGCTCGCCGACCCTACTTGAAACTGTCCGTCCACGCGCGAACCGGCGTCGGCCGAAACTTGGATATCCTTAAACTCCAAGACCTTAAAACCTTTTGCCTCGATGCGTATGGTGTAGACGTCCGGGATTAAGTGGGTCACAGAGTAGTTGCCGCTGTCGTTGGTTGCGACCTCAGTCGAGACGTTCTTGGTCTGGCTGACGGCCTTCACCGTCGCACCGTTCACAGCTGCCCCTGTCGGGTCGGTCACCGTTCCCAAAATGCTGCCGTACACGGCCTGAGCGAGTGCGCCCGGCACCCACAGACTGCACACCAAGCTCAACACAGCAACAGCAGCCCATACTGATCTTTTCATGACCTTCCTCCTCGGACTTGCCCCCACGCAAACGTTCTGCCCCGGAAATGCAAAAGGAGACTTGCTGTGATTATTTGCAGTCGTAATACTAAACAATTATCTGGATTAAGTTTCACTAGGTCTGATACCGTTACCGATGTAAAGCGCCTGTAATTGCCGTAAGATACGTTGGGCTGTTACGTCTCTGTTAAATGGCTTTGTCGCATACTTTCGCGCTTGGTCGGGAGCAATGCTTCCAGCAAGTAGAGAAGCTTACAAATAATCATATCCTCCGAGGCTCCGAATCCCTGTGCAAACTCCTTCGCTATCTGGCTGAGCACTCGCTCGATCACCCCGGAGTCGCCCTCAAGGAGTACCAAATCGCAACCGAGGTCCTGGGCCGCCCGGTTGGTTTCGATCCTCAAAGCGACTCCACCGTCCGTGTCCAAGCCGGACGCTTGCGTATGAAACTGGCCGAGTACTACGCGCACGAGGGGCCGGGCGACCCAATCGTCGTCGAACTCCCCCGGGGCTCTTACGCTCTCACCTTCCATCTGCGGGCTCCAGGAACCGACCCTCCGCCCCCATCCCCGATCATTCTTGACGCCCGACTCCTTCCCAAGCAGGCGCCGCCTTCGACTCGTGGCTGGGCCATCGCGGTTCTGGTGCTCTCGCTCTTGCTCGCGAGTTTCGTCGTTGCAACAGCGCTGCTGCTTTCGCAGCGGATCAAGTCCCAGAGCAGCACCAGTCAGCCGATTGCGTCCGCGTATCAGGTTTTCTGGAATCGGTTCGTCACCAGCCCGCAGCAGCCGTGGGTAATCTTCAGCAACGGCAGTTTCGTGGGAAGACCTGAAACCGGCATGCGCTATTTCAATCCCAGGACCGACGCGCGTTCGTTCATCCTCGATCACTACACCGGCGTGGGAGAAGTGCTCGCGGTCCACCAACTGGACTACGTCTTCGCGCTCTTTGATCACCCGATTCGTCTCAAGCGCGGCGCCTTATTCTCTCTCGACGATGCCAAGAATAATGATCTGATTTTCGTTGGTTCTCCCTCCGAGAATCTCACTTTGCTCGACCTCCCCGGAACGCAGGAGTTCGTGTTTCAGCGCCTGGACTCGGGCCCGCGCAAGGGAGACCTCGCAGTACGCAACGTTCATCCTCAGCTGGGCGAGCCCAGAATTTTCTTGGCTACGCCTGCGAACCAGCCGACTGTTGAGGATTATGCCGTGGTGAGCCTGCTGCCCGGCCTGGATCCGTCGCGCTCCATCCTGATCCTGGCCGGCAACTCGACCTTCGGCACCCAGGCCGCCGTGGAATATGTTTGCCGGGAAGACTCCCTGAAAGAGTTGTTACAGCGGCTGCGAGTTTCTAAGCCGGGTGACTTGAAGTCTTTCGAAGCGCTGTTGCGGGTCAAGATCGCGCATGGCGTTCCGGTCGTGACGGAACTGGTGGCCCTGCGCAATCGCCACGACTAGGCGGGCCGCTACTGTCCAGGTGGCGTCAAGTGCGGATCGAGTTCGGCGGCCTTCAGGAATTCCTTCTTGGCCTCATCCTTGTCACCATTCTGGTTCAGTGCCAACCCTAGCTGATAATGCGCCGCGGCATAGTCCGGAGAAAAATTGATCGCGGATCGGAACTGCGCCACCGCTCCGTCTACATCCCCAGCATTCAACAGCCTTTTCCCCGAGTTCGTCGCAAAGGTCGCTGCCTGCAACTTGTCGGTCGTTGCCGCGATCCGCGCCCCTGCGCTCGCCTCCTCGGCCGCCCCTTGCGCGTCGCCCAACTGCCGCAACACCGCGGCCAGCGTCGTGTGGGCTCCGGCAAAATCTGGCTGCAGCCGAATTGCCTCTTTCAGTTCTGCCGCCGCTTCCCGAAGCTTCCCCTGCTGCTTGAAAATCGTGCCCAGCGTGTAACGCGCCTCCGCATAATTCGGCTGCCCTTGAATCGCCTTCTGCAACTCCTCGGTCGCCTTGTCGAACTCCCCCTTTTGCCAGAACAACACTCCCAGCGTATAGTGCGCATCGGCCAAGTCGGGCTGCAACGAGACAGCCTTCTGAAACTCGGGGACCGCCTGGTCAAGCTGGTCCTTAAGCTTGTACGCCAGCCCCAAATCGTAGTGAAGCCAGGCGTCATCGGGCGCGAGTTTGATCGCAGCCTCCAGCTCTCTAACGGCCGCATCGAAGTCCGCCCGCTGCATGAACGCAATGGCCAGGTTTCCGCGAAACGCGCCATCGTCGGGATGAAGTTGTATCGCCGTTCGAAATTTCGCGATCGAGGCCTCCGCGTCTCCCTTCTGCAGTAGCGCCAGCCCCAGATCGTTAAACGCTTCCGCATCCTGAGGATGCAAATTGACTGCCTCGCCAAACGCTGCCACCGCGCCTTCAGCGTCTCCCGCGCGCTGGCTCGCCAGACCCAACTCGATCTGCAACTCAAACCAGTCCGGCTTCAGCGCGGCAGTCTTGCGCAGTTCCTGCAGCGCTTCCTCACTTTTGGACTGCCCCTGCAGCGTTTTCGACAAGTAATAATGAGCCATCGCATCCTGAGGTGCCAACGCGATCGCTTTCGCCAGTTCGCTCGCCGACTCGCCGAGTTGCTGCTCCTGCTGAAAAACGACTCCCAGATGAAAATGCGCTGGCTCGTAATTTGGCTGGAGACGCAACGCCTCCTTGAAAGCAGATCCCGCATCCGCAAACTGATTTTGCTGCGCCAAAATCGTGCCCAACTCGTCGCGCAGGTCGGCTCGCTGCGGAGCCAGTTCCGTCGCGCGTCGCATCTCCGACAAGGCCTCCGGCTGCAGGTTTCTTTGAGTCAGTATCCGAGCCAGGACGCGATGAGGTTCCGCTTGGTTGGGCGCGGCCTCCATCGCCGTGCGCACTTCCTGCTCTGATTCCGCGGCTTTTCCTTGCCGCATCAGCACGCTCGCCAGAGTCACGCGGGCATCAACAAATCCGGGCTTCGCCTTGATCGCTGCCTTAAGATGCAACGATGCCCCATCCAGTTCTCCTTGTTGGGCTAGCACCCAGCCCAGCGCGGACTGTGCCTCCGCGCTATTGGGGGCCCGTCGCACCGCTTTTTCAAACTCCGCCCGCGCCCGCACCATGTCCCCGCTCTTGACCGCCTCCTGCCCCCGCTGCAGCGCGAGGCGCTCCGATTCTCCGGGAGATCCCTTTGCCCGCGGTGTCGTTCCTGACGTTGCCTGTGCTTGCATGCCGGCGACGTCTCCGAGCACCACCGCCACCATCAAAAAAACGAACCTTGAGATTTGGAGGAACACAATGGATTGGAGGATATTCGATTTTTCCTGCATTATATCTAACGCGCGTTCAACATTATCTCTATGACATCAACACGAACGCTCTGCCGGCGGTGCCTGCGTCGCGCGCGAGAGGCCTCGAACCATGCCGTTTTCTCGCCGATCATTCCTCCGAGTTTCAGCCGCCGCCACTCTGGCTTCCCTCCAGGCTCGCTTTTCATGGTCTACCACCGACCCATCCACCGCGGCACTTTGCTGCCAACTCGCTGCCGATCCCCTTCGCCCGCAGTACCATCTGCTTCCCGCCCACAACTGGATGAATGATCCCAACGGTCCTATCCTCATTTCGCGGGCAATATCACATGTTTCATCAATACAATCCACAAGCCGCGGTCTGGGGAAACATGAACTGGGCCCAAACAACCAGTCCTGACCTGATCCACTGGCACCACGAACCGATCGCGATCTCACCCACTCCCAGGAGCCCCGATCGCAAGGGCGTTTTCAGTAGCAGCGCCTTCCTCGATAACGGCAAACCCACCGTGATCTATACCGCTGTGGCTCCGCCCGCCAACGACTCTGAAGCAACTCTTCGTAATGGGGTCTACACCTGGCGCGAGATGCAATGCCTCGCTGTCGCGCAAGACGACGACCTGCGAACCTGGAAGAAACGTCCCGAGCCCGTCATTGCCACTCCTCCCGCGGACTCGCTGTCTCCGGCTTCCGCGATTCGAACGTCTGGCGTGAAGCCAAGAACTGGATGCTCACTCTCGGCTCTGGAGTCCACGACAAAGGCGGGATGATCCTTCTTTATACCTCGCCCGATCTGCTCCGCTGGACTTACGGCACCCTCTCGTCGAAGGCACCGCCAGCAACAAAGACCGTCAAAAGGATCGTTCTCGCCGCCCTCACTCGTTCTCAAGGGCTTACAGTCGGACTCGATGCCTCTCAGTCGCACTCAGGGCCTCTCAGTCGGCCGTTATTGAGCTTCGCTTTGTGCTCCACTTTGGGCGCCGACAGACGCCAGCGGTTTCGGAGAACATTTATCCCAGTGTCTACGGGCAAGGGTATGACCGCGCGAATCGGATGTTTTCCAATGATAAGGCCGAAACCCCGGAAGCAATGGCGAGAGAGACAGACGGCAATCAGAGTGCATTCGCGGAATTGCAAACTTTCTTGGTGAACAATCTGCCGACAGCGGGGTCGAGGGTAGCGCATGACGGGAAAAAGCCTTGGAGTCCGGCGCATCCAGAGCCGGAAGATGGTGGCGGGCAAGCTGGGAGTGCAAGACAGGCTCTTGAAATGGAGGTAGGGCTATGGCACTTTTAGGGGATTCAAGCGCAAGGAACATCGCAAGGGTTCACGTTCATGGATTTAGTAACATCGCCCGAAGCGAATCCGAATGTTCCCTATCCGGGGCCAAGGGATGTGAACGATCGACGTGGCCACGGAGGGATCAGCAGTGGGTGGAGGCCGTGACGGTGAGGCCGAAATACAGTTGAAACGCGGTGTCTGTTGCATGGCCACTAGGACTGGGGAGTCTGACTCCATGAAACGATATATTTTGGTCATTCTGTTAACTGCCAGCGCGATAGCCCAGACCCATATCAAAGCGGGCACAGTGGAGGTCACGGGGACAACCACGCTTTCTCCCAGCGGGAATGCAGCCCTGAAACAGTTCACCGCTGATTATACGATCTATGTCTCTGTTTCCGGCAATGACTCAAACGATGGACTGAGTTGGGGAACGGCCAAGGCAACACTTGCGGGAGCAGTGGCTGCGCTTCCACCTCTCGGAGTTGTAGGGTGGATCAAGTTTGGGGCAGGAACCTGGACCTTCGACAATCTGGTTTTGCCTGCGGCAGCTTCCAATCTGGAGTCTATCCGGATTACAGGAATCAATGCTTTCCGCTCCGCTCCGAACGGAGGCCCGGCAGAAGGCACGATTTTCAGCAATACCTCAACCTCGAATCCGACCATTATTCTCGGGGCCGGAACTGCCGGCGTCACCATTGAAGGGATCTACTTTACTTCCTCGACGTTAAACGCCACAACGCCGCATATCTTCGACAACGCAGGGGCTACCGGAACCAATGCTCAGAACGCTTTCATCAACGACTACTTTCAGGGTGGAGGATACGGTATCCAGATTAGTGCTCCAGGCAGTGGGAGCAACTTTGAGAACTACATCTTAAGCAGCCAGTTCAGTCTGCAACTGACCGACTGCGTCCATATAACTTCTCTCAATCAAGGTAGCGCTTCGCAGATTACTATCAGGGATAGTCGTTGTCAGCTGTTTGGAGCTAACGGCTTCTACCTGACCAACGCCTCTGGAGTGTTGATCGACAATAACGAAGTTACGTCAAACGCGGCGTCTACTGGAAACGACCTCTTCATCAACGCTGGCGGAGGGGCGGCCACTACTATCAGCAATAATGAGTTGGAGTCGCTGCCCGCGTCGAACGCCGCTACCCACGCGATGAATCTGAATGGCAACTCCTTCAGTATCTTTAACAATTCCATCTTCAACACGACCGCCGGGATTTCCTGCACCTGCAACAACTCAACCATCGGGACCAATAACTTCGGCAACGGCGGATCAGCCACAGGATACGACGTTACCCTGAATTCAGGGTCTACCGCCAATGTCGTTATGCCCCAAGCCGGTGCATACCCGTCCGGCTACTTTAAGGACAACAGTACTAACTTCACCAACAAGGCGTTTAGTGATAATGGTTCTGGCGAAGATATCATGAGTTTTATTCTGGCTGGGACCATAGGGACACGATCCAACTGCGCTACCAACACCGCTTCTCCAGCCGCTTGTGGGACGGCTCCGGTAGGGACGGTGGAAGTACCCACAACAACCACCACCTATACAGTGAATACGACAGCCGTGACAGCCAACAGCCGAATCATTATCGAGCCGGTTACTGACACGGCGGGAGTAGGGGGAACATGTAACGCGCCAGCAAGTCCGTTTACCGCTTATCAGTCTGCGCGTAGTCCGGGGGCTAGTTTTACTTTTACCTTGCCTAGCACAGCAGGAAGCACCTGCTGGACTTATCTGATCATAAACTGAGGAAAGCGAAATGGGGGAATCGGGAATTTTGCACTATCGCAAATGAGTCCGGACCAGCAGCAAGCATTGCTACGGGCAGGTGCAGACCTCAGCCCAATCTCCAACCGTTCCCACTGTCACGCCACCTGCAACGGCTGGATATTCCAGCGATATTTCCAGTCATGCCGCAATACCAATCAGCAGTCCGATTGCCCCCGGCAGTGTGGGCGGATCTGGAATCGAGAGCGGCCCTGCATGGATCGGGAGTGGCCCATGAAACTGTGGCGGCAAGGGCAGGCACTGATGCTATCGGCGCGGCAGCCACAATCCTGAGGCTCTCACGGGCGGAAAGCTGCCCGCCGACTTCGAGAAGTATCCGTAATTCAAAAAGCGGAACAGCCAAGCCGGACTTCATTCCTGCGGTTCGAGCACTCCCCGCGTCGCAGGGCCAAGCAAGAACATTCTCGCTTTTGTTTCGTGAGGACTTTGCAGGCAGTGACCTCCTTACCTGAGCAGAGGGCCGGGTTCAAGGCCTCGGGCTTGCCTCCATTGTCCGCGTTTCGGGACTGGGCCTGGACGGAGTTTAGCTCGCAGCGCTCGCAATGGTGAAGCGGTTGGGTGCTCCAACCTTGCGTAGGATGTGATGCACGTGATTTTTTACCGTTTGTTCCGACAGGTTCAGCCGCGCAGCTATTTCCTTATTGGTGAGTCGCTCGCGGAGCAGTTCCGCCAGTTGCTGCTCTCTTCGGCTGAGCCGAAGGTCCGCTCCCCAAGAGATGGCGGGCGGCTCTGACATTTGCTGTTCAATGGAGCGAAACAGAACCATGGAAAGAGACGGCGGACAGACGGCCTCCCCCGCCGCGACCGCACGGATTGTGGCTGCCACTTCCACCGCCGAAGCGTCCTTCAGGACGTATCCAACGACACCCGCGCGGACCGCCTTCAGGAAGGTGCTCTCATCCGCATCCATGTCTACCATGACAACTCGTAGATTTCGAAGCGAGGTGCGCAGACTAGGTATGAGCGTCGCGCCGGAGAAACTGAGTCCATTGGAATCCAAGAGAATGATATGAGGATGTTTAGCAATGATCTCTTCGTGGGCTCCAGGTGAATAGGCGTTGGCCCCCACCACGCGGACATCACTCTTCTTGCTGAGGAGCCGGATCAGCGCTTCGCGCAGGAGCCGACTCTCTGCCAGCAGGAAAACCTCCGTGATCTTTCGCATTTGTCCACCTACGCAATTCTGCTATGGAGCATGTGCGTGCCCCCTTTCACGCGCCACGCTGCATTTTCCCGTTCATCCCTCTCGAGGCAACATACGCGAGCATCTGCGGACGCAGGCTCCCGAACGTACTCTGAACGGAACCGAAAGTGTATCACCTACTAGCGATTTGGCGCATACACTTCTTGCTGAAGGGATTAAACTATCATTCCTGCAAAAAGTTGCTCAAAAATCCTGCAAAAAGTTGTTCAAAAATCTGTGCGTATGGCTTAATTTCGGTGATAGAGTGCTGGAATTGGGCCGCAGTATCGCTCGGTGGCCGGTCATGCTTGTATCATTTTTGCGTTGCAGCGCGATTTGAATCGCGTATGGCTTGTTGGGTTGCCTCACATTTAACGGCCCTCTTTTCACGATTTGGGTTTGCGTACGCAAACCTGTTGGACAAACACCGCTTTCAACGGAATGAGAGCGCAGACACTGGCGCCGCCCGGTACTTTTTTGGTACTAGCAGTACCCTGAATGGTACCCCCTCTAATATCTGCGACGCCAACACCGGCGGTACGAAGAGACGAGCAAGTACCTTGCCTGCTGTAGTTCCATTTTGAACCTTGTCTCCCAGCTATATCGAGAGTATCTTACGACGACTTCCGGCGACGCGATTGGAGCACCATGAAACGAGTCCGCGTTCTATTTGCGAATCAGCCCCGTCTGATGCGGGAACTTCTTATGGCCCTGATCGGTGATCAACCCGACATTGAACTGGTCGGCGAGGTCGGAGACCGCGGTGACCTTGTGGAAGCAGTCGAACAAGTTCGGCCGGATGTCCTCATAGTTGCGATGGACGACCGGGAGAAGACCCGCGTACAGTGCGGATTCCTGCTTGGGCGTTTTCCCGAAATGAGGATTTTGGCCTTGGCTCCGGAACAAAATCGGGCCCTCTTTTACTGGGCAATCGTCGATATCCGGAGCGCATCACTGGAAAGTTCCGAGGCCGGCATTCTGAATGCGGTGAGGCAGGGGCCACCGCTTGTTGGGGTGGTTCCAGTTTAAGTTAGTCACGACTTTGGTGGAGTGCGCGTTTTTTGCGCATATTAGTGAAACATTATGGGTTTATCTCACAGTAGCCCTGTAAGTGAGGGGGCGAAGCTACAACTAACCAACGGCAGGCCAGAGATGATGACGCCCATAACGGCGTTGGAGTTGCCCGCCGTAGTGCCCCATGAGCCGCGAAAAGAGAACTGGTACGCCCTCTACACCTGTGCGCGGCACGAGAAGCGCGTGGCGCAGCAAATTGAGCGACGTAGCTTTTCCTGCTTCCTTCCCCTGTACCGGTCGGTTCGGCGGTGGAAGGACCGCCGTAAAGAGTTGGAGCTCGCTCTGTTTCCCGGGTATGTCTTCGTGCACATGAAGCTCGAAAACAGGCTGCAGGTTCTGCAACTGCCCGGCGTCGTGCGGCTCGTGTCCTTCAACGGGCAGCCTGCCGCCTTACCGACAGACCAGATCGAAGCGTTGCAATTGCGCTTGTCCGCCGCCGTGAGAATCGAACCTCACCCTTACCTGCGGGCGGGACGCAAAGTCCGCGTTCGCAGCGGTCCCATGCAGGGACTGGAGGGCATCATCTTGCGCCGTAAAGACAGCTGCCGGGTGATCTTTTCCATCGATCTGATCATGCGTTCGGTCGCGGTCGAGGTGGACGAGGCTGACCTAGAACCCGCGTGAGAGTCGCAGCGGCGCAGTGCACCTGCGAGATCGGATACGGAATTATGCCACCTAGCCCAATGTTCGTCTCCAAGAAGCTCGCCTTCAAAAACCTCCGTAGGGTTGCCGCTTGCCTTGTAGCAATAATCCTCTGCCCCGTAATTTACGGTCAGTCGAACGAACGAACGCGCCCTCAACAAGGCAATCCTCAAGGAAATCGCACAGCGGGTTTATCCGAACTTGCAAAAGAGAACCTCAGCCGTGTGGCAGCCTCCTCGTTTCAGATCCGCGCGGTGATCGTCAAGGATACGGGACTATTGGTGGAGTTGAAGCGGTGGGTAGCCAAGGAAGCCACCGATAATGGACAGGTCGTAGAGGATGCGAAGCTGTCCGATCAAGCCATATTTGACCGCCTCGATCGCGACGTGGGGTTTCGTTCGGTGGCGACCCAACTGCTGCAACGATACGGATATTTGCTTCCATCGCCGAATCCGGACTCCAGTTTCGGGAAAGAAGAAGAGCTGGTCTTGAAAGAGCGCGCCCGGCGATTGGTTCAGATTGAAGCGCAGGAAGACAGCGAGGGACTGCGGCCCGGAAGGGCCGATCAAGACCAACAAGACCAAGAGGTGGAGCGCACTACCGGGTGTAATCAGCAAACGGACGTTTGCGAAAAAACCGGATCCCGCAATCGCCCCTCCGGCCGCTCGGAGGAGAATGAGCCGTCAAACCGGGACACGAACCCGCAATCTCCACCGGTTACCCTACCGTCGACTACCGCGCCCCGCACGCTCCGAACCGACCTCTCAACCGATGGACTTGGTCCACGCGATCAGTCGTCCACACCTCAAATCGAGCTTGCATCAAATTCCGTCAAGTCCCCAGACATTCTGGCCGGGTCTCTGGTTCCTGATTTTTCTTCAAGCGACGACCTGGCTGCGCTGCGCGACAGGGTATCGCATAGCGACAGGAATGGCACGCGCGAAACCACATCGGGAAGTGACATTCTGCCGTCTTCCCTCCGCTCTAACCAGCGCTCCAATGCGAAGCGGCCAGAACGGGGCCGACTGGAAGACGATGCGAATCCGGTAAAGATGGTGCGTCCGCCCAATCCGTACGCCGATATTCCGTCCCTTTATGACATGTACGTGCAGGCTGCGGCCTGGCAACGTCCAGCCCAGCGCTTCGGCATGGACGTTTTTCGTAACACTTTAGATCAGCCAGATGTAATTCCCATGGACCTGCCCGTGGGACCGGACTACGTGGTCGGTACAGGCGACAGCCTGGCCATCGATCTTTGGGGCAGTGTCTCTCAGCGATTGGTGCGGTTGGTAGATCGGGAAGGACGCATCGCGTTGCCGGAGACTGGTCCTCTGCTGGTAACAGGCAAGAATCTTGGCGAAGTGCAACTCGAGGTGCAGCGCGCTCTCCGGACCGAGTTCAGGAATGTGTCCGCCGACGTTTCGGTTTCACGCCTGCGGACAGTTCGCGTCTATGTGGTGGGTGAGGTCGCTCAGCCTGGTGCATATGACATCAGCTCGCTTTCCACTCCGCTGAACGCATTGTTCGCTGCTGGAGGAGTCACCGCGCGGGGATCATTGCGTTCCCTCAAGCACTTCCGCGGCAAGGAACTGGTAGAGCAAGTAGACGCCTACGACCTGCTTCTGCATGGTCTCCGCTCCGACTTGAAGCGACTGGAAAATGGTGACACTTTACTTGTGCCACCAATTGGGCCACAGGCTACCGTCGAAGGGATGGTTCGCCGCCCAGCGGTGTATGAACTCCTGGATGAGACCGCGCTCGCGCAAGTTTTAGAACTGGCAGGCGGCATCCTGCCAACGGCGGCATTACGCCATATCGAAGTACAACGGGTCGAAGCGCACGAAAAGCGTACCATGCTCACTCTTGACCTCAATTCGACTACTGATGAGGCGCTCAATCAGCAGCTGCAAGCTTTCAAGATTCGAGATGGCGATCAGGTGCATATATTTCCGATCGCCGCTTATAACGAAGATGCTATTTACCTTGAGGGCCACGTAATTCGCCCGGGCCGCTATTCCTACAAGCAAGGAATGAAGTTGACAGATCTGATTTCGTCCTATACTGACCTTCTACCCGAGCCTGCGCCTCACTATGCGGAAATCATCCGCTTGAACGCGCCGGATTTTCATCCCACCATAGAGAGTTTCGACATCTCCGCCACACTGGCAAACCCGGCCTCGGCGCCGGCGCTGAAGCCGCTGGACACGGTACGGATATTCAGCCGTTACGATTTTGAGGTCCCGCCAGAGGTGACGGTAGGCGGTGAGGTCCACCGGCCGGGCTCTTATCGCACATCCGGAGAGGCTCATTTGCGCGATGCCGTCTATCTGGCTGGCGGAATCACTCAGGATGCGGCGCTTGATTCCGCCCAGTTGTTCCGAACTCAAGCCGACGGGACGATGAAGATTCTGAGTGTGGATTTGCACGAAGCTCTGGCTGGAAATCCGATCGACAACATCATTCTGCAGCCCCGCGATCGTCTGTTGATTCACCGGAACTTGGCCAGGGTCGATGCGCCCACCGTCGATATCAAAGGTGAAGTCGCGAAGCCGGGCCGCTATCCCCTAACGGCGAACATGCACGTCGAAGACCTGGTCCGCACTGCGGGAGGACTCAAGCGCAGCGCGTTTGCTGATAGCGCCGATCTAACGCGATTCGCAGCCGGCAACGGGTCCAGCGAGCGTCTGGAGGTGAAGCTTGCCTCTGCGCTGTCGGGTGATGTCAACGAAAACGTCCCACTGCGCAATGGTGATGTTCTAGCCATTCGACAAATTCCGCAGTGGAATGATCTCGGATCGTCGGTCTCCGTTCAAGGAGAGGTGCAGCATCCGGCTACGTACGGGATTCAGCCGGGCGAGCGTCTCAGTTCCCTGTTGATGCGGTGCAACGGTTTCACCAACCAGGCCTACCCTTACGGGGCCGTGCTGCTCCGTCAGGAAGTTCGCGACATCGAGATGAAATCGCATCTGGAGTTGGTGAATCGGCTCAAGTCCGAACAGGGTTACCTGAAGGCTCTTCCGGAAACCGACGCCGACCAGAAGGAAGCGAAACTTACCGCAATCGCACAGACTGACACCGCGCTCCAGCAACTCGAGGCTATCGCCCCTGTTGGACGCGTGGTGATCCACATTCCCTCGGACCCGAAGAGGCTGGCGAAGACGCCCGCAGACGTACCATTGCGCGACGGAGATATCCTCATCATTCCCAAGAAGACGAACTACGTAGTGGTGAGTGGACAAGTCTTCAATCCCACCGCCGTCAGCTATATTCCGGGCAGAAGTGCGAAGTGGTATCTCGGCCAGTCTGGCGGCCTGACGCAGATCGCGGACAGGAACGGCGTCTTTGTTGTGCGTGCAGACGGGTCCGTGCTTTCGGCCAAGAACACTTCCGGATTATGGTCCGGTGATCCTCTGAACGCCGTCCTGAAGCCCGGGGACTCTATCGTTGTACCCGAAAAGGCGCCCAGGGTTGCTCCTCGCAATTGGACGTCGCTCCTCCAAGCCGCTCAAGTGGCGTCCTCGGTCGCCCTCACTGTTGCGTACATCCATCCGTAGAACCGGGGGCTCAGTTTTGCCGACAAGAGCGTGTGTCTTGGCTGTATGTGTGGCGGCCGGGATCGCCGTTTTGCCAGGACCGGAAGCGCGCTCGCAAGACGCAGTCAACCAAAAGCCGATGGATGCCCCTGTAGCGATCCCTCCTCAAAAAGCCAAAGCATCCGAACGAAAGCTTTCCAATGCGGGCTCGAACGATGCTGCCTCCGGCAATTCGTCGAGGTTCGGTTTTTCAGGGCACATCGCAGACTTTGTCGAAGATCAGAAAAAGATCTGGACGAGTCCTTTCCGAGCCCGCCTCTCGGATGCGTCCTGGCTGGTGCCGCTCGGCGGAATCACGGCTAGTCTTATCGTGACCGACCGCCAATACAGCGCCTCGCTCCACCCAACTGCCACGACAATCAGCCACTACAAAACGGTCTCCAACAATGGGGTAGCAAGCCTGATCGGCGCCGGAGCAGGACTTTATCTGTTCAGCTTCCCAACCCACAACGAGCATTGGCGCGAGACCGGGTTCTTAGCCGGCGAAGCCGCTCTGAACAGTCTGGTCACAGTCGAAGCCCTCAAGTACTCGTTGGGACGTGAACGCCCCTATCAGAACAGCGGTAGCGGCTCATTTTTTCAAGGCGGCACTTCGTTTCCCTCAGAGCACGCCGCCGCAGCGTGGTCGATTGCAGGAGTAATTGCTCATGAGTACGACGGTACGCTGCCGAAGCTGTTCGCGTACGGGATGGCTTCGGTGGTCAGTTTCTCGAGAGTTCGAGCTCGTCAACACTTTCCTTCAGATGTTCTCGTTGGCAGCGTACTAGGGTATCTCGTATCCCAAAGCATCTACAGCAGGCATCACAATGCCGAAGTTCCTGGCGCCGCGTTTGAGTCACCCCGCGAAATCGTAAGCAGCAAGGGAATGCGTACGCCCTCGTTTATGGGTTCGCCGTACGTCCCACTGGACAGCTGGATTTACCCCGCGCTCGAACGACTCTCCGCCTTAGGCTACGTAAAGACCGCTAGCTTGGGCATGCGACCATGGACGCGTTTGGAGTGTGCACGACTGCTGGATGAAGCAGCCGAACTCCAGCCTGACCTCGACGCGACTTCGGAGGTCCAACAGCTCTATAGCGAGCTTTCCAAGGAGTTCGCGCACGATTCCGAACTGATGGGCGGTGAGCGGAATATGGACGCCCAAGTGGAATCTGTTTATTCCCGCTTTCTTGGAATCTCGGGGAAGCCGCTCACAGACAATTATCATTTCGGCCAAACGATCCTGAACGACTATGGCCGGCCGTATCAGCAAGGCTTTAACAATGTGTCCGGAGTATCTGGATGGACAACCGTGGGGCCGTTCGTAGTCTACACGCGCGGAGAGTATCAGTCGGCGCCATCAGCCCCATCTCCTTCGCCAGCGGCGCTCGGTTTCATCAGTAAGGTCGATACCTTGCCACCGAATCCTCCCACGCTTCCCATCGCCGCCATCAGCCGTTTTCAGCTGCTGGATGCTTATGTCGGCATGAACCTTGCGAACTGGCAGCTCTCGTTCGGAAGGCGCAGCTTGTGGTGGGGACCCAGCGAGGGCGGCACGATGATTTTTTCCAATAACGCTCCTCCAGTGAACAACATGTTCAGCATCGATCGGGTTAGTCCCTTTCGCTTGCCTTGGCTTTTCGGTTATCTGGGAGACATACGCTTGCAGGCTTTCATAGGACAGCTCTCAGGACAGGAGTTTCTCAGCACGGTTTTCAACGGGAATAGCGGAAATATAGGACCGTGGATCGGACAGTACGGCAAAGCGTTGCATCCCCAGCCGTTTCTCAGTGGCGGGAAACTCAGCTTCAAGCTCACCCAAAACTTCGAGTTCGGCATGTCGAAGACGACTATTTATGGAGGTCCACGAAATCCGCTGACGCCGAACACGCTCCTGAAATCTACATTCGGCTTACACATTCACGGCGATTCCCTGGGGGATGGTCGGTCGAGTGCGGATTTTTCGTATCGAATTCCGAAGCTGCGTGACTGGCTGACCTTTTATGGGGAGGCCATGAGCGAAGACGAACCTTCCCCCATCCCCTACATGAGACAATCGATCTTTCAGGGTGGGCTTTTCTTCGCCAAGATGCCGAGAGTTCCGAAAATCGATTTGAGAATCGAGGGTGGATCAACCAGCGCAGTCCAGTACAATGGTTTTCCGGGCGGCTATTTCTACTGGAATCCTCAATACCTTGGTGGTTACACGAACGACGGTCGGCTCATTGGTACTTGGTTGGGACGAGCGTCGCAAGGCGAATCCGTGCGGACGAACTATTGGCTGTCGGCAAAGAGCAAGATCGGATTGGAATTCCGGCATCGGAAGGTGGATCAGATATTCCTTCCGCAGGGCGGAACTCAAAACGACGTCGCCTTAAACGCGGAAATCGTCAACGGACGCGGCTTTCGCCTTTTGGGGAATCTACAGTATGAGGCTTGGCGGATTCCGCTGCTAACAACGAACCGGCAGTCCAACGTGGCCGTGTCCATCGAGTTCGGCTTTTGGCCTACGCCACACCATCCTTAAGCGCCGCTATCGCTCAGACTTCTACTCCGCGAATTGAACAAGGAAACCCTAAATGCTCGTTTGAGCTCGAGACACCTATCGTTGCTGCAATCGATTGCGAACGCCGATCTTCAAAACAGTATGTGCAACGCCGATATTTCGGTGTCAAGGGCGTGTCGTGGGTTCTTAAAACCTGACTGCCTTTCTCGGTGTCACGTTAACGAGGGTGCTGGGGATTCCCAATCCACTCTAAAAGCTACAGTCTCCAGTTCGCCTCAACCCAGCTCGGGTTCTGCCCACGCTGGACAACGGACTAGCGGAAAGCCATGACACGCCGAGATCTCTCAGTTCTTCACACTCAGGTCGACCCGACGAGTTCGACGGGCACACAGTCGAGCAATGGCCATTCCGAAACCGAGAAGCACCTGCCAGGGAATGGACTCGTGCGCGCAGACTTGACTGACGCTGACGACAGGTTCGGGTCGCAACAAACCTGGTTGCCCTATTTGCAGCTGTTCTGGGCGAATCGAAGTTTGCTGTTGCGCGTGGCAATTCTTGCGGTCATTGTCAGCACCGCGATCGCATTTCTCGTTCCGGTGCGATACCAGTCGATGACACGCCTGATGCCGCCTGACGGGCAGCAGTCAGGGGGACTGGGGTTACTGGCTGCGATGACTGAACGGAGCAACGTGGGAGCTCTCGGTAGCCTAGCTGGGGGACTACTGGGGGTCAAGAGTACTGGCGCCCTGTTTGTTGGTATGTTAAGCGGCGACACCGTCCAAAACGACTTGATCAATAAATTCCAACTATACAAGGTCTATCACGTCTCTAAGATAGAAGACGCAAGAAAGGAACTGGGGCTGCACACCGACGTTGTCGAGGACCGGAAGAGCGGCATTATTTCGATCGCCGTTACCGACCACGACCCCAGGCGCGCTGCGGCTATGGCCCGGGAATATGTGACGGAGTTGGATCGCCTGGCCGCGCAAGTCAGCACTTCTTCCGCGCGCCGCGAGCGCATCTTCCTCGAGGGACGGTTGGAAAAAGTCAAAGCAGATCTGGATACAGCGGCGAAGAACTTCAGTGATTTTGCCAGTAAGAACACAGCAATCGACATTCCGGCACAGGGGAAAGCGATGGTCGCGGCTGCGGCCACGTTGCAGGGCGAATTAATTGCCGCGCAGGCCCAGATGGCCGGCCTGCGACGAATTTACAGCGACAGCAATGTTCGCGTGCAAGCCACCGAGGCGCGCGTGAATGAACTGCAAAAGAAGCTCAATGAGATTGGAGGCATCGGCACCCAGAGTGAGCTGAACAGCGATAACTCGCTCTATCCGTCGATAAGGAAACTGCCTTTGCTAGGCGTTACCTACGCAGATTTGTATCGAGAAACGAAAATCCAGGAAACCGTCTACGAGCTGCTGACCCAGCAGTACGAATTGGCGAAGGTGCAGGAAGCGAAGGAGATCCCCACCGTCAAAGTTCTAGACGAGGCTCTTGTGCCAACCAAAAAATCGTTCCCTCCGCGCGTGGGGATCGTGTTGGTTGGAACGCTTCTGGGAGTCTCGCTCGCGATGATATGGCTGATCGGGAAAACACGCTGGGATACAGTAGACGCAAGCGATCCTCGAAAGCTCTTTGCCACCGAGGTGTTTACTGCCATACGAGCTCGTATTCCCAGGTTTTCGCGAAACGGCACTGGCGCAATCCCAGAGGGTCGCGATCCGTTGACCACTTCGAACGAGACCGAGACCAAACAACACCAGAATCGGGACCATCAAGAACGCGTAGGAACTCCATAAGTGTCCTCGCAGGAGATTTCAGGGACGGATGGCAATTAGCACCGCAACCATTCCAGTGCCGACGGCGAACGAACCCTCGGAAGTAAAGGGCTGGAGCGCTGGGACTGTAGCTCGGGATATCGCGACGGTGGGTGCGGGGAGTGTGCTCGCGACAGTTTTCAACACCCTGCTAGTCTTCGTGATACCCCGGCTTATCAGTATCGAAGACTACGGCTATTGGCGACTGTTCTTGCTCTATGCCGGCTACGTGGGCTTGCTGCATCTTGGCTTTGCCGACGGAGCCTTGCTGTCTTGGGCGGGAAAACCATTAGACCAGTTTCGTCACGAAATCTCAGCGTCCATGAAGTTTCTGTTTTGGCTGCAGGTTGTCCTTATCGTCCCGCTTTGTGCCGTTCTTTTCTTTGTGCTCCCGGCCAACATTCGTTTCACCGGTCTCGCTGTAATTGGATTTGCCCCGATTTATAACCTGGCTTTCTTATTGCAGTGTGGTCTGCAGGGTGCGCGAATCTTTAGGCCTGTTGCTTTCGCCACAGCTGCCCCCTATGGCTTGCTTTTAGGATTTGTCGTGCTGAGGGAAATATCAAAAGCAGCAAACTATCGTGAGTTGGTTCTCTTCTACTTCCTGTCGTGGTTGGTCGTTCTGAGCGTTCTATTGTTCTACGCAAAACCGTGGCAAGGCGGGAGTCGCTCAGATGCCAGGAAAGTAGGCCGAGCTTTCATCCTGCTGGGGTTTCCGATATTGCTGGCGAACTCCGGGGTCGTTCTGGTTCTCTGCGTGGACCGACTCGCCATAAGCTGGACGATGAGCATCCAGAATTTCGCCCAGTACAGCCTTGCGGCAAGCACGATGGCTGTTCCAGTGGCGGCGATACAGGCCGTCTACAGGGTTTTTTTTTCGCATGTCGCTAGCCTTGATTCAGTAGAACGAAAAAGCATTTACAGGTCTGGCTCTCGCTTTCTTCTCGTGTCTTGGAGCCTCTCCCTGCCGTACTATTTCGTCCTGGATGGGTTCGTTCGGCATTTTTTGCCGCAATACGTCGCTAGCCTCGCGATCGCAAGGACGCTTCTGCTGGGAATTCTTTTCGTGGGAAGCGTCCAGGTTTTACACATGAGCTTTTCTTACCTTCATGGCAGACAGGGACTGTTTCTGATGGGCACCCTGCTTATGGTTGCGGTGGGCTTCGGCATTACACTTTTTTCTGTAATGGGACTGCGATCGCTATATGCCGTGGCAACAGCACAAGTGGTAACTCTAGGACTGTGGTGGCTGCTCAATGAGTGGACTCTGCGCGAACTGACTGGCCAGACGATATCCGATTGGTCAAAATTTCTGGGAACCTTTGGTGGCGCTTCGCTTTGCTATTGGCTTGCGTCCCGGTACGGACACGGGGCTCTATTTTCGATACTGCTCTATTACATCTGCATTGCGGTTGTTTTGGGTGCCACATGCCGTGAGGAACTACGTCTGCTTCTGAAGATGCTGGTGGGGGCGATAAATCACGAGCGTATTCTCGACTCCTCAGAGCGCGCTGACTAGGGATGATGTCGCAAGATAAGCCTAACAAACAGTCTATGGCTCTTGTTTGCAAAGTGTGCGGTAACTCGCAAGGGAACAAGGTTCATCTTGCCCGCGAAATGCTGTTTGGCCTGAGGACAGCGTTCCACTATGCGGAGTGCGCGGCGTGCGAATCGGTGTGGTTGATAGATCCCCCAGATGACCTTCACCAATACTACCCTCAGGGTTACTACAGCTTCGAAAAACCGAAAGAGCCAAACCGGTTTAAGAAAGCGTTTGTCATCCGCTTGCGCCAGGAACGCGACCGAACGTACCTGGGGGAAGGTAACTGGGTCGGGCGCGTCTTGGCGTGTTGGTACGACAATAATCCGCCCCTTCGGGCGACCCTAGGCCTCAGGGTAAACCGAACTTCCAGAATTCTCGATGTCGGATGCGGATCCGGCGAATTGCTGTTGCGTTTACATAGTCTCGGATTCAAAAACTTGACAGGAATAGATCCGTTTATCCCGAAAGATATCCATTATGTAAACGGCGTATCCGTTAGAAAGGGCCTGCTCGAGGACGCACATGACGAGTGTTGGGATCTAATCATGTTTCATCACTCTCTCGAGCACGTTCCCAATCCTAAGGCCACACTGCAAGCCGCAGCTAGGCTGCTCGCGCCCAGTGGGCGTTGCCTGGCGAGGCTTCCCGTGGTGTCATGGGCATGGGCACATTATGGGACGTCCTGGGTGCAGCTCGACCCGCCGCGGCATTTTTGGCTGCCCACAGATCGTGGCATGCGGATTCTGGCGAAATCCGTGGGCCTGGAAGTAACAAAGGTTGATTATGACTCAAGCGAGATTCAATTCTGGGGTAGTGAGTTGTGCTCCCAAGATCGTGCGCGAGCAGAGGTTGGTCTATTCGAACCAAAATTGAAGAAATTCTTCACCCAGAAACAACTCGCAGAATTCCGGCAGAAAGCGAAGACTCTCAACGAAAAAGGACTTGGCGACTCCGCTGCCTTCTTGATGCAGAAAACGCTCGCGGGTATGCGCAGTGGTGCGGGGCATCGGTCTGAGGCTTTGGTGACTGAGCAATGAATGGATGTCACGCCAATAACCGGGCAGAAGATCGAATGCGCAGCAACAACTCTGGTGCAAAGTTAGGACGAAAGGAAGTGAGAGATGTTACAAGTGTTGGGTAAGAGCGCTAAGGTCCCGTTGTTTGCTCATGCAGCAAGAACAGATTGGCGATTCGTTGCCCAGGCGTGGCGTGCTAGCCGAGGCGTGAGTGGACTCACTTCGCTAACAGAGGTCGTACTTATGGCCTCAAGGATTTTCGAGTTCCCCTCTAGTCTGCCGGGCGTGGTAGTAGAGTGCGGGAGCTTCAAAGGCCGAAGTGCAGCCATACTCTCACTCGCATGTCGACACGCTGGTCGGAAGCTGCACATCTTTGACTCCTTTCAAGGTCTGCCCGAGCCGTCGCGTAGCGACGCAAGTCACCGAGTCCTCTCCTTGAATGAGGTCCACCATTATAAAAAAGGAGGCCTATACGCAACGCTGGACGAAGTCAAACGGAATATCGCAGCATACGGCGCGATTGATGTGTGCGTCTTCTGGCCCGGGTTTTTCAACGAGACCATGCCTAAGTTTCAAGAGCCGACAATTCTCGCTTTTTGTGATGTCGACCTCGTTGATTCGTTAAAAACCTGTGTTGAGTATATTTGGCCACTAATGGAAGATGGCGGGTTCTTTTTTACGCATGAGGCTCACCACTTGGAAATCGGTCGCCTTTTCTTTGACGATGCTTGGTGGAATCAGGCACTCGGCTGCTCTGCACCAGGACTGATAGGAGCGGGCTCAGGCTTGGGAATAGGGTTATTGCCTGACGGCTCGTATGGCAGCGCGCTCGGTTATGCCGTAAAGAATCCAAGCTTCACGAAGGTGTCCGAGGAAGACGGGGTACATAATGCTATCTAATCCGATTATCGACAGTGCGGTCGCAGATCATGGATTGATGTCACTGATATACATAGTTATCGGAGGCTAAGGCGTTGTCGCGATGTCGCGTGTCGCGGATTACAGGCCTGCATAAAATATGGATACCCCGCTGGGCCAAGTTGGGACGGAACGCTCGAGCAGAACCTTCATCGTTCTGGTCGTAGCTAGTTTCTTAGGAACTCAGATTCTCTCGTATTTGGACGCAGGGTTCATTCTTTATTGGATTACCGTTTTGGGTGCAGCTTTCTATGTGTTTCGTCGTCCTGGGGAGGGAATTTGGCTCACTTTTTTCGCCTTGGCGATCACGTCCCTTTTATATCCCATCAGCATGAGTGAGCTTGGTGAACCCGGTGTGGGAGAGTTTCGCCCTTATAATTTCGCCATCGTGAGCATAGGTGGAGCGATGGTGTTCAACTTGTGGCTCGGTCGGCGGCGGCTCCCTCTTAAGCCTTCGCGAAGTCAGTCGGGAACACTAAAGCTGGTTCTAGCGCTCGCTGGAGTGTTCTGCCTCGCAACGATCTGCGGTGATTTGAGTCCTATGAAGGCTGAAGCACTATACGTGCTTCAGCAGAGTAGCGCCTGGATTTCTTTTTTCCTATTTCTGTGGATTGGCTATAAATTAGCGTTGTCTCCAGTCGAGATCGAGCAGTCGCTGGAACGCTTTCATTCGGCTGTATTGATCTATTCCCTGGTGTTCCTTGGTAGGTTCGCTTATCTGAACTATCATGATGGCCTTTCGGCAGCCACCGAATTTGCGTGGGCGGAGCGCATGGCATTGTTTTTTGCCGCTTGCTCATTGGTACTTATTTTCGCAAGGAGGTTGGCGCCTGAGGGCAGGTCGCTGACGAAGAGTGACTGGCTTTCCTCTCTCATTGTTCTTCCGGCCATTGTGCTTTCGGGCTCGCGGGGGCTGACTGGGGCGGCATTCTTAGCGATTTTTGTCCTCGTAGCGAGTTGGCGCACCCGATCCCTGCTGCGGTTGAGCCCCATCCTGCTGGTGGCCCTCCTTGCCGTAGCGGTTGTATTGCGCAGCCACTCCCAACTTGTAGAGGAATATGTAGTCAGCAAATTCCTTATAACGCCAGATCAGGATCCTTCTTTTGGTGGCCGTGTTGCTGAGATGGAGGCGGTGATCGAGGCGCTTCAAAGAAATCCAGTTTTGGGCAGCGGGACGCTGGCTTCCTATATGTTCTTTGACCCCCTCTTCGGGTGGAGGGAATCGGCTTTCGTAGACAACGGCGTTGGATACCTATTGTTGAAAACCGGGCTGCTAGGCACGGGCCTATTCGTTCTGCTCGTTCTGAGTTATCTCAAGGTGTTGCGACAGCTTCGACAGTCCGTTGCCGCGGCTGCTTTGATCCCCATGGTTGTCTTTGTTTTCTACTTGGCTTTCCTGGTTTTCGGGTCTGCTTTTTTCGATCCTCGATATTCCTGGCTCGTCGGCATCCTGTGTGGCTACAGCCTTTACCTCAACAAAATCTACAGCCAGAAAACCAGTCTATGGGCTACGGAGATTGGAGCCAATGGAAATCGAAGCTGTCGTAGTCACGCATAACAGTGAAAAGCATATCGTGGCCTGCCTGGATTCGCTACTGGCAGAGGGCACGGCACCGATTGTTGTCGATAACGAATCGACCGATTCGACTATCAGATTGGTCAAGGAAAAGTTCCCGCAAGTGCGGGTGATTACTGCCGACGGAAATCGGGGTTACGGAACCAGCGTGAATATGGGTTTCCGGGCGACATCAAGCCTTTTTGTTCTTCTGTCAAACTCCGATGTTGTTTATCCCGGCCGGTCGGTTCAGCGTTTGGTTCAATTCCTCAGCGACACTCCGGATGTGGGTCTCGTTGGAGGACAGCTACTTTTCCCCAATGGCAAGTGGCAGCGAAGCTATGCTAACCTGCCTGGATTATGGTCAGGGTTCAAAGCCGCCGTTGGGATCACAACCTTTCAACGCGCCTGCCGCGCGTGGCTCTGGCCGGTGAGAGTCGACCGTAAACCAAAGGATGTTCCATACGTTGATGGCGCGGTGCTGCTTGTCCGACGGGAGGCCTTCGAGGCAGTCGGAGGGTTTGATGAAAGCTTTTTCCGCTACGGAGACGAATGTGATCTTTGTGCACGCATACAGAAAGCGGGCTGGCGAACAGTTTCTTTTCCGGAGGCGCAAATCGTCCACGTCCGCGGCGGCGACTCGACACAAATCCTCCCCCTGGAATTATTTCAGAACATGGTCGAGGCTGATATGAAGGTTGCGCGAAAGCACATTTCCGCTCGTCGAGCGAAGGTTTACTTCTGGCTGAGGCAGGTTGAGTTTCAACGCCTCACCTTGATGTATAGGCTGGCGAGTTTCGTCGCGCCGAGGAGAATGACACAGGAGATGACGAACAGGGGTGTTGTAACTGGCAACATGGCCAACATTTGGCGAGACAAACGCCGACAGATTCTTGGGACCAGCTGGGCGAAGTAGAGTCGTCGCTGCAAATCAAGAGGCGCGTCGGTCTGTTATACAAGCCGGTCGGTCCTTTCTGAGGAGCTACTAAATGGCGTATATGCTGGTGACAGGAGGTGCGGGATTCATCGGATCGCACTTGGTGGACGCCCTGGTAGAACGCGGTCACGAAGTCGTGGCATTCGACAATTTGGATCCGGCGGCGCATCCGCAGCCGGCAAAGTGGCCACCGTATGCAAATGCGAAGTGCAAATACATTTTGGGAGATGTGCGAGACAAAGAAGCGCTTCGAAGGGCGATGGAAGGTGTCGATGTAGTGTTCCACCACGCGGCGGCAGTCGGCAGCGGAATTTCCATGATCGACGTTGGCCGTTTCGTGGAAGTGAACTCCCTCGGAACCGCGAACCTCTTGGAGGTTGCGATCGAAAATCGCGAGAAGATTAAGAAGCTGATCGTCGCGTCGTCAATGACTGCGATGGGAGAAGGCACGTATGAATGCAGCAGGCATGGCATCTACTACCCATTTCTTCGTCCGGTGGAACAACTGGAGCTCAAGAAATGGGAGGTGAAGTGCCCGCAATGCGGAGCGGTGTCGAACCCGCTGCCGATGAAGGAAGATCGGCCCCTTCTTCCGCTGACCATTTATGGGCTCACGAAGATGGATGAAGAGCTGGAGACAATGTTGGTAGGGAGGTTCTACAAGATACCCGTGGTTGCATTTCGCTACTTCAGCGTATATGGACCACGGCAGTCGCTGACGAATCCGTACACTGGAGTGATCGCGCGGTTTGGAACGAGAGTGATAACCGGAAAGGTGCCACTGATCTATGAAGACGGCCGGCAGTTAAAGGACGTAATTCATGTGCGGGACGTGGTACGCGCGAATCTGCTAGCCGCGGACCGGGAAGAGGCGAACTACCAGGTCTTCAATCTGGGAAACGGTGAGGGGTTGAGCGTTTATCGGATCGGCGAGCTCATCGCAGAGAAACTGGGCAGCCGGTTGCGGCCGGTTTTGACGGGGCAGTACCGACGAGGCGATGCGCGACATGGCTGGGCAGACATCTCCAAAACGCGACGGCTGCTGGGATGGGAGCCTTCACTCTCCGCGGAAGATGGATTCGCCGATTTGTGTGAATGGTTGAAGGGCCTGCCGGACGAGACGCTGGAAGAAGCTATTCGCGCCTACGAAGGCGCGGAACGTGAGTCGGAAACACGCTCCGTGGCCGTATAGGTGAGGATCGCCCCTCTGGAAAGCTGTGCCCCTCGCGAAATAAAGCCCTTTGGCTTCGAGCTGGTTTGCCTGGCGAAAGGAGACTAGATGTCTATAGCACCCAGGGTGCCACGAGGAAACGATTGGAAAGTTGCAACCTCGAAAGCACCGTTCTATTCAATGAAATACCTATTGACCAAAGTCGGTGCCAGGATGTCAAAGCGAATGGTTCACAACTTGAGCTCCGCCACCAACTATCTGGAAGTAGGCAGATGGTTACGCGAGCATCATATGGACCCTCCTCGCCGCTGGCGGACTCGCGAACAGCTTTTCGACGTCATCGCGAAAAACGTAATCGATAGGCCGGTGCTGTATCTGGAATTTGGGGTCTTTCGCGGGGAGTCAATGCGCTACTGGAGCCGGCTGCTCCAAAACCCGCAGTCGCACCTCCATGGTTTCGATTCGTTCGAAGGCTTGCCGGAAGCCTTTACCTTGCTGTTTCCCAAGGGGCACCTGACCACCGACGGCGCGATGCCGCAAATCAACGACCCTAGGGTGAAGTTCTTCAAGGGCTGGTTCCAGGACACATTACCCCTCTACAAGGTGCCGCCACACGAGGTCTTGGTGATCAATATTGATTCCGATCTGTATTCGTCGGCAGCATACTTGCTCAATCATTTTGCTTCAATAATGGTACCAGGAACGTATCTGTACTTCGATGAGTTTGCTGATGAGGACCACGAACTCCGCGCTTTTGAGGAGTTCGTAGAAAAGAACACGCACATTCGGTTGGAAGTAGTGGGTGCGACCCGTACACTTTCGCAAATTGCATTCCAAGTAAGTGCTAAAGGGGATTGACCCTAGTCTCTCTCTTTCTCGCCCAGCACGCAATTTCACGCAGAAGACCCTATGCGAATTGGGATAGTTACGCAATGGCCCTTTCCAGACAGCGCAGAGCATCGAACCTGGAAGATCGTAAATACATTAGTTGGAGCCGGCCATGAAGTAACTGTGTTTACGTCAAGGAAGACTAAAGGGAGACTCGCGATTGGCAGTCGAATCGTCGATGTCAGAAGCCCATGGCCGGACTGGGCACTTGCCAAGCCGAATCCATGGAGATCCGCTACACCGATCCCGGGCAATCCCTATTGGGCGATCTGGTTGTTTGGCGAGGCCCGGCGACTGCGACTCGACTGGTTAATGAGCAAAGAGTTGCGTCTTGGACTCTCCACGTACTGGGCGGCAAGAGCTTCAAAGACTAAGTTCTGGATAGACCTTTGTGAGAACTATGAGGCGTGGGTGAGGATCGAACGCGGCGGACAACTGCTCATGCCCGCATACGCGGCGCTCGCGAACTTCCTCGAGAAGCGATGTGCGCCCGCCGCAGATCTTGTAACGGTCGTAACAGAATCCAACCGTCATCGTTTGACGCAGCTCGGAGTATCCAAAACGAATGCCGTGGTTGTGTCCAATACTCCGGAGCTTCAACCGATGCCTCTTCGAAGCGATACTGCTAGTGACGGAAGGCTCAACTTAGTTTATGCCGGCATGTTGTCCAGAATCCGGCGCCAGGGCTTGGAACTGCTAATGAAAGCGCTAGAGCAGATGGGACCCGCTTTCGAATCCTTCCGCTTGCACATTGCAGGTGACGGCAGCGAGTCGGGGCCGTTGCGCGCCCTCAGTGAGTCGCTTGGGCTTGCGAATTGCGTGCAATTTCACGGGCGCCTTCCCGAATTCTCCTCGCTCTTTGTCCGGTGTGACGTAGGAGTCATCCCGTATGTCTTAACAGAGTGGGCCCAAACCACCATTGCCAACAAGTTGTTCGACTACATGGCTTGTGGGCTGCCGGTGTGGACAACGAGTATGAGGCCGTGCACGGAGATTATTGACTCGGTCGGTTGCGGCTGGGTCTCAGACGATTCTGTCGACGGAATGGCGGCGGTTTTGAAACAGCTTTTGGTCACATCACAGGAAGAGCGTCACGCAAAAGGCGAACGGGGTCGTCAGGCTGTGCTAAGTTCTTACAATTGGAATACGGACGGCCGAAGGATGCTAGACGCCCTGGCAAGTGTGGCCTGACAATTTGCGGTACCATGAGCCCCAGATTCGTCATCTAGGTCGTCCGCAAACCTTGAAAGGCAACAAGTGATTCCATGACCATTTGGAAAAGATTCTCTCTTAACAGAATGCGACTCGTGGCGGGTGTTTCCGCCATCCTCGTAATCGCTGTCGGTGCGAGCGGACTCGGATCGGTGAGCTATTATTTCCTCCGCAACAAAGTGGTCGCGCACCTCCATTTGTGCGCACCCGACGATAATATCCGTCTGGCGTGGTTTAGTTGGTGGCCTCGAGCCAGTGCACTCGGCCTCTACCTTGCCAATCCCGGAGGAACAGTCCATATTCCACCGAATTACTCCGAAACCATATCATCAACTCTGCTGGTCAAAGGCAACGAAGTGTTAGTGTTCGACGGTCCTGCCAACCTCACTCTTGCGGGATCGGCAAAGATCGTTGTCATTCCTCCTGGTTCTGTGATTGGATGGGCTTCTGGCCTGGTGACCATTACCTGCGCCCACGCTGCTGTGGACTGCGTGACGTATCGCATGTCGCCGTTTAATGATCGGACTCAACCGAACGGCACCATCTCTTTTCGAGCGGGAACTTTAAAGGGCTTCACTCTCCTGGGTAACAGCTCTGCTGCCAGTGGCCTCCACTACGGTGATGTGATGGGGCTGCACGTCGACGATGTCGAGATTGCTAACTTCACCTCTGGCCCAGGACTGTGGGCCGATAACATTGCAGGATTCACGGAGCGATACATCCTCGAACGCGTCTCTCTCGACAACAATCTGGTGGGCTGGAAACTCACGAACTCTTCGCCCGGTTGCGGTGGGCACTACACGTCCCACAGCTACGGCCGCGCCACTTCCATGAACATGCGGATTTGGCAGGGGCAAATTGGAATCGAGGTAGGTCCGGGCGCCTATCCCGCCCACTACGATTGGTGGGTGGTAATGAACGGCCTGCAAACCGGAAAGACATTTCTGCAACTCGATGGTGCTTCGGGCTCATGTGCGCTGCCAGCGCAAGTAAACAATGGCAGATTAACTGTCGTCGGTGACGACGACGGCAATGGCGGGACATTTGTGAACATCGCTGCGGGAGCCAGCCTTGGTGGAGAGTGCTTCCTCCACGCCTACAACCCTAACGGAACCCACATGATCAACACGATAAAAGGCACGTTGGCGTGCCAGACCTATTTAGGACCGACAGGAAACCAGATCATTTTCGATCAGCGCACTTGGCCGTCATCGGATGTGGTATTACATTTTCCTCAGGTCACGTCCGACGACACGTTGGCTTCACTGGGTGCAAATCAAGCTTTCACAGGGCAAAACCTGTTCTCGGGGCCGACATTGTTCTACAACCAACTCTATAGCCTGTACGGTCATTCGCTGACGTTTTACAGCGATAATTTCATAACCCCGACAGTCTCGATCAACGGCTCCGGCGGCATCTACGGCAAGAGCTTCAATATCTACGGAGGAAGCAATGGGTGGACGGGAACCTGTCCGAGTGGGCATAGTCTGTTGGTTTCTGGTGGCATCGTGACCGGCTGTAATTAGACAGGCAGCTAATCGGGCAGTAAAAATCAGAGTGGTCGAGAAGGGCTTGCCAAGCGCCATGAACCCCTATGGAGATGGCAATGCCTCACAGCAAATCGTCGATATCATGAAGAAGCTGCTTTCGGCAGGAAATGGTCGGATGGCGCCCGAGTGCTTACCGGTAGCTGGTGGCATAGTCTGATGGTTGAAGCGTCAATTCTGTTGCTGACGAAGAATGAGGCGCGGAACATCGGGGCGTGCCTGGAGGCGATTTATGCACAAAAGAACGCGCTTGAGTTTGAAGTCGTCGTCGTAGACTCGGGCTCAACCGACGAGACAATGGAGATCGCGACGAGGTATCCGGTCCGACTGGAGAAGGTTCGGCCTGAGGAGTTCCATCACGCGCGTACGAGGAACCTCGCGGCGGAACTGGCGCGGGGGCAATATCTGGTGTACTTGGCAGCGGACGCACTCCCGGCATCAAGTGAGTGGCTAGAAGCGCTGCTGGCAGACTTCGCAGACGCGGGGGTGGCGGCAGTGTACGGCAGGCACATACCCAAGGCGGGTTCGACTCCCGAGCGGGAGGATACCCTGGGTGCAGTGTATGGCAAAGAACGACTCGTGAAAGACCCGTTTCGGGGGCAGGAGATGGGATACCGCTATTTCCATTTTTCGACAGTGAATGCCGCGATTAGAAAGGATGTTTGGGACAAGACACGTTTTCCTGAAGACCTGAAATGTTTTGAAGATTTGGGAATCGCGAAGCGCATCCTCGACAGTGGTGCAAAGATCGTGTATGAGCCGAGGGCCGCCGTCTTTCACTCACACAATCATACACAGCGGGGTTTGTTTAAGCGATATTTTGACGCCGGAGTGATTTGGAGACGACTCGGGATTTGGAATGAGCAAACCAGGAAGTCGATGCTGGGAGATATGGGCGGGCTTCTGCGCAAGAAGCTAAGGAGGATACGAGAGAACAACCACGGGCGTCCTGTGGGTATGTCAATGCGCCAGGATGTAGCCAAGGCATTTGGCCTGTTGCTGGGCTTGAACGAAAGGTACATTCCTGTGTCGGTGAAGCGACATTTCAGCGCGATCGGGTTGTACGAATGAGCACAAATACGGGAACAGTACTCTATGATCGAAATATGGCCAGGGATCATTTGGTCCACCGATTGGGAAAGGGCTGTCTGGATTATGTGGGTGCGGCGCTGCTGGTCGTCGTACTGGCTCCATTATTTGTGGCAGTTGGGGCGCTGGTAGCACTAGAAGACGGATGGCCGATCATTTACCGGAGGCGAGTCATCGGCAAAAATGGCGAGTTCGACGCATTCAAATTTCGAAGCATGCGAAAGGACGCCGATGCCCTCCTGGCCGCTGACCCGATTTTGACGGCGGAGTTCGAGCAGAACTACAAACTGAAGGATGACCCACGGCTGACACGACTCGGTTCTTTCCTGAGGAGGTCGAGCCTCGACGAATTGCCCCAACTGTTCAATGTGCTGAAGGGACAGATGAGCTTGGTAGGCCCACGGATGAAAACACCTGCAGAAGTGGAAAAATATGGGAACTATAAAGAGATTCTGCTGAGTGTGAAACCCGGCATTACCGGTTATTGGCAAGTACACGGTCGGCAAACCGTCGATTACGACGAACGTATAAGAATGGACATGTACTACATCCAGAACTGGAGCCTGGCGACTGATTTGAAAATTTTGTTCAAGACTCCGTTGAAGGTACTGCGAAGGGAAGGCGCATACTGATGGCGCGGGTTCTGGTCACTGGCGGCGCAGGATACGTGGGATCGGTTTGCTGTGCCCAACTCTTGGCTCGGGGACATCACGTTGAGGTCGTAGATGACCTCTCGACCGGGATTGCTGACGCAGTTCCTCAAGGGGCGGTGCTTCATCGAGTCTCTATCGCCGACGAGGAGGCATTGTCCGCGATATTGGCGCACCGTCGGCTTGACACTGTGTTTCATTTCGCGGCAAAAGCCCTGATCCCAGAGTCGGTTGCGAATCCAGGGGCATTTTTCGATGCAAATGTGGCGAGCGGCATTTCGTTGCTAGAAACACTTCGGAAACACGAAATTTGCAACTTTGTCTTTTCATCGAGCGCAGCTGTCTATGGGATACCACATCTCACGCCGATTCCAGAAGAGCACCCCAAGGAACCAGTAAATGCATATGGCGAAAGCAAGTTCGTCTTCGAGAGGATTTTGAAGTGGTATGCCGAAGCTTACGGCTGGAACGTCGTGGCGTTCCGATATTTCAATGCATGCGGAGGCGGGCAAACTTGGGGCGAACGCCACGAACCCGAAACGCACGTGATCCCCTTGCTGCTGCAGGCTGCGTCGGGACGACGTGACTACTTCGAGATATTCGGAGCCGACTACGCGACCCCTGATGGCACCTGCTTGCGGGACTTCGTACACGTACTTGATATCGCCGAGGCTCATTTGCTCGCGCTGAAGACGACTGACAAGCCGGGATTTCGCGCCTACAACATCGGCACCGGCAACAGTTATTCCGTGATCGAAATTTGCCGTGCTGCCAAGAGGATCACGGGGAAGCAAATTGAGATACGAACGGCCCCGCGCCGGCCCGGCGATCCTGCGGAACTGTGCGCCAGCCCAAAGCGGCTTAAGAACGAATTTGGATGGAGCCCGAAGCATTCAGAACTGGAAAACATCCTGGTTGGAGCATGGGAATGGGAGGAGCAGCAATGCAAAGCGGCAGCTATCGAGGGTCTAACAAACGCCAACCACTGACGCTGTTCTTTGAGGGATAAGTTCTCGCAATGCAAGTACGAAAAGAATCCACCCATTTAGGTGAGATAGTCGTCGTTGCCCCGGAGGTATTTGAAGACGAGCGCGGCTTCTTTATGGAAACGTATCGCTCCGACCAGTTCAAGGCATTAGGGCTGCCCACCGACTATCTTCAGGACAATCACTCACGTTCGAAACAAGGTGTGCTGCGTGGGTTGCATTTCCAATACGACCCTCCCATGGGAAAACTTATGAGAGTAACTCTAGGGCGCGCATTTTTTGTGGCGGTCGATCTGCGGAAAGGATCTCCTACGTTTGCCAAGTGGTGGGGAACAGAGCTCTCGGCGGAAAACAAGAAGCAGATGTGGGCTCCGGCCAGCTTTGCTCGCGGATTCTGCGTGCTGTCCGACTGGGCGGAAATTCAGTACAAAGTAACCGGCCTCTATAGCCAACGGACTGACGTCGCGGTCCGGTTTGACGACCCGGATATCGGCATTCAATGGCCTATTTCAAATCCGCAAATCTCGGAGCGTGACCGCAACGCTATGCCACTCTCGCAATGGTTGAAGTTGCCGGAATCAGACACATTCCGTTACTAGCTTGTGCAAGTCAGTCTCACGATTTTCATTTTAACGAGAAAGGTTTCGAGGAGAGAAAACGAATGACGAACAATGGCTCTCAGGCTTTGGTCTTGGTAACCGGCGGCGCTGGTTATGTGGGTAGTGAACTAGTGCCCGTCCTTCTCGACGCGGGGTATCGCGTGCGAGTGTACGACGTAATGTTCTACGGCGACGCCGGGCTGGACAGAGTGCGGGACCGAGTGGAAGTGATTGAGGGCGACATTCGCCATGTGAACCCTGACCTTCTCGACGGTGTCTCGGCCGTTGTTAACCTGGCGGGACTTTCCACGGAACCTGCGGCGGAATACCGGCCCGAGGCTAACCACGAGATCAATTTCAAAGCGGCCGTGGGACTCGCCAGGCTGGCAAAGCAGAAAGGAGTCCCTCGCTTCGTCCAGGCTTCCTCCGGCTCCATCTACGATGTAGGAGCTGGCCATCCGGAAAAGGACATTATGCACACCGAGGCCTCTCCAGTGCAGCCATTCCGGATCTACTCCATCACCAAGCGGGAAGCGGAAAAGGAGATCCTGGCGATGGCGGACGACAAGTTCACTCCGGTTGTCATTCGCAAAGGGTCTATTTATGGATATTCGCCGCGCATGCGCTTCGATCTCGTTGTAAATGCATTTGTTCTCAATGCATTGCAGGTGGGACGGTTGGTCCTGCATAACGGCGGGGAGATGTGGAGACCCTTGCTCAGCTTGCAGGATGCTGCGGCGGCCTACAAGCTCATGATCGAGGCTCCTGCCAACACGGTCCGTGGCGAGATATTCAATGTAACCAATGGCAATTACCGGATCTCGGAACTTGCCTTGAGGGTGCAGAAAAGGCTCGGAGAGATCGGTATCCGTTGTGAGATCGATCCGGATTACAACTATCGCAACCTGCGCAGTTGCCAGGCGTCCGGTGAGAAGATCACGGAAAAGCTGGGTTTTACACCTAAAGTCACGGTGGAAGAAACGGTGGTGGACTTGGTGAATAAGATTCGAGGCGGGGCATTCCACGACGTATCGGATCCCTCATTTCACAACATTCGCTGGCTCGATTTGCTAGAGGAGGTTAGAACCAGGCTTGGTTTTAACGAGTCGGTCCTGGATCTGGATCCTGGAAAACTCAGACAAGTCAGAAACTCAGCCTTGACGCCGAGGACCGTCGTGCCATGCGAGTCGTAATCATCGGGGCAGGTGGGCAGCTCGCGTCTGATCTTGCGCAAGTCCTGCAACAGTCCCGCGAAGAAGTGGTGCCTCTGACTCGGCAGGAATTGGAGATTAGTGACTCTCGGGCCGTGCGTGAGAAACTCACTCACTATTCGCCGGACATGATTCTGAATTGCGCGGTTTACCATCCTGTGGACGAGTGCGAGAACCATCCTGCGAACAGCTTCGCGGTGAATGCGATCGCAGTGCGGGAGCTCGGGCTGGTGGCCAATGAGATCCATGCGGCGATGGTGCATTTCAGTTCCGACTACGTCTTCGATGGGCTACTTGGACGCCCGTACACGGAAGCGGATCCGACTACTCCTGCAAGCGTCTTTGGAGTCTCGAAAGTGGCGGGCGAACAGCTGGTGCGGCAGGTCCTTCCCCGTCATTACATCATCCGCACTTCGGGCTTGTACGGACTCTCAGGGAGCCGGGTCAAGCGGGGTAACTTCGTGGAAACCATGCTGCGTTTAGGAGCTCAGAGCGGCCACGTCCGTGTAGTTAATGACCTTCGCATGGCGCAGACCAGTACTCGCAACGTCGCGAAGCAGGTGCTCGCGTTGATCCAAACGGAGCACTATGGCACCTATCACGCTAGTGATCACGGCGACTATTCCTGGTACGAGTTCGCCCTGAAGATCTTCGAGTTTTCGGGAATGAAGGTAGAAGCGACACCGGTGTCGTGGCGGGACATGCCTGCAGTTGCACCGCGCCCACCCTATTCGGTTTTGGAGAACCGTCGTCTCATGAATCTTGGCCTCGACCAAATGCAAACCATCGACGATGCGCTTCAGTCATATCTAAGGGCAAGAGAGGCCGTACCAGCATAGGGGACTCGATCGGAATGGCGGACCGGTTTTGCGGATGCCAAAATTTTGAACGGAATCGGGACGGAATAGGTACCCCCTTCGATGGTTTTGTACGATATTTCCTATCCTGCGAGTACAATAGCCAATCGAATCTACTCCATATAGAGGAATCCGGCGACGTCTTGGCCGCGGGCCACTAAGCTTGCTCCAATCATCGATGCGCACGACAGCGTTCATCCCACACACGAGGTCACCTCTCACATGAGCAGTCTACCCAATCGGCACAGCGCCAGTGTCGCACCTTCCCTATCCGCGCCTCGTGAGACCACACGTTCGGAGGCTTACTTTTTGGACGTCGGATCCGTTCTTCGCAGTCTTCCGTTTGCCTTGATCGACCGCGTAACGGATGCGTTGTGGCAAGCGTATCTTGAGGATCGTGCGGTCTATGTGTTTGGTAACGGTGGGAGTGCTGCATTGGCTTCACATTGCGCCTGTGACCTCGGCAAGGGCACAGTGGTAAACGGGAACCGGCGATTCCGTGTTCTTGCCCTCACCGATAACGTACCGCTGATGACCGCATGGGCGAATGACGCATGCTACGACGATGTTTTTGCTGAGCAACTGACGCCCCTTATCAACAAAGCGGATGTTGCCTTGGCGATCAGCGGAAGCGGCAACTCACCCAACGTGCTGAAGGCTCTCCATGTCGCTCGGGAACTTGGCGCTTTCAACATCGGCCTAACCGGCTTTCAGGGCGGCAAGATGAAGCCTCTTTGCGACCTGTGTGTGGTCGTCCCGTCCGACAACATGCAGGTCATCGAGGATCTGCACGTCTCGGTGAGCCATTCAGTCTTTATTTCCTTGCGCTCTCGGATGCTTGCCGCGGCGAAAGACCTGATCCGTCAGCAGGCGTAATGTCGTTTTTGGACTTGGAGCCCGATGATTTCCCGCAATCTGCGTAACACCATTTTGACCGCTGACCTTATATGGGGAGTGCTAGCCATGCCTCTCGCATACTTGATGCGCTATGGATGGGTGTGGCACGGCCCCGCCGATAACACTGCACTAGTCTTCGCTCCAGCGCTCCTGACCGCCATTCTGTTTTGGAGTTTGATGTCGTCCTGGATGCGACTGGACGGCTTCCGGGCCGGTTGGGCATTCCCTGCTGTCGCCTCTCAACTCCTCCTCTCGGTTTCTGCTCTTATGTCCGCCCTTTTTGCTATGGGTTATTTGCTGCGGCAATTCATTTCCCGCCTGGCCCTCGGATATTTCGGCTTGTTGCTCTTCCTGGGTTTCCTGGCTATTCGGGTAATTGCGCGATCGATTCTGGCTTCACGATGCAAGCAGGGACTGGTTCGCAACGTCGTCATCATAGGCAACGGTCAGCTGGCCCGTGAAATGACTACCAAGATCGAATGTCATCCGGAGATGCTTCGTAAAGTTGTGGGTTTCCTGAGCCCTGGCGAGGACGCCTTCCAAACCGTGCCGTCCGTAAACCGCAAGGATGCGGTCAACCTTCGAACTCCCGATATCGCCGAACTGCTCAAGTCACATAGAGTGGACGAGATCATTTTGACCGTGCCGGCACCGGGTCATCCTGAAATGATGGACCTTACGTCGCGCTGCGGCCGCCAAGGCATTGCGGTCAGCATGGTTCCACAACCGTACGAACTGTATCTTACGAAACCCGAACTCAGCGACCTCGGTGGCATTCCCCTGCTGCAGTTGCTAGCTGTCCCCTTGCCCAGTCGCGAACCCTTTTGGAAGCGCGGCTTCGACCTGGTTATGACACTCGTCCTGCTCCCTGTGTGCGTTCCTCCGATGCTGGCCGGAGCCGCGCTTATCAAGCTCAAGAAGGGGCAAGCATTCCGTTCTGAACGACGTTGCGGTAAGTATGGAAGGGAATTCTTGATGTACCGTCTGGATTCGCCCCGTCGGGCGAACGAACTCCCGGCTTACGAAACCCTGCTCCAGAAGCTTAGCATCACCGAGTTACCCCAGTTGTTCAATGTCCTGCGTGGCGACATGAGCCTCGTGGGGCCTCGGCCCGAAGGCCTCGTCCGTGCTCGGGGCTACACGGATTGGCACCGCCAGCGCCTCAATATCAGCCCAGGTATCACGGGACTGGCGCAGGTACACGGTCTGCGCGATCAGCACTCCTCCGAGGATAAAACGGTGTACGACCTCCAATACATCCTTCGCCGGTCCCTATTCCAAGACATATCCTTATTGCTCCAAACCGGATGGACCCTCACGGTGCGACTGGTTCATGCACCGAGAACGGAAACAACCGGGGTCGAAATAGCGACCGAGAAGATAAAGACTGAGTTTCCGGAGAATCTGGCACATGCTCATAGTTCGCAGTCCAGTGCGGATTAGCTTTGGCGGCGGAGGCACTGACCTGCCAGCCTATTATGAGCAGTTCGGTGGATCAGTCCTGAGCGTCGCTATCAACAAATACTTCTACACCGTGCTCAGCGCCCGATCCGATGGCAAAATCCAGGTAATTTCGTCCGACTTGCGGGTATTTGAGACTTGGCATGACATCGCCAACACAAACTTGCGTGGAAGTTCCCTTGAAATCCCACTGGCAGTGTTGAAGGAGATGAATTGTGATATCGCGGTCGATCTCTTCTTGGCTTCGGAGATTCCGCCGGGCACAGGTCTTGGCTCTTCCGCTAGTGTTTGTGTCAACATTCTCAAGACTCTCAGTACGTACCTCCATCAGCCGATCTCCAAATATGATCTCGCAGAACGTTCCTTCTACATCGCACGCCACATTCTTGGAAAACACGTTGGAAAACAAGATGAATACGCGGCTGCTTTTGGAGGCTTGAACTTCATCTCGTTCCACCCGGACGGCAGTACACTCGTTGAGACTATCGATTTGAACCCTGCGATACTGACAGAGTTCCAGCACAATCTCATGCTTTTCTTTGTCGGCTCTGCGCATCACTCGTGGACCATACTCAAGGAGCAAGAAACTTCGGCCCGTAACCAGACAGGCAGTACCATCGAGGCTCTACACGAAGTTAAAGCATTAGGACTTCAAATGCGTGCCGCCCTTCAGCAAGGAGATCTCCGGGATCTCGGCGCATTGATGCACCAGGGTTGGCAGGCAAAGAGACGAATCTCCACGAAGATCTCCACGCCCCGCATCGATGAGCTCTACACAGTTGCACTGAATCACGGCGCCTTAGGCGGCAAGATCACGGGAGCTGGCGGCGGAGGCTTCCTGCTCCTCTATTGCGAACCCGACCGTCAGTCCGCTCTGCGAGAGGCTATGCGCCGGGAAGACATCCACGAAATGACCTTCGGCTTTGATACCCAAGGTGCCCAGGCGATCGTGAATGATCCCTTTATCGATAGGGACGCACGCAATGGATGTGTCTGGACTTTCGTACCGAAGGCATCGATTGCTTAGCACTCCGTCCGACATTTGGGGGGCTCGATGAAAGCGTTCCTCCTGGCCGCGGGCCACGGTACACGACTACGCCCCATCACAGACAATATCCCCAAATGTCTCGTGCCGATCCAGGGCACGCCGATGCTAGCAATTTGGTTAAGACTATGCAAGAAACTGGGGATCGTCGAGCTCCTGATCAATCTGCACGCCCATGCCGACGCAGTGCAGGAGTTCCTGTATCAGTTCGGAGGAGGCGACGTGCGCGTCCATGTAGTGGAAGAGAAGGAATTGCTAGGGAGTGCCGGAACCTTGCGCGCGAATCGCAGTTGGGTCGAAGAAGAGGAACTGTTCTGGGTTTTTTATGCGGATGTTCTGCACTGTGCCGATCTCGCGGCAATGTTGCGGATGCATCGCCAGCGCAGGTTGGCGGCTACACTCGGTGTCTATGAGGTCCCTGACCCGTCCCGCTGCGGTATTGTGACGACCAACGCCGAAGGAGTTATCGAGGATTTCGTCGAGAAACCGGCGTATCCGACCAGCAATTTGGCGTTCTCGGGACTGATGATCGGCACGCCGGCAGTGTTGGACGCCATACCGAAAGGCATTCCTACAGACATCGGCTTCCATGTACTGCCCAAACTTAAGGGTCAAATGCAGGCGTTTCCCATTCGTGACTACTTAATTGATGTTGGCACCCTGGAGAACTACCAACACGCACAAGCAACATGGCCTGGTCTGTAAGATGATCTGAGGAGACTAACCGAATCTATGTTTCGTGGAGTTGTTTTCGATCTAGACGGTGTTATCGTCGATAGCCATCCCGTACACAAGCAGGCGTGGCGCTCTTTCCTCGCCAGCCTGGGTAAGGAGGTCCCGGAATCGGACCTCGACTTCATCTTTGAAGGTCGTAGACGGCGGGAAATCCTGACTCATTTTCTTGGCGAACTTTCAGATTCAGAGGTTCAGGAGTACGGAAGCAAGAAGGACGAGTTTTTCAGGCAGGCTTGTCCGATGCCGGAACCGGCGGCTGGGAGCATTGAATTTATCAGAAGACTAGACAGGATCGGCCTCTGCATTGCAGTAGCCACGTCAGCAAGCCGACATCGGGCCCGGTGGACACTTGAACAACTCAAGATTGCCGACTGTTTTGAAGTAGTAGTTACAGGGGATGACGTGGTCCAAAGCAAGCCTGATCCTGCCATCTACCAGTTAGCCGCCCAGCGTTTGTCGGTCTCTCCAGCGTGTCTTTTCGCCGTTGAAGATTCCGTGAGTGGGGTTCGTTCGGCAAAGTCGGCAGGCTTACTCTGCCTGGGAATCGGGCTCGGGAAAAACGTGGATCCGTTACTCCAAGCCGGTGCCGACCGCGTGTTCCCGAGCCTCGTGGACTTGTCGATCAGCGATTTGGAAAAAGTATTCAGCGCTCAACCGTCCACAGCCGTGTCCAATCACGGCAGATCTCAGCCACATCCGCCTACCGAACTGACCGAAAACCGCAGGCCCTAGATGTTTGGATGAAAGCCATTCACACTTTTCCAACCATTGTAGTGAGGGCATGAAGCGGGTGGACAGGTTTTTTCGGAATGGGATCAAACTGACAGTAGCAACATTTCTGCTCGCGTTGCTCGCTCCAGCAGCGCCGCTAAAGGCTCAGTCCATCCAGGACCGGGAGTCTCGTTTTGAGAGGTTCAACGCAAGCGTGGAATTGTCGGACGAGTTCGATGTTTTCACTCCTGATGTCGAGTTGACTGACAACGCCTGGACCAAACCGGGCGCAGCAGTAATGGAAAATGACAGTTCTCGGATCGAACTTCCCACTGAGGCCCTGCCCCTAGATTCGTTCAACATCTCTAAGGCGTGCGGCGGGATGGCCTTTTGTGCTGCCTCGTTCTCCAGTGCACAAGACTTGCCACAGATTCCTGCCCCAAGACGAAATCTTGCGAACCGCGATAAGCCCAACGAGGGTTCAACACCGGTTGTACGAGTACGGAATTCTGAGCCGGTGGATCTCAACCGAAGCATCTATTTCAAGAACAGACTCGAATTCTCGTTGGATGGCGGATGGTTCCCTATTAACATACCTTTTGTTTTCGACGTCTTCCTAGGCGATGGGTATACCAAGACACCGCTCAACTACACTCTGGCGCCCATCATCGCCTCTCTCCGTTGGCAAATGGATGACGTTGGCGGGCCTTGGATTTTTCGGGGTAATTGGGATTTGACCGCCAGCGGGGCTGTCACTGTAATTCCGAGGGGGCCTGAAACCCGCTACTTCGCGTGGATCATGGGTATTCGACGCAATTTTGTCCCCCGTCGTGGGAAATTCGCACCCTACTTTGATGGGCGCCTGGGGCTCGGGAATATCGACGCTAAGGGACCGCTAGGGGTCCTCTTCGCCCAGGGACAGGATTTTACGTTTACTATGAACATGGGCAGTGGAGTTCGATATAACTTCAATCCTCGGTACTCGATTTCAGCCGGTTTGAACTGGATGCACATATCAAATCTTTATTTGTCCGAACCAAAGTTTGCGAACTACGGCATTAATGTTTACGGACCCATGTTCGGAATCGATTTGCGCTTGGGCAAGCCTCACCACCACGGCTCGGAGTAGCCGCCGGACCTCCAGCTCTGGAATTGAAACTGCCACCATCACGTGCCCGCTCCCTGTTGCTCGAGCAAGAGTGAACATTGAGGTGTACAGTGCAAATTCACGCTTCGCGCGCTTTGCTGTGAGATTTCTCGGCACGTCTCGCCGGTTAGGAGCAGGGACAAAGACCTCGTCTCTCCGGCTTTCAGCGTTGGCCTCAGCGATCGCAATATCGGTGACATTCGCTTGCAGTACACCGCACGCGATTCTTGACTTCACAGCTCCCTCCACTGCAACCGCGGGTTCCCCATTTACGGTGACCGTGACCGTGACGATCGGTGGAAAACGGGACACGATTATCAACAGTCACATACACTTCACCAGTTCCGATCCAGAGGCGGTCCTTCCCGGTGACTACACCTTCACTCCGGCGGATGCAGGTTCCCATACTTGGACCGACGGCTTCACCCTGATGACTCCTGGAAATCAAACCATATCCGCGAGCATCTTCGACGCGAGCGGCATCAACGGAAGCGCCAATGTGACCGTCTCTCCACGAGAAGGCGCACCCAAGAAGTAATCGCCCTCCCGGTTCCCGAGACCGGCTTCCCTGCCCTTGCTTCTCCTGAGACCGCGGCTCCTGGTAAAGGGAAAAATTACTCAACAAATTTCCTCAGGACACTAACAAACGTTGCGTTTGTCAGTAGCACCTGTGGCGTGCAAACTGCTCACCATCAATACGATCGAGCGCTGCTTCGTCGAAGTGCGCCGCCGCACTCGCCCCATGGTTTGCTTTGTCAACGTCCAAAGCGTAGACCGTATCATCTACTCCATCTTCCAGAGATTTAACCTGGAATGGAAGACCCGCACCCTCAACCTTTTTACACAAGCAGCTTGACGTCACCAGCCTCTTCACTTTCCTTTACATATCAACTGGTGTCTTAGTAGACTCTTCTGCCAGTAAAATTTCGACCAAAGGAGCAATACGTTAGGTGAAAAACTTACGAATTGCGGTGTGCTTGTCTGCTTGCATACTCCTGACAATTGCCTCGCTCGGCTGTGGGTCCGGGAATTATACGCCGCCTCCGACGACAATTCTCCCGACTTCAAACCCGTTAGTGGCGCAATACAGCATTCAGCATTTTCACGAGGGACTGAGTGCCTGGGTCGAGTTCGGAACCGACACTAACTACGGCCGACAAACCTCAACCATCACCGACTCGGTCACCACAGTCGGCGGCGAGGTACTGAAGATCCTCGTGGCCGGAATGAAGCCGCAGACGACATACCACATGCGAGCGCATGTGGACTGGTCTGGTGGTTCATGGATAGATCAGGACCAGACCTTCACGACCGGCATGCTGTCCGCGTCGCAAATACCGACGGCGGCGTCCACGTCTCAAGTAGTACCCGGAATTACGGTGACACGTCCGGACCCGGACCGAGCCCCCTCGCCGGGTGTGGAATTGCTCAGCCTCACTTCAATCACTGGTGCAAATGTCATGTCAGAACTGGTGACGGATCTTCAGGGTAATATCATCTGGTACTGCCCCGGTTCGGCGACTCCTACCAAGCTTCTACCAAATGGACACTTCATCGTCAACCACGCCACTGATTTGCAGGAGATTGACTTAGCATGCGCCGTCGTACGCGACGTTTCTGTAGCGCAAGTAAATCTTTCGCTTCAGACCAACGGCTCTTCTTTTACCATCCCGCCGCCGCTGGGACTGCCCGGCGGGAGCCCCTTCCACCATGACATGCTGGTCCTGCCCAATGGCCACTGGATAGCGCTTTGTCAGATAGAGAAGACCTTCACTGATCTGGCCGGCTATCCCGGAACCACGCACGTCGTAGGTGACGCTCTAGTCGACATTGATCCGAGCGGAAATGTGGTGTGGTCGTGGTCGTCTTTCGATCACTTGGACGTCAATCGGCATCCTTATTTTGGGTTGCCCGATTGGACGCACAGCAATGCCCTTGTCTACACGCCTGACGGTAACCTTCTGCTTTCGATGCGGTCCCAAAGCTGGATTCTGAAGCTTGATTACGCCGATGGTAAAGGCTCGGGGAATATCTTGTGGAAGCTGGGACCGGATGGAGACTTCACATTGTTGGGTGGTGACCCGACCCAGTGGTTCTATTCCCAGCATTATCCGAGCCTGCTAGGCACGGACGGCTCCAAAATGACGTTAGCCGTCTGGGACAACGGAAACTATCGGACCGATTCCGACGGGGTAGCCTGCGGAACCTCCTCGTCAGCGTCTGCTTGCTATAGCCGCGCGGCTGTTTTCCAAGTCGACGAGAGCACGAACTTGGCCAGCCTGCTATGGGAGGATCTTCCTGGCTTCTATTCCTTTTGGGGTGGGAGCATTGTTGAGTTAAGCAATGGAGATGTCGAGTTCGACAGCAGTGAACCGTTTTTTCCTGCAACACCGGTTGCGTCCCAAGTCATCGAGGTCACTCAAACCGGTAATCCACAGATGGTCTGGCAAATGACGATCAATGGCGCGAACGCTTACCGCGGCTACCGCATACCGAGCCTTTACCCGGGGGTCACTTGGCAGCAGTGATATCGGCAACTATCGGAGACTTCTCTCTCGATTGATCGCTTCCGTCACGCAGCAAGGCAGAGCCAAGAACCGGTGGGTCGCTACGGATTTGAAGGCGTGAGGTGGTGCATCCCATCCTCTTCACTGCAGCAATGCGTGCACAAGATCCGTGAAAGTCCCGTAATAAAAAGCCAAACCCGCGCGAGACTGCGTCGAGTTGGTTCACTAGCACGCACCCCAACCGTCGTGCCGATCCTGTCCGACTCTTTGTCAGAAACCGTACGATTGCCATTCCCCGATCTGGCCAAAGAGTTCGGTGACTCTTCCTCCGGTGTGATCTCCGCCTTTGTCAAATTGCTCTCTCGATCACAGTGACTTTGCTCTCGTAGAACTTGAAATATGTGATCTCCGAAGGTTCAATTCCCCTCCCGTCACCTTTTCCCACCTCCCGCCCGAACTGACCCTTTTGGGCGTCTCCCGGGTTTTTGTGCAACCAGGTTGCACAACTGAAAGTCTACCCGTCCCTCCTGGCCACCTTGCCAGTTCCAGACCCTTCGTCCACCTCTAAGCGTTGGAGCAAACCACCTGTTCGCGACGTGAGGTCTGTGGTGAGGATGAATGGAGAGCAGTCGGTATCTGGACTCACGGCGACGTTCGAGCCGTACCCGCACACATCTCAACTTCCGCGACTGGAATTCCACGAGCAAGTGGTAAGATTACCCCGCCCTTGGCTCCCTTTCCCCGCCCAAGGTGTGGGCAGCGAGTATTCTGCCTTCCTCATAGAGGCCACGCCATGAAACGCGAATCGCGCATTCCTGCGGTTATCGCCTTGATGTTGTTGGTTCTCTCTTTTCCGGTGCAAGCCCAAGTTTCGTTCTTCAGCCTTCGCTGTATGCCGGCTCGGGCAGCCAGTGGTGAGGAGGAGGTTGAACAACCGCCGCTTTGTCTTCGCTTCGATTTTTCTGCTTTTGAGCATCGTGGCTCACGGTCAAACTTACATATTCGGGAGGGCAGACTTTACCGTCGGCAACAATCCCACTTCAATTGCTGCCGGTGATTTCAATGGAGACGGGTCGGTTGACTACGCTGTTACCAACAGCACCGACAAGACCGTGTCAATTCTTCTGGGAAAACCCAACAGCACCTTCGCCCCACAAGTGACCTACGCTACCGGTCCGGAGCCGGTTGCTGTGGTGACGGGAGATTTCAATGGGGACGGCAATTTGGATTTAGCCATCAGCAATGGAAACTGCAAATCCGCGAATCTCGGCCCAGTATGCAGCTCCGGCACGGTCAGCATTCTTCTTGGAAATGGCGACGGTACGTTTCAGGCGCACATTGATTTTGCTGTGGGGAAGCTCCCCTCATCCCTCGCCGCCGCCGACTTCAACGGGGATGGCAAACTCGACCTCGCCATTGCGAACGCGCAGGACGGCACCGTATCTGTCTTACTCCGAAATGGAGACGGTACATTCCAGAGTCAGGTCGTTTACGCCACAGCTGGGCCATCTCCTTGGGAAGGAATAGTTGTTGGCGATTTCAATGGAGACGGCAAACTCGACCTCGTAGTTAGTTCAGTGTCGGTGCTGCTGGGAAACGGAGACGGTACCTTTCGAACCCATCTGGACTCCGGGGGAGGTGTGTGGAGCGGTATGGCTCTAGCTGCAGGAGACTTCAACCGGGACGGAAAATTGGATTTGGTGGTGGCAGGCGCGAGTCGCAACATTCTGACTATCCTACTTGGCAACGGCGACGGCACGTTCTCCAGCTATGCGACGTACATCGGGTCTTCGGTGGCCGTTGCCGATCTGACTGGAGACGGCAAGCTGGACTTAGTAGTCATCCAAGCCGCTAACGACAATAGTGCGTATATATCGGTTTCAGTCATGCTCGGAAACGGGAATGGCACATTCCAGCCCCCGGTGCCATATGGGGCTGGATATCTTCCGATGGGCTTGTTGCTGGAGGACGTAAACGGCGACGGAAAGCTGGATATTGCAGTAGCAGATTCGGAGTGCCCTTTTCTATCGTCAATCAGCCAAACACCTTGTTCCGGACAGCCCGGTATACATGGAACGATATCGGTCCTGCTTGGGTTTGGCGACGGAACATTTGCCGGGAGGACGGATTATGGCGCGGGCAATGTTCCGCAACTTTTTCCTTCAGCTGTCACGTCAGCAGACTTCAATCACGATGGTACGCTCGACCTGGCGACTAATAACTATTCTGGGGATTCGATCTCCGTGTTTCTGGGAAAACCTGATGGTATGTTTCAGCAGCCGCAAACGTTTCCTGCTGGGCCTATTCCTCGAGCCGTTGCAACTGGCGACTTCAGGAACAACGGAATTTTGGATCTGGTGAGTGCCAATCAAACCTGCTCTAACTCGCCTTGTAATCCAGGCACCGTATCTGTCCTTCTGGGCAATGGCAATGGCACGTTCCAGCCGCACCTAGAGTACGGTGCTGGTCTTCAGCCTGTGGGCGTATCGGTTGGCGATTTCAGGAGCATAGGCAAAGCTTGATCTCGCCGTTGCAAACCTCGGTTCGGCGACAGTCTCCATTCTGTTGGGAAATGGAGACGGCACTTTCCAGCAGCAGGTTGGTTACGCGACCGCCGTTGGGAACCCCCAGCAAATTTTGGTCGGCGACTTCAACGGCGACGGAAAGCTCGACCTCGCTGTCGCAACCGGTGGTAATGTATCCAACTTGCTCGGAAACGGGGATGGTACTTTCAAGAGTCACGTCGATTATCCCGCAGTCGGTGGCGCCATTGCGGCCGGGGACTTCAATGGGGACGGTAAGCTTGATTTGGCCGTCGGCGGAATATCCACTGCTTCCAGTTTTGTTGGCGCTGTTTCGATTCTTCTTGGCAATGGCGACGGCACCTTTCAGTCGCCGGTTCCTTACCTGACCGGGGGTGTGTTGGGAGTCAATTCCATCGCTGTGAGCGATTTCAATCAGGATAGCAAGTTGGACTTGGCAGCCGGTCCGGGCGCGAGTGCTGGTGGTGAAGTCATTTTGCTGGGCAACGGCGACGGTACGTTTCAGCAGGCGACAGAGTATTTGTTGGGCTCCATATCTCTTCAAGGGCTAACCGTGGGCGATTTCAACGGGGACGGCAGCCCAGATTGGGCGGCACCGGATTCGGATAACCAGACCGTAGGCGTCATGTTGAGCGCAGCGTTCAAGGCAGTTTCTCCCGGTTCGCTCAATTTCGGCTCCCAAGGCATAGGTACGACGAGTGCTCCTCAAACCATCGCAATTAGCAACCCCAGCAACGTGAAGTTCACCATCGCGAGCATCAGTCCGAGTGCGAACTTCGCCGAAACGAACACCTGTGGAGCAAGCCTCAGTCCAGGCGCCAGTTGCGCTGTAACTGTCACCTTTTCTCCAGCGGCGACTGGTTCGCAGTCGGGCACGATTACGATCACAGATAACACCCGGATCAGGCCCTTGGCAATTGCCGTCCGGGGTATCGGTGTGAATGGGCCGTTCCTATCGACGTTTCCAGCACGGCAGAACTTCTCGCCTCAAATCGTGGGAACCGCCGGCAATCCGGCGGCGATCGTGCTGGCGAACACGGGGAACGCATCTTTAACGATTACTGGGATCAGCACCGCTGGAACAAATAGTTCCGATTTTTCTCAAACCAACAACTGCGGGAGTTCCTTGTCAGCTGGCAGCTTTTGTACGGTAAACGTAACTTTCATGCCGACGGCAGGGGGCTCGCGTATTGCGAATCTTACGATCGGCGACAGTGCACCGGGCAGCCCGCATTCGGCCAGTCTGGAGGGGACCGGGCTCGCGCAGCCGGACTTTACGATTGGCGCCGCTTCCGGCTCACCGACTTCCCAAACCATTAGCGCCGGACAAACTGCGAAATTTAGCCTGGTACTCGCGCCCACGGGATCGTTTACTGGGACGGTGAACCTGAGTTGCACCATGACACCGGTGGTGAACCCGGCCCCTATCTGCAGTCTGTCGAGTTCTTCAGTGCAGATCAGCGGGAGCGGGACGCAGCCAGTAACCGTAAAGGTCGGAACGACCGCGCCCATGACATCGGTCGCCTTGCCTCACGTTACGTTCCCGTCCGGACCAATGCCGCTGATATGGACGCCAGCGTTACTGGGTTCGATATGGCTATGGGTGCGAATTCGCAAGCGGCAAGCCCTCGCCGCGCCTGTCATGGTGCTGGCCTTTTTGTTCTCGCTCGGGTGCGGTGGCGGTTCCTCGTCCACCCATGCTACGCCCAGGACACCAACTGGGACTTATACCGCGACGATTACAGCGGGTGCCGGCAACGTGAGCCACCATATGGCAGTGCAAGTCATCGTCGAATAAGTCATGGAGAATTGGCGATGCCGTCAGTCGGCCAACGGACGAGGTTTCGACTGCAGTCGACTCGCGCCCTAGGGGGAGCCATGAAACGCGAATTACTTCGACTCGCGATTATCGCCCTGCTGTTGTGCGTTCTCTCTTTTCCGGTGCAAGCCCAAGTTTCGTTCGTTCAGCCTCCCTTGTACAGCGGCGGCGGGTACGCTCAGTTCATCGCCGATTTCAACGGAGACGGCAAGCCCGATATTTTGACATCCGACGGCACGCTGAACCTTGGCAACGGCGACGGCACGTTTACGCTGGGCACATCGCTGTCTAGCACGTCCGTGCCGATTCGGGCCGTGGCTGATTTCAATGGTGATGGCAAGCCCGACGTCCTCGAGTTCAACTACAACAACGGCATGCTGATGGTGCTCCTGGGTAACGGTGACGGCACTTTCCAGGCACCGATCAGCACTTTCGCCAATGCCAACCTTCAGGTGTTTGCCGCAGCCGATGTGAACGGCGATGGCATAGCAGATGTAGTCGCGGTCTTTACCGCCTCGGTGTACGTATACATCAATAATGGGGACGGCACGTTTAAGCCAGGCGTGACGTACCCACTGGGTGGTATTACGGCCGGGTTCGAATCAATCCAGTTCGGAGATTTTAACGGCGACGGCAAAACCGATATCGAGGTGGAACTCGGCAGTCCAAGCGAACAAGTTGTTTTTCTAGGCAATGGCGACGGCACTTTTCAGACGCCGCCAAAAACCTCCGCAAGCGTAACTTTTGGTGAGTATGTCGCTGTCGGCGACTTCAATAGCGACGGAAAGCTCGACCTCGTCATCAGCCAACCACCTTGCGTCATAAGCGAAAGCTGCGAGGTGTACGTCCAACTGGGCAACGGCGACGGCACCTTTCAGGCACCGGTGGCTGCTTTTCCTGGCACCGGAGCACTGGCAGCCGCTGATCTGAACGGCGATGGCAGAATGGACCTGGCCTTAGTCTCAAGTCTGAACCCGCTTACTGCCCAAATCTACTTAGGAAACGGGGACGCTACCTTCTCAAGTCCAATCAGCTACGGGGTTAGCCTCGGAGGAGGTGGAGGAGCTGGTGGAAACGCAATTAGCATAGCTGACTTTAACGGCGACGGAAAGTTGGACATCGCTGCTGGCGGCATTCTGTTGGGGAATGGCGACGTCACGTTCAAGGGCATTCCGTTGGCCGTCCTCCCGAATTTCCCTATTGCTATTGCGGTCGGTGACTTCGAAAAGAAGGGTGCTCAGGACGTCGCAGCATTGTCAGGATTCCTGAATGCAAGTCAAACCGCCAACTTATATGTTCTGAGCAACAATGACAAAGGCGCGCTGTCGTTGATCCAAACCTATGCTCTGCAGCAGGATGACGCCGCGATCGTGACAGCGGACTTAAATGGGGATGGCCAGCTCGATCTGGCCCTTTTGGGAATAGACCCCACCACACAAAATTGGGTCTACAGTGTGATGCTGGGGAACGGCGACGGCAGTTTCCAGTCGCCAGTCATTTACCCGCAGAGCGGGCCATCTCCCAATACATTAGTCGTAGCCGACTTCAACGGCGATCACAAGCCCGATCTTGCGTTCGGATTTGGTAGTAACACGAGCGCCTCTTCCGATTCGGTCGCGATTCTTCTGGGAAACGGCGACGCCACTTTTGCGCCTCCTGTCTACTACTACAATGCCGGGGGTTACGAGATGGTAGTAGCTGATTTCAACGGTGACGGTAAGCTTGATATTGTCGCTGGGAATGGAATTCTGTATGGCAAGGGCGACGGTACATTTCAAAACATAGTCTTTACAACTGGTTTGAACAACTTCTCTCCGTCGTTCACCGCTGATTTCAATAACGACGGCAAACCGGACGTGTGCTGCCCAGTTGCTTTGGGAAACGGCGATGGCACGTTCACACAGCTGCCGCCAACCACGTTACCGAGCGGCTTTGGGCCAACCGTGGTCGCGGATCTCAATGGTGACGGCAAATTGGACCTGCTGGGGACATTCACCTACACACCCCCAGGAGATCACCCGACGAATACCGCAATTTCCTTGGGAAACGGCGACGGCACTTTCGAATCTTTGATGACTTTGACCCCGGGTGTCATGGCGTTCGGTCTCGGGGCGTTCAGCGCGGTGCTCGCTGTCGACATGAACGGGGATGGTCAACCTGACATAGTTTTTCCATGGGTAAACTATGCGGGAATTTGTTCCGCGTGTGTCGGCACGCCAACTGGAGTTGCGGTTCTGCTCAACACGACCCACGTAGGAGCACCACAGCCTGATTTCCAGATGTTCGCCTCTGGGCTCTCTCCGACCCCCGTCGTAACTGGAAGTTCAGCAACATCGACGATAACCGTGGCTGCATTGAATGGGTTCACCGGCGATGTCGCATTGTCCTGCACGGGACTGCCTACCGGTACCGGCTGCTCGTTCAACCCCGCCTCGATCACCGGCGGCTCTGGCACTTCCACGCTGACTGTCACTACGGCTTCCAGCCTTGCCGGTGGAAGTTACACGGTCACTGTGTCGGGAGTGTCGGGCACCATTTCGCGCATCGTCGCGCTCACATTGACGGTGGAATCAGGAACCACGCTCGACTTTCAAATCTCCGCGACTGCGCCGGCAGCCTTAGGCCCGGGAAGTTCAGCGACCTCGATGGTGACCGTTGCGGCGCTGAACGGGTTCAATAGTGCGGTGGTGCTCACCTGCAATTCCGGCGTCAGCAGCGTGACATGCAGCCTTAATCCCACGACGGTGACCCCTTCGGGCGGCACGAGCCCCACCGCTACCTTAACCATCAGCACGACGACAGCGGCGTCGCTTGGTACACACTCGGTTACGCTTTACGGCACTTCGGGAAGCGACGTACACAGCATTGGCGTTACCGTAAACGTGCAGCCGGATTTTACGATTGGCGCCGCCTCCGGTTCACCGACGTCCCAAACCATAAGTGCCGGACAAACTGCCAGCTTTAGCGTGGCAATCGCGCCGTCGGGGTCGTTTACGGGAATGGTGAACCTGAGTTGCGCCATCACGCCAGCCGTGACTCCAGCTCCGATCTGCAGCCTGTCGAATTCTTCGGTGCAGATCAGCGGCAGCGGGACGCAGTCAGTGACGGTGAAGGTGGCGACGACCGCCGCGAGTTCGGGGACGGCACTCTATTTCAATATCCCGCCTGGAACGGTGCCACTGACTTGGTGCGTGATGTTGCTGGGTTCGACTTGGCTATGGGTGCAAAATCGTCGGCGTCTGCCAGCCCTCGCCAAGTCAATCTTGGTGCTAGCCACTGTGTTCTCCGTCGGGTGCGGCAGCAGTGGTTCGCCCCACACTACGCCTGGAACACCAGCCGGAAACTATACCGCTACGATTACAGCCAGTTCGGGCAGCCAGAGCCACAATATGGCCCTGCAAGTGGTGGTGCAGTGATCGGGGACCGAGTTGGGGTCCACTCCTGACGATTTCCCCGAAGAATCCGGCGGGTGACTGTTGTACTCGGGTCGATTTCGCTCAAAAGCCCGACGCAACAACAAATCAGAGGCAGCCTTCGAGCCAACGATGTATGCTCTCCGACTTCAGTGTGTTCCTACCCAAAGCGTCTAATTTATGTGCACTACGTCTAACGGCTGTGAACTGAAAGCAATGTAGGCATTCTTTTGACTGCAAACCAAGGAGCCTCCTCTTCGCCAGTTTTCGTCAAATCCTCGTATACACCTTGGAAAAGTATTTCGCGTCGACACAACACATTTGGTGGACCTCAAAGTCTTGGGTTTGGAGATATTCCTCAACCTCCAGTCGCCTCATATGTTGGGAAAACGGGCGCAGCAGAAGCTTGAAACGATACCGATCTGCTCTCCGTCTCTATTCCGAGGCTCTCAGTCCCGGGATCCCCGAGAAAGAGAATGTCGCAAAGTGTTCGGCCCAAAATCGTAGCCGTCATTCCGTTGCCTATCAGCGGCATTGGCCCAGCCTCTGTTGCTGTCTCAAGGTTCTCTATAAGCAATACTCTATGTAACAGTAAATATCTTATCGAAAATCTCCGAGAGTGCCGGATATAATTTTGCGAAACGAAGCCAACAAGTCTCTTTCTTTCAATGCCAGCTTCGTGTGAAATATAGCAAGGGTAATGCTTCGCTGCGGCGAAAAAGCGGACCGCCGAGCGGTCCGCCTAAAGATCAGCCAAGTAAAACAAGCCAAACAGTGTCCCCCGTTAGGGGTTTACGACCTGCTTCAGCACGGCGGAAGTACTGCCGTTGAAGTCAACATTTCCACCGTACACCGCGGTGATGGAATGGGTCGCCACCGACAAGGCCGATGTCTTGAAAATGGCCTGTTTGGTGACCGTGTTCACCGCACCCGTACCCAGCGTAGTGGCTCCGTCCTTGAAAGTCACAGTGCCGCCCGGCGCCCCGCTAAAGGCAGGCGTGATGGTGGCAGTAAACGTCACCGCTGTGCCCTTGATCGATGGATTCAGCGAAGACGTCAGCTTCGTGGTGGTGTTCGCCTTCTTCACCGTCTGCGTCAACTTCGCCGAAGTGCTGGTCAGGAAGTCCACGTTTCCGGAATAGACAGCCGTGATGGAATGGCTGCCCACGCTCAGCGCGCCGGTGTTAAATGTCGCGATTCCGCCGACCAACGCTACCGTGCTCAGGTTGGTTGCACCATCCTTGAACGTTACCGTTCCAGCAGGTGTGCCCGTCGTGCTGGACTTTACCGTCGCTTTGAACGTGACGGACTGTCCGAACGAAGACGGATTCACCGGTGATGTGATCAAGGTCGAAGTTGCAGCCTTGTTCACAGTGTGCGCAAGTGCGCCCGAAGTGCTAGGCACATCATTGCCACTGCCGCCGTACGTCGCGGTAATGGAGTGAGCGCCCGCAGCAAGAGCTGACGTACCAAACGCAGCCTTGCCACCGCTGAGCGCAACTACACCGATCATAGTTGCACCGTCCTTGAACGTCACAGTTCCGGTTGCCGCACCGCCAAACGCTGGCGTTACAGTGGCCGTGAAGATTACGCTAACGCCATACGTAGTCGGATTTGCCGAGGCTGCCAATGACGTCGAGGTGAGCGCCTTGATCGTGAACGAGGTGCTCTTGTTGCTCTCCACGTTGCCGGCCACATCGGTGCTGTGGAAGACAATCGTGTGTGTTCCCGTAGCTGGCACTGAGAAGGGACCGCCATAAGTCAGCGTAGCTCCGCCGTCGATCTGGTAGTAGGTCGCAGCGACACCGCTGCCGCTGTCACTGGCGGAGAGCGTAACCGTGACGGGCGAAATGTAAATGCCGCCACTCAACGTGCCGCTCAGACTAACCGCAGTGACGGGAGCAATCGTGTCATAGCAGACCGGGCCGTACGTCAGATCGCCCGCCGTGGAGCCCATGTTGTTCCAGGCCTGCACGTGAACCGTGTGGCACCCCTGGCTCACGCCGGAGCTGACCAAGTCCAGCCACCCGGTCGTAGCGTTGGGGAACTGCGGACCGCTGTAGAACGAGTTACCCGATCCCGGAGTCGGCTCGCTGTAGACGTCGCTCGGAATCGAATCCCAGCCTTGCGTGAAGCCAGCCACGCCGGTCGGCGTGTAACCGCCGCCATTGTCGGTCACGGTCCAACTCACGACCTGATTGCTGTTGTACCAAGTGTTGACCGTGGGTCCTGAGAAGTTGACCGAGGGAGAACCAATGGCGGGTGAACTGTACCAGTTGATCCCCCACGCCAGTTGCAGCATATTGGCCGATCCCCAGCCGGTGACTTCGTCGTAGCCGGTCCCCGCGCAGTAGTATCCCAGTCCATAAAAGGTGGTCACATCGTTGTTGTTGCATCCCGAAGTGATGTCATAGAACGGGAAGTGCGGGGCGCCATAGAGGCCATCCCGATAGATGTAGTAGTTAACGTTGCCCATCGGAGCGCATGGACTCGAGCCGGAGCCGCAGATGTTGCCCAAGCTCAGCAAGTAGGCGTTCTCTTGCGCAAAAAAGCCGGCCATTTCCGGCGCCACGATGCTGGTGCCGCCGTTCCCCGACAGAGCCCCTCCATCGAAGAAATTTTGGGGCGTGTTGTACCAATCCGCGTTGAGGGCGATATCTGGAACCGCACGGCTCCCGAAGCCCAGCGCCGACTGATATGACGGAGTTGCCCAATAGTTACTGAACCCGCCCGTGCTGCCGCCGTCATTCGACGAGCAGCCATCGGGGCCACCGCTCCATCCCACTTCGGAGTTGTAAATCGGTCCCGGAGACAGAGACAGGGTCGTCCCGCCCGCAGCGACCACGTTGGGATCCGATGCCGGGTAGAACACGCCGTCCGCTGCCCCACACCATGTGGCGCTGGCGCCTTCATCCCCCGACGCCGCCACCAGAGTCCAGCCCTGGATCACCATGCTGAGAAGGATGGAATCGCGGGCGTTCATAGTAGCTGCGTAACAATCTCCAGCTCCCGGAACGCTCATCTGTTCGGCGCACGCCCAGCTGGTGCTGAAGACGCGTGCGTAGCCATCGGACAGCATGTGGTTATACACATCCGTGATCGTCACGTTGTTGTAGTTGGCGCCCTGGTAGGCGTACACCTTTGCGGTGTCCACGTAGCTGCCGAAGCTGTTCGCCATCGCCGTCGACCACTCAATGTCCATGGTTCCTTCTCCCACCGGCGAAGGCGTCCCGTCGATGTCGAAGAGCTGAACGTTATAGGCCAGATACGGATACTGGGTGTGGAACCCGGCAATGTCGCTCAGATCCGTGCTGTCGAAGGTGGCGATGGCGATCGACGTTTGCGGCGGCGTCTGGCCCGGATTGCCCAGCGGGTTGCAGCAGTGTCCCTGGGCATAGAGTGCGTTGTAATCGTAGGCTTCGGAGCTGTAAATGTCCGTGGGATCATACGCTCCGCCCGTCATAGGCGGCAAAACTTTGGCGGTTTCACCCGAACTCTTGAGCCCCTTGGCCTTCCTCAGGCCGGCAGGAAGCTTGGACACATCAGCGTCGCCGTGCTGGGCTGGACCCTGAGCCACTGCTGGTCCGGGCACATACTCAGGACGCTGAGGCACTTGAAAGCGCTTGGAGACCGGGCGTTCCTGCTCCAGATTGTTTAGCCCTTGCACCGCCCAAACGGTCGAAGCCAGGTTCGCCGGAAGCATCGGTTCGCGATCATTCGAGAAAAATGTTTTGGCGCCGATCGCGTAGTTGTTGATGGTGATGCCGAGTGCCTTCTCGATAGTCCCGGCCGTCCCCTCAGCGTCCACCAGCAGACGGTTGGGATAGCGATGCGTGATGGTCAGACCCTGGCTCCGCGCCCACTCGGCCACGGCCTGTTCATCCTGAGCAGACGGCGCAAAGCGGGCATTCCACTGCTCTGCGGTCAGGAATTTATGGAACTTTGCCGACTTCTTGTCATGTAGTTCCGCGGCCAGTTGCCGCTCCTCATCAAGATGCTGCGGCTTCAGAGCAAAGGCCAGTCTCAGTTTTTGGTTGGGGTTGTAATGCTCGACCAGCTTCGCCGTGCCCGCGAGCACGCTTGGCGGGGTTTGGCTAGGGCTTTGGGCCGCGCTCGACAGCGGGGCCTGGGCGAATGCTCCTGCCACGCTGCCCAACAGCACAGCCAGGGCAGCGACAGACTTTCGCGAGACAGACAACAACGTTGTGTAGCGGTCACAAACAGGCAACTTCATCTTACCCTCCAAGGTAGATTTAGGTTTGGATCGGGGATGGCGACGACTCTGAGCCAGGGTCCGGAGACTCTGGCAAATGGCGGGCGAATGGACTCAAGTCAAGCCGTTGAGGAATGTGGGGGTACGGCTGTTGCTTCGTGTCGCAAACCCAAAGCTGCTTTCGAGAACCGTGTCGTCAAGGTTCTATGCTTGCGCATTCTCCGATCGACCCTCCATCTCGTCGCCCACGAATAACCACGCCTGCATTCATAACTTGCGACTCAGTGATGGATCGTTCGGTTGCTTCCGTCCGAGTAGTGAATCAGAACTGCGAAACGTTTCAGGGAGCCTCCACCGGCTCGGCACCCGCCTCAAGAATCTCGAAATTTTTTTGAAACGAAGCACTCGATTTCTGCACTACTGGAATGAGTGGAAAAGGCCGCGAAACTGCGACCTGATAAGTCCACAAAAGCCCCGACTTGGAAGGCCCTTGGCAACCGGGGGGAAGACTTGGGTACCTTCAGATCGCCGGAACCGGACGGGGAACCGGTTCCGGCGACTTCGGGTTTTTTAACAGCAATTCTCCCTTTCTCCTCTCCCTCCTTGTCTTCGCCTCTTCTTGACGCATCCCAAAACAAGCTTCCAGATGGCATTCCCGCACGTTTGCCTTTTTAGTATCCGGCTTCAGCAACTGTCCCCAGCCGTGAACGCCTGCCCTGAGCTAGTCGAAGGGGCGCAAGCCGTGGGTAGCCACGCGAGAGAATAGCAAGCCCCGAAGGGGCGACAGAACGCCCGCTAAGGCGCACGGAAATGCGAGGAACGCAAAAGGAAGGGTGACTACCGAAAAATGTTCCAGGCCAGGATGATCGCGATGGGTACGTTTCGTTGGACGGCTTCGACGATTTCGAGTCCCCGCTCCTGCATCCAGCTGACTCGGGAACCGGAAGTCCCCCACCCGGTTAGATGGGGGGCCCGGTTTTTCGCGGACCAGATTCGCTTGAGCGAATTCGCCAGGGCGTTCACTTCCCAAGCTCCATAGCGTCGGAATCATCCCGGTGACCGATTTCACGGTGCGCGCTTTTCAGGCGGGCCAGCGCCGTGTCGATGCTGATTCCAAGAATGGCCGCGATCTCCGCCAGCGTGTATCCCTGAATTTCCTTCAGCAGAAACACGTCGCGATATCCCTTGCGCAGTTCGAAAGCTCTGAGGATCGTGCACTGGAAGGCTCCGGGCCTCTCCAGTCCAGAGCCATGTTTCCGCACTGCTGGCGCCGCAATGTGTGTCCGGGCACGGCTTCGAATTGCATGGCTGGGGCTCATCGTCTTCTCGGCTAATAGTGCTGGTCATGCACAATTCGTTACACACTGCCCGAACGATTCCAACTTCTTTCGTATGAGTGCTACACTAACTTCCATTTCAGGGCGGGGCCTGTCCGTGCAACTCCAATCTTTTGACGAGTCCTACGTCGAACGTCTTCGTGCGGGAGACTTCCGGACGCAGGAACATTTCGTGGCCTATTTCAGTGAGCTGATCCAGCTCAAGCTGCGATCTCGCCTGCGTTCGCCGCAAGCGATTGAAGACGTCCGCCAGGAAACCTTCTCCCGCGTCTTTGCCGCTTTGCACGGCGGAAAAGTCCGGCAGCCCGAACGCCTCGGCGCTTTTGTGAACTCGATGTGCAACAACGTCTTGCTCGAGCACTACCGCGCCTCGTCCCGCGACAGTTCGCTTGAAGACGAAGATCAGGAAGATTTCCCTGCCATCTCGGTCGATCTGTTAGGAGCCCTGGCCGCCAAGCAACTCGGAGAGAAGATCCGCGAGATCCTCGAAGAAATGCCCGAGCGCGATCGGCGCCTGCTGCGCGAGGTTTTCCTCGAGGAGCGCGACAAAGATGCTGTCTGCCGCGACTTCGGCGTCGACCGCGAATATCTTCGGGTGCTCTTGTTCCGCGCCAAACAATCGTTTAAGTCCTTATATTTGAAGAATATGGCAGCGCGCCCGCCAGGTAGCATGGCAGCAGAAAAGCTGTGAAACTAGTGAAACGGTAAACCTCCACGTCTCACTATCAATCTGAGGGGGATCGACAATGGACCATAATGAGGCGGTCCGGCAAAAAGCCACGGAGAGATACCTACTAGATGAACTCGATCCTGAACTCAGGGACCAGTTCGAAGAGCACTTGTTCGATTGTCAGGATTGCGCACTCGATGTACGAGCGGCAGCCATGTTTGTAGAGCAGACGAAAGTTGTGCTGGCCGAGCCGCCTGCGGCAGAGGCACGAGTATCTGCCGCGGTTCCAGCCAAAGAGACGGCAGCAAGAGGATGGTTCGCCTGGTTCCGTCCAGCGTTTGCCGTCCCTGTGCTGGCTCTGCTGCTGGCCGTGATCGGCTACCAGAATTTCGTCACCTACCCGCATCTCATGGAGGCCGCAAACCAGCCGCAGGTCGGCCCCTGGGCGTCGGTCAATGTAAGCACGCGCGGCACAGCCCCAACCACGATTAAGGCGCACCCGGGAGAGGGCTTCGGCCTGCTGGTCAACTTGCCTCCAGAGGATGGATTCGCATCCTACACCGCGGACTTGTATAATCCCGCCGGGAAGCTGGAGTGGTCCGGGCCGATTGCCGCCCCCACGGCTGAGGAAGGACGGCAAATCTATATTCCCAGCGGCCACCGGCAATCCGGCACCTACACACTGGTTGTAAAAGGGATCACCGCAGCTGGAGAAAGCAAAGAGATCAGCCGTCGCCCAATAGACGTACAAATCCAGCCGTAGGGCACCGTCAAGGGCGCTTAGCAAGGTGTCCCTGGTTGTACGCGAGAACGAAATTGAGAGGGAGCGGTAAGCAATACCCGCCAATCTCCAACCGCGAAAGCCTGCCCTGAGCGAAGTCGAAGGGCGGCGGCATATTAGAGCCCGGCACGTAAGTGCCGGGAGGGCCCCAACCAAAGGAACGAGTCCAATAGGGACGAGACAGGCTCTCACGCGGTCTTGTCCCGCCCAGTGGGCCAGAACGGAAGGGTCTGGCCGCAGCGGCAAACCCCACTCTGAGCGCGGTAGCAGGGTGCGGCCGCCATTGGGATGTCAACCAAGCTGTTGCAATTCAGAATTTTGAGCTTAACCGAACGGAGCCAACCACATGGCAAACGACAAACCCCATTATTTCCATGCCGAAGCCCACGCCCTGAAGGGCAAAGTAAGATTCCCAGTCGATGCAGAAGTCAGGCCGCAAGCCTTCGTAAAGTTAGCGGGCACTCTCGAAGAGCTGTCGAATGGCGCGGGCCAGCGTAACTACTTCTCGCAGCATGCGAAGAACTATCGCCTGGAGGGTGTTTTTTCTTACACCGCCGCCCACACCCAGGTGTCAGGACACAAGAGCTCGAAAGACGAGAAAAACTCCGTGACCCTGGCCACCTCGGTGGTCGAAAACCTGAACATCCTCAACGTGGTCACCGCCGACCGCGTGGTGGCCCAGATCTCGACCACACACATTCCCGGCCAGTACGTGCCCGACGTCACGTTCCTTGGCACCCACTTCGAAAATCTCAAGATCGCTCGCCATAAAGTGTTACCGATCTTGAACCTGAAACTGGCTGACCCAAAGCCGAAGGAAGACCAGCTGTACGTCGCGGAAAACACTCCTCTAACGACTGCGGTTAAGGAGCAATGCAAGAAACTGCCCGACTGGCTGAAACGCTTCGCGGGGGAAAAAGAGAAAAAGCTTGCTCCGGCACGCGATCAGGATTCCCTCATGAAGAAGTATTATTGGGGCGCCCCGGAGTATGACGCAATTCTGGGCGCTGTCGCCGACGCTCGCCGAGTGGACGAAGATGACACAACAGACGAGATCGGCAAATCCGACGGCATCACGCTCTCGCTCGTCGAAGACGTACTAATCGAGCCGATCATCAAAGAGGAGAATGCCACCGCTGACCGCGACGTGCAGGAACTTGTGGCAGGAAAGCACAGACACATAATCCACATCCCGGATTTTGGAACGATCTTCCTCGCCGAACTCACGGTGAACCACAATACCTTTCACCTGACGATGATCCGGGTAGAAATGGGCTGCATTGCGGCGGGAACGGGAAGCGCGGGCGTCTGTGTGGTAAACGGCGGCGGTAGCAAGGGAGGCGGCGGGACCAAGTAGCAGGAAATGGTTAGCCAAGAAACCGACACTAATGCAGTACGCGAACTGCTCTGCTCTACCGCTCCTCGGATCCGCGCAGAGGAGTGAATCGCCTAATCGCGCCCCAGCGACGGTTCGACGATTCATCCCGCTCGTTCTCGCCCTTACACTCTCGCCAGCCTGTGGTCATCGGGCGGACCCCCAAGCTGCGCTCGACCATGCGACGCAGACCTTCCGGCACGGCGACGTCGCCGCGGCCGAGAAGGAGGCAAATAGGGGCTACGGACAGTTCCACAATCAAAGCGTCGAGTGGGCTTGGAAATTCAAACTACTGCAGGCAGATGCTTTGGCATGGCGAGGGATGAACGACCGAGTGCTCGCCCTGTTGGCCTCTGAAACAGCGCCGCCGCCCTCTGATGAACTGGCTGTGCGAAAGGAACGACTTGAGGGTTTGGCTTATGCAGACCTGCACCGTTTTCCAGAGGCCGAGCGAAAGCTATCAGAGGCCGACCAACTATGTTCAGTTTCCAACTATCCGCCTTGCGTCGATGTCGACCTTGCGCGCGGGGAGCTAGAGATGGAGCGAGGCCGTTATAGTCAGGCACAACTTGCATTCGAGCGGGCCCTTACCCGAGCTAGAACACGCAGCAATGCATACGGAGAAGCAAGCGCCCTCCTAAGTCTCAGCT